>Ga0075327_1000326_pt1 | contig 13033 bp, 7 predicted proteins | sample MayberrySE_Catta_2_FD_120056 | JGI IMG/M metagenome (GOLD analysis project Ga0075327, IMG submission 120056) | Natural and restored wetland microbial communities from the San Francisco Bay, California, USA, that impact long-term carbon... | ecosystem: Environmental > Terrestrial > Soil > Wetlands...
CTGCGAGGACAGTGCACCGCCGTCTTCGCCCGCCGACCGCGCCAGCGCGATGCGCATGTGGTGCAGGGCGGAGGTGGGGTTCGCCAGGGATTCGGCGTACAGCCAGGCGAGATCGAAGTGCAGTCGGACGCGCCTCGCCTCGCGCGGGTCGCGGCTGCCCGGGCTCGCGGGACGCTCCTGCAGGTCGGCCAGCAGCACCGACAGCTCGGCCTCCCGCGCCCGCGCCGAGGCCTCCTCGCGCCCGGTGGCGCGCAGGGTGTCGGCGAGGTCGGCCAGCAGGGCTCCGCGCGCCTCCGGGGTGGAGACCGGACCGCCATCGCCCCTGCGCGGGCCTCCCTCGCCGGAGACCTCCGTCAGGTAGGCCGCGCGCAGCAGGTGCGGCACGGCACGCGCCGGGTCGACCAGGGTCTCGGAGTAGAGCTGTGCGGCGGCCAGGTGGAGCTGCAGCCGGGCCGCGTCGCCGGCCGCGTCCGCCGCTTCGCCCGCGATGCGTGCCTCGATCACGTCGACGCGCTCCCTCGCGCGCCCGGTCAGGGCGTACAGCTCGTCGAGCTTGCGCAGGATCTCGGGATCGTCGGGGGCGAGGCTGCGCGCCACCTCGAGGGCCGCGACGGCCCGACCCGGGGAGTGCATGTCCCGCTCGAGGATGCGCGCGCGCCCGACGTGCAGGTCGCGCTTGCGTTCGAGGTCGTTCGTCACCTCCAGCTCGTCCTCGAGGGCGCGGAGCACCGCCTCGAAGCGCCCGGCCAGCCGGTGGACGTCGGCGATGCGCGCGATCACCAGCGGGTCGCGCGGGCGCGCGGAACGCAGGCGCTCGAGCCAGGGCAGGGCGGAGTCGGGACCGACCTGGGCGGTGGCCACCTCGACGGCGTGCTCGTAGATGGCCACGCGCTCCTCGTCGTCGGCGCCGTGGGCGTCGACGTACAGGCAGTCGAGCACGGCCGTCCAGCGGCCGAGCCGCTCGAGGGTCTCGCGCAGCGCTCGGCGCGCGCTGCGGCGCTCGGGGTCCAGGCCGATCAGCTCGCGCAAGGTGCTGACGGCGTTCTCGGGCGCGTCGAGGGGGCCGGCCAGCAGGCGCGCCCGCCGCTCCAGCAGGTCGCCCCGCTCCTCGGGGCTCGGACGCTGCTCGAGGCGCGAGTCCACCAGCTCGATCTCGCGGTCGTGCTGGCCCAGGCGTTCGGCGATCCGCAGCGCCTGGGCGAAGGCGGCGTCGTGGTGCCCTTCGATCTCGATCACGCGCTGCAGCTGGACGAGGGCCTCGTCGGGCCGGTCGAGCTTCTCTTCGAGGAGCCGCGCGAGCTCCATCCGGAGCGCCGTCTCCTCCTCTCCCCAGACGCGCGGCAGCGCCGACTCGAGCAGCTCCGCCAGCGGCTCCGCCTGCTCGCTGCGCCGGTACACGTCGCACAGCGCCGCGTAGGCCTGCGGGTCGCCCGGTCGCACCTCGAGGACCTCGCGGTACGCGGCCGCCGCGCCGATCTCCTCGCCCTCCTCCGCGAGACAGGCTGCCAGCCGCAGCAGCCAGGTCGCCCGCTCGGACGGCGCGCAGGCCCGCGACGCCAGCTCGCACAGCTCGATCAGGTCGCCGTTGCGGCGGGTGAGCTGGTAGAGCTCCGCCAGGGGCTCGGTGGCCGGGCCCCCGGCGCCCGCCATGCGGAAGGCGGGCTCGAGGGCGTCGATGGCGCCGGCGGGATCGCCGAGCTCCTCGGCCCGCAGCTCCGCGATCCGCAGTCGCAGGGAGATCTGCAGCCCCTGGTTGGGGTCCGCCCCGGGAGCGCCGTCGGACGGCGTCACCGCCCGCAGTCGGCCCTCGAGCAGACGCACGACGTCCTCGTAGCGGTCCTGGCCCTCGTAGCGCTCGATCAGGAACTCGGAGGCGTCGGAGCGTCCGGGCTCGAGCTCGAGCAGGCGCTCGTAATGGCCGCAGGCCCGCTCGCTCTCCTCGGGTCGCTGCAGCCAGAGGGCGGCGGCGCGGGCGCGCAGCACCCGCTCGCGGTCGGTGTCGGGACCGGTCTCGAGCTCCGCCTCGGTCACGCGCAGCAGGTCGCCTTGCTGCTCGAGCCGCTTGTAGAGCCCGGCCAGCTTGCGCCACGGCTCGGGGCGCTGGGGGTCGAGCCGCGCGGCCGCCTCCAGGTGCCGGATGCAGCCCTCCGGGTCGTCCATGCGGTCGGCGCACAGCGACGCCACGCGCTCGTGCAGCGCGAGCTTCTGTCGCGGGTCGGACGCCTCGATGGCCGTCTCGAGCATCTGCCGCAGGGTCTGCCAGTCGCCGCAACGCTCGAGCAGGCGCTCGAGCCGGACCGTCGCCTGGGTGAGCATCGCCGCGCCGGTGCCGGCCTGGCACAGGGTCGCGTAGGCCTGGCGCGCCTGCTCGAGCTCGCCGAGCGACTCCTCGAGCAGCACGGCCCGCTCGAACAGGAGCTGCTCGCGGCGCCGGCCGTCGTCGGTCTGCTCGGCCATCTCGGCGAGCAGCCGGCAGAGTCCGGCCGAGTCGTTGGCGGCGCGCAGGGCGCGCTCGAGGCCGACGGTCGCCTCTTCGCGATCCGGCGCCTGGAGGCGTACGGCGCGGAACGCGTTCACCGCCTCCTCGAACTGGCCCAGGGGATCGAGCAGGAGCTGGGCGCGGCGCAGGTCGATCTCGATGGCGTCGTCGCTGTCGTCGGGCAGGCCGCGCCGGCTCTCGGCGAGCTGCTGGGCGAGCTCCTCGAAGCGGCCCGCCCGCTCGAGCAGCGACTCGAGCCGGGTGCCGACGTTCGCGGGCCGGCCCGGCGTCGACGACAGCCGCCACAGCACGACGATCGCGCCGTCGAGGTCGCAGAGCTGCTCGTCGAGCACGCTGCACAGCTCGTCCAGCACCCCGGCGCGCTGGTCGTCGGGGACCAGGTCCGCGAGCTTCCGCAGCACGGGGGCGAGCTCCTCGGCGCGAGCCTGCTCGGCGTAGTGGACGCGCAGAGCCGACAGGCTCGCGACGTCTCCGGCGTCCCACTCGAGGGCGCTCTGCCAGTAGCCGACGGCCGCCTCGGCGTCGCCCCGCTTCTCGTGGAGGATGGCGAGCCTGCGGCGTGCGCTGGCCCGCTCGGGTCCGACGAGCAGGTCGTCGAGTCGCTCCAGGGTCTGCTCGAGGGCGTCCGTGCGATCGAGCCGCTCCTGCAGGCTGGCCATCCGCTCGAGCAGCTCGCAGCGGTCGGGCGACGAAGCCAGCGCCCGCTCCGCCCAGCCCGCCGCCTTCTCGAGATCGTTCCGGTCCTCGTAGCGCTGGCGCAGCTCGTCGCTCACCTCGGCGAGACGCGGGCCCTCGCTCGTCATCGACGCCTCGCGCTCGAGGGCGCGGATCATGGCGTCGCCGTCGCCCGACGCCCGCGCCAGGCGCGACAGACCCTGGAGGGCGCGGGGCGAGGGTGCGAGATCGAGGGACGCCTCGAAGCAGGCGGCGCTGGTGGCCGGGTCGTCGAAGTGCTCCTCGAGCAGCTCGCCGAGCGAGCAGTGGAAGCCGGACCGCTCGCGCTCCGGACCCTCCCGGCGGGCGCGTTCGAGCATGGCGCGCAGGGGCTGCCAGCTCTCGGTCTTGCGGTACAGGCCCTCGAGGGTCGAGGCGATTCCCGGCTCCCCGGGTCGGGCGTCGAAGGCGCGCTCGAAGGCGTCCTGCGCGGCCTCGTCGTCGCCGAGGTGCCGGGCGTGCACCTGGCCCACCTCGACGAGGGCCGCGGCCCGGGTCTCGGGATCGTCCTCGGCCAGGGAGGCACGCCGCTCGAGCACGCTCACCAGCTCTTCGTGACGTTGCAGGCTCGCATAGCTGCCGGCGAGGGCTTCGAGGACCGCCGGATCGTCGGGGCTCTTGGCCTGCGCGCGCTCGAGATGCACGAGGGCCTGCTCGTCCTCGGAGCGGTCGCTGCGCAGCGCGGCCGCCTCGACCAGCAATCGCACGGGCGTGTGGGGCGACAGCTCGGCCACCCGCTCGAGGGCGCGGAGCAGCGCCTCGTCGTTGCCCGCCTGTCGCTCGAGGTCGGCGCACGCCTTCAGCACCGCGAGGTCGTCGCCCGAAAGCTCCCGGGCCCGCTCGAACCAGATGCGGGCGGCCTCCTCGTTACCGCGCTGCTCGAGGTGCATGTAGCCCGCCTCGAGGGCGATCGCGGTCCGGCGCCGAGCACCGGCCGCCAGCCGGAAGCGACGCTCGTAGAGATCCGACAGCAGCTCCCACTGCCCGCGCGCCGCTGCGGTGACCGACAGGGCTTCGACGGCGTTCTCGTTGCGCGGGTCGTCGCTCAGCGCCCGGCGGTACAGCTCGACGGCGCGCTCGCCCTGGTGCAGCGGGCCCGCGAGCAGGCTGGCCAGGGCGACCTGCGGTGCGGCGCGGTCGGGTCCGCGCAGGCAGCCGATCAACCGCTCCCAGGTGGCGGCGGCGGCCTCGACCTTGCCCTGGGCCTCGAGGGTGCGCGCAAGCCCGGCGAGGGCGTCCTTCTGCTGGGCGTCGATGGAGAGCGCCTGCTGGAAGCAGCTCAACGCCTCGCCCGTGTCGCCGATGTGCTTCTGCCAGACGGCGCCCATCTCCGCGAAGAAGGCCGCCCGGTCGTAGGGCGCAGTCAGGAAGCCGATCTCGACCTCGGCGATCTGCAGCACCACGTCCCACGCCTCGCGACCCATGTGCACCTGACGGAGCTGACGCATCGCGGGGCGGAAGCTGGGATCGAGGCGGATCGCCCGGGTGTACTCCTCGATCGCGCGGTCGATCTCGAGACAGCGCTCCTCGAGGATCTGGCCGAGGCGGAAGTGCAGAGGCGCGCGCTGGCGCGGGTCCTGGAGCCGGGGATCGTCGAGGCGGGTGCGATACAGCGCGAGGAGCTTCTCCCAGTCGGCGGCGGCGAAGCAGGCTTCCTCGAGCTCGGCGAAGGCACGCTCTTCGTTCGGATCGGCGGCTACCGCCGCCTCGCGCGGATCCAGGTTCGCAGTCAACGGTTTCCCCTCGGGCCGATCGGCCGGCCCCCCCGTGAATGGCCTCATCGACGGCTCGGGCTTTCAGCTTGATGCTTCTCTGTTGCGTCAACCCGCGATTTTGAATAAGTTTTTCGCGCATTTAGCCATCGTGGGGCGCGACCGATCCGGTCCGTCCCGTGGGATGTCCAGTGGGACGTCCAGTGGGATGTTCCAGTGGGATGTTCCAGTGGAAAGTCGGATGAAAGTGGGATGAGAGGTGCTGCACTGCGCGCGGACGCCGAGGTCGTGCTCCAGGAGCGCGAGAGCGGCCCCAACCGGCGCCTGCGCCTGCGGGTGGAGGGCTGGCCGGGCGGGGCCCCGGGGCAGTTCGTGATGCTGTCGCCCGGTCCGGTGCAGGACGTCCGCCAGGACGACCCCCTGCTGCCCAGGCCGATGGCGATCTTCCGCGAGCTCCCGGGAAGCCCCCCTGAGGTCGAGATCCTCTTCAAGGTGGAGGGCCGCGGGACGGCGCTCCTCGCGGGCGCCCTGCCGGGACAGCGGGTGCGCGTGCTGGGTCCCCTCGGACGGCCCTTCGACCTGCCGCAGCCCAGCGACCACGTGGTGGTGGTGGGCGGCGGCACCGGGGTCGCCTCGCTCTTCGGCCTCGTCCGGGCGTCCCGGGCCCGCCAGAGCGTCGTCCTCGGCGCCCGCAGCGCCGACGACCTGATGGCCCGGGCCGACTTCGAGGCCTGTCCGGTGGACGTCGTCTTCACCACCGAGGACGGCAGCCTGGGTGAGCGGGGTCTCGTCACGGCGCCCCTCGAGCGGCTGCTCGCCGCCGGCGACGTCGCCCGGGTCGTCTGCTGCGGACCCACGCCGATGATGCGCGCCTGCGCGGAGCGGGCCGCCCGGCACGGTGTCCCGTGCACCGTATCCCTCGAGAACCACATGGCCTGCGGCTTCGGCGTCTGCCTGGGCTGCGCGGCGCCCACCCCGAGCGGGCGCTACGCCCTGGTGTGCCGCGACGGCCCGGTCTTCGACGCGGCGGAGATCGCCTGGGAGGGCCTGCCGTGATCGCCGCGAGCGAAGTCGACACCCGGGTCGACCTGGCGGGGATCCCCCTGCGCAACCCGGTCCTCACGGCTTCGGGCACCTTCGGCTACGGAACGGAGTTCGCGGACTTCCTCGACCTCACCCGCATCGGCGGCTTCGTGGCGAAGAGCCTGACCCCCGAGCCGCGCATCGGGAACCCTCCGCCGCGCATCGCGGAGGTGTCGGCGGGCATGCTCAACGCCATCAGCCTCGAGAACGTGGGCGTCGAGGCGTTCGTCGCGGAGAAGCTGCCCGCCCTGCCCGAGGGCGTGACGGTGATCGCCAGCGTGTTCGGGACGGCGCCCCACGAGTACGCCGAGGTGTGCAAGCGCCTGGCCGAGGTGCCGCGGGTCGCCGGACTCGAGGTCAACGCCTCCTGCCCCCACGTGAAGAGCGGCGGCATCGAGTTCGGTCAGGACCCCCGGGTGCTGGCGGAGCTGGTGCGGGTGGTCCGCGGGGCCGCCGTCCAGCCCCTGCTCGTCAAGCTGTCCCCGAACGTCACCAGCATCGCCGAGATGGCGCGGGTGTGCGAGGCGGAGGGGGCCGACGGGCTCAGCCTCGTCAACGCCGTCCAGGCCTTCGACGTCGACGTGGAGACCCGGCGTCCGGTGCTGCGGAGCCCGACGGGCCTCGGCGGGCTGTCGGGGCCGGCCATCCGGCCGATCGCCCTGCGCATGGTGAGGCAGGCCGCCGAGGCGGTGAAGATCCCCATCTGCGGCATCGGCGGCATCTCCACCGCCGAGGACGCCATCAAGTTCCTGTTGTGCGGCGCCACCGCGGTCCAGGTGGGAACCGCCAACTACCTCGATCCCGAGGCCGCCGGCCGCATCGCCGACGGCATCGCCGAATACGCGGCCCGCCATGGCTTCCCGCGGGTAGCGGACCTGATCGGCGCCCTCGAGGCGTGGCCGGTCTAGGAAACCGTTTGCCAACGGGGCCCAATTCGTATAAGTTGCGCGGGCTTACGGGTAGGGGGCGCGGCCCGTAGGCGATGAGTTTTGCTCTGTCGGGGGCCTTCGGGCCTTCGAGAAAGTGGACGTGGCGTCCGCTTTCTTTTTTTTCGGGCCCTGGTTCCTCGACGCGCGCTGGCGCGGGTCGCGGGGCCGACAGCTCGGAAGGCCGCTTCGTTGTGTACCGGGACATTCCGGAGGATCTCAGGAGAGTGATCGAGCCGGTCGTGCAAGACCATGGGTGCGAGCTGCTCGACGTGGAGAGCCTGGCGGGCTCCTCGCGCGCGGGCTTGCTGCGCATCACGATCGATCGCCGCGAGGGAGACGGCCGCGTGGGCGTGGAGCGCTGTGCCGAGATCTCCCGGGAGATCGGGACGCAGCTCGACGTCAGCGACCTGATGCCGGGCTCCTACAACCTGGAGGTGTCCTCACCCGGACTCGACCGGATGCTCTCGCGGGAGAAGGACTTCGCGGCGGCGTGCGGACAGGACGTGAAGGTCAAGACCCGGCGCCCGGTGGGCGGGCGCAGGAAGTTCAAGGGAAGGTTGCTCGACTTCAGCGAAGGAATCGCCGTGCTCTCGGTGGACGGCGCGGAGTTCCGGGTGCCCTTCGCGGAGATCGAGAAGGCCAACTCGATGTATCAGTTCACGCGCGCCGACTTCGAGGCCGGTCGGGACGGCCGCGGACAGTCGCGCAGCGGCGAGAGCTGATTGGTGGAAATCCCATGCTGGGTTTGAACCTGAAACGCGAGATCGATCAGATCGCCAAGGACAAGGGCATCGATTCCGGCGAGATCATCAGCGCCCTGGAAGAGGCGATGAAGCAGGCCGCGCGCAAGCGGCACGGCCAGGAGCGCGAGATCGAGGCGCGCTACAACGACGAGCTCGGGGAGATCGAGCTGTTCGAATTCCGCGAGGTCGTGGAAGAGGTGACCGACCGCGACTCGCAGATCCTCATCAGCGCGGCGCGCGCCGAGTACGACCCCGAGGCGGAGCTCGGCGACGAGATCGGCGTCAAGATGGATACCTCCGACTTCGGGCGCATCCTGGCCCAGGCCGCCAAGCAGGTGATCATCCAGCGCATCCGCGACGCGGAGCGGGACAACACCTTCGAGGAGTACCGGGATCGCCAGGGCGAGATCGTGAACGGGATCGTCCGGCGCTTCGAGAAGGGCTCGATCATCGTGGACCTCGGCCGCGCCGAGGCGGTGCTGCCCCCCAAGGAGCAGGTGCCCCGGGAGAGCTACCGCCCGGGCGACCGCCTGCGCGCCTACGTGCTCGAGGTGAACCGGGTCTCCAAGGGCCCGCAGATCGTGCTCTCCCGCGCCTGCATCGAGATGCTGACCAAGCTCTTCGAGCAGGAAGTCCCGGAGATGTACGAGAAGATCGTGACCATCGAGTCGGCGGCCCGCGAGCCGGGCGGCCGCTCGAAGATCGCGGTGGCCTCCCGCGACAGCGACGTCGACCCGGTCGGCGCCTGCGTGGGCATGAAGGGAAGCCGCGTGCAGGCAGTGGTGCAGGAGCTGCGGGGCGAGCGCATCGACATCGTGCCCTTCAGCCCCGACCCGGCCCGCTACGTGTGCAGCGCCCTGTCCCCGGCCCAGGTGTCGAAGGTGATCATCGACGAGGGCCAGCAGTCGATGGACGTGATCGTGCCGGACGACCAGCTCTCCCTGGCGATCGGTCGCCGGGGCCAGAACGTCCGGCTCGCCGTGCAGCTCACGGGCTGGAAGATCGACATCAAGAGCGAGTCGAAGATGCGCGAGATCGCGCAGTGGCTCGCCGAGGCGGTGTCGGTGGTGGACAACTGCGGCGAGCCCGAGGCGGAGCTGCTGCTGCAGCAGGGCATCACGTCCCTCGAGGACCTGAACGAGTGCCCGATCGAGCTGCTGACGTCGCTGCCGGGCATCGACGAGGCGGGCGCGAATGCCATCCAGGCCCGCGCCCTGGAGCTCGCGGCCCGCAAGGCGCGGGAAGAGGCGGAGCGGGCCCGGAGGGAGGCCGACGAGGCCGAGCGCCGGGTCCGGGAAGAGGCCGCCGCCGCCGCGGCCCAGGCAGCGGCTGAGAAGCAGCCGTCCGACACGACCGAGAGCGAGTCCGGCGAAGAAGCGCCGGCGGCGGCGGGTTCGGACGAGGCGGACGAGGCGGAGTAGCGTCGGTGGTGAAGGTCAGGGCATACAAGCTCGCACAAGAGCTCGGGATCGATCGCAACGAGTTCGTCGAGCGCGCCGCCGCAGAGGGCGTCGAGCTGAAGAACCCGATGGCGGCCCTCGAGCCCGAGCAGGTCGACCTGCTGCGGGCGAAGCTGGGCACGCCCACCGTCGACAAGTCGTCGATGGACGAGGAGCGCGTCGAGAGCAAGAGCGGCTCGACCATCGTCCGCCGGCGGCGCCGCCAGAAGGCGCCGGCCCCGGCTCCCCCTGCGCCCGCCCTGGCCCCCGAGCCGGAGCCGGTCACGCGGGTCGAGCCCGACCCGGAACCGTCCTTCCCCGTCGAGGACGAAGCGGTTCCGGAGCCGATCGCCGCCGAGGAGCCCGCCGAGCCGCAGCCCGCGCCCAGCGCGCCGGCGCCGCAGCCCGCCGCGGTCTCCACCGGGCCGTCCGGGTCCGCACCCGCCCGCAAGCGCCCGGAGGCCGAAGAGCCGCCGGACCGCAAGGGCAAGCAGCGCAAGCGCGTTCGCGAGGTGGTGAACCTGCGCGAGCAGGAGCAGGTGAAGCTCCAGTACACCGCGCGCGGCGTCACCCGGCGACGCACCCCCATCGTGTCGCCGCGCAGCGTGGTCAACCCGCGCAGTAAGCGCCGCGACAAGCTGAGCAAGCCCGCGGCGGGGAAGGCGTCGTCGTCCCAACCCCGGTCGATCCGGGTCGACGGCGAGATCAGCGTCGGGGAGCTCGCCAAGGCCCTGGGCGCGAAGGCGCCCGCCATCCAGGGCAAGCTGATGGCCCTCGGCATCATGGTGTCGGTGAACCAGACCGTCGACGTCGAGACCGCCGGCAAGCTGGCCTCCGAGATGGGCTTCGAGGTCCAGGACACGGGCTTCAAGGAGGCCGAGTTCTTCGACGTGCCCGCGGACGGCGACGAGAGCGACCGCGACGTCACGAACCTCGAGCCGCGATCGCCCGTCATCACGGTGATGGGCCACGTCGACCACGGCAAGACCTCCATCCTGGACGCCATCCGCAAGACGAGCATCGTCGACGGCGAGGCGGGCGGCATCACCCAGCACATCGGCGCCTACCAGACCGAGGCGGGCGGCAACCTGCTCACCTTCATCGACACGCCCGGTCACGCCGCCTTCACCCAGATGCGGGCCCGGGGCGCCGCCATCACCGACATGGTGGTACTGGTCGTGGCGGCCACCGAGGGCGTGATGCCCCAGACCGTGGAGGCGATCCAGCACGCGCGCGCGGCCGGCTGTCCGATCGTCGTGGCGGTGAACAAGATCGACCTGCCCGGCGCGAACTCCCCGCAGATCCGCCAGCGCCTGATGGAGCACGAGCTGGTCGCCGAGGACTTCGGCGGCGACACCATCTTCGTCGACGTCTCGGCCAAGACCGGCCAGGGCCTCGACCAGCTCCTCGAGATGCTGGCCCTGCAGGCCGAGGTGCTCGAGCTCAAGGCCGATCCCAGTTTGCGGGCCCGTGGCGTCGTGCTCGAGGCGAGCCTCAGCAAGGGGCGCGGCCCGGTGGCGACGGTGCTGGTGCAGGAGGGCACCCTCAAGACCGGCGACATCGTCGTGTGCGAGACCGAGTTCGGTCGGGTGCGCACGATGGAGAACGACAAGGGCGAGCGCGTGGACGCCGCCGGCCCCTCGGTGCCGGTCCAGGTGATGGGCCTGTCGGGGGTGCCGAGCGCCGGCGCCCACTTCAACGTCGTGGAGAGCGAGCGCGTCGCCAAGCGGATCGTCGGCCACCGCGAGGACCTGGAGCGGGGCCAGCCCGCCGCTCCGGCGCCCAAGCTCACCCTCGAGGAGTTCTTCGCACGGGCCGACGGCGGCGAGCAGAAGGAGCTGCCGGTGATCCTGAAGGCCGACGTCCAGGGCACCTGCGAGGCCGTCAAGGACGCCCTCGAGAAGATGTCCACCGACGCGGTGAGCCTGAGGGTGATCTCGACCGGAGTGGGGGGCATCACCGAGAACGACGTCACCTTCGCCAAGGCGAGCGACGCGATCGTCGTCGGCTTCCACTCCCGGCCCGATCCCGCCGCGCGCGCCGCCGCCGAGCAGCAGGGCATCGAGATCCGCACCTACACGATCATCTACGAGCTCCTCGACGACGTCCGGGCGGCGATGGCCGGCCTGCTGCCGCCGACCGTCACCGAGGTGATGCTCGGACGCGCCGAGGTGCGGCAGCCCTTCTCGATCCCGCGCATCGGCACCATCGCCGGCTCCTACGTGACCGAGGGCACCATCAAGCGCAACGCCCACTGCCGCCTGATCCGCGACGGCATCCAGATCTACGAGGGCCGGGTCGGCTCGCTGCGCCGCTTCAAGGACGACGCCAGCGAGGTGAAGACCGGCTTCGAGTGCGGCATCGGCATCGACGGCTACAACGACGTCAAGGAAGGCGACGTCATCGAGGCGTTCGAGCTCAAGGAAGAAGCGGCGACCCTCTAGCCGCGCGAGGTCCCGGGCATGCTCGTTGGGGCCGCAGTCGTCGAGATCCACGTGCACGGGTCGCAATCGTTGAAACAGAAGCGCGGGGTGGTCCGCTCGATCGTCCAGCGGGTGCGCAACCGCTTCAATCTGTCGGTCGCCGAGGTGGGCGACCAGGACACCTGGCAGCGCGCGACCCTGGGGCTGGCGGTCGCGGGCTCGGACGAGACGACCCTTCGCCGGCAGCTCGAGAAGGCCCTCGGCTTCATCGAGGACCTGCACCTGGCGGAGGTGCTGGGGGCGGACGTCGAGATCGTCGACCTGCCCCAGGAGGAGGCCCTCGAGCCGGGGGGCTGGGAATCGCAGGGCTGAGGATGGGCAGCGTTCGAATCGAGCGAATCGGAGAGCAGGTGCGGGACGAGCTGCCGCGCCTGCTGCGCGACGAGGTGAGCGATCCGCGCATCGGCCTGCTGAGCCTCACGCGGGTGGAGGTGACGTCCGACCTGTCGGTGGCGTCGGTCTTCTGGAGCCCGCTGGACGCGAAGGAGCCCGACGTCGAGCGCGTCGGGGAGGGGCTCCGGAGCGCCGCGGGCTTCCTCCGCAAGCGGCTGGCGAAGGAGCTCTCCCTGCGCCACACGCCGGAGCTGCGCTTCCTGCACGACCCGTCCCTGGAGCTCGGGGCGAAGACCCTCTCGCTGCTGCGAGAGCTCGAGGACGACGATGGCTAGGCGCCGGCGATCGCGCCGCAGGGAACGGCCGGGACCCGCGGGCTTCCTGGTGGTCGACAAGCCGCCGGGACGCACGTCCCACGACGTGGTCGACGAGGTCCGGAAGCTCTTCGGCACCCGGCGGGTGGGACACCTGGGGACCCTGGACCCCCAGGCCACCGGGGTGCTGCCCCTGGCGATCCGCGAGGCCACGAAGCTGGTCCCCTTCCTGCCGAGCGTGCCGAAGGCCTACGTGGGGATCGTGCGCCTGGGCAGCGAGACCGACACCCTCGACGCCCAGGGACAGGTGCTGCGGAGCTTCGACGGCGCGCTGCCCGGGGAGGACGCGGTGCGGGCCGCGCTCGCCGGCTTCGTGGGCGAGATCCACCAGATCCCGCCGATGTTCAGCGCCGTCAAGAAGGACGGGGTACCGCTGCACCGGCTGGCCCGACGGGGCGAGGAGGTGGAGCGCGAGCCGAAGCGCGTGACCATCGAACGCATCGACCTGCTGCGCTTCGAGTCGCCCGACGCCGAGATCTCCGTGGTGTGCGGCCCCGGTACCTACGTGCGGACCCTGGCGGCCGACGTCGGCACGCAGCTCGGCTGCGGCGCCCACCTGAAGAGCCTGCGCCGGCTGCAGAGCGGATCGTTCGAGATCACCCAGGCGATGACCCTCGAGCAGCTCGAGGAGGAGGCCCGCTCGGGCAAGCTCGAGGCGCGGCTGATCTCGCCGGCGGCCGCGCTCCAGGTCGACGAGGTGGTGCTGCGCTCCGAGGCCGTGGA
>Ga0075327_1000327_pt1 | contig 13026 bp, 5 predicted proteins | sample MayberrySE_Catta_2_FD_120056 | JGI IMG/M metagenome (GOLD analysis project Ga0075327, IMG submission 120056) | Natural and restored wetland microbial communities from the San Francisco Bay, California, USA, that impact long-term carbon... | ecosystem: Environmental > Terrestrial > Soil > Wetlands...
GTGACTTCCGCCGAACTGGAGGCATTCCGTCGGGAAAGCCGGGAGGAATCCCTTTCCTGCCTCCGCCGCTTCCTGGAGTCGCTCGGTGACCGGGGAGTGCGTTGGAGAACCACCGTCCGGTCCGGCGACCCGAGGGTCGAGATCCTTCGTGAAGCCGAGAGGCGCCGCGCCGATCTGATCGTCCTCGGCACGCACGGGCGCACCGGGGTCTCGCATGCCATGCTGGGCAGCGTTGCCGAATGGATCGTCCGCAGGGGGGGGCGCGACGTGCTCGTGGCCCGGGCGGCCCCTGTCTCCTTCGATCTGCCCTGAGCCGATGCCCGGTCGCACGCATGCCGGACGGGGAACTGTCGCCGGCGGAAGGCGCCGCTCTCAGCCCTTTGCCAGGTACAGGGTCTGTGTCGGGTAGGCGAACTCGATCCGGCGCTTTCCGAACTCCTCGTAGATCCGCAGGTTGGCCTTCTGCTGGATGTCCATGTATCTCGTGTAGTCGTTCCCGTCGACGTAATAGACGATCTCGTAGATCAGGCTGAAGTCCCCGTAGGAGAAGAAGTGGACCCGGTCCAGGGTCGCCCCCTCGATCTCACGGAAGACGTCCGCGACGATCCCGGGGATCTCCCGGAGACGCTCCAGGGGTGTCTGGTACGTCACGCCGAGCCGGAACGCCACCCGCCGCTTCGCCATACGCTTGAAGTTGCGCACCCTCGAGTCGGTGAGGTCCTTGTTGGACACGACGATCTGCTCTCCATTGAGACTAGCGATGCGCGTGGTCTTGATCCCGAAGCGTTCGATGACGCCCATATGGTCGCCGACGACGACGAAGTCGCCGATCTCGAAGGGGCGGTCGAACAGGATGACGAAGTAGCCGAACAGGTCCCCGAGGATCGTTTGTGCCGCGAGGGCGAGCGCGATCCCGCCGATGCCGAGCCCCGCGACCACGGTGGAGATCCTGAATCCGAGGTTGTCGAGCATGAAGAGGACGCCGATGATCCAGACCAGTGCCTTCGTCAGGCCGATGACCCCCCTCAGGGCGCGGTCGCTGGTGGCGTCCTCCCCCCGTTTCCGGCTGTATTCCTCGAAGCCGTACCGCACGAGCGACACGGTGAAGACGATGGCGAGGAGCGTCATGAGGACGATCCCGGCCATGTCGATGATCCGCTCGACCCGGGGCGTGAGCGTCAGGACCCGCAGGGAGGCCTGCGCGATCCCAAGGTAGGCCAGCGGGACTCCCGTCCCGCGGATCCGGCCCACAAGAAAATCGTCATACGTGGTCGGGCTCTTTTCCGCCCACGCCTTCAGGCGCCGGGTGGCCAGGGACTGGATGACCTTGACCGCGAGGATCCCGCCGGCGAGGATCGCCAGGCAGAGCAGGTACTCCGAGACCCGGTTGTGGTAGAACTCTCGCTGCAGGAACTCCCCGATCATCGCTTTCTCCTTTCCGGAATCGCAAGGTACCGGTGATTCACGGCTCCGGCCGCCCCTCCAGGAGCGCCACCGGAAAATCGTGGAGCACCGCGTGGAGGGGAAGCAGCTTCACTGCGTCTTCCCCGTATGCGTGAAGGATCTCTCCCGTGAAGACGTTTCGCCATCTGCCCGGGAGCTCCGCCGGCAGCCGGATGGCGGTTCGGGCGCCCCAGGCCCCGAGGCCGACGGGGAATTCCCCCGGGGGGGCAAGGCGGGTAACGAGGCGCGGCACCGCCGCGATCGCCCATGCATCGCCCCGTCCCCGCGCGAACGCCAGCGCGTGCTCCTTCACTCCCCCCGTTACGGGCAGGGGCACGTAGGCGCCGTCCAGGAACAGTTCCTTGCGCTCCCGCCGGAATGAGAGCGCCTTGCACGTCACGAAAAGCTTGACCCGACCGTCCTCCCAGGAGGAGAGGAGATCCCGGGCGAGGGGAGCGGACCCCTGTCCCTCCGTGGTCAGCAACTCCTGGAGGAGGCGGGCGCGACGAGGGTAATCCACCGGCCGGCGGTTGTCCGGGTCCACGAGCGAGAAATCCCACATTTCCATCCCCTGGTAGATGTCCGGGACACCCGGAGAGGCGATCTTCAGCAGGAGCTGGGCCAGGCTGTTGATCGCCCCGTAATGGGCGATCTTCCGCTGAAAGGGGAGGAAATCGGCAAGGAACGCGCTGGTCCCGGGGGACGGATCCCCCAGCAGGGAGGCGACGAACTCCCTCACCGCGCCCTCATGGAGGACGTTGTGTCGAATCCATCGGGTGTGGACCTTGGCTTCCCGCATCGCTTTCACCATGTAGCTCTCGATCCGGGCACGGAGCCCGGGGAGTTCCTCCTCCTTGAGGGGCCACGCTCCCAGGAGCGTCTGGTAGAGGAGGATCTCCTCGCCCGGGTCCGGTGCCGCGATCCCGTTCACGATCCGTTTCTTTCCGGCGTTCTGCCGGCACCACTGCTGGAGACGCTTTTCCCACTCCTCCGGGATCTCCGAGAGGACGTTGATCCTCGCCCGCACGTCCTCGCTCCTCTTGGTGTCGTGCGTCGTCGTCGTGTTCATGGTGTGGGGCCATCGGCCCGCCGCCTTCTCGCAGCGGCTGTGGAAGGCGCTCACAGGTACTCCCGCGGAGGAGGGACTCCCGCCGACCTCGTTCATGGAGACGAGCCGGTTGTAGACGTACAGGGAGGTGTCCTCGTACCCCTTCGCCATGATCGGGCCCGTGAACTGCTGCCAGCGCATCAGGAACCGCACCCACTCCTCTCTCCCGTCCCCGGCGAGGGAAGGGGGGATCTCCAGCAGGAGGACCCGCCGCAGGAAGTCGAACACCGGGGCGCTTGCCTCGGTGCTTCGCTGCTGGGCCCATTTCAGGGCTTTCGTTATGTGCCGGACGTCCCGGGCGGACAGCTCGGGGCTCCGGGCGTACGTCCGGTAGACCGGAAAACAGGCCGTCACCTCGATCAGCGCGGCGCGCAGCTCCTTCCTGGGGAGGTCCCTGGCGTACCGGTCCTGCTCCGCGAGGCGCCCGAGGTGCTGCCCCAGCGAGTGCATCTCGCCCGCGAAGAGGGAGTCCATCACCATCTTCTTGCTCCGGTAGACCGTCTCCCTGAAATCCGGCGCGGCCCCGATGAACCGCGCGTAGATCTCGTCCAGGGTCTTCACGCCTCGCGCGCCGATGAAGACGCCGTTCAGCGTGTTCAGGAAGTCGTACCCCGTCGTTCCGTGGACGGGCCACTCGGGGGGGAGCATCTCCTCCTCCCCGAGGATCTTTTCCACGAGCACGTAGAATTCCGCGGCGGGGGGATCGCCTTCCGAACCGGTCAGGCGGTGCATGAGGCGGACGAGGTACCCGTGGGGATCGAAAAGGCCGTCGACGTGGTCGACGCGCAGGCCGGTGATCTTCCCTTCCCGCGCCAGCCGCAGCGCCAGGTCGTGGGAGGCGTCGAAGACCCGCGGGTCCTCGACCCGCAAGGATACCAGGTCGCTGACGGCGAAGAAGCGCCGGTAGTTGATCTCCTCGTTCGCGAGCAGCCAGAAGGAGAGCCAGTAGTTCTGCTCGGAGAGGATCCGGTCGAGGGGATCGAAACTGGCCGGATCGCCCTTCCGCCCGTTTACCATCCGCAAGGTTTCGTCGATGTGCTCCCGGATCTCGTGGCGCTCCGTGTACAGGCGCAGGAGACGCTCCTTGATCCCCTCTTCGGATGCGTAGCGCTCGCGGACCGACTCCGCGTCCGCCGCCGCGATCTTCGGGAGGTGTTCCATCGTCGTGATCAGGTCCCACAGCTCCCGGAAAGAAGGGTGGTCCGGCCCGTACGTCTCCTCCAGCGAGGACAGCCGCAGGGAAAGGATCCGCGGGTAGGAATGGATGCACAGAGGAAGCTTCGCGGAATGGCAATGGACGATGAAGCCGCTTTTTTCCAGCCGCAGGGAGAGCTCCTGCTCCTCGACCATCCGCCCGTACGGCCCGTCCAGGATGGGGAGGAGGACCTTGCCGTCGAGCGCCTTCTTCGGGGAGTGCCAGTCGATGTCGAAGAATCCTGCGAACGGCGACCCCTGTCCGCTCTCCAGGACGTCGGTCCACCACCGGTTCTCGACGCTCGCGGCCATGTGGTTGGGGACGATGTCCAGCAGGAGCCCCATTCCCCGGTCCTTCAGCGCCTTCGCGAGGGATTCGAAATGCCCATCGCCCCCCAGCTCGGCGTTCAGCCGGGTGGGGTCGGTCACGTCGTAGCCGTGGGAGGAGCCCCGGCGGGCCTGGAAGACCGGGGAGGCGTAGAGATCGGTGACGCCGAGGGCTTCCAGGTACGGGACCAGGGCGACGGCGTGCTCGAACCGGAACCGCCGGTGGAACTGGAACCGGTAGGTGGACGACGGGATCCGGAGAGGCGTCACGGGCTCACTCCTCCGGCACGAGGATCGAGAGCTTTCCGCCCATGGCGCGGAACAGCCCGACCCATAGCGCCGCCTTCTCATCCCCCCCGCGGGACTTCGCCAGGAAACCGGGGTAGGCGGTCTTGAGGAGGTCGTAGCAGATGTTCTGGGCTCCCCAGAAGAGCACCTCGAAGGGGAGGTCGTGCCCCACCTCCACCGCCTCCGCGAACCGGCGGAGGAGGTCGAGGTCGTCGGGCTTCTCCCGGAAGTCGTTCGCGATCGCGTCGATCCTCTTCTGGAGCGCGAATCCGACGCCGGCCGATTCGAGCGGGATGCCGATGGCGCTTCCCTCGTCCAGCAGTCCGCGGATGGCGGCCGCCTCCAGAATCTCCGCCGAAACGGCACGTCGCAGTTCCGCGTTCAGGGCCACCTTCGCGGAGGCGTGCAGGGGATCGGGGAGCGGGATCCCCATGCCCGAAAGGAACCGCATCATGCCGGCGTGCTGGCTGTAGATCCCCCGGTGGCTCGCCTCGGTCTCGGTGAGGGTCTTGTCGAGGATGATGTCCAGGATTTTCCGCAATTCGTCGCGAAACAGCAGCTTCAGGGAGTAGGTTCCCTGGCCGAAATGCTTGTCCACGGTCCGGATCGCCTCGGGGAGGTCGGCGCTCCGGAAGACGTCCCCGATCTCCTGAACGAGGCTTGCGTACGCCTCCTCTCCGCGGAAGTCGCGGATCCCCCCGCTGACGCTGTGATCCCCCAGGTGCAGGACGCCGAACGACAGGAGCGCCGATTTTTTCGTGATCCCGGAGGTGACCCGCGCCTTGCCGAGGATGAGCTTCGTCCTCCCCGCCGTCTGCACGCGGATGTCCTCGCGCTCGACGTCGTAGCAGAAGATCCGCGCGCGGTCGCCGTAATTCTCGAAGAGGGCGCTCACCGCGTAGTGGGCCCCGACCTTGCGCAGGTCCACCGTGGCCGCCTTCACGAATTTTTCGTAAAGGACGCGTCCGTCCCCGTGTTCGGCCACGTTGCTCTTTGCCCGCTCGAGCCGCTCCAGGAAGCCGGCTTCGAGGGAGTCGCCTGCGAACTCGCGGGAAAGCTGCACGGCGCGGCCTGCGTACTGGAGGACCTGGACCGTTTCGATCCCCGAAAGCTCGTCGAAGAACCACCCGCAGCTCGTGTACATGAGCATGGCCTGCCGCTGGATCTCCATCAGCTGCAGCGCCCGGGACTTCCCTTCCGCCGTCAGCCCGCCGCCGGCGTGTTTTCCCAGGAATCCGTCGACGGAGGCGTCGGACCGGTCGAGGATCACCGAGATGTACTCCTCGCGCGCGGCCCACGGATCCTTGAAGATCCTCCTTCCTTCCTTTTCGAACAGGGGGGCGACGGCGTCCCGCAGCCAGTCCAGCGCCTCCCGCAGCGGCCCCCGCCACTCCTGGCTCCAATCCGGGCGTCCGCCGGAGTTGCACCCGCAGTTGCTCCGCCACCGCTCCACGCCGTGGACGCAGCTCCAGGAGCTGTTGTCGAAGATCCGCACTTCGTGCGTGGGAGGGAATTTCTCCAGGTGCTCCCCGTAGTTCGTCAGGCGGACCGCCGGGTTCGCCTCGAGGAGATGCAGCGCGTGCGTCAGCGCCATCTCCCCGTTGCGGTGGTGGTGGCCGTACGTCTCCCCGTCGGTCGCGATGTGCACGAGCTGCTGGGGCCACGGCCGCTGGTCGGAGAACGCGCCCATCAGGCGGTTCGCGAGGGACTCGCCGTTGTCGAGGAGCCGCTCGAAGGCCACTCCTTGCGATATGGGACCGTCGTAGAAGAAAAGGGCGATCTTCCGCTTCGAGGGGAGGCGGAGCGCATACGGGATCGTGGGATCGATCCTGCCGTTGCTGACGTCGTGCCAGTCGCGGCTCCCCATCCTGCGGACCTTGGCCGCCTGGCGGGGGGCGAGGACCGTGAACCGGATCCCCTCGGCGGCAAGGACCTCCAGGGTGGCGACGTCCGCCGCGGTTTCCGGGAGCCACATCCCCTCCGGCGGCCGGCCGAACCGGCGCGTGAAATCCCGGATCCCCCAGCGGACCTGCGTCTTCTTGTCCCGGGCGTTGGCAAGGGGAAGGATGATGTGGTTGTACCCCTGCGCCATGGCGGAGCCGTGACCCGAGAACGCCTCGCGGCTTTCCCGGTCCCCTTCGAGGACGGCGCGGTACGCCGCGGGGGATTTCTCCTCCATCCAGGAGAGCAGCGTCGGGCCGAAGTTGAAGCTGATGCGGGAGTAGTTGTTGAAGATCTTTTCGATCCGTCCGTCCCCAGCGAGACGCCGGGAAAAGGCGTTGGCCCCGTAACATTCCGCCGAGATCCGCTCGTTCCAGTCGTGGAAGGGGAATGCGGAGTCCTGCAATTCGATCGCCTCCAGCCAGGGGTTCTCCCGCGGCGGCTGGTAGAAGTGGCAGTGGATGCAGGCGTACCGGTCCATCTAGCGGATCCCCCTTTCTTTTTGCGACAGGAGGATGAACGACTTCGGACGGATGGGGAGCGCGGTGTCCGTCCCCGTGTCCGGCATTTCGGGAGCCGCCCCTCCGGGCCCCCCCCACCGGGTGTCGGAGGAATCCAGGATCTTTTCCCACGGGCCGCCGGGAAGGGAGAGGACGGCCTGCGCCTCCCCGAAATGGAACACCGCCGCGGCGGCCTGCGCGGGGCCGCGGCGGCGCAGGACGACGAGGGCGCCTTCCCCTTCGTAGGCGGTCGCTTCCATCCCTTCCCGGTCCGTCCGGGACAGGACCGGATCGGTCTTGCGGATCCGGATCAGCTCCCGGTGGAGTTCGAGGAGAAGCGCGTGGTTTCCCGACCCCGCGAGCGCCGGGTCCGGACGGGAGCGAAGCATCGTTCCCTCGTCCTGGGGATCGGGGATCTCGCCCTCCCAGCCGAAGGCGGCGAACTCCTCCTTCCTTCCGTTCCGGACCGCCTCGATGAGTCCCTCGTCGCCGTGGTGCACGAAGTAGAGGAACGGGGCGACCTCTCCGTACTCTTCCCCCATGAACAGGAGCGGAAGGTAGGGCGACAGGAGGATGACGCCCGCGGCGAGCTTCAGGGACTCGAAGCCGACCAGTCGGGAGAGCCGCTCCCCGCGCATCCGGTTTCCCACCTGGTCGTGGTTCTGCGAGAACACGACGAATTTCCCGGCGGGCAGGCGCCGGGAGCAGTTCCCGTGACGGCGCCTGCGGAACACGGAGTATTGGCCGGAGTAGACGAACCCGTCGGTGAACGCGCGCGCCAGCTGCCCGATTCCGCCGAAATCGGCGTAGTACCCGTCGCGCTCGCCCGTCAGCAGGGCGTGAAGGGCGTGGTGGAAGTCGTCGCTCCACTGGGCGTCGAGGCCGAACCCCCCTTCCTCCTCCGGGGTGACGATCCGGGCGTCGTTCAGGTCGCTCTCCGGGATCAGGTACGCCATCCGGTTCTCTTCTTTCCGGAAGCCGCGGACGGCCGCGGCGAGCTCCGCGAGGAACGGTGTTGCGCTGAAATCCATGATGCCGTGGATCGCGTCGAGACGAAGCGCGTCCACGTGGAACTCCCGCAGCCAGTAGAGGGCGTTCTCCAGGAAATACCTGCGGACCTCGTCGCTGTGGGGCCCGTCGAAATTCACGGCGGACCCCCACGGGGTGCGGTACCGGTCGCTGAAGTAGGGACCGAAGTCGGACAGGTAATTCCCTTCGGGCCCGAGGTGATTGTAGACCACGTCCAGGACGACGGCGAGGCCGCGCAGGTGGCAGGACTCGACCAGGCGCATCAGCCCTTCCGGTCCCCCGTAGCTCTCCTGCGCAGCGAACGGGTAGGCGCCGTCGTATCCCCAGTTCCTCCTCCCGGGGAATTGCGCCACCGGCATCAGCTCCACGGCCGTGACCCCCAGATCCACGAGGGAATCCAGTCGCGGGATGACGGCGTCGAAGGTGCCTTCGGGCGTGTACGTCCCGACGTGCATCTCGTACAGGATGTACGAAGAGAGCGGGATACCGCGCCATTCCCGGTCCCGCCACGCGAACGCCCCCGTGTCGACGACCATGGAGGGGCCGTGGACTCCTTGCGGCTGGTGGCGCGAGGCCGGATCCGGCCGATCCTTCGCACCGTCCAGTCGATACAGGTACAGGGTTCCCGCCGCCGCCCCGGCCACGATCCCGTGATGGTATCCCGCGCCGTTCCCTTCCAGCGGCGCCACCCGGCTCGCCGGGGAGAGCAGGCGCACCTCGACGGTCCGCGCGAACGGCGCGTACACGAGGAAGCGGCAGCGCCCGTCCGGAAGCGGCGTCGCGCCCAGGGGATGGATTTGGTCGACGGTCATTCCGCGAGGCCTCCGCTCTTCAGGAACAGGGCGGACAGCGGCGGAACCACCAGGTTCAGGGATTGGAACCGCCCCTGGGAGGCGACGGGCGCCGCCTCCACGCCGCCGATGTTCCCCTGGCCGCTTCCGCCGTACTCCCTGGCATCGCTGTTCAGGCACTCCCGCCAGAACCCGCCGCGGGGAACGCCGACGCGGTAATTGTGCCGCGGGACGGGGGTGAAGTTGAAGACGCCGAGGAGGACGTCGTCCCTGCCGCGGGCCTTGCGGAACAGGCTGATCACGCTCTGTTCCGCGTCCCGGGCGTCCGCCCACTCGAAGCCGGCCGGGTCGAAATCGGACGCGTGCATCGCCGGTTCGTCCCGGTAGAACCGGTTCAGCTCCTCCACCCAGCGGGAGAGCGCGGCGTGCCGGGGCTCATCCGCCAGTCGCCAGTCCAGGCCCGCGTCGTGGTTCCACTCCCCCCACTGCCCGAACTCCCCCCCCATGAAGAGAAGCTTCTTTCCCGGCTGGGCGTACATGTATCCGAACAGGGCGCGAAGGTTCGCGAACTTCCGCCAGTCGTCGCCGGGCATCCTCCCGAGGAGCGACCCTTTGCCGTGGACGACCTCGTCGTGGGAAAGGGGGAGCACGAAGTTCTCCGAGAACGCGTACATCCCCCGGAACGTGAGCTTGTCGTGGTGGAACTTCCGGTAGATCGGATCCTCTGACAGGTACGCCAGCGTGTCGTGCATCCACCCCATGTCCCATTTCATTCCGAAGCCGAGCCCCCCGACGTAGTTCGGCCGGGAGACCATGGGCCAGGAGGTGGATTCCTCCGCCACCGTCACGATGTCGGGAAACGCGCCGTACACCGACTCGTTGAGCTTGCGCAGGAACGAGATCGCATCGACGTTCTCCCGGCCTCCGAACCGGTTGGGGACCCACTCCCCTTCCTTCCGGGAGTAGTCCAGGTAGAGCATCGACGCCACGGCGTCCACGCGCAGGCCGTCGGCGTGGTACACGTCCAGCCAGAAGAAGGCGCTGCTGAGGAGAAAGCTCTGCACCTCCTTGCGCCCGTAGTTGAAGATCTGCGTGTCCCAGTCCGGGTGGTGTCCCTGGCGGGGGTCGGCGTGTTCGTAGAGGTGCGTGCCGTCGAAGAAGGCGAGCCCGTGCCCGTCCTTGGAGAAGTGGGAGGGGACCCAGTCCAGGAGGACGCCGATCCCGTGCCGGTGCAGGGTCTCCACGAGGTGCATGAAATCCTGCGGGTTCCCGTACCGGCTCGTAGGCGCGAAGTACCCGGTCCCCTGGTATCCCCAGGAGCCGTAGAAGGGGTGTTCCATCACGGGGAGGAACTCCACGTGGGTGAAATTCATGCGGGTCAGGTAGGAGGCGAGGAGGGGAGCGAGCTCCCGGTACGTCAGCATGCGGTTCCCCTCCCCGGGGATCCGCATCCACGATCCGAGGTGCGCCTCGTAGATGGCGATGGGGCGGTCCGCGGCGTTCCGCTTCCGCCGTTCGGCCATCCACCCGGCATCGCCCCATTCGTGGCGGAGGTCCCAGACGATGCTGCCGGGCTCCGGGGGGGGCTGGGAGAAGAATGCGAACGGGTCGGATTTGTCGTACCGGTACCCCCCGTACCGCGAGATCACGTGGTACTTGTAGGCCGACCCCGCGCCCGCGCCCGGGAGGAACCCTTCCCAGATCCCCGAATCCCCCCGGGGACGCATCGGTTCCGCGCGGTTGTCCCACCCGTTGAACTCCCCCATGACCGAAACCCCCTCCGCGTTGGGCGCCCATACGGCGAAATACGTGCCCGTGTCGGCCCCCGATTCGAGGAGGTGGGCCCCGAACTTCTCGTAGAGACGCAGGTGGCTCCCCTCGTTGAAGAGGTACAGGTCCTGGTCGGTCAGCAACGTCACGTCGTATCGCATTCGGCGTCACCTCCCTATCGGGTTCGTCCGGCCTCTCCCGGCGCATCGACGGGTCGCCCCGGCGCCTCCATCAGGGAAAGGATCCCCAGCAGCGGGAGCTTGACCCAGTCGGGCCGGTTATTGAGTTCGTACGCCAGTTCGTAGATCGCTTTTTCCAGGAGATACGTGTCGAGCAGGATCGACAGCTCCTCCCGGGTGCGGGGAAGGAACGCCCCTTCCTTCGCGACCGCAAGGTACCCCTGGAGGAACGCCGGGGAAACCCAGCCGTTCCAGAAGACCGCCCACGGCTCGAGGGAGTTGACATCGTGCGAGCGGACGCTGCCGCCGACATCTCCGATGAGCGGAGCATAGGAGGCGTAGTGGAACGAACGGAGCATCCCCGCCACGTCCCGCAGCGGCGAACGCTTGATCCGGCGTTCGGCCAGCGAGCGGGCCGGCTCTCCCTCGAAATCGATGAGCACGAATTCCTTCCCCGTATGGAGCACCTGCCCGAGATGGTAGTCGCCGTGGATCCGGATCCGCATCGCCGTGATCTTCCGTTCGAGGATTCCCTGGAACCGCTTCAGGATTCCCGGCTCCATCTCCAGGACCTCCCGTCCCTGGTCCCGGAGGGCTTCCGGCAATGTCCGGACCCGCTTCCGCAGCAGGGAGAAGGTCTGGGCGGTGAGGTTCCGCATCGACTGGTACAGGGACCGCTGGTAGAACGGCGTGAACGGCTCGGGAGCGAAGGACGGATTTCCCACACCCGAGGCCATGGCGAGGTGGAACTCCGCCGTCCGCTCTCCCAGCAGGCGCGCCGACAGGAGGTACGAACCGATCAGCTCGCCCACTTTCGGGGGAACGGCATCCTCGACCGCCAGGAGCGGGCGGCCTCCCGGGAGGGGCGGTTCGACGATGTCCGCGGAACGCGCCATGGCCCGCTCGAAGAACCCGCCGAGGTTGTCCAGGGTGTACTGCCAGGCGTCTCCCTGGTTCGGGACGAACTCCATCAGGACCGCGAGCGTCATCGGCTCCGCCTGCGCCCTCGCGTACTGGAGGGAGCCGGCGACCGGAGGGACATGGGGGAAGGCCGCCCCTTCCGTAAGGTAGGCCCCGATCTCCAGGTCCGGGTTGATCCCCGGGTCGATGCGCCGGAAGATCTTCAGGATCATCCTGTCCCCGAAGACCACCGAACTGTTGCTCTGCTCCGCCTTGCACGGAACCGGGGCCGGCGTCTCCTTCGACTCTCCGCGGATTTTCCGGAACGACCGGGAGGGAACGCCGAGGATTTCCCCCGAATGGCCCCGGAAGCGCCTCCTGTGGCCGATCGCGTCCAGCAGGAACAGGCACGACCCCTTGTCCTGCAGCGCGTCGAAGAGAACGTGTTGCCGTGACGCCTCGGCGATCCGGGTGATCACCGCCCCGGGGGCTTCGGCCAGCATCCGTTCCGCCTCGGTCCCCGAGGCGAATCCGACGGGGAGGGAGTAGAGGTCCGGATCCCCCTCCGTGTAATCGGCCTGGACGAGCAGCAGGTGCAGGCGGGACGTCCCGATGGCGAGGGGGATCGCTTCCAGGACCCGGGCCCATTTCATGCGCCGGGCCTTCCCGCCGAACCAGCGCCGGCTCCGCAGGTAGGCGGGCAGGATCTTCTCCAGCGCCCCGCGGAAGTTCTTCCGGAAGAGGTTTTCCGGGCCGCCCGTGACATGCAGGACCGGCGCCTGGGTCTCGGCGGGGACCTCGGCGGCCTCCGTCTCCCTGTCGGGACTCTCCAGGGAGAACCAGTAGAAGATGTGCGCCCCCAGGGTGAGGAAGTACGGGGAATCCTTGATGGGGGGGAACTCGGTCTTCCCGACGAGCTCCACCGGGACCTTTCCCTTGTGGGAGGACAGGTCGAGCTCCACGAACTGTGGGAACCTTGAAAGGTTCGCCACCACAAGGATCAGCTCCTCCTCGAACGATCGGAGGTACGTCAGCACCTTGTGGTTCTCCGGCGTAAGGAATTCGATGGAGCCCCTGCCGAATGCCTTGAACTGCTTTCGGAGGGCGATGACCCGTTTCATCCACCAGAGCATGGAGCTCGGGTTGTTCTGGCGCGCCTCGACGTTGACCGTCTCGTAATGGTAATCCGGGTCGATCGTCACCGGGAGGAACAGCTTCTGGGAGGTGGCGCGGGAGAATCCGGCGTTGCGGTCGGCGTTCCACTGCATCGGGGTGCGCACCCCGTTGCGGTCGCCGATGTAGATGTTGTCCCCCATCCCGATCTCGTCGCCGTAGTAGAGAACCGGCGTTCCGGGGAGGGAGAGCAGGAGGGCGTTCATCAGCTCGAACTTCTTCCGGTCCTTCCCCAGCAGGGGGTAGAGCCGGCGGCGGATCCCGAGGTTGATCCTCGCGTGCGGGTCGTTGGCGTACATGCGATACATGTAGTCCCGCTCCTCGTCGGTGACCATCTCGAGCGTCAGCTCGTCGTGGTTCCGCAGGAACAGGGCCCATTGGCA
>Ga0075327_1000328_pt1 | contig 13012 bp, 8 predicted proteins | sample MayberrySE_Catta_2_FD_120056 | JGI IMG/M metagenome (GOLD analysis project Ga0075327, IMG submission 120056) | Natural and restored wetland microbial communities from the San Francisco Bay, California, USA, that impact long-term carbon... | ecosystem: Environmental > Terrestrial > Soil > Wetlands...
CGACCACGTGGCGAGCTGGCCAACGCTGTGGGGCACGGGCGGCCCCGTCCCCGGCGCCGAGGACCTCGACGCCGAGCTCGCCACCCGTTCCGCCGAGCCGATCGACCGCGAGGTGCGCCGCGGCCTCAAGGCGAGCGACAAGCTCTTCTACATCTACACGAGCGGCACGACGGGGCTGCCGAAGGCGGCGAACATCAGCCACCAACGCGCGCTCGTGATGGGCGGCGGCGCGATGGGCGCGCAGGAGCTCGGACCCGAGGACCGCATGTACGTGCCGCTGCCGCTCTACCACTCCGCGGGCGGCGTGATGGCCGCCGTCGGCGCGCTGCTCTCCGGCGGCGGCCTCGTGCTCACGCGCCGCTTCTCCGCGAGCCGTTTCTGGAGCGACTGCCGGCGCACCGAGGCCACGGCCTTCCAGTACATCGGCGAGCTCTGCCGCTACCTGCTGAACTCGCCGGAGCATCCGGACGAGCGGCGGCATCAGGTGCGGGTGTGCATCGGCAACGGGCTCCGGCCGGAGATCTGGGTGCCCTTCCAGGAGCGCTTCGGGATCCCGCGGATCATCGAGTTCTACGGCGCCACCGAGGGCAACGTGGCCCTCATGAACTTCGACGGCAAGGTCGGCGCGGTGGGGCGGCTGCCGCGCTGGGTGCGGCGGGTGCTCGGCGTCGAGCTGATCCGCTACGACGTGGCGCGCGACGAGCACGAGCGCGATGCGTCGGGCTTCTGCATCCGCTGCAAGCCCGGCGAGGTGGGCGAGGCGATCGGCCGGCTCTCGCAGGCGGTGCGCTTCGAGGGCTACACGAGCCCGGAGGCCACCGAGAAGAAGATCCTGCGGGGCGTCTTCAAGCCGGGCGACGCGTACTTCCGGACGGGCGACCTGCTGCGCTGCGACTCGGACGACTACTTCTACTTCGTCGACCGCATCGGCGACACCTTCCGCTGGAAGGGCGAGAACGTCTCCACGAGCGAGGTCGCGGAGGCGCTCTCGGTCTGCCCGGGCGTGCAGGAGGCGAACGTGTACGGCGTCGCGGTGCCCGGCCACGACGGCCGCGCCGGCATGGCGGCGCTCGTGGTGGACGCGTCCTTCGACCCCGAGCGGCTCGCCGAACGCGTGAAGCGCGAGCTGCCGGCCTACGCGCGGCCGCTCTTCCTGCGCCTCCGGCCGGAGATCGAGACGACCGGCACGTTCAAGCACCGCAAGGTGGACCTCGTGAACGAGGGCTTCGACCCGAGCCGGATCTCCGACCCGCTCTTCTTCCTCGACGGCGAGCGCGGCTACGTGCCCCTCGATGCCGCGCTGCACGAGCGCATCGGGCGCGGCGAGGTGCGGGTGTAGCCGGGGGCCGTCTCGAGGAGGATCCGGTGGGCCGCCTCCGGCAACTCGTGCTGCTGGGGTTCCTCGGCGCGTGCGGCGCCCCGGCTCCGCCCTCCCCCACGCCCGACGAGCGGATCACCCGTCTCCATCGGGACGCGGTCGTGATCGACGGCCACAACGACGTCACCTCCTGGGTCCTCGACTACGGCTTCGACCTCGGCATGGACGGTGCGGACGCGAGCAAGCAGGACGCGGCGCTCCTGTGGGCCCTGGGCTGGCTGCTGCCGGAGCCCTCGGGCGACCGGCTCCGCACCCACACCGACCTCCGGCGCCTGCGTGCCGGCGGCGTCGACGCCCAGTTCTTCTCGATCTTCGCCCACGCCGCCTTCGCGGAGACTCCGGGGGCCTCCCGCCGGCGCGCGCTCGACATGATCGACGCGCTGCGCGCGCAGGTCCGACGTCATCGCGACCAGCTCGAGCTCGCCGGGAGCGCCGGGGACGTCCGCCGCATCGCCGCCGAGGGCCGGATCGCCGCGCTGATGGGGCTCGAGGGCGGACACGCCCTCGAGAACGACCTCGCCAACCTGCGCGACTTCCACGCGCGCGGCGTGCGCTACCTGACCCTCACCTGGAGCAACACGAACGACTGGGCGGACGCCTCGGGCGACGAGCCCCGCCACGGCGGGCTCAGCCGCTTCGGCCACGAGGTGGTCCGCGAGCTGAACCGTCTCGGCATGCTCGTGGACGTGTCGCACGCGTCGGACGAGACCTTCTGGGACTCGCTCACGGTCACCACCAAGCCGGTGATCGCCTCGCACTCCTCCGCGCGCGCTCTCGCCGACGTCCCGCGCAACCTGAGCGACGAGATGCTGCGCGCCGTGGCAGACAATGGCGGCGTGGTGATGGTGAACTTCGGCGGCGCGTTCCTCGACCCGCGCAAGGCGGGGGTCGGGCGCGTGCTCTGGGACGTGCTCGTCCACCTCGGCCCGTCGATCACGCCACTCGCGCTCCTGCTCGATCACATCGAACACGTGGCGCGCGTGGCGGGCGTCGACCACGTCGGGCTCGGCTCCGATTTCGACGGCACGCTGTTCCTGCCCGAAGGCGCGAGCGACGTCGCGGGGTTCCCGAACGTGACGGCGGGGCTCGCGGCGCGCGGCTGGTCCGACGGTGCTCTGCGCAAGCTACTCGGCGAGAACGTCCTGCGCGTGCTCGACGCGGCGGGGGCGCCAGCCGTGGAAGCGTCGCCTCGCTCGCGCTCAGCGCCCGCGCAGGCTCCGTAGCAGCGCCCCGCGGATCTCCTCGACGAGGCTGCGCTCGGGCGCGGGACGCGCGGGCCGCCGCGCGGGCGCCTCGCGCGTCGGCGCGCCGAGGTCGAGCCCCTTGCCGACCTCCTCGGCGAGCTCGCGCAGCTCGCGGTGGATCGCCGTGCCCTTCGCATGGTGCAGGATCGAGCGCGGCGTGCCGTCCGCCGAGTTCAGCGCCTCGACGCGCGGGCTCCGCGAGAGCGAGGTCTGGAAGCGCGGCCAGCCCTCGGCGTCCACCGCCGCGGCGAGGCGCTCGTGGAGGTCGTGCCCGGCGTCGTCGACGCGGGTGCGCCGGTCCACGAGCGTGAGCAGCACGCGCCCGCGCTCGGGCCGGCCGCCGTCGCGCGCCATCCGCGCGAGCGCCTTGCCGGCCTCCTCGAACGAGGCGTGGTCCGCGACCGGGAGGATCACGAGGTCCGAGGCGAACAGTGCGTTCTGCGTGAGCTCCTCGAGGTCGCTCTTCGTGTCGAGCAGCCAGACGCCCGCGAAGTCGGTCGCCGCGAGGATGCGCGCGAGCGTGCGCGGGTCCTGCGCGCGGGCCTTGAGCGGGCCCGTGTCGGGCGGAGGCGGCACGAACTGGATGCCGTACTGGCCGAGCACGAGCGCGCGGTCGAAGCAGCGCTCCGACCAGCCGTGCTTCAGGTTCACGGTCTCGCCCGGCGCGGGCGCCAGGCGGAACATCCGCTCCACGCTCGACTGGTCGTCCAGCGTCACCAGCGCGACGGGCAGGTCCTCGTGCAGTGCCCGCAGGTAGATGGCCAGGTTCGTGGCCACCGTGGTCTTGCCGACGCCGCCCTTGTTGGAGACGACGGAGAGGACCTTCGCGCGCGGGCGGGGGGCGGCCTCGGACACGCGCTGACTTTAGCTATCGTGGCCGGCCATGTCGGCCGTGGGGATCATCCCGGCGCGCTTCCGGGCCTCGCGGTTCCCGGGCAAGCCGCTGGCGGAGATCGCCGGCCGCCCGATGATCGCGCACGTGATCGAGGGCGCGCGGCGCGCGAAGCGGCTGCGCGAGGTGGTGGTGGCGACGGACGACGAGCGCATCGCCGCGGCCGCCGCGGCGGCCGGCGCCCCCGTCGCGATGACCTCCCCGGACCATCCGACCGGCACCGACCGCGTCGCCGAGGCCGCGGCCGCGCTCGACGACGCGATCGTCGTGAACGTGCAGGGGGACGAGCCGCTGATCGAGGGCTTCGTGATCGACGCCGCCGTCGAGGCGCTCGAGGCCGACGCGAAGGCGCCGCTGGCGACCCTCGCGCACGCGCTCGAGAGCGAGGCGCTCGCGGACCCGAACCGCGTGAAGGTGGTGCTCGACCACGCCGGCCGCGCGCTCTACTTCTCGCGCGCGCCGATCCCGTACCGCCGCCCCGGCGCGCCCGCGCCGCGCTGGCTCCAGCACGTGGGCCTCTACGCCTACCGCAAGCCCTTCCTCGCGCGCTTCCTCGCGCTCGCCCCCGGCGAGGCGGAGCGCGCCGAGGGGCTCGAGCAGCTCCGCGCGCTCGAGCACGGCTTCGCGATCCGCTGCGCGGTGATCGAGGGCTGGCGGAGCGTGCCCGTGGACGTGCCCGCAGACGTGGCGAAGGTCGAGGCCGCACTCGCGAGGCGGACACGCTAGGAGGCCGGGGCCGCATGCCGAGCGCGCGTCCGCCGCGGCTGGGCGAGAAGCCGCGGCGCAGCGCCGCGGAGGGGGCCGCGCCGCTTCCGGACGCAGCGCCGCGCACCGCGCCGCTCGCGCTCGCCGCGGCGCTCTTCCTGGTGTCGGGTGTCGGCGCCCTCGTCGTCGAGACCACGTGGCTGCGCTGGCTCCGCCTCCTCTTCGGGGCGAGCGCGCCTGCGGTGTCGGCAACCCTCGTCGCCTTCTTCACCGGCCAGGCGCTCGGCGCCGCGCTCGCGGGCCGCCTCGCGAGCCGCGCGCGCCGCCCGCTGGCCTGGTACGGAGCGCTCGAGCTCGCGGCCGCGGCCGCGTGCCTCGCGGTGCCCGCGCTCCTCGGCCTCGTCGAGGCCGCGCTCGATCCGGTCTACGACGCGCTCCGCACCGCCCCGGCCGGGCTCGCGGCCGCGCGCTACGCCGGGGCGCTCTTCGCCACGCTGCCGGCGGCGCTCTGCTTCGGCGCCTCGCTGCCCGTGCTCGCGGCCGCGAGCATCGGGACCCCCGAGGCGCTCGGACGCGGCGGCGCCCTCCTCTACGGCACGAACACGGCGGGCGCCGCACTCGGCGTGGCGCTCGCGAGCTTCGTGCTGCCGGAGTGGATCGGCGTCACGGCGGGCCATGCCGCGGGCGCCGGCCTGCTCGCGCTCGCGGGCGCCGGCGCGCTCCTCGCGAGCCGCGCGCTGCCCGGGCCCGCGACTCGGCCGCTCACCGGGCCCGCGCCGCGGCTCCGCCCGCCCGCCGCGACGCTGCGCGCGCTCGCCGCGCTCTCCGGGCTCGCCTCGTTCGCGGCGCAGGTGCTGCTCGTCCAGGCCTTCGCGCGCGTGCTGAACCAGTCGACCTACGCCTTCGGCGCCGTGCTGATCGTGACGCTCGTCGCGCTCGCGGCCGGCGCGCTCGCCGTGGCCGCGCTCGAGAGGACCGGCCGCGTGCCGCCCGCGAGCGTGCTCGCGTGGTGCCTCGTCGGAGCCGCGCTCGCCTTCGCCGCATTCCCGGCCGTGTTCGTCGGCGCGACCGACGGCCTCGCCTACCTGGGCGCCGAGCGCCCGTGGCCCGCCTATCTGTGGAGCGCGCTCGGGCTCGCGGCGGCCACGGCGGGCCCCGCGCTGCTGGCGGCGGCCGGCGTGCTGCCGGCCCTGCTCGCCCTCGCGGGCCGCGCCCCCCGCGACGCGGGCGATCCGGCCTCACTCGCCGGCAGCCTCCTCGCGTGGAACACCACGGGCGCGATCGCGGGCGCGCTGCTCGCGCCCTTCGTCCTGCTGCCCGCACTCGGCCTCTGGCTCTCGCTCACCGCGGTGGGCGTCCTCTACGCGGTGGCGGCGATCTTCCTCGTGCCGAAGACGAACGCAGGCGGCTCGCGCCTGCTGCGCGACGTCGCGCTCGGGCTCGGCTGGATCCTCGTGATCTCGCGCGGCAGCCCGCTCGGGCTGCCGCCGCTCCGCATCGAGCCGGGCGCGCGGCTCGTCGCGGCCGAGCAGAGCGCCGCGGGCCTCGTCGCCGTGCTCGAGCGCGACGGCGCGCGCTGGATCCAGATCGACAATCACTATGCGCTCGGCGGGAGCGCCGACGCCGTCCGCCAGGAGCGGCAGGGGCATCTGCCGCTCCTGCTGCACCCGGCGCCGCGGCGCGTGGCCTTCCTCGGCTCCGCCACCGGCAGCAGTGCCGGCGCGGCGCTCGCGCACGCGAGCGTGGAGAGGATCGCCCTCGTCGAGATCGTGCCGGGCGTCGCCGCCGCCGCGCGCCGCTTCTTTGCCGAGGAGAACCGGGGCGTCTATGACGACCCGCGCAGCGAGCTCGTGCTCGACGACGCGCGGAACTTCGTCCGTGCGACCGGCGAGCGCTTCGACGTGATCGTCGGGGACCTGTTCGTGCCGTGGCAGGCCGGCACCGGTTCGCTGTATGCGCGCGAGCACTTCGCCGCGGCGCGCGAGCGCCTCGCGCCCGGCGGCATCTTCTGCCAGTGGCTGCCGCTCTACCAGCTCTCGGCCGAGGAGGTGGCGATCGTCGCCGCCACCTTCCTCGACGTCTTCCCCGACGCCTTCGCGCTGCGCGGGGACTTCTTCGCGGAGCATCCGATCCTCGCGCTCGTCGGCGGCGCGGGGCCGGCGCCCGACGCGGCCGTGCTGGCCGCGGGCGCCGCGCAGCTCTCGGCGGCGGGCGTCGCCGACCGCTGGGTCGTGCATCCGCTCGGACCCTTCGCGCTCCACGTCGCGCCCCTGGCGCCGAGCGCCGCCCGCTTCGACGGGACGCCGCGCAACCGCGACGACCGCCCCCGGATCGAGCTTCTCGCCGCGCGAACCCACGCGGGCCGGGCGGGGAAGCTCGCCCCGCTCACCGGACTCGACTATGCGGAGCTCTCGAAGTCGCTGCGGCTGGCAGCAGACGACGCGGGCGCCTTCGCCGCGCTCCCCGAGGCCGCGCGGAGGGCCGGAGACGGCGGCCACGCGCTCCAGGCCGCGGGCGCGCTCTTCGCCGCGGGCCGCAGCGCCGAGGCCGGGCGTGCGCTGGCCGCGGCCGCGGCGCTCCTCCCGCGCGAGCTCTTCGCCGAGGCCGCGCCCGACCCCACGGCCGCGGAAGCGTGGCACGACGCCGCGCCGGGAACGGCCGTGCCCGGGCGCCGTCCCCGCTAGCGCTCCGCCAGCTGCTCGCCGCCCGAGGCCCGGCGGATCAGGCGCTCGTAGAAGTCGATCGCGAAGTGCAGGTTCTCGACGGAGAGCCGCTCGTCGCGGCCGTGCATGCGCTCGAGGTCCTCCACCGTGAAGCGGATCGGCAGGAAGCGGAAGCCGTTCTCTGCGATCGTCGCATAGTGGCGCGTGTCGGTCCCGCCGACCACGAGCGCCGGGGCGACCACCGTGTCGGGCGCGGCCTCGCGAATCACGGAGGAGAGCAGCGCGAAGGCTTCGGAGCCCGCGTCGGCGACCGGCGACGCCTCGTTCACCGACTCGACGACGATCTCGATCTCCGGGTCGTCGATCGCGTCGCGCACGTGGGCCACGACGGACTCGCTGGAGTCGCCGGGCAGCAGGCGGAAGTTCACGCGCGCCGAGGCCTCGCGCGGCAGCACGTTCGCCTTGACGCCGCCGTCGATCATGGTGACGGCCGTGGTGGTGCGCACCATCGCGTTCGTGCTGGGCTCGCTCGCGAGCTGCGACTCGATCAGCGGCGCGAACAGCCCGGGCCAGGCCAGCACGAGGCGGCGGAAGCCGTTCGTGTGGGGTGCGAGCGCGCGGAGCATCTCCGACACCACGCCCTGCGTGCGGGCCTCGAGCGGGCGCTCTTCGAGCCGCACGATCGCGCGCGAGAGGCGCCCGATCGCGGTCGAGGGCGGCGGCACGCTCGAGTGGCCGCCCGCCCCGCGCGCGGTGAGGCGCAGCGTCAGATAGCCCTTCTCCGCCACGCCGATCAGCGCGAGCGGCGCTTTCGTGAACGCGGTCGTGCCGGACTCCGCGATCGCCATGCCCTCGTCGAGGCTGAACCAGACGCGGACGCCCCGCTCGGCGAGCCGCTCCGTGATCGCGCCGGCGCCTGCCTCGCCGCCCACCTCCTCGTCGTGCCCGAAGGCGACCCAGAGGCCGCGCTCGGGGGTGAAGCCGTCGGCGACGAGCGCTTCCAGCGCCTCGAGCGTCCCGATCACGCCGGCCTTGTCGTCGAGCGCGCCCCGCCCCCAGACGTAGCCGTCCGCGATCACGCCGGCGAAGGGCGGATGCGTCCACGTCTCGGGCTCCGGCGCGGGCACCACGTCGAGGTGCGCGGCGAGCAGGATCGGCGCGAGCGAGCCGTCGCGGCCGGGCCAGTGGTAGAGCAGGCTCGCGCGCCCGACGCGCTCGCGGGCGAGCGTGGCGTGCACGCGGGGGTAGGCCGACGCGAGCCAGCCGTGGAGCGCGTCGAACGACGCCTGCTGGAACTCCTCGGGCAGCTCGTGCGAGACGGTCTCGAAGGCAATCGCGTGCGCGAGGCGCTGCTCGGGCGTCTCCGCCGAGGCCGCGAGCGCGGCGGCCGCGGCACCGAGCGCGCACGCGATCCAGAGGCGCCTCATCCCTGGATCTTCTTCGCACGTCCCGCCCACTCCTTCTCGCGGAGCCGGAACTTCTGGATCTTCCCCGTCGAGGTCTTCGGGAGCTCGCGGAACTCCACCGCCTTCGGGCACTTGAAGTGCGCGAGCCGCTCGCGGCAGAACTCGATGATGTCGCGCTCGCTCGCCGCGGCGCCCGGCCGCAGCGACACGAACGCCTTCGGCACCTCGCCCCACTTCTCGTGCGGCATCGAGACGACCGCGCACTCGAGCACGGCGGGATGCTTCACGACCGTATGCTCGACCTCGATCGTCGAGATGTTCTCCCCGCCGCTGATGATGATGTCCTTCTTGCGGTCGCGGAGCTCGATGTAGCCGTCGGGATGGACCACGCCGATGTCGCCGGAGTGGAACCAGCCGCCCCGGAAGGCCTGCGCGGTCGCCTCCGGATCCTCGAAGTAGCCCTTCATCACGTTGTTGCCGCGCATCACGACCTCGCCCATGGCGGCGCCGTCGGTGGGCACGTCGCGCATCTCGTCGTCCACGACCCGCAGGTGGATCGCGTGGTGGTACGGCACGCCCTGGCGCGCCATCACGCGCGCGCGGCCCTCGACGTCGAGGTCCTCCCAGTCGCGCTGCATCTCGCAGTAGACGTGCGGCCCGTAGGTCTCGGTGAGCCCGTAGAGATGGATCACGCGGATGCCGAGCTCCTCCATGCGGCGCAGGATGGTGGGAGAAGGCGGCGCGCCGCCCGTCGCCACGCGGAGCCGCGGCTCGAAGCGGACGCCGCGGAACGCCTCCGACTCGGCGATCATGAGCAGCACCGTCGGGGCGCCGTTGAAGTGCGTGACGCCCTCCGCGTCGATCAGCGCGCGGATCCGCACCGGGTCGACCGCGCGCAGCATCACGTGCGTGCCGCCGGCGCCGGTGACCGCCCACGGGAAGCACCAGCCGTTGCAGTGGAAGAGCGGGAGCGTCCAGAGGAACACGCTGTCGCGCTCGAGCCCGTGCACGTACATCTCGCCGAACGCGTTCAGGAAGGCGCCGCGGTGCGTGTACATGACGCCCTTCGGCCGGCCGGTGGTGCCCGAGGTGTAGTTGAGCGAGGTGATCCGGTCCTCGTCGTCGACCTCGCCGCGCACCGGGAGCACGGGGGCGCCGTCCACGAACTCGGCGTAGCTCGGGCCGTCGAGCGGGCGGCCGCGAACGCCGGCCACGGCGTCCTCCACGTTCACGAGCCGCGGGCGCGCGGCGAGCCCGCTCGGAGCGCCCTGCACCGCGCCGGCGAGCTCGGGGTCGCAGAACACGACCCGCGCGCCCGAGTGGTTCAGGATGTACCCCACCTCTTCGGCCTGGAGGCGGGTGTTGATCGCGACGAGGACGGCCTTCACCTGGAGCACGGCAAGGTGCGCGACCAGGAGCTCCGGGACGTTGGGGGTGAGGAACGCGACGCGGTCGCCCGGCGCGACCCCCGCGCGCACGAGCGCTCCCGCGAGGCGCCCGATCTCGTCGGCGAAGCGCTGGTAGCTCCAGCGCTGCTCGCCGTAGACGACCGCGGGCCGCTCCGGGAAGACGCGGAGCGTACGCTCGAGCAGAGCGAGCGGCGTCATCGGATCGAGGTGCACCCGCGGCGCATCCGGGCCCGGCATCCCGGCGATTCTACACGCGCACGCTGCGGCGAGGTCCGAAAAGCGACGCGCGCGGCCCGCTCCGACACCGCCCGGACGGGGTTGGGGTCCGGACCGTCCAGACCCCGGCGGGTCAAAGCGAGCCGCGCGCGGGAAAGGCTCGCAGCGCAACTCGTCGACGGAGGGAGTCTCGCATCGCGGACCGCCGGTGTGCTGTGCGGGCGGTCACAGTTCGATCACTTCGCGCGGCGACGCGCGCTGGAGAGCCGCCGGGCCCCGAGAAGAGGAACCCCGGGAGCGGATGCGGGCGCGACGCCCGAATCCCGAGGCGGCTACGGCGTCCGCGCTCCCGGGGCGGTGGCCTGGGACAGGCGTCCCTTCGTCACCGAGAAGAAAGTCGGTCGAAGACGTGTGGCGTCAGAACGCCGCCACCTCACTCGCCGTAGTCTTGGGTTGTTCCAACTCGTCACCTCCTTCTCGGCGTTGGATCGTTTCTGGCGAAGCCCAGTTGCTCGCCTCCCGCGGTTGTGGCAAGCGCCGTTCCCGCCGCCGCGGGCCGCCCCCACCGGCCACCTGCCGGCCCGGGACTCGGGAATGAGTGAGATTCCCTGCCGGCGACCTTATCGGAGGCCCCGGGGCGCGGCTACACGGCCGGGGGGGGCGGGCCGCGCCGGGGCCGCCTGCTCGCAACAGCCGCCGTAGAGATTCGTCCGCAGGGAGATTTCCCGGCGCGCGACGGTAGACTGCGCCGCCATGCCGGCCGCCCGTGCCAGGAACCCGCAGGACACCGCCGTCCTGCTGGTGAGCTGTCCGGACCGGCGCGGCATCGTGGCGGCGCTCGCCCAGATCCTCCACGGCCACGGCGCGAACATCCTCGACGCCGATCAGCACACGGATCCGGTCGCGGGGCAGTTCTTCCAGCGCATCCGCTTCGATTGCGAGGGCATGCTCACGGATCGCGTGAGCCTGGAGCGCGGCATCCGGGAGGTCGCGGAGCGCTTCGCGATGCGCTGGCAGCTCGCCTACGGCAGCCAGACGAAGCGGGTCGCGATCTTCGTCTCGCGCTACGAGCACTGCCTGGTGGACCTGCTCTGGCGCCACCGCGCCGGGGAGCTGCCGTGCGAGCTCGCGCTCGTGGTGAGCAACCACCCGGAGCTGCGGGGCACGGCCGAGCACCACGGCGTCCGCTTCGAGCACTTCCCGATCACGCCGGCGAACAAGGCGGAGCAGGAGGCGCGCGAGCGGGCGCTGCTCGAGGCGGAGCGGGTCGACCTGGTCGTGCTCGCCCGCTACATGCAGATCCTCTCCAGCGCCTTCGTCGACCGCATGCCGGCGCGCATCATCAACATCCACCACTCCTTCCTGCCCGCCTTCCAGGGCGGCAAGCCGTACCACCAGGCCGCCGAGCGCGGCGTGAAGCTGATCGGGGCCACCGCCCACTACGCGACCACGGACCTCGACGAGGGGCCGATCATCGAGCAGGACGTCGCGCGCGCGTCGCACCGCGACTCGATCGAGGACCTGGTGCGCAAGGGCCGCGATCTCGAGCGCACCGTGCTCGCGCGGGCCGTACGCTGGCACCTCGAGGACCGCATCCTCGTCTACCGGAACAAGACCGTGGTCTTTGCATGAGCACGAGCGCCCGCGTCGTCGTGCTCGGCGTCCTCGTCGCCGTGGTGATCGCGATGTGGGTGTTCGCCTTCGTCTCGAAGCGCTTCGAGAAGGCCGCCGCAGGCGTGGCCGCGCTGCCGCCGGCCGAGTTCGAGCGCCTCACGCTGGTCACGCTCGGCAGCGGGGGCACCTTCGAGAACCACTGGCGGCGCGGCCCCGCGCTCGCGGTGGGCCTCGCGCAGGACGTGGTGCTGATCGACGCCGGGCGCGGCGTCACGGAGGCGCTGCGCGGAGCGGCGATCCCGGTCGAGCAGCCGCGCGTGCTGCTGCTCACGAGCCTCGCGGCGGAGAACGTGCTCGGCCTCGACGAGCTCTGGCTGACGGGCTGGCTGCGCGGGCGCGAGGGCGGGCTCGTGGTCTGGGGCCCGCCCGGCACGGAGGCGCTCGCCGAAGGGCTCACGGCCGCCCTCGCGCCGCAGGCCGACGCCCAGGCCGCGGCCTTCGCGCTGCCGCCGGAGGGGCGCGAGATCGAGGTGCACGAGGTGGCGGGCGCAGCGAGCTTCGCGCTCGGCCGCCTCGCCGTGCGCGCCGAGGCGCTTCCCGGCGGGCCGCTCGCGGCGCTCGCCTGGCGGATCGAGGGCGCCGGCCACGGCGTCGCGGTCACGCTCGGCAGCCCCGCCGCCGACGCGCTCGTCGAGGCCGCGCGCGGCGCCGACTTCTGGGTGACGGAGGCGGTCTACGGCGCGTCGCTCGAGCGCGCCCGCGAGGCCGGCCTGCCGGGCCTCGAGGTGCTGCTGCGGGAGGCCGAGACGCATCCGCGGCTCGAGTCGATCGGCGCCCTCGCGGCGCGCGCCGGCGTGCGGAGCGTCGTGCTGACGCGCCTGCGCCCGCCGCCGCCCTTCGCCTCCCAGTACGAGAACGTCGTCGAGGAGGGCGGCTTTCGCGGGCCCGTGCACGTGCCCGAGGACGGCGACCGCCTCACGCCGTAGCGCTTCGGCGCCGCTCAGACGCGGACGCCCGGCGTCTCCGGCGCGAGCTCGGGCTCCTCGGGCAGCGGGCGCAGCTCGGGAAGCGGCGGCACCGGGGCCGGCGGCTCCGGCCGGTCGTCCGGAGCCCGCTCCCCGCTGAAGCGCTTCCTCTGCTCGCGGTAGTAGGGCTCGTCGGGGGCGAGCTCGATCGCCTCCTCGATGGTGTCGAGCGCGTCCTCGCTGCGGCCGCTCTGAAAGTAGACCTCGGCGAGCGTGTCGAGCAGGTTCGGGTCCGTGCGGCGCGTCTCGCGCACGGCGCGGCGGGCGAGCGCGAGCGCGATCCGGAGCTGCTGCTCGGAGGGATGCGCCGAGACCGCGATCGTCCATGCGTAGTTGTTGAGGAGGACGGCGTCGACGCGCTCCTCGCCGAGCAGGCGCTCGCCCTGCCGGGTGGCCGCGAGGCCCGGGTTCACGACCGCGCGTCCGAGCACGCCCACCGAGACGAGCAGCAGCGCGAGCA
>Ga0075327_1000330_pt1 | contig 12996 bp, 8 predicted proteins | sample MayberrySE_Catta_2_FD_120056 | JGI IMG/M metagenome (GOLD analysis project Ga0075327, IMG submission 120056) | Natural and restored wetland microbial communities from the San Francisco Bay, California, USA, that impact long-term carbon... | ecosystem: Environmental > Terrestrial > Soil > Wetlands...
GCGGGGCTCCGTTCGTGGCTCGCCGTGCGATGAACCTGCACGGCTGCGCTTTACCTCACTGCGCCCCCCCTCCTGCGGCGACTACGCCGGAGGCTTCAGTTCCGGAGCGGCTTCCCCTTCATCAGCATGAACTGGATGCGGGCCTGGGTCTTCTCCTCGCCGCACAGCGACAGGAACGCCTCGCGCTCCATGTCGAGCAGCTCCTGTTCGGTCCGTTTCGTCCCCGGGGGGACGTCCCCGCCCGTCAGCACGGAGGCGATCTTCCGGCCGATCTTCTCGTCGTGTTCGCTGATCTGCCCCGCCGCCTTCATCGTGTAGAGCCCGTAGGCGAAGGTCGAAAAGGCCGACCGGCCGGGCAGGGCGATGCTGCGCGCTTCCGGCATCCCGTACCCTTCCCGGTTCATCGCGAGCACCGTGTTCCTGGCGTCCTGGATCAGGAAGTCGCGCTGGAGGGTGATCCGGTCCGTGGACCGCAGGAAGCCGAGCTCGCGGGCCTCCGAAGCCGACGTGGAGACCTTCGCCATTCCGACCGTCTCGAACGCCTTGCGCAGGAACGGAAGCGGGTCCGCCGCGACCCCGTCCGGGATCCCCTCGAGGTGGCGGATCGCCATCTCCTTCAAGCCTCCGCCGGCGGGGAGCAGCCCCACGCCGATCTCGACCAGTCCCATGTACGTCTCGGCCGCCGCCCGGATCCGGTCGGCGCCAAGGCACATCTCGGCGCCGCCCCCCAGCGTCATCCCCGCGGGAGCCGCCACGACCGGGACCGAGGAGCACCGCAGCCGCATGCACGCGTCCTGGAACCCCTTGACCATCGCTTCGATGTTGGCGAACTGCTTGTTCTGCGCTTCGAGGAAGACGAGCATCAGGTTCGCCCCGACGCAGAAGTTCTCCGCGTGGTTGGCGATGACGAGCCCCGCGTACTCCCTCTCCGCGAGATCGACGCCCTCCATCAGCATGGCGGCGATGTCGGCGTCGATGGCGTTCATCTTCGTATGGAACTCCACGCACAGCACGCCGTCGCCGAGGTCGTACAGCGACGCCCCCGCGTTCCTCCGGATCTCCTTCTTCCGCTCCGCGAGGGACGGGAGGTAAACGATATCGGGCGAAACGGGAACCGGGAGATACCCGCCGGAGGCGAAATCGAAAAACTCCGGCGCGCCGTCCCGGCGGCGATAGAAGGAGGCAGCTCCCGAGGAGAGCATCTTCGCGACGTTCGCCGGGATCGCCATCCCCTCGGCCTCCATCCTGGCCACCGAGCCGGACAGCCCGATCGCGTCCCACGTCTCGAAGGGGCCGAGGCTCCAGTTGAATCCCCACTTCATCGCGTTGTCGACGTTGACCACGTCGGCGGCGATCTCCGGGATCCGCTTCGCGGAGTAGAGCAGCGTTTCGGAGAGCACCTTCCACGCGTATTTCGCCGCCTTGTCCTCCCCGGAGATCACCTTCCGGATCCGCGCCCCCGTGTCCTCCTCGGCCTTCGCCGCGTCGAGGGACGGGAAGGAGACCTTCTCCGCCGGGCGGTACTCCAGCGTCGTGTAATCGAGGACGTACTTGCGCTTCGTATCCCCCTTCCCCTCCATCCTGAAGAAGCCGGCGCCGGTCTTCCGGCCCAGCAGGCCCCGCTTCGCCATCTCCTTCACGAACGGAGGAGGGAGGAACCGCTCCCGGTCGGGATCGTCCGTGAGATTCGCGTGAACGTTGTCGGAGACGTGGAGGAGCGTGTCGAGGCCCACGAGATCGGCGGTGCCGAACGCGGCCGACTTGGGACGCCCCATCGCGGGTCCGAGGATCTTGTCGACCTCCTCGATGGTCAGCCCGTCCTCGATCATCGCGTGCATCGCGTGCATCATCGCGAAGACGCCGACCCGGTTCCCGACGAAGTTCGGGGTGTCCTTCCCGTAGACGATCCCCTTTCCGAGGAACCGTTCGCCGAAGTCGGCCATCCCCGCGAAGATCGCGGGGTCGGTGTCCTTCCCGGCGACCATCTCGAGCAGCTTCATGTACCGGACGGGATTGAAGAAGTGGGTGACGAGGAAGTGGCGGCGGAATTCCCTCCCGCGCCCTTCCATCATCTGCGCGATCGAGATGCCGGAGGTGTTCGAGGAGACGACGATCCCCGGCTTCCAGAGCGTCTCGACCTTCGCGTAGAGCGCCTGCTTGATCTTCAGGTTCTCGACCACGACCTCGACGATCCAGTCGCACTCCGCGATCTTCCCGAAGTCGTCGTCGAAATTGCCGATCGCGATCCGCGCCAGGTCCTTCCGCGAATAGATCAGGGAAGGACGGCTCTTCCGGATCGCCTCCAGCCCCTTCAGGGCGAAGCGGTTCCGGAAGGCGGGACTCGCCTCCGTCACCCCCTTCCTCTTGTCCTCGTCGGAGAGCGCCGGCGGGACGATGTCGAGCATCAGGCAGGAGATTCCGGCGTTGGCCAGGTGCGCCGCGATCCCGGAACCCATCACGCCGGCCCCGAGCACGGCCACCTTGCGGATTTTCGGAAACATCGGTTCCTACCTCCTGTCGGGTCGGTGTCGGACGGAGCGCGAAACTGAATGATGATTCACTTGGCGCGACGTGTCAAGGTGGGAGAGAATGGGACGATGCGGGGGATCTACGTACACGTTCCGTTCTGCGTCCGGAAGTGCGGGTATTGCGATTTCTACTCCGTCGCCGGCGGAGAGGAGGAGCGCGACCGGTTTCCGGCGCTCGTGGAGCGGGAGATGGACCTCCTCCTGCGGGCGTTCCCCGGCGAGGCGGGCGTCCCGGCGGACACCGTGTACTTCGGGGGGGGGACGCCGACGGTCCTCGGGCCGGACCGGCTCAACCGGCTCCTCGCCGCGATCCGGTCGCGCTTCCCCGTGGCGGAAGACGCCGAGATCACGACGGAGGCGAACCCGGGAACCGTGACCGGCGACGATTTCGCCCGGCTGCGCAAGGGGGGATTCAACCGGGTGAGCCTCGGAGTCCAGTCGTTCCGGCCGGAAACCCTCGCCGCCCTGGGACGGATCCACTCGGTCGGGGACGTCCGCGCCGCGTACCGGGACGCGCGCAAGGCCGGATTCTCTTCCGTGGGAATCGACCTCATCTTCGGAAACCCCGGCCAGAGCGAGGCGGCGTGGCGGGAGGACCTCGACCGCGCCGTGACCTTTCTGCCCGACCACGTGTCGGCCTACGCCTTGACGCCGGAACCCGGCACGCCGATCCACGCGGCGGTCGCCGGCGGCGGGATCGCCCTGCCCGACGACGACGTCGTCGCGCGGATGTACGCGGCGACGCGGGAAACGTTGCGGAACGCGGGGTATCGCCACTACGAGATCTCAAACTTCTCCCGGCCGGGGAAGGAGTGCCGCCACAACCTGAAATATTGGCGCAGGGACGGGTATCTCGGGCTCGGTCCGTCGGCGCACGGCCTGCTGTTTCCGGGGGAGTCCGCCCCGTTCGGCCTGCGAACCGCGAATCCGCCCTCGCTGCCCGGGTACGTCCGGGCGCTGGATGAAGGGCGTCCGCCGTGGGATGCGACCATCGCGTGCGGCAGGGAGGACGCCTGGAAGGAATCGCTCATCTTCGGTCTGCGGATGGCGGAAGGGGTATCCCCGTCCTCCATCGAAAACAGGAACGGCCCCCCGCCCGAACCGGTGCGGGGGGCCGTGGAAAACCTGGTCGGATCCGGCGTGCTGCTCCGGGAGGGGGACCGGCTGCGGCTCCCCGAGCGGCACTGGTTCGTCTCGAACGAGGTGCTCGCACGCTTCGCCTGAGCGCTTATAACCGTTGCGTACTCAGACTCAGGGACTCACCCTTTAGCTGCGTCGCCTCGGAGGACGGGGCTCCGTTCGTGGCTCGCCGTGCGATGAACCTGCACGGCTGCGCTTTACCTCACTGCGCCCCGCCTCCTGCCGCGACTCCGCCGGACCATGCCCTTATCGGCCGCGACGTCCGTGGTCCCCCCCACGGTCGTGATCGCGGTCCCCGCGCCGGTCGTCCTTCCTGTGATCCTTTTCGCCGCGCTTCCACTCCCTCTCGCGCTCCCTCTCCCATTGCTTATGCGCCTTCCGGTTCTGCCGGTCCCAACGGGCGCGATCCTTCTTCCATTGCCCGTACGGGACATGCCGTTCCCGCTCGTACCGCACCCGGTAGTCCCTCGGAACGTAGATCACCGCCCGGGGGACCCGGTGCCGCTCGATCACGCCCCACGGTCCGTTGTACGCCCGCGCGCGGTACCACCGGTCGCCGCGCGGGGACCACCAGTACCCCCCGTAGAAGAAGACGTCGATGCTGGGGTCCGGGACGAAGTGGACCTGGGTCCCCGGGATCATCACGACCCCCGGGGGCGCGGACACCACGATCGGCGGTGGCCCGAGGTTGATGCTCACGCTCACTTCCGCCCGCGCGGAGGCCGAAAAGCCCATTGCGGCGGCGATCGCCGCCCCCGCCAGCAGACAACGGAATACCCTTCCTGAAAGTTTCATGCGTTACCTCCGTTCATGTGTCTTGGGTGTAAGACCGCCCCACGGCCCTTTTTATTCAATCACTCCGATCCGCCACACCCCACGAAATGAATCCCCCGTTTCGGGTCGCGTCTCTTATGGTATATGATCGCATTGGATGCCGTGGAAAAAGAGACCGTGCCGATGAAAATCGAACAAAAGGTCGGGGCGGGGATCCGCCTGAAGCTGTTCGGATTCCTGCTTCCCCTCGCTTTCCTCCTGATCGGCTCCGTGACCTGGGTGGTCACGGAGGTGACGAAGTCCACCCTGCGCCGCGACCTGCTCCAGCGGGGCGCCGCGGTCTCCCGCGTGGTGGCGCTCTCCGCGGGGCATTCCCTGCTGTCGAACGATCCGCTGGGCATGGACCGGCTGGTCTCCGAAACCAGGGCGAGCGATCCCGATATCGTCTTCGTATCCATCCGGGACGCTTCGGACCTCGTGGTGGCCCACGACCGGGTGGCGGAGAGGGGGAAGGCCTACCGCGCCGTTCCGCCCCTGCTTCCGCTGGGAACCTTCGGCGACACCCGGGCGGACGAGGTGATGCGCGACGGACGCCGCCTCATCGAATACACCACCCCGATCTCCTTCGCGGGACGGCACGTGGGGATCGCCTCCATCGGGCTCTCCATGGAGGGACTCGCGACCGCGCAGCGGTCGATCCGGCAAACGATCTTCGCCGCGGCGGCGGTCATCCTGGTCGCCGCCTTCTTCGGGACGCTGCTGCTCTCGTCGTTCATCACCACCCCGGTGAAGCGGCTCCACGAGGGAGTCCTGTCCCTCGAGGGCAGCGAGACGTTCCAGCCCGTCGCGGCGCGCTCCTCCGACGAACTGGGCGCTCTCACGCGGAATTTCAACCGGATGGCGGAGACGATTCTCGCCCAGAAGGCCTCCCTGCAAAGGAAGGCGTTCCAGCTCGAGGAAGCGTACGTCAGCATGGTCCGCGTCATCGCCGCGTCGCTGGACGCGAGGGACCCGTACACGATGGGGCACTCCACCCGCGTGGCGCGGATGTCGTGCGCGCTGGGACGCCACCTCGGGATGGGCGAGGAGGAGCTTTCCAACCTCGAACGCGCCGCGATCTTCCACGACCTCGGGAAGATCCAGACCCCCGACGATGTCCTCCTCAAGGGAGAGCGCCTGTCGCGCGCCGAGGAAGAGCAGATGAAAAGCCATGCCGTCGACGGGACGGAGATCCTCCGGATGGCGCCGTTCCTGCACCGGTATATCCCCGTGGTCCGCGCCCACCATGAGTGGTACAACGGGGAGGGGTACCCGGACGGACTCAAGGGGGACGGGATCCCGCTCCACGCCCAGCTCATCGCCCTGGCCGACGCCTTCGACGCGATGACCACCGACCGGCCGTACCGGCAGGCGCTTTCGACCGAGGAAGCGATCGAAGAGATCCTGCAGTTCCGCGGAACGCAATTTTCCCCGGAGCTGGCGGACGCCTTCGCGAGGATGGTGCGGGAGATGCCGCCGATGGACGAAACCATATTGAAGAGCATGGCGCTTTGAGGCGAGGGACCCTTCCGCCGATCCTCCTCCTGTCGGCCTTTATCGCAACCGCATCGTCCGGGTGCGCGTGGATTTCGAGAACCTTCCACACGGCTCCTCCATCCGGGAAACCGCCCGCCGTTTCGCCCGTCGGGAAGCCGCCCGCCGCTCCCCCCGCCGGGAAGCCGCCCGCCGTTTCGCCCCTCGGGAAGCCGCCCGCCGCTCCCCCCGCCGAGAAGCCGCCCGCGGCCGACAAGCTGTTCGGCGACGGAATGGCGGCGCTCCAGGAGGGGAGGTTCGAACGGGCTCTCGAGCTCTTCTCCGGCGCCTGGCAGGAGAAGCCGGGCCACCCGGGGGTCGCCAGGGAGTTCGACGTCGCATTGCTCGCCCTCGAGAAGAGCGGCGACGCGGCGCACGCCCAGGGAAAGTGGGAAGACGCGGGAAAGCGGTGGATGGGAACGCTGCGGTACATCACCCACCCGGCGTCGAACTGGCGGAGCTACCCGTTCACGCGGAGCGAGGTGCGGGCGAAGGTCGACCGCCTCAGTGCGGCGCTGACGGAGAAGGCGTTGACGGCGTTCCGCCGCGGGGAGCTTCCCGCGGCGATCGCCGACTGGAAGACGATCCTTTCCTACGATCCCGGGCACGAGGAAGCGGCCCGTTCGCTCCGGACCGCCTCGAAACAGCTCGAAACGCTGAAGAAGATGCCGCCGGGAAAGTAAGCCCGGGTCCGGCGGAGCCGGACCCTCCCCTAAGCCTTCCCCGCCCGCCCGCTCTCGCTCATGAAGTAGAGGATGGGCACCGTCATCCTGGACAGGAGGAGGGAGGCCACCTCCCCCGCCATCAGCGAGATCGCCAGCCCCTGGAAGATCGGGTCGAACAGGATCACCGAGGCGCCGACGATCACCGCGGCCGCGGTCAGCAGCATCGGGCGGAACCGGACCGCCCCCGCGTCGATGACGGCCTGGTCCAGCGGCATCCCCTGCGCAAGGCGCAGCTCCACGAAATCCACGAGGATGATCGAGTTGCGCACCACGATCCCGGCCCCCGCGATGAACCCGATCATCGAGGTGGCGGTGAAGAAGGCCCCCATCAGCGCGTGGGCCGGAAGGATCCCCACGAGGGAGAAGGGGATCGCCGCCATGATCGTGACCGGCGTGCGGAACGACTGGAACCACCCGACCACCAGGATGTAGATCAGCACGAGCACCGCGGCGAACGCGAGGCCGAGGTCGCGGAACACCTCGTAGGTGATGTGCCACTCCCCGTCCCACTTCATCGCGATCTTCCGGTCGGTCCCCGGCTGGGCCGCCACGTGCCGCTCGAGCTTGTACCCGCCGGGGAGCGTCAGCTTGTCGAGCTCCTTGTCGATCGACCGGATGGCGTACACGGGGCTTTCCACCTTCCCGGCGACGTCGGCGGTCACGTACACAACGGGCATCAGGTTCTTGTGATAGATGCTCTTTTCCGCGGTCTCCGGGACGATCCGCACGAGCTCGCCCAGGGGGACGAGGTTCCCCTGGCGGCCCATCACCCGGACCGCCTTCAGGCTGTCCGGCTTCGACCGCTCCTCCCGCGGGAGGCGCAGGAGGATCGGCACGTCCTCCTTCTCCCCGGCCCGGTGGAGCAGCCCGACGCTTGTCCCGTCCACGGCGAGACGCAGCGTCTCGGCCACCTGTTCCGTGGAGACGCCGCTCAACGCCGCCTTGGCCGGATCGACCTCGAAGCGGTGCCGGGGCTGGTCGTCCTCCACGTACCAGTCGACGTCGACCACCCCCTCGGTCCTCGACAGGATCTCCTTGACCTTGCGGGCCACCTCGATCTGGCCGGGATAATCGGGCCCGTACACCTCGGCCACCAGCGTCTGGAGGACCGGCGGTCCCGGGGGGACCTCCGACACCTTCACGTTCGCGCCGTATCGCGCGGCCGCCGCCTGGATCGCCGGCCGGACCCTTTTCGCGATGTCGTGGCTCTGGGCCTTCCGCTCCCCCTTCGGGACAAGGTTCACCTGGAGGTCGGCGACGTTCGACCCCCGCCGCAGGAAGTAGTGGCGCACCAACCCGTTGAAGTTGTACGGGGAGGAGGTCCCGACGTACATCTGGTAATTCGCCACTTCCGGCACGGCGGCGACGACGTCGCCGATCTCCCGCGTGGCGGCCGCGGTCTGCTCGAGGGTCGACCCTTCCGGCATGTCGACCACCACCTGGAACTCGCTCTTGTTGTCGAACGGGAGCATCTTCACCTGCACCCACCGGAGCGCGACGAGCGAGGCGGAGCCGAGCAGCAGGACGACGACCATCGCAAGGAAACCGTAGCGCCACGCGGGCCGGTGCAGGAGCCGCCCCATCGCCTCCCGGTAGAGGCGCGTGGTCCGTCCCTCGACGGCATGATCCCGATCCCCGACCTCTTTCCGGAGCAGCCGGACCCCGGTCCAGGGAGTGACGACGAAGGCGACGAGGAGCGAGAAGAGCATCGCCGCCGTGGCGCCCACGGGGATCGGCCGCATGTACGGGCCCATCAGCCCCCGGACGAACGCCATCGGAAGGATCGCGGCGATGACGGCGAAGGTGGCGAGGATCGTGGGATTTCCGACCTCGTCCACCGCTTCGACGGCGATGTCGCTCACGGAGCGCCCCCGGTTTTCCGGAAGCCGGTAGTGGCGGACGATGTTTTCGACCACGACGATCGCGTCGTCCACGAGAATTCCGATGGAGAAGATGAGCGCGAAGAGCGTCACCCGGTTCAACGTGTACCCGGCGAGGTAGAAAACGGTGAGGGTCAGCGCGAGGGTCACGGGGATGGCGGTGGCCACGATCCCGGCCTCCCGGAACCCGAGGGTGAACCAGATGAGGACCGACACCGAGATGACGGCGATCAGCATGTGAAGGAGGAGCTCGTTCGACTTCTCCGCGGCCGTCTCCCCGTAGTTCCGCGTGACCGTCACGGCGACGTCGCCCGGGACGAATGTCCCTTTCAGCGCTTCGATCTTCGCGAGGACCTTGTCCGCCACCTCGATCGCGTTCGTCCCTTTGCGCTTGGCGACGGAGAGGGTCACCGCGGGGCGCGCTCCGGGGGCGTCCGGGTGCGCCGCCGTCCCCAGCCCGAAGAGGACGTAGTCGGCCGGCTCCTCCGGCCCGTCCAGGACCTGCGCCACGTCCCGAAGGTAGACGGGCCGCCCGCCCGCGACGCCCGCCACCACCTGTCCCACGTCTTCGGCCGTGCGCAGGAACCCCCCGGTTTCGACGAGAAACTCCCGGTTCCCGGCGACGATGCTCCCCGAGGGAAGCCGGAGGTTCGCCTGTCGCAGCACCCCCGCGAGGGCGCCCGGGGCGACGCCGCGCGCCGCCATCCGGGCCGGGTCGAGGAGCACCCGCACCTGGCGCCGCTGGCCGCCGATGATCCTCACCTCCGAGACGTCGGGGACCGATTTCACCTGGTCGTGGAGCTGCTGCGCGATCCGCCGCAGGGAGAACGGGTCGTGTCGACCGGAAGAGAGGGTGACCGCGAGGATCGGCACGTCGTCGATGGAACGCGGCTTGACGAGGGGCGGTGTCGCGCCGGGCGGGATCAGGTCGAAGTTGGCGGACATTTTCCGGTTCAGGCGGACGATGCTCTTCTCCTCGTCCTCGCCCACCTTGAACCGGACGATCGCCATCGACCGCCCGGGAGACGTCGTGGAATACACGTACTCGACCCCGGGGATCTCCCACAGAAGCTTCTCCATCGGACGGGTGACCCGGTTCTCCACCTCGCTCGCCGAGGCCCCGGGCATCTGCACGAAGACGTCGACCATCGGGACCACGATCTGCGGCTCCTCCTCCCGCGGAAGAAGAAGGACCGCGCCCACGCCGAGCAGGATCGATGCGATGATCACCAGGGGAGTGAGGCGGGACCCGATGAAGGCGGCCGCGATACGCCCGGCGATCCCGCGATGACGGGGCGATTCCGGAACGTTCACCGGCGGACCTCCACCCGTGCGCCGTCGGAGAGCCGGTCGATCGGCGACACGGCGACCCGCGCCCCGTCCGAGAGGCCTGAGAGGACTTCCACCCGGTCGTCGAACGTCGCGCCGAGGGTGATCATCGAGAGGCGCGCCACGTTGTCCCGGGCGCCGATCGTGAACACGCCGTCGGAGCCTCCCGCGCGGGTGATGGCCCGTTTCGGGACCTCGAGGACCGTCCCCTTCCCCGCGGCGAAGCGCACCTTGGCGGACTGGCCCGACCGGGCACGGCCCGCGGGGAGATCCGCCTTCACCGTGAAGGTGCGGCTTGCAGGGTCGATCGCGGGAACGATCTCCGTGACGACGGCCGAAAACGGCTTCCCGGGGTCGGCATCCAGGATCACCTGTACCGGCGTTCCCTTCCCGAGAAGCGGGAGATACGTCTCCGATACGAACATCTCGATGCGGTGACGACGCGGATCCTCCAGGATGAAAAGGGGAACGCCGGGGACGGCCATCGATCCCGCGTCGGCCCGCTTCTCGACGATCACCCCCGCGAAGGGGGCGGTCACCCGGGTCCAGGCGAGCATCGCCTTCGCCGCGTCGGCCTGGCCTCTCGCCTGGGCGATCTTCGCGTCCGCCTGCGCCCTCTTCTGCTGCGCGCGCTCGAGCTCCTTCACCGCCACGGTGCGACGCATCTCGACCTCGTCGAACTCCTGCGGCGTGACCACCTTTCCCTCCAGCAGCTTCCGGAACCGTTCGAACGTCCTCTCCGCGAGGGTCTTCGATGCTTCCGCCTGGGAGATAGCCCGGTCGGCCTCTTCGCGCGCGGACCCGGCTTCCGCGACCGCCCCTTCCGCCGAGGAGAGCTGCGCGCGGACCGTCGTGTCGTCGATCGTCGCCAGGAGCGCTCCCGCGGCCACCACCGAACCTTCCGAAACCGCGACGCCGGTCAGCCGCCCCATCACCTGCGGGGCGACCGCGGCGGTCGTCCGCGCCCGGACCGTCCCCAGCGCTTCCGCCATCGTCTCCCGGGGGACCGGCCGGAGAACGACCACCTCCACGTCCCTCACCACGGGGCGGGAAACCGACGCCCCCTGCTTCCCCTTTTCCCCGCAGGCGGAGAACCCCGCGACCATCGAAAGGAGGACCGCCGCCGCCACCGCCGACCGCGCCGCTACCGCAGACGCCTTCGTCACCCCGTTCACCGTATCTTCTCCTTCCCGTATTCCTCCGGCGCGGCGAAGGAGAGCAGCCCGCCGGAGGCGTACAACCGTTGCGCGCGGGAGCGCCGCACGTCGTTTCCGGCGCGGATCCGCGCGGCGCGGGCGACGTCGAGGGCCGTCTGCGCGTCGAGGAGGTCCACCATCCGGCCGAGGTGGTTCTCGTACCGGGACGTCAGGAGACGCACACCTTCCTCCGCCGACGCAAGCGCTGCGCGGGCGATCTCCTCGCGGAGGGTCGCTTCCTTCACACCCAGGTCCGCCTGCGCCGTCTCGAACGCCGCCATGTCCCGCATCCCGCGGTGGTACGCCTGCGCCCGGCGGCGCTCTGCGACGGCCTTTCCCACCTCCGCCTCGCGGCGCATTCCGTCGAAGAGGTTCCAGGTGAGCCCCACGCCCACTTTCCAGGAGCGGTTGTCGGGTGTGAAGGGGGAATCCTCGGCGTCCACCTGGTACGCCGCCGCAAGACCGATGTCGGGAAGGTATTGCGACTGACGGAGCCTTACGTTGCTCCCCGCGTTCTCGACCCGCAACGCCGAGGCGCGCAGGTCGGCCCGGCCGGTTGCGCCGGCATCCCCCTCCCCGGTCCCGCCGGGATCGGGGAACTCAGGCGGCGGACCGGTCACATCCACGGGGGGAGCCCCCGGCTCCCCCATCGCGATGGCGAGCCCGCGGCGCGCGAGCTCCAACCGGCTCTCCGCCGTCACCTTCGCCCCTTCCGCGGCGGCGACCGCGACCTTCGCCCGCAACACATCGGAGGCGAGTCCCATCCCCGCCGCCTCGAGGCTCTCCGCGATCCGAAGGTGCTCCCGGGCGTCGGAGAGCCCCTGGCCCGTGACCTCGACGAATTGCCGTGCCGTGATGACGTCGAGGACCGCGGTAATCACCCGGTAGACCGCCTCCTCCTTCCGCCGGTAGAGGTCCTGGCTCCTGGCGTCCGCCTCCGTCTTCGCCATCCCGTATCCGATGTACGCCTTCGGGGCGAAAAGCGGCTGCTCAAGCGAAAGGGTGGCGACGAAATCGTTGCGCGGCGGAGGGCTGTTGAAGTTGCGCACATCGGCGAAATCCGTCGCGAGCAACTTCTCCTGGTTCATCTTGAGCGCGAACGCTTCCCCGGGGACGCTCGTGCGGATGAATTTTTCATCGAACCGGACGGAGGGGAGAAGGTACCCGCGGGCCAGGTCGGCATCGCGGCGCGCGGCGACGGCCTCTTCTACGGCCGCGGAGACGAACGCGTTGTTCGAAAGCGTCCGGGCCACCGCCTGCCGGAAGTCGACCGCGTCCATCGCCGACGCGGCCGGAGTGAGGGCGACGGCAAGCGTCAGAAGGAGAAACGCCGCCCCGGACAGGGCGGAAAGGGGTGAAAACCGGGCGGGTCGAGCCATCCTGATCTCCTTTGCTGGCGCAGGACACTCTACCCCTTCATCCCGGGTCTGAAACGAGAGTGTCCCGCCGACCGTTGCGGAGCGCCTCCACCGGGGAGAATCTTTATGACCACCGGGGAGCGATTAACATCCCTTGCGCAATGATATGTTGCAGGCGCTGCAACATCCGTTTGCTTTTCGATGATAGAGCACATTGCGTGCCGTCCCATGATACCCCCCGTATGTCGAAATAGCCATCCATCGATATATATCCCGGAGGGAGTGCGCCCTGCCGGGCGCACCACCACGAAAAAGGGGCCGCACCCGAAGGTGCAGCCCCTTTCGTTTTTCTCTTTCGTACTGTACGGCGGAGCCTGGACTACTCCCTTCTACGCCGTATCCGGATCCCCCAGACCGACAAGCCGAGGCCTGCAAGGATCATCGCCATGTCGATGTTCGAGCTGCCGGAACCTGTCCTGCCGGCAATCGAGCAA
>Ga0075327_1000331_pt1 | contig 12976 bp, 14 predicted proteins | sample MayberrySE_Catta_2_FD_120056 | JGI IMG/M metagenome (GOLD analysis project Ga0075327, IMG submission 120056) | Natural and restored wetland microbial communities from the San Francisco Bay, California, USA, that impact long-term carbon... | ecosystem: Environmental > Terrestrial > Soil >...
CGTCCCCGTCAGGCGCGGGCGCAGAGGGGGAGCGACTGCTCGCCCCCGCCGTCCTCGTCCCATTCGAGGCGGAAGCGGGCGCGCGCGGCGACGGGCTCGTGGGACTCGAGCCGCACCTCGCCCTTCACGCCCATCAGGTCGAAGCCCGCGGCGACGGCCGCCGCCATGCCGTCGAGGTAGCTGCGGCTCGTCGCGACGGCGGGCGGAAGCGCGTGCAGCTCGAGGCGCGCCGAGCCGGGCGCGTCGAGCGCGAAGCGCATCTCGCCCGCCTCGCGGTAGATCTGCGCGTAGGCCTTCGGCGCCCAGCCGAAGATCCGCGCGGGCGAGGCGCCGAACAGGCGCAGCGCGCCCTGCGCGAGCGAGCGCAGCACCGGCGAGTCGAGCGCGCCGGACAGGTTGCGCCGGAACAGCTCGCGCGCGCGCACCGGGCCGAGCTCCGCGTAGATCGCGTGCGTCAGCTCGACGTCGAGGTCGAGCGCGACCCAGGCGATCCGGCTCGCGCGCGCGAGGCGCTCGCGCGTGGCGGGCGCGAGACGCGCGCGGACGCGCTCGCCGAGCGCCGCGTCCTGGGCCGCGACGGCGGCCAGCGTGCCCTGCACGAAGCCAGCCAGGATGCGGGGGCCGTCCATGCGCCCTCCTCGTCCGGTCGTTTCGGAGCGACGCGGCGCCCCCTTGATGCGCGCGCCCGGGCCGCCCGTCCCGCTCAGCCGCGCGACGAGAAGGTGTCGCAGCGCTCGAGCGAGCCCTCCTCGAGGCCGCGCCGGAACCACTCGACGCGCTGGCGCGAGCTGCCGTGCGTGAACGACTCGGGCACCACCGTGCCCTGCGTGCGCCGCTGGATACGGTCGTCGCCGATCGCCGCCGCCGCCCCGAGGCCCTCCTCGACGTCGCCCTGCTCGAGCACCTGGCGCGCGCGATCGGCGTGGTGCGCCCAGACGCCCGCGTAGCAGTCGGCCTGGAGCTCGAGGCGGACGGAGAGCGCATTCCCCTCCGCCTGCGAGAGCCGCTGCTGCGCCTCGTGCACCTGCTGCGAGACGCCGAGCAGCGTCTGCACGTGGTGGCCCACCTCGTGGGCGATCACGTAGGCCTGCGCGAAGTCGCCGGGCGCGCCGAAGCGGTCGCGCAGATCCCGGTAGAACGCGAGGTCGATGTAGACCTTCTGGTCGAGCGGGCAGTAGAAGGGCCCCATGGCGGACTGCGCCGTGCCGCACGCCGAGCGCACCACGCCCGTGAAGAGCACGAGCTTCGGCACCTCGTAGCGTGCGCCGTCCCGCGCGAAGAGGGCAGACCAGGTGTCCTCGGTGTCGGCGAGCACGACGGAGACGAAGTCGGCCCCCTCGTCGGGCGGCGCACCGGCCTCGACGGGCGCGCGCTCCTCGGACGGCAGCTCGAGCGTCGAGCCGCCCCCGGCGAGGAGCGAGAGGATCTCGAGCGGGTTCACGCCGAGCAGCCAGGCGCCGAGCACGAGCACGAGCAGCGTCCCGCCGCCGAGCCGGATGCCGCCGCCCCCGAGCCCGACGCGCGCGCCGCGCCGGTCCTCCACGTTCTCGCTGCGACGGCCCGTTCTCCAGCGCATGGCGTCCTCCGGGCAGAAGGCTACTCCGCGGGCTCCGGCAGCACCTCCCCGTCGCGGAGGCGGCGGCGCTCGAGCTTGCCGAGCGCATTCTTCGGCAGCTCGGGGACGCGGTGGACCCGGCGCGGGTGCTTGTACGGAGCCAGCAGCGGAGCGCAGTGCGCGCGGATCTCCTCGAGCCCGAGCTCGCGCCGGCTCACCAGGTACGCCGTCACGAGCTCGCCCCACTCGGGCGAGGGCGTCCCCACCACGGCGGCGTCCTCGACCTCGGGATGCGCGCGGAGCGCCTCCTCGACCTCGCGCGGGTGCACGTTGTAGCCGCCCGAGATCACGAGCTCCTTCGCGCGGCCCACGATGCGCAGGTAGCCCTCGCGGTCGAACGCGCCGAGGTCGCCGGTGCGAAACCAGCCGTCCGGCGTGAAGGCCGCGGCGTTCGCCTCGGGGCGGTCCCGATAGCCCGCGAACACGTTCGGGCCGCGCACCTCGATCTCGCCGGCCGGCTCCGCGAGGCGCAGCTCGACGCCGGGCAGCGGGAAGCCGACCGTGCCCGCGCGCCGCTCGCCCTCGAGCGGATTCGAGGCGAGCATGCCGGTCTCGGTCATGCCGTAGCGCTCGAGCACGCGGACGCCGGCGGCGGTCGCGAGCCGCTCGTGGAGCGCGGCCGCGAGCGGCGCGGAGCCCGAGACGCAGAGGCGGAGCCCGCGGAGCGTCTCGGCGCGCGGGTGCTCGGCCAGGCGGTGCCACATGGTGGGCACGCCGAAAAACAGCGTGGCGCCGTGCGCGGCGGCGGCGTCGAGCACGAGCCCCGGCTCGAAGCGCGGCAGGAGCAGCGCCGAGGCGCCCGCGTGGAGCGTGCCGAAGAGCCCGACGCCGAGGCCGTGCATGTGGAAGAGCGGCAGCGCGTGCACGAGCCGGTCGTCCGGCGTCCAGCGCCACGCGAGACGCAGCGCCTCCGCCGTGGCGTGGAGGTTGCCGTGCGAGAGGAGCGCTCCCTTCGGGCGCCCGGTGGTGCCCGAGGTGTACGCGAGGAGCGCGGGCGCCGCGGGCGCGGCGCGGTCGAGGCGCGGCGGCGCGGCGTCCGCGAGCGGAAGCTCCGGCGTCGTGACGAGCAGGCGCGGGTCGGCGTCGCAAAGGCCACGGGCGCGCGCGGCGTCGTCCACGAGCGCCGCGCGCGGGCGCGCGTCCGCCACGAGCGCGCCGAGCTCGCGCGCACGGTAGGCCGGGTTCGCCGGCACGAGCACGAGGCCGAGGCGCAGGCACGCCACCTGCGCGACCGCGACCGCGAGCGAGCTGGCGGCGCAGACGAGCACGCGGTCTCCCGCCCCGAGGCCGGCGGCGTGGAGCCGCCCCGCGGCGCGCGCGGACTCGCGCTCGAGCGCGCCCCATGCGAGCGGGCCGCGGGCGCCGTCCCAGAGCGCGGGGCGCTCGGGGGCGCGCGTCCAGTGCCCGGCCCAGACGTCCGGCAGCGAGCGTGCGCCGAGCGCGCGCACATCGGCGCGGAGCGCGGGCGGCGGCGAGAGGCTTCGCATTGGCCCGCGAGCGTAGGGCACGCCACCCTGGGCCCGCCGTGCAGGTCGCGAAAGAGCCGGAGCCCGTCTCGGAGCCGAGCGAGCGCTATCGCCGCTACGTGCTCGCCGCGCTCACGATCTCGTACGTCTTCAACTACCTCGACCGCTACGTCCTCACGATCCTGCTCGAGCCGATCAAGGCCGAGCTCGGCGTCTCGGACGCATGGATGGGCTTCCTGATCGGCCCGGCCTTCGCCGTCTTCTACACGACGCTCGGCGTGCCGGTCGCGCGCCTCGCCGACCGACACGTGCGGCGGAGCATCGTGGCCGCGGGCTTCGCGGTCTGGAGCGCGTTCACCGTGGCGTCGGGCTTCGCGCGCGGCGCGCTCGAGCTGACGCTCGCGCGCATCGGCGTCGGGGTCGGCGAGGCCGCCGGCGCCGCGCCGAGCCACTCGCTGATCTCGGACTACTTCCCGCCGGCGCGCCGCGCGGGCGCGCTCGCCGTGTTCCAGCTCGGCGTCTACGTCGGCCAGTTCCTGGGCCTCGCCGTGGGCGGCCTGCTCGTGGCGCCGCTCGGCTGGCGCTGGACCTTCGTGGCGGTCGGCGCGCCCGGGCTCGCGCTCGCGCTCGTGCTGCGCCTCACGGTGCGCGAGCCGCGGCGCGGCGCCTTCGACGCGGCACGGACCCCGGCGCCCGCACCCCCGATTCGCGAGGTGTTCCGGACGCTCTGGGCGCTGCCCTCGTTCCGGCGCCTCGCGTTCGGGGCCGGCATCGCGTCCTTCTCGGGCACCGGCTTCGGCTTCTGGGTGCCGACCCTGTTCGTGCGCGTCCATGGCTTCTCGCCGGCCGAGGTCGGCGCGACGTTCGGCTGGATCAGCCCCGCGAGCGCCGTCGCCGGCTCGCTCCTCGCGGGCGCGCTCGCCGACCGGCTCGGGCGCCGCGATCCGCGCTGGTGGCTGCGCGTGCCCGCCCTCTCGGTCGCGCTCTGCCTGCCCTTCCTCTGCGCGATCTGCCTCGTCTCCTCGCCCTGGCTCGCGCTGGCGCTCGCCGTGCCCTCGGGCCTGCTCGGCGGCGGCTGGGCGCCGCCCACCTACGCGGCGACCCAGAACCTGGCGCCGCCCGCGATGCGCGCCGTCGCGGCCTCGATCCTGATCCTCTTCATCACGCTGCTCGGCATGGGCGCCGGGCCCTGGTGCGTGGGGCTCCTCTCCGACGCGCTGACGCCGCGCCTCGGCGCCGACGCGCTCCGCTGGGCGCTCGTGCTCGTGCTCGTCGTGAGCGCGCTCGGCGCGGCGGCGCTCGCCTCCGGTGCGCGCTACCTGCCGGCGGACCTCGCGCGCCAGCGGCCGGCGGACCTCGCACGGCGCACCGGCGCGCGCGGCGAGCCGCTATCGTGAGGGGCCGTCCATGGAGGAGCCCATGCCCGCGCTCGGCTACCCGGCGTTCGACTGCGACAACCACTACTACGAGGCGCTCGACGCCTTCACCCGCCACGTGCCGAAGGCGATGCAGCCGCGCTGCGTCCAATGGTGCGAGATCGAGGGGCGCAAGCACCACCTGGTCGGCGGCAAGCTCGCGCACGCGGTGAAGAACCCCACCTGGAACCCGATCGCGAAGCCGGGCGTGATGTCCGAGTACTTCCGCGGCAACAAGGGCCAGAAGAGCCCGCTCGAGATGCTGCGCGAGCGCGAGCCGCTGCCCGCGTACTACATGGACCGCGACGCGCGCCTGGCGAAGATGGACGAGCAAGGTCTCGAGGCGATCTGGCTCTTCCCGACGCTCGGCGTGCTCTACGAGGAGCTGCTGAAGCACGACACCGAGGCGGTCACGGTGCTGTTCCGCGCCTTCAACCGCTGGCTCGACGAGGACTGGGGGCTCGCCTACCGCGGCCGCATCTTCGGCGCGCCGTACCTCACGCTGGCCGACCTCGACTGGGCCTGTCAGGAGCTCGACTGGGCGATCGCGCGCGGCGCGCGCGTCGTGGTGATGCGGCCGGCCGCCGTCTGGACGCAGCGCGGCACGGCGTCGCCGGCCGACGAGCGCTTCGACCGCTTCTGGGCGCGGGTGAACGAGGCGGGCATCACGCTCGTCGTCCACGCCGGGGACTCGGGCTACACCTCGCAGGGCTACGCGAAGGACGGCTTCAGCGCCGAGCTCGGCGGCGCCATGCTGAAGCCCTCGATCAAGGGCTTCAACATCGAGCGCGCCGCGTACGACTTCCTGATCACGCTCGTCTACGAGCGGCTCTTCGAGCGCTTCCCGAACCTGCGCGTGGCGTCGGTCGAGAACGGCTCGGAGTTCCTCTTCGACATGTTCCGCAAGCTCCGCCACGCCCGCGCCCGCATGCCGCGCTGGTTCCGGGAGGACCCGGTCGACACGTTCAAGCGCCACGTCTGGATCAACCCCTTCTGGGAGGACGACGTGAACGAGGTGGCGGAGCGGATGGGCGTCGAGCGCGTGATCTTCGGCTCGGACTGGCCGCACATCGAGGGCATGCCGCAGCCGCTCGACTACCTCGCCGACCTCGTGAAGTTCGACGACGTGGCGAAGCGGAAGATCCTCCGCGACAACACGCGCGGGCTGAACGAGCTGCGGCCCGCCTAGCCTAAGCCTAGAACCGCAGCGCCACGTAGAGGCCGGGGCGCTCGAGGTCGTGGCCGGGATGGAGGAGCGAGCGTTCGGTGAGCAGCGCGCCGTCGGCGTCGTACCAGCGCCGCGGCACGCGCCAGCCGAGCCCGAGACCGAGGCGGTCGTCGAACGAGTCGGGGCTCCAGTGCGTGTCGGCGCCGACGTGGAAGCGCTCGGCCTCGGCGGCGTGCGACGCGCGGCCCCGGAGCTCGAGCGCGGGGTCGGCGGCGGCGGCGGCGGGAAGCCCGAGCGCGAGTGCGGCCGCGACGAGGACGCGCATGCTGTGCTCTCCTCGGAGAGCGGAGTTCGGTCCCGGCCACGACGCGCTTGAGCGAGTCCCCGACGGGCGGCAGGCGCGGAGCAGCGCCGCGGAAGCTCCGCTCCGCCCGCGCGCAGCGCGCTACGGAGCCTGCGCCTGCGTCGCCGCGGGCGCCGGCGCGGCGGGGCGCGCGAACACGCGGTCGAGGTGGTCGGCGCCCTGCCCGATCGCCCACCAGAAGTACGGCAAGAGCTGGTAGTGACCGGTCGGGACGACGAGCCAGCGCGGCCGGCCCATCGCCTCCCAGAGCACGCGCGTGCGCTCGGGAGAGATCACGCGGTCGAAGCGCGCCGAGACGAGGAGCACGCGCGCCGGGTCGATGCGGCTCGCCCAGGTGAGGGGATCCACCGGGTCCGTGTAGCCGCGCGCCTTCTGCACGAGCTCACGCCCGTCGCGGAACGCGCCGGCCGCGACGCCGCGCTCGCGGAAGTGCACGACGTCGCCGTCCTCCGACTCGCCCAGGATCTCGGCGAGCCCGCCGCCCGCCATCACGAAGAAGCCGGCCTGGACGCGCGGCTCGAGCGCCAGGGTCGTCGCCGCGAGGATGCCGCCGAGGCTGACGCCCGCCGTCGCGAGCCGCTCGGGATCGACCTGCGGCTGCGTGGCGAGCCAGCCGATCAGGCGCCGCGCGTCGAGCACGAAGTCGCTGAGGTCGGCGGCGAAGGCGTCGAAGTCGCCCGGCTCGCGGTCGTCGTCCGCACCGAAGAGCGAGCGGCGCCGCTCCAGCCAGATCGCGGCGTAGCCGCGGTTCACGAGCGCCTTCGCGGCCGCCTCGGAGACCACGTGGTTGCCCGCGCGGATCGGGAACACCAGCACGGTGGGGTGCGGGCCCGGCCCCGCCGGCAGCTGCCAGTGGGCCCGCCGCGGCTCGCCGTCACTGCCGGAAAACTCGACGCGGTAGGCGCGGTCGGCCTGCGGCCGGAGCCGGTCGTAGGCCCAGAGCACCACGTGGCCCTCCACCGTGGTGGGCTCCTCCGTGACGACCGGCGCCTCGAGCGGCGCCGGGTCGGCGGCGAGGCCCGCGCCCGACGCGGCGGAAGCAGCAGCGGCAGCGGACAGCAGGAGCGCCACGAGCAGCAGGCGACGAGGCATGTAGGGAGAGTGTCGCGGAGAAGCGCTCGGGTGGCGACGCCCGCCCTCGTTCCGCCGGGGCCGAGGCTCACGCGCTCGCAGGCGCCACGCGGAGCGGCCAGCGGTCGAGGCCGACGCGGCCCTCGAGGAGCTCGCGCCAGAGCCCCGGGATCGCGCGCACGTGCGCGTGCGCGAGCTCATCGGCGCGCCGCCACGGCCCCGCGCCGGCTCCCGCCGCGCAGCGCAGGCGCACGTCGGCGAGCGGCGGGTCGTCGATCGGATGGCCCACCCGGCTCACCAGCACGCACTCCGCCTCGCGCACCTCTTCGATCTCGTCGACGAGCGCGGCGGCGAGGAGCCCGGCCGCCACGTTGTAGAGCTTGCCGACGTGCGTCACCGGATTCTTCCCGGCCACCGACTCGAGCGTCATCGGCCGGCCCGGCGTGATGAGGCCGTTGGCGCGGTTGCCGCGGCCCGCCTGGCCGTCGTCGCCCATCTCGGCCGAGGTGCCGGTGACCGTGAGGTAGTAGACGTCGCGCGCGTCGTCGTCGGCCGAGTTCACGTGCACCTCGAGCGCGCGGGAGGTGCGCTGCCCCGCGTGCTCGAGGGCGCGGCGCCGGATCTCTTCGCGGAGCGCGCGGTAGGCCGGCGCGTCCGCCAGCGCCGGCGAGCGCCCCGCGCACGCCACCTGGAGCGCGATGCGGTCGCCCTGCCGCACGCCCATCACCTTGACGTCGGGCCCGGCGCCGGGGAGCGCCGCGCCAGCCGCGGCCACGAGCTCGCGCTCCACCGCGTACACGATCGCCTCGAGCTCGGAGAACGGCGCGTGGCCGCAGCCGCACGAGGTGTCGTTCGCGAGCGGTGCGGCGCCGCCGCGCCCGAACAGGTCGACGAGCTCGGCCGCGCCGGGCCCGACCACGCAGTGGAGCCGCACGTGCCGCGCGAAGTCGAGCGTGGGCAGGTGCGCGGCGAGCCAGCGCCGCGTGCTCTCGCGCGCGAGCTCGGCGACGGGCACGGCCTCCCCGCCGACCGAGAGCGCCGCGCGGCCGGCCAGCCAGAGCTCGAGCGGCTCCGTCACCTCGCCCCCGCCGAAGCGCGGCGACGAGCGCCCGGCCCGGAGCAGCACCTTGTCGACGTTGTGGTGCGGGATCGCGCCGAAGCGCGCGAGCGCGTGGCGCGAGTACGCGAGCGAGAGCTCCTCGGCGAGCGCGTCGCAGAGGCTGTCCGGATGGCCGAGGCCCTTGCGCTCCACCACCTCGATCGGCCGCTCGTCCATCGGCGGCGCCTCGAGCGGGCGGACGGAGAGCTCCAAGCGCCGGCTCCCGCGCGCTCAGGGCACGGGGGCGCCGGGCGGGGGCGGCCGCACCACCGTCGCCTGGAGCCCGTTCTCGCCCGCCTCGAAGTTCAGCCCCACCCGATCGCCCTCGGCGAGGCGTTCGAAGGCGAGCGCGCCCTGCACGGCGTTGCGGTGGAAGTACACCTGCTCGCCGCCATCGGTGAGGATGAAGCCGTAGTCCTGGTCCGCGAACACGCGGTCGATCACGCCGAGCTGCGGCGGCGCGGTCGGCTCGCTCGCGCGGAGGTCGCTGCGCTTGTCGCGGAGCTTCCGCACCTCGCGCTCGAAGGCGTCGAGCACCTCGTCGAGCGCGAGCCCGAGGTCGGGCCGCGTGCGGGCCGCGACGAGCTCGCGGCCGCGCGCCTGGCAGCGCAGCCGCACCTCCTGCCCGCCGTGGCGATGGTGCTGCGTGCGCGCCCCGGTGAGCCAGACGTCGATCAGGTCGCGGTGCCCCTCGTCGAGCGCGCGCAGGCGCGCCTCGATGGCGCTCTGCCGCTCGGGACCGAGCTCGTCCAGGTTCCGCCAGTGGATCTCCACGCTCCCTCCCCGCCCGCTGGACGCGGGCGCCGTGCCCCGAGGCGGTGCAACCCGCGTGCCGGCCGCGCGTGCAGAGGGGCCCGCCAGGCGCGCGAATCGGCTGTCCCGATCCGCCCCAGGGCGGGCGCGTGGGGTGCGGCGCCTCGCGCCGCTCGCGCTCGCTAGAAGCGGAGCACGAAGAGGAAGGTCGCGAAGAACGCCGCGCAGCAGGCGGCCACGAACATCGCCTCGGACCAGCGCGAGGTGGCGCGCGCCGGCGCCACGGGCTTCTTCGGCTTCGCGAACACCAGGGGCACCTCGTCGTGCGGGTCGTCCGGGGCGAACGCGGCGGCCGGCTCGGGCCGCGCCGCGACCGGGGCCGGCAGCGCCGGCTCGGCATCGAGCATGGGCACGCTCGAGAGGCGCGGGCCGCGGTCGCGGCCGCGCTGCACCCGCGAGCCCGTCAGCGGGGCCGGCTTGCTCGGCGGCGGCGAGGCGGCTTGCGTCGGCGCGGGCTGACTCTCCGTGGGATGGCTCTCGGTCTCCTGCAGCATCACTTCACCTCTGCTCGCTCGCTGCCGCGGGCGGCGCAGCCGCCGCCTTCGAGGCACGCACATTGCCCGTTCATCACCGCCGGGCCGACCTGGTCGAAGTAGCCGTCGAGGGCGGCGATCACGACGTCCTGGAGCTTCTTGTGGAGGTGCGCTGCGGTGAGCTTCAGCTTCAGATGACGCTCGTCGTCGAGCCGCAGGCTGAGGCGCGTCCGCGAGTCCGGAGCGGCGCTGCGGCGCGGCCGCCGGGCGCGCTCGCGGCTCGCGTCCGCGAGGGACGTGACCGTGGCCTCGCCCGTCTCCTGCGGACGCGTGCTGCGCACGACCGTCGCGAGAGACACGTACCCCGCCGGAACGGCAGCGCCCTTGCGCACCAGCAGCGCGCTGGTCAGGGAGGCGGCTTCGGGGAGCGTGCTCATCCGACCAGCTCCACGCTCGCGGCGTCGACGTCGTACATGCAGGGCTGCGGCGCGCTCATCCGCTCCGCGCCCGCGAGCGACTTCGTCCGCTCGAGGCGGCGCGCGACGTACTCCCAGAGCAGTTCGATCTCGTTCGTCGAGCGCACGGAGCGAGGCAGCTCCATCACGGTGCGGCCGTCGATCATGCTCGAGGCGAAGTCGCTGCGATGGTGCACGAAGCCCGTCGCGACCGTGCCGTGCTGCGAGAGCGCGATCGCCGCCTCGCTCGTGATGCGCGCGCGCGGCGAGGCGCCGTTCACGATGAAGACGAGCGGCTTGCCGAGCTTCTCGACCAGGTCCACGGTCGCGCCCGCAGCGGCGAGGTCGTGCGGGCTCGGCCGCACCGGGATCAGCACCAGGTCCGCGTTCTTCACCACGTCGACGATCGCGAAGGTCATCGCCGGCGGCGTGTCGATGAACACGTGCGCGACACCCGCCTCGCGCAGGGTCGCGAGGTCGCTCTCGAGCGACGCCAGCGTCGTCTGCACGTAGGCCGGCTGCTCGGCGCCCCGCGCGTTCCACCAGTCCGAGAGACTGCCCTGCGGATCCGTGTCGATCAGCGCGACCGGGCCGGCGCCCGCGCGCTCCGCCTGCACCGCGAGGTGCCCGCACAACGTCGTCTTGCCCGTGCCCCCCTTCTGCGAGGCCACTGCAATCACCTTCATGACTCCTCCTCCGCTTCCGCCGTCAGCTGCTGCTTCCGTGCGAGACTTCGAGTCCGTCAGCAGGGGAGTGCCGGAAAGGGGGCGCAAAGTGTCACTCGTGGTGCCCCGCTCGAAGTCGCGTGGGGACCCGCGGGGCGGCAGCGCTCGCGCAGCGCGCGCCCGATCGGGCGTTCGAGAGCCCGGCGGTCGCCTACGGACAGCTCGGCGGCGGCGGCTCCTCCTTCCCGAGGAACCGGTTCACCCGATCACGCCGCCGGCCCGCCGCGTCCGCACAGAAGGCGACCCCCGAGCCCAGCTCGAGCCGCACGGCGATGCGGCCCTGGGCGGGCTCGTTCAGCGTGTACGGGAAGCCCTCCTCGCCTCGAATGATGAGCCGGCTCCTCCTGACGACGACACGCTCGATCGGAGCGTCAGCGCCACCCTTGAACAGGTAGGCGCGAGGATTGCCGGCCTTCCCGAGCCGCTTCCACCCGGATGCGGGCAGCAGGACCGTCACGTCGTCGGGGGTCAGACCGGCCGAGTTGTACACCCGGAGCTCCGCTCCGGCTCGGGTCGGATCTCCGGCGCTGCCCGCCTCCGGCAGCGCGATGCGGTTCTCGTGGGGCGACCTGAACTTGAAGAAGCGATTCCTCGGGTCCGGGGGCTCCTTCATGCTGAGGCGCTGGGTCCCGATCAGGATCTCGACGAACGGAGGCGGCGTCGGGCTCGCGGTGCCGGTCGGGCTCGCGGTCGCGGTGGCCGTCGCCGAGGCGGTGGCCGTCGGCGTCGGGCTCCCGGTCTCCGTCGGAGTCGCGGTCGGGCTCGCTGTCACGGTTGCCGTCGGTGACGCCGTGGCCGTCGGCGTCGCAGAGCCCGTTGCCGTCGGTGTCGGCGTCGGTGGGCAGGTGCCGAAGAAATCGATCGAGACCCCCGCCTGAGCGGCCCGGCAGTGATTCTCGTAGCTCACTCCGTCGCAGCCGCAGACGGGATCGATCGCATCGGAGCAGCTCTCCGGCCGGAGCGCGCACGCACCCCTCGAGCCACAGGACTCATGGTCGTCGTCGTGCCGGCAGGACCCGCGCTCGTTCTTGCAGGAATCGGTGGCTCTGCACTCCCCGGGCTCGGTTCTGCAGAACTGATCGGCGGGACAATGTCGAGCGTCGGCGCAATCGTCCACATCGACTTCCACGCGCGCGTCCTCGGTTTCGACCTCGAGCTCGCGGGGCGGCTCCGAGGCGTCGAGGAGGATCACGTTCTCGAGCGTGAGCGAGGTCTTCCCCCCGCCGACGGCGAGCACGTCGAACGCCCTCCGGCCGGTCGCACCGGAACTTGAAGACCTCGCCGCGCTTGTAGCCGGCGGTCTCCCGGATCTGCGCTACGCGCCGCGTCAGGAACTCCATCTTGTCGGCGAGGACGATCAGGCCGCCGTAGATGAAGAACCGGCCGGCCTTGGACGGTTCGAGGTTCGTCTCGTCCGCGAAGAGGAAGTACATGATGGTGCTGGTCCTAGCCGGTCGCAGCGACGTCGATCCCGGCGCCACGTCGCGTGTCCGAAGGTGGGCGGCCCGGCGTGGCGTCCGCCCCCCGTTCGACTACTCCGCGTCGAAGTCGACAACCAGCGTCTGCATGAAGCCCGAGATCCGGCGCACCTCGGCCTTCGTGAGGTCGCGCGGCAGCGCAAGCCGGATCATCATCCCGTCGCGCAGCGGGTACGGGTAATCAGTCAGTCCCGTCCCACGAAGCTCGTGCGGGGTACCTGCCGCAACGGGAGTAGCGATGGGGTCGTTCGCCGTGGCCGTCGTGGTCCGACGATCTGTCCGCCTGTTGCCGTTCGCCGCCCCGTGCGGCGTGCGCTCCGTCGTCGCGTACTTCCAAGTGCCCGGGTTGTCGACGTAGCGCAGGTACGACGCGAGTCCCGTCCTGAAGCGCCGCTCGTACTCGGCAAGCGACTTGGGGTTGAACTTCTTGCTCCTGAGGTGCTGGAAGCGACGCACCAAGTCATCGACCTCGAGCGTGCGGACATCGACCGTCTCCCAGTCCTCCAAGACGCTCAGCACGGTGTGGCATGCCGCCTTCATGCCATTAGCCGTGTTCTTGTTCATCAAGCCCTTCTCGGCGGCCCAGTTCCAATGATCGACGAATGCCCTTCCTGAAGTGTCCATGATCTCTCATCCCCAAGATCCGCTCAGCACCACGCCGAGACGGCGTGTCCAATCTTATGGATCGATATTTCCATGTCAATCACATCTGAGAGATGGATCAGCTACAGCCACTCGACCGACCCCGCTGCCCGAGCAGCTCGCGCCAGGGTCTTGCAACGTCGGCCCCGCGGCGAGCCGCAACTAGGAAGTCTGGCGCGAGTCTGGCCGTTC
>Ga0075327_1000332_pt1 | contig 12968 bp, 12 predicted proteins | sample MayberrySE_Catta_2_FD_120056 | JGI IMG/M metagenome (GOLD analysis project Ga0075327, IMG submission 120056) | Natural and restored wetland microbial communities from the San Francisco Bay, California, USA, that impact long-term carbon... | ecosystem: Environmental > Terrestrial > Soil >...
AAGCTGTTCTTCGGATCGACGACCGAGCGGGTCCTGCGGGAGACGACCGTGCCGGTACTGCTGACGCCGGCGCACGACCATGGCCCCGCCCGCACGGAGGACGTCAAGCGCGCGGTCAAGCGCATCCTCGTCCCGGTCGACCTCAGCCCCGCGACGATGGACCTCGTCATGTCCGCCAGGGACGTGGCCGCGGCGCTCGACGTGCCGGTCCTGCTGGCCTACGTCGTCGAACCGGTGCGGTTTGCAGTGACGGGCCTGCCGCACCTGCCGAATCTGGAGGTCGAGCGGCGATTCCGCGCCGAGCGGTCGCTCGCCGAGCTCGCGGCCTGCATCCCGTCGAACCTGCGGCCGGAAGCGCTCGTCGCCTACGGCGATCCCGCGGAAGAAATCTCGAAGGTCGCGCGGGACCGCGACGCCGGGCTCATCGTGATCGGGCTGCACGCGTCGTCCCTGCTCGGCCCCCGCATGGGATCGGTGACCTACCGCGTGCTCTGCCTCACCCCGACGCTCGTCCTGGCGCTGCCGCCAGCCGCCGCGACGAGCGGCGAACGACGCGCCCGGGTCGAGGAGCGCCAGACGAAGGTAGATGCTGAGTGCTGACGCGCGGTCAGTCCCCGCGCCTGAACAGCTTCAGCGCCTGACCGCCCAGCGCCGGCAGTAACGCCAACCCCAGGACCACCATCCACTCGACGGCGTCGAGCGGGGTGACCCGCAGGATGCGGGCCAGCGGCTCGACCATGCCAGCGGCCAGCTGCAGGAGCAGGGCCAGGCCTGCGCCGGCGACCGCGTACGGATTCGCGAGCGCGCGCTCGAGCCGCAGGACCGGGCCGCGGCTTCTCGCGTTGCCCAGGTGCGCGATCTGCGCGAGCGCAAGCGTCATGAACGCAATCGTCGGCGCGCGATCCGGCACGCGGCCGAGCGACCAGATGAAGGCCGCGAGCGTCGAGAACGTGATGAGCACGCCGAACGCCAGCACGCTCGCCAGAAAGCCGCGCGACAGGATGGCTTCCTCGGGATCCTGCGGTGGACGACGCATCACGTCGGGATCGCCGGGCTCCATGGCGAGCGCGAGCGCGGGGAACGTGTCGGTGACCATGTTCAGCCACAGCAGCTGGAGCGGCGCAAGCGGCAGCGGCAGCCCCGCAAGGCCCGCAACCAGCAGGACGAACACCTCCGCGACGTTGCAGCTGAAGAGATAGAACACGAACTTGCGGATGTTGTCGAAGATGACGCGGCCTTCCTCGACGGCCGCCGCAACAGTCTCGAAGCGATCGTCCTGCAGCACGATCGCCGCGGCTTCCTTCGCCACGTCGGTGCCGCGGATGCCCATGGCGACGCCGACGTTCGCCTTCTTGAGCGCCGCGGCGTCGTTGATGCCGTCACCCAGCATCGCGACGATCTCGCCACGTGATTGAAGAGACTGCACGATGACGAGCTTGTGCTCCGGGGTCACCCGGCTGAAGGCGTGGGTGCGGCCGATCGCCTGATCCCGCTCCGCGCCGGCCAGCGCGTCCAGTTCCCGGCCATCCATGGTGCGATCGCCGGGGCCCAGCACGCCGAGCTCCCGTCCAACAGCCTCGGCGGTGAGCCGCTGATCGCCTGTGAGCATCAACGTCCGCAGACCCGCCGTGCGCAGCCGCGCAATCGTCTCCTTGACGCCGGCCGCCGGCGGATCGGCGAGTCCGAGAAACCCCAGGAACGTCAGCTCGCGAAGCCCGGCTTCCGACGCGTCACCCACTTCGCCCGAGCCGACCGCAAGTACGCGGAGGCCTCTGACGGCGAGGTCGTCGTTGATTGCCACGAGTGAGGCCCGCTCGGGCCCGTCGAGCGCGCGCTCGCCATCCGACGCCATGACGCGGCCACTCAGGTCGAGGATCCGCCGGGGCGCCCCCTTGGCCGACGCCACCAGACGTCCATCGATCTCATGGAACGCCGCCATGAACTTGCGCTCGCTCGAGAACGGCACGAAGCCCGCAACGGGGACGGTGCCGGCCAGATCCGTACCGCCCAGCCCGACTCGCGCGGCCGCCTGCAGGACGGCCGCGTCCACCGGATCGATGAGCGGCCCCGCCCCACTGTTGCTCGCTGCCGGATCGTCAGCAGCCGTCCGGACGGTGGACGCCTGCTGCCGGCTGGCGCGGGCGGAGGTCCGCAGGACCCTGGCCAGGTCGTCGTCCGCCGTGGCCGGCTCGGCGAGCAGATCGAACTCGTGCCCGGCGGCCCAGACGCGCACCACGGTCATCTCGCCTGACGTCAGCGTCCTCGTCTTGTCCGTGCAGACGATGGTCGTCGAGCCCAGCGTCTCGACGGCCGGCAGGCGCCGCACGAGCGCGTGGCGCCTGGCCATCCGCCGCATGCCGACCGCGAGCGCGATCGTGGCGACGGCCGGCAGCGCCTCGGGTACCGCGGCAACCGCCAGAGCGATCCCCGTCTCGACGACCAGCCCGAGCGGCGCGCCCTGCACGGCGCCGAGAATCGCGACGAGGGCGGCGACGCCGAGCGCCAGCCACACGAGCCGGCGGCCCAGCGCATCGAGGCGCCGCTCGAGGGGCGTTCGCTCTTCCTGGACGAGGCCCACGAGCGTCCCGATGCGTCCAACCTCCGTCTGCGCTCCCGTCGCGGCGACGACAGCTCGCCCCGTTCCGGCAACGACGGTCGTGCCCTTGAAGAGCAGGTTGAGCCGTTCGGCCAGCGGCGCGCCCTCATCGAGCTCGACATCGGCGCGCTTCGAGATCGGCAGCGATTCGCCCGTCAGTGCGGCTTCCGTCACGCGAAGGTCGCTCGTCGAGACGAGACGCGCGTCGGCCGGCACCCGGTGGCCCGCGCTCACGTCGATGATGTCGCCCGGCACGATCGTCTGCGCGTCGACGAGGCGGAGCTGACCGTCGCGGACGACTGTCGCGCGGGGCACGTCGAGGTCGAGCAGGGCCTCCATGGCCCGCCGGGCGCGCCACTCGGTAAAAAATCCGATGAGCGTGTTGATGACGAGAACAGCGGCGATGGCGGCGGCCTCGAGTCGATCGCCAAGGATCAGCGAGATGACGGCCGCCGCCAGGAGGAGGAGGACGACCACGCCCGCGAGCTGGTCGCGCAGAATCGCGAGCGCGGAAACCGGGCGGGGCGGCGACAATCGGTTCGGGCCATACCGTGCCAGCCGCGACGCAGCCTCCGAATCGGACAACCCCGAACGGTCGGTCTCCGCGGCCGCGAGGGCCGCGGCCGCAGACAGCGCATGCCAGCGAGGGCTTTCTTCCGGTGGCCTGGAAGCCGTCATTCCTTCGAACGCTTCGGCATCTCGACCCAGAACCAACCGCGAATCTCCCCTTCCTTGAAGCCGACCGCCCTATCCACTGGATAGAGGTCCGCCAGCGTCGACTTGACCGCGGGGCTGAGCCCGTCGGCGGGCCCGTGACACCCGGCGCACATCGGGCGCTCGGCAATCGGACGGAGCACGCCGACCTTGTCCCCGAGATCCACCGCAAACCCCTCGACGCTCCGCGCCGGCCTGCCCGCGTTGGCCTTCACGAGGTCCGCTGCCCAGGCCTTCGGGGCGTTGGTCGGATTACGGAGGCGATCGCTCGTCCGTCCGACGGCAATACCCTCGGTCTTCCCAACTTTCTGGGCCAGAAACGTGGCGTCGAGGTGACAGAAGCTTATCGCGGACCCCGGACCCCCGCGCGACAGCGCATCGTTCAGCTCCCGCAGGACCGAGTCCTGCATCCCGACGATGATCAGATCGGCCCGTGAAATGGCGGGCCGAAGCTCCGCGGGTGCCTGGCTGGCTGGCCAGGAGGTGAACTGCGACTGCGCGGCAAGCGATGCCGCCCAGATGAACCCGGCGGCCAATGCGAGGACGCGAAAGACCTGCAGGCAACGGTGCGAAGTTTTTCTGAGCATGGCGAAAACTCCCGCGCTTTATCCGAATCCCGGAATCAGCCAACTGACGAGGGCGCCGGTGCCGTAGGCCGCAACCGCGACCACGGCCCCGAGCCCCAGCATCTCGAGCCCGGCCATCCACCACCGGTCGATCGTGACGAGCGCCCGCAACGAACCCACGAGAAACAAGGCCGCGAAGGTCAGCACGACGGACGCTTCGAGGCTGCGGCCGTTGACGAGCGGCAAAAGATAGGGCACCAAGGGGATAGCGCCCGCCGCCGAGAACGCCAGGAACGTAGCGAATCCGTGCCGGGCCGGGCTGGACTCTTCCTCGGGCAGATCCTGCGCCGCCCGGGCGCTCTCGTGCGATCTGATGCTCAGGTAGTTCCCGACTCCCATGGAAAGGCCGTCGGCAAAGAGGTTAGCTGCCCCCACAATCAGCACCGCCCGCGGCGACAACGACCCGCCGGTGACGCCGGCAACGACGGCAAAGGTCGTGATGATGCCGTCGTTGGCGCCGTACACGACGTCGCGGATGTAGTGGCGGGCGATCTGGACGGCTCCGTTGGGCTCCTGGTGCAACGACACGCGATTCATGTCCACCGGAGCTTCATGCACCGTGCCATCGACTCCTGGCGGCTCCGGCATCGACGATGCATCGGCTAATGGCCAGGAGCGGGACCATGCAGAATGCCACGCTGTCCGGAAAGGCGCTGCTGCTCTATGCCCTCGCCCTGACGGTGTCGTCGATGGCCCTGTGCGGCGCCAGCCCGCAGGAGCAGCCGGCACGTCCGCCACTCGTGGGCGCCGAACGGGTCCACGTCGTCGCTCGCGGCGAGTCGTGGGGGACGATCGGCGGCCGCGCCGGCGTCACGCCAGCCGTGCTCGCGTCGCGGAACGGCCGTACCCTCAAGTCGCCGCTGAGGGCGGGCGACGTCGTCGTGATCGACAACCGCCACATCGTCCCTGACGGTCCCATACTCGGCGAGAGCGAGATTGTCGTGAATGTGCCGCAGCGGCTGCTCTTCTACTTCGCCGACGGGAGACTCCAGTCGCACTATCCGATCGCGACCGGACGCGCCGACTGGCAGACGCCGCTCGGCGAGTTCACCGTCATTCTCAAGGAAGAGGAACCGACGTGGGATGTTCCGGCATCGATCCAGCAGGAGATGCGTCTGGCAGGCAAGGCGGTCCGCAAATCGGTCCCGCCGGGACCGACCAATCCGCTCGGCCGTTACTGGCTCGGGCTCAGCCTCGACGCTGTCGGCATCCACGGGACTATCGCGCCGCTGAGCATCTACAGCTTCGCGACGCACGGGTGCATCAGGCTGCATCCGGAGGACATCGAGGAGCTGTACATGCAGGTAACCGACGGAGAGCGGGGACGGATCATCTACGAGCCGGTCCTGGTCGCGTATGACGGAGCCGACGTCTACCTCGAGGTGCATCCCGATCCGTACAGCCGCGAGCCAGACCGGCTCCGGCGCGCGCTCGAGCTGCTCGATCAAAGGCGGCTCACGCCGCTGGCCGACCTGTCAGAAGTCGCCGCCGTCGTGCGCCGCGCCGAAGGACTTGCTGTTCCCGTGACGGCGCTCGAATCGTGTCAGCGCCCCTGGTAGCCTGCCGGTCTCGCCCCACAGTTGTGGCTCTGCAAACTCCGCGCACTCCGCGGTGAGAGCTCGTGGACCGGGGCAGCGTTTCGGAAATGCACTCACCGCATCGTCAGCACCGGGCAGGGCGCCTGGCGAACGACCTGCTCGGTAGTCGATCCGAAGACGGTCGTGTCGGGGGCGGTCCGCGCGGTCACGCTCATGACGATCATCTGGACCTTCCGTTCTTCAGCGGCGGCGATGATTTCCCGCCACGCAGTCCCGGCCCTGACCTGCTCGTCGATGGGGCAGTAGGCGCGGGCGGCGGTCGGAACGAACTCCTGCAGGCGGTAGCGCAGCTGACGTTCGTACTCGGCCTGGAGGGTCGGGAGATCCAGGCGGTCGTAGATGGGGAACGCGTGGGCCGACAGGAGGTCGGCGACGTGCACGACGGTCAGGCGTGCATCGGCCTCTTCGGCGAGCGACACGGCGCATTGCAGCGCCTTCATCGACGGCTCGGAGAACACGACCGGGCACAGAATACGCTCGACGATGGCCGGCGACTCGCGACCGGGGGCCGCGTGTGGCGGAACGGACAGCACCGGACGCCGCGACTTGCGGACGACTCTCTCGGTCACCGATCCCATCACCAGACGATCGAACCCCGCGTGACCGTGCGTTCCCATGACGATGAGATCGGCGGACACCGCGTCGGCCGCGTGGAGAATCTCGATGCTGGGGCGGCCCGTCCGCACGAGCGGATCGAACGACACGTCGGGATGGGCACCAGCGTCCACAAACGCCGCGATCGCCTGAAGGACGCGTTCGGTTTCCGCCGGCGCCAGCACTGCGGTGCTCGGTGGAAGGCCCACCGGCGACGGCTCCCTCGGCGCATCCGTCCGGGCATCAGCCACGTGCAGCACGGTCACGCGTGCGGCGTACCAGCGCGCGAAGACGACGGCGTACTTCAGGCCGCGCGCGGAGGCGTCCGAGAAGTCGACCGGACAGAGAACGCGCCTGATCTCCAGCATCGCACCAGCCGTTCGGGACAAGGTCGTGGACGCCGCATCACTTGACGCCCGACGGCGGGCCCTGCAGCGGGCGCAGCACGTGGCTCCACCAGTGCGGCGCCTGCATCGCGGCCGGTCCGGGCCTGGTCCGGGCGACCTTGCCCGGATCGCGGGCGGCCCGGCGCCCGCTCACGCCCTCGATCTGAATCCGGTAGATGACCGGCGTTCGGATCTCGGACGTTCGAGTCTTGCCTGCCGCCGGATACCACCAGTCGGGCCGGTTCTCGAAAAGTGCGTAGGCGCGCTTGCGAGCGGCCTGGTGCGCGGGCGATTTCGTGAGCTCTTCGTAGCGGCCTTTGACGACGACCGTCGTCCAGTTGAAGCGGTCGATGATCTCGTCGAACTCGACACAGACGCGCGGGTTGGTCCGCATCCACTGGATCTTCTTGCCGACGGTCGCGAAACTGTAGAGCGCGTCCTCGTAGAAATCGAAGTAGACCGGAACGATGTACGGCCGGTTGTACCGCACGCACGCGAGTCGGCCCAGGTTCGTGGACTGCAGCATCGCCCGGCACTCGTCGCTCGTGAGCTCTCGTATCTGCATCGGCTCCTCTCCTGCGGGACGTCCGGACTATCTCACGAACGGTGCACCGGAAGCACGATCTCGGCCACGGTCCCGCCGCCGTCGCGCGGCCTGAGGCCGACGGCCCCGCCCTGCATCTCCATGAGCCGCTTGACGATCGGCAGGCCCAGCCCCGTGCCGCTGCTCTTGGTCGTAAAGAACGGCGCGAAGATTTTCTCGCGCATGTCGTCGGCGATCCCCGGCCCGCGGTCGCAGACCTCGACGCGGCCGCTGTCCCGGTCGACTTTCGTCACGATCTCGACGTCCTGCCCGCTGGACGCCTGGCAGGCGTTCAAGAGCAGGTTGAGCAGGACCGCGCGCAGCATGTCGGGGTCGGCCCGGATCACGGCCTCGTCGCCGCTGATCGACACGCGGCAGAGGTCGGGCGCCGACGCCCGCGCGCTCGCGACTGCTTCCGCGACAATGGTGCGGACTTCGACGGGCCGCAGGCGCGGCGGCTGCGGCCGCGCGAAGAGGAGGATGTCCTCGACGGTCTTGCTCAAGCCGTCGATCCGCTGAATCATCGGGCCGATGATCTCGCGCTCCCGCATGCCCTTCGGCAGTCGCGACTCGAGAATCTGGAGCGAGCCGCGCAGGCCCGCCAGCGGATTGCGCACTTCGTGGGCCACGACCGCCGCGAGCTGACCGAGCTGCGTGAGGGCCTCCTGCTCGCGGAGCCGGGCCTCGGCCGCTTTCCGCTGCGTGATGTCGCTTCGAATCGCGAGATACTGACGAGGCCGTCCGTCGTTGTCGAGAAACGGCACGATGGTCGTATCGACCCAGTAGATCGAGCCATCCTTCGCGCGATTTCGCAGCTCGCCCCGCCAGACGCCGCCATGCGCGATCGTCCGCCACAACTCCCGGAAATACTCTTTCGGATGGTAGCCGGAGTTGATGATCCGGTGGTCCTGCCCGATGAGCTCCTCCCGCGAGTACTTCGAGATCTGACAGAACTTGTCGTTGACGTAGGTGATGATGCCGCGCTGATCGGTCGTCGCGACGATCGCGGCCTGGTCGAGGGCGAGCCGCATCTCTTCCAGGCGGCGGGCCGGATCGTCGATGATCGACATGGAACCGGGTGCAGTCACCTAGGCCGCCTCGAGACCGGCCCCTCGACGAGCCACGAGACCGAGCGCGCCCCCGAGCCTGTCGGTGAGCCGTGGCACGAGCAGCGCGAGCAGCGGGTAACGCGCCACGGGATTGGAGACGGTGACGAGCGTGCACGTCGCGGTCAGCTCGAAGAGCGAGATCCGGCAGCTGAGGATGGCCGGCAGCCCTCCGAGGCACGGTCCGGGAGCGAAGCGGAGCTCGGGCAGTGTCGCCACGATGAGCGCATACCGCAGCGGGGCCTTGTCGCATCGCTGGTGCAGGTCGCCGCCGTCCACCGGTTCGACGGAAAAGCCTTCCGTCAGGAACGCACCGAGCACGGTCTCGACCGCGCGGTCAAAACTCTGGTCCACGATGAGCCGGCGATCGGTTGACATAGTCGAGCCTCGTTGCAGGGAAGGCAGGTTTCGTGCCGGGCAATTCGCGCTGAAACCCCTGCAGTGTCGGCTCGTGGGTGGATAAAATCGCGCATCCTGGGGGAAATTCCCGCACCTACCCGACCGCCCGGACGGCGGGCGTCCGCGTCTGTTCGTGCACGTCGGCGGCAACATCGAGCGCAAAGCGCCGCACGGCGGCCCAGTCGGTGAACTCGTAGTCGCGCCGCGTATCGGTCGGCGCGCCTTCGCGCCACGCGATGCATCGCAGGATCTGACGTTTGACGAACCCGTACTGGCTGTAGGCGAGCTTCCCGGCAAAACACGCCACGCGGTTGGGCGCCCAGCCCGCGGCCTTGGCGAAGGCAGCGGCCAGGCCACGCGCCGCATCGACCTCGGCCGGCTTGCGCGATCCCGCGCTCAGGCTGACCGAGTAGAAAGCAGAGGGCCTGGCCGACAGATGGCGCGCTTCGTGCCTCGCGAAGTTGGCAGCGACCTTCTGGTGGCTACCGCCATGGAGCGAGGCGCCGAGCACGACGCCTCGAACGTCCAGCCAGTTCACGGGCGGCATGTCGTCGGCAAGCGCGCGCGCTTCGCTGTCGAGCCCCTGTTCTCGGAGCGTCGACGCGATCTGCTGGGCAATGAGTCGCGTGTGACCTTCAGTCGTGGCATAGAAGACGGGGACGGCATTCATGGTGGCCTGCCTTTCGAGCGATGCCGACGCAGGCGGCGGCAGTCGGACCCCGCGGCGGACATGAACCATGCGGGAAGCAGCGATGCAAGGGGTACACCCGTTCTGGTCGCTCGACGCGGCGCGCGTCGCCCGCGACCTCGCGTCGGGGCCGGCGGGACTGTCCGAGGACGAGGCTGCGGCACGGCTGGCCGCCGTCGGTCCGAACCAGGCAGCTGGCGGGAGGAGAACGGCTCGATGAAACTGTCGGCCATCGCGCTCGACTACGACGGCACGATCGCGCGCCACGATGTCCTCGACCCTGCAGTGCGCGACGCCATTGCGGTGGCGCGCGCGCAGGGCATCACGGTGCTGCTCGTCACCGGCCGCATCCTGGACGAGCTGCGGCGGGTCGCCGGCGATCTGCATTTCGTCGACGGCGTCGTGGCCGAGAACGGCGCGGTCCTCCACTTCCCGCACAGCGGGCACACCTCGACCGTCGGCCCGCCGCTCCCGCCGACATTCGTCCCGGAGCTCCGGCGGCGGAACGTCGCACACCGGGCGGGTGTCTGCCTCGTGGACGCCGACGCGGCGGATGCACCGAAGCTGCTCGACGCGATCAGAACGCTCGAGCTCCCGCTGGTGCTGCTGTTCAATGCGGGCCAGGTGATGACGCTCGCCCAGGGGGTGAGCAAGGCAACCGGCCTGCACACGATGCTCGACATGCTCCGGCAGTCGCCGCACAACATGGTCGCGCTCGGCGACGCGGAGAACGATCACACGCTCCTGCATTACGCCGGGCTCGGCGCGGCGGTCGCATGGGGAAGCGCAGCGCTTCGCGAGGCGGCCGACGTCGTCGTCGACGGCAGCGGCCCGCCGGGTGTCGCCTCGTACATCCGGACGCTGGTGGACAGCGGGCGCGTGCCCGTGCCGCCCAGGGCGAGACGGCGACTGCGGCTGGGATACACGAGCGACGGCCGGGAGTTCACTCTTGCCGTTCGCGGACGCAACGTGCTCGTGGCGGGCGACGCGAAGTCGGGCAAGTCCTGGGTCGCGGGGCTGCTGTGCGAACAGCTGATCCTGCATTCTCGATCACCATCCGAACCTGGGTGAGTACCTGACCCGAAACGATTTCTCCCGCTGGATCCATGACGTGTTCGGGGATCATGCGCTCGCCGCCGAGCTCCGAGCGATCGAGGACCGGCATCGCACCATGCCGTCGACGGACACCGGCGCCGAGATTGCCATGAGAGTGCGCGCCCGTTACGACCTCGCTGGCTCCTGACCCCCTGCCAGAGCGGTTGGCTCGGGGCTTCCCGCGAGAAGATTCCCTCACGCACTGCGTGAAGTTCCCCATGCCCGACGTATGTCGGCCGAAATTCGGGCCGCTCCAGCCTCTCAGGGACGGCATACGCGTTGCTCGGTTGTTCGAGGAAGGCATCCACGGAAAGGGCTGACATGAGCACCACACTTACGGTTCTCGACCAGAGGCTTCGCGATGCCGTGATGCATCAACTCGACTCGGATCCACAGGTCGATGCATCGCTCGTCGGCGTGTGCGCTCAGGAGGGTGTCGTGACGCTCAGCGGCTACGTCAATTCGTACGCCGAGAAACTCGCCGCCGAGCGTTCCTGCCGCCGCGTGTTCGGCGTGAGAGGTCTGGCCAACGAGCTCGAAGTCAGGCTGGCGGTCGAACGCATCGACCCGGATATCGCCAGGCAGGCTCTCGACACTCTCAAGAACCGAATCGACGTTCCGCCAGGCATCGCCGTCACGGTGCGCAACGGACACGTCACCCTGTCGGGTGTGGTCGAGTGGATGTATCAGAAGGCGGCCGCGGAACGCGCGGTGAAGTACCTGCGCGGCGTGAAAGGCGTCTTCAACCAGATCACGCTCAGCCCCTCTGGCGTTCCGAAGGACGTGCAGAAGCGCATCACCGCCGCGCTGCACAGGCATGCCGACCTCGACGCGCGCCGGATTCACGTCGAGGCCGACGGCAGCCGGGTCACCCTGAGCGGCACGGTGCGATCCTGGATGGAGAAGGACGAGGCGCAACGGGCCGCCTGGCGCGTACCTGGCGTGGCGGTCGTCGACAATCGAATCGCCGTCGTGCCATGACCGGATGCCGCACGGCTGATCGCAACGCACAGAACGGGAGGCCGGTCATGGTCCGGATTGAGAACATTCTTTGCCCGATCGACTTCTCGGATTTCTCGAGGCATGCGTTCGATCGCGCCGTGGCCATCGCCCGCGGCCACAACGCCATGCTGACGGCGCTTCATGTGGTTCCCATCCAGCTCGCCACGCCTGCCCTTCCGTACGTCGAGCCGCAGAGCCTTGGCCCGTTCCAGATCTCCGAGGCCGACCGTGGACGAATTGTCGAGGCGCTGCAGCGGTTCCTGGCCGTCGACACGTCGATCGGCGCGCGCGTCTCGTTCGAGGCGACCGAGGCGCCCGACATCCATCAGGAGATCCTCGTGCATGCCGAGCGGCTTCGAGCCGACCTCATCGTGATGGGCACGCACGGCCGGTCGGGCTTTCAGCGGATGATGCTGGGGTCGGTGACGGAGAAGGTGCTGCGGAAGGCCAGGCCGCCCGTCCTGACAGTGCCCTGCTCGCTTCCCGACGTCGTTCCCGCGGGGCGCGGCGCCTTCGAGCGCATCCTGAGCGCCATCGACTTCTCGGAATGCTCGATGGCCGCGCTCCGCTACGCCTCGGCGATCGCCGAGGAGGCCCGCGCGCGCCTGCTCGCACTGCACGTGGTCGAGCTCGCGCCGCCCGCCTACGATCCGCTCGTCGGACCGCCTATCGACCTTCCGGGATACCGGGAGGCATGCGAAACCGCCAGCCGTGAGCGCCTGCGCAACGTCATTCCGTTGTCGCTCCGCCGATCGACAGGCCTCGAGGAGATGGTGGTCTGCGGCAAGCCGCACCACGAGATCCTGCGCGTGGCCGAGGAATGGCGCAGCGATCTGATCGTGCTCGGCGTACACGGCCGCAACGTCGTGGATCGCATGCTGTTTGGCTCGACCGTCGAGCCCGTCGTCCGCCGGGCGCACTGCCCGGTGCTGACTGTACGGGCCGAGGCGCCGGCGGCTCGCGCCGCTGCGTAGCGGCCTGGGCGCATCGAAGGAGACGCCGTGTCGATGGAACCGGTGATCGAACCGGCTGCAGCCACAGCGACGACCGCCGCGCCGACCGACGATCGGATCCTGCTCGAGGGGCCGCATTCAAGACGGAAGGAGTTCTGGCTTGTCGTCCGCGCGCTGCGCGACTTCATCGCCGGCTTCCGGGGACTGCACTTCGTGGGCCCGTGCGTCACCGTCTTCGGGTCGGCACGGTATCAGGCCTCGCACCCCTACTACGCGCTGGCCCGGCAGATCGGCGCCGCGGTCAGCCGACTCGGCTTCACGGTCATGACGGGCGGCGGCCCGGGCCTGATGGAGGCCGCCAACCTCGGCGCGCGCGAGGCCGGCGGGCGGTCCGTCGGGTGCAACATCGAGCTGCCGTTCGAGCAGGCGCCCAACCGCTACCTGGACCGCTGGGTCACGTGCCGCTATTTCTTCGTCCGAAAGGTCCTCCTCTTCAAGTACTCGTACGCCTTCGTCGCGCTGCCAGGAGGGCTCGGCACGCTCGACGAGCTCTCCGAAGCGCTGACGCTCGTCCAGACCGGCAAGATCGCCAATTTCCCGATCGTCCTCGTCGGCCGCGAGTACTGGC
>Ga0075327_1000333_pt1 | contig 12959 bp, 9 predicted proteins | sample MayberrySE_Catta_2_FD_120056 | JGI IMG/M metagenome (GOLD analysis project Ga0075327, IMG submission 120056) | Natural and restored wetland microbial communities from the San Francisco Bay, California, USA, that impact long-term carbon... | ecosystem: Environmental > Terrestrial > Soil > Wetlands...
CCCCCGTGAGCTCTCCGCGCGCACTCGCAGGCATTCGCGTCCTCGACCTGACCACGCCGCTCGGCGAGGCGGCCGGCCGCGTGTTCGCGGACCTCGGCGCCGAGGTGTGGAAGATCGAGCCTCCCGGCGGCTGCGCCGCGCGCTTCGTGCCGCCCTTCGCGGCCGGGAAGGCCGGCGACCCGGAGGGCTCGCTGTTCTGGCGCGCGTTCGGGCTCGGCAAGCGGAGCGTCGTGCTCGACCTCGAGGCCGCCGCGGACCGCGCGCGCCTGCTCGCGCTCGCGCGCGGCGCCGACGTGCTGCTCGAGTCGTCCACGCCCGGGGCGCTGGATGCGCTCGGGCTGGGCTACGAGGCGCTCGCGCGCGAGAACCCCGCGCTCCTCTACGTCTCGATCACGCCGTTCGGCCGGTCCGGGCCGCTCGCGAAGAGCCCGGCCACCGACCTGACCATCGCCGCCGCCGGGGGCCTCCCGAACATGCAGGGCGACCGCGACCGCCCGCCGCTCCCGGTCGGCCATCCCGAGGCGTCGTGCCACGCCGCCGTGCAGGCGGCGGCCGAAGCGATCCTCGCGCTCGTGGAGCGCGACCGGAGCGGCCTCGGCCAGCACCTCGACGCCTCGATGCAGGCCGCGATCGTGTGGACGCTCCTCTTCGCGACGGGGCACGCGAGCCTCTACGGCGAGGACATCGCGGGCTACGGCGCGGCGCGCGGCGGCCCACCGCCGCAGCTGCTGCCCGGCGTCACGATCCCGAACGTCGCGCGGACGAAGGACGGCTTCGTGGTGATGACGCTCGTGCTCGGCGAGGTCGGCGCGCGCGGCTTCGGCCGGCTGATGCGCTTCGCCGCCGAGCGCGGCGGGCTCGAGCCCGACATCGCCGAGCGCGACTGGAGCACGTGGATGCAGCAGCTCGGCGCGGGCAAGCTCGCGCCCGCCGACCTGGCGCGCGCGCTCGCCCAGATCGTCGCCTTCCTCGGCACGTGCACGAAGGCGGAGATCCAGGAGCGCGCCGTACGCGAGGCGTGGCTCGTCGGGCCGGCCTGGACGGCCGCCGACCTGCTCGCGGACCGCCAGCTCGAGGCGCGCGACTACTGGGTGCGGGTCGGCGACACCATCCACCCCGGCGCGTTCGCGAAGCTCGAGAAGACGCCGATCCGCCTCGAGCGGCCGGCGCCCCGGCTCGGCGCGGACCAGGCGCTCGCGGAGGCCCTGCGGCCGCGGCCGAACGTCGCCGCGCCCCCCGGAAGGCGCGACGGGGACGCGCTCCTCGCCGGCCTGCGGGTGGCCGACTTCTCGTGGGTCGGCGCCGGGCCGCTCGTCTCCAAGGACCTCGCGAACCTCGGGGCCACGGTCGTGCACGTCGAGTCCGACAAGTTCGTGGACCCGCTCCGCTTCGTGCCGCCCTGGAAGGACCGCGTCCCGAACCCGGCGAACGGGCACACGCCCGCGAACTTCAACCAATCGAAGCTGGGCCTCGCGCTCGATCTCAAGAGCGAGGCCGGGCGCGAGGTCGCGCTCCGCCTCGTGGACTGGGCCGACGTCGTGGTCGAGTCGTTCACGCCGGGCACCGCCGCGAAGCTCGGCCTCGACTGGGAGTCGCTCTCCCGGCGCAAGCCCGGTCTCGTGATGCTGTCGTCCTGCCTGCGCGGGCAGAGCGGGCCGGAGCGCGAGTACACGGGCTTCGGCCTCCAGGGCGCCGGGCTCGCCGGCTTCTGCGCGATCACGGGCTGGCCCGACCGGCTGCCGTCGGGCCCGTGGGGCGCCTACACCGACTTCATCTCCCCGCGCTACTCGCTCGCCGCGCTCGGCGCGGCGCTGCTCCATCGCCAGCGCACGGGAGAGGGCCAGTACGTCGACCTCTCGCAGGTGGAGGCCGCGATCCATTTCCTCGAGCCGCTCGTGCTCGACTACACCGTGAACGGCCGCATCGCGGGCCTCGCGGGCATGAGCTCGGAGCGCGCTTGCCCGCACGGCATCTTCCGGGCCGCGGGCGACGAGCGCTACCTCGCGATCGCCGTCGAGACGCGCGCCCAGTGGCGGGCGCTCCGCGCGCTCGTGCCCGGGCTCGCGCCCTTCGCCGGAGCGGAGTGGGAGGAGCTCCCCGCGCGGATCGCCGTGAAGCAGCGCGTCGAGGCGCCGCTCGCCGCGTGGTGCCGCGGGCAGGAGGCCTTCGCGTGCGCCTCGCTGCTGCGCGAGGCGGGCGTGCCCGCGTACGTCTCGCTGCGCGCGACCGACCTGCACGCCGATCCGCAGCTCGCGGCGCGCGGCTTCTTCGTCGAGCTCGAGCACCCGCGCGTCGGCAAGGCCCTCTACGACGGCCCGGTGACGCTCTTCTCGGCGACCCCCGCGCGCGTCCGCTGCGCGGGCCCGGCCGTGGGCCACGACACCTTCGAGGTGATGACGCGGATCCTCGGCTACGACGAGGATGCCGTGGCCGAGCTCGCCGCGGCGGGCGTGCTCAGCTGAGCCGCACCGGCAGCGCCTTCAGCCCGCGCAGGAAGGGATTCGGGCGGAACTCGGGCGCCTCGCTCGCGAGCGTCAGCTGCGGGAAGCGGTCGAGCAGGCCGCGGAACGCCGTGCGCGCCTCGAGCCGCGCGAGGCCCGCGCCGAGGCAGAAGTGCGTGCCGAGGCCGAACGAGAGGTGGCGCACGTTCCCGCGCGCGAGGTCGAGCCGGTCGGGCTCCGTGAACACGGCCGGGTCGCGGTTCGCGGCGCCGAGCAGCACGAGCGCCGCCGCGTCCTTCGGAATCACTGCGCCGCCGATCTCGACGTCCTCGGTCGCGATGCGCACCGTGGCCTGCACCGGGCTGTCGTAGCGGAGCAGCTCCTCGATCGCGTTCTCGAGGAGCCCCGGCTCGCGGCGCAGCCGCTCGAGCTGGTCCGGGTGGCGGAGCAGCGCGAGCAGGCCGTTGCCGATCAGGTTCGTCGTCGTCTCGTGGCCCGCGATCAGGAGCAGCAGGCTGGTCGAGACCAGCTCGCCCTCGCTGAGCGCGTCGCGCTCGGCCTGCGCCTCGATCAGGCCGCTGATGAGATCCTCGCCGGGTGCCTTCCGCCGCTCCGCCACGATGCCGCGCACGTACTCGCGGAGGCGGGCGAAGAGCGCCGCGGTGCGCTCCTGCGCACCGGGCTGGAACGCGCGCCCGGGCCCCTCGGCGAGCAGCTCCGAGGACCACTGCTTGAACTGGCGGTGGTCCGCGGCCGGGACGCCGAGCAGCTCCGCGATCACGATCGCCGGCAGCGGCTCGGCGAAGTCGCGCATCACGTCCAACTCGTCGCGCCCGCTCGTCGTGACCGCGTCGAGCAGCTCGCCCACGAGCGCCTCGATCCGCGGGCGCAGCCGCTCCTCCACGCGGCGCGGCGTGAACGCGCGGCTCACGAGGTGGCGCAGCCGCGTGTGGTCGGGCGGGTCCATCATCAGCATCGAACGGAAGCCCTCCGGCCCCTCGAGCAGCTGCCGCGGGAAGCGGTCGGAGAAGGCCTGGAAGAGATGGGCGCGCGTGCGGTCCACGGAGAAGCGCGGATCGCGGAGCACCGACTCGACGTCCGCGTAGCGCGTGAGGACGGCCGCCCCGGGCCCCTCGTAGCCGGGGATCGGCGGACGCAGGACGGGAGTCGTCGCGCGCAGCAGCGCGTACACCGGGTACGGGTTCGCGACGAAGGCCGGGTTCGCGAGGGGGTTGCCCACGCCCGGGGCGAAGGAGGGCGCGGCCGTCACAGGCAGCCGTACGCCGCGGCCAGCAGGCGGCGCGGGCGCGGGTCGACCAGCCAGAGGCCCGTGTGCATGAGGTTCATCACGTAGCCGAACGAGAGACGGTGCTCCGGATCGGCCATCGAGTAGGAGCCACCCGCGCCGCCGTGGCCGAAGACGCGCGGGTTCGGGCCGAGCGGCTCCGCGGCGGTCGGGAGGAAGAAGCCGAGCGCGAGGCGCGTCTCGAGCGGCAGCACGCGATCGGGGCCCTTCACCTGCTCCGCGCGCGCGTGCTCGACCGCCTCGCGCGAGAGGAGCTCGACTCCGTCGATGGCGCCGCCGTTCGCGAGCGCGCCGTAGATCCGCGCCAGCGAGAACGCGTTGCTGTGGCCGTTCGCCGCCGCGAGCTCCGCGGCGCGCCAGGCGCGGTCGTTCGGCGAGATCGCGAGGAGCGGCGGGTTCGCAAAGGTGCGCGCCAGCATGCCCTCCGGGTTCTGCTGGATCTGCGTCAGCATGTCGAGGCCGGCCTGGCCGGGGGGCGGCGGATGGAGCGGCCCCTGGAGGAGCGGCGCCACGCGCGGATCGAGCTCGGGCCCGAAGCCGATCTCGAACTCGACGCCGAGCGGCCGCGCGATCTCCTCGCGCACGACGTCGCCGATCTTCTGGCCGCGGATCCTGCGCACGACCTCGCCGACGAGCCAGCCGAAGGTGAGCGCGTGGTAGCCGTGCGCCGTGCCCGGCTCCCACCACGGCGCCTGCTCGGCGAGGAGCCGCGTCATCGCGTCCCAGTCGTAGATGGCCTCGGGCGCGAGCGGCTTCGCGACCGCGCAGAGCCCGGCCTGGTGCGAGAGGAGCCAGCGCACCGGCAGGCGCTCCTTGCCGGCCTGCGCGAACTCGGGCCAGTAGCGCGCGACGGGCGCGTCGAGGTCGAGCCGCCCCTCGTCGACCAGCCGGTGGGCCGCGAGCGCCGTGATGCCCTTCGTCGTCGAGTAGACGTTCGCGAGCGTGTCGCGCTGCCACGGCTGCGTGCGCTTGCCGTCCATGAAGCCGGCCCAGAGGTCCACCACGGTCTCGCCCTCGAGCGTGAGGCAGAGCGAGGCGCCGACCTCGTTGCCGTCGCGGAACTCCTGCGCGAAGGCATCGCGCACGCGCGCGAACTTCGGATGGACGCGGCCCTGGATCTCGACGCTCATGGCTCCTCCTCGGGAAGGGCGAAGGCGACCCAGCGGTCGCCCGGGGGACGTCCGAGCTTACCGCCTCCCGCGGCCACCACGACGAACTGCCGCCCGCCGGCCTCGTAGACCGCGGGCGTCGCGAAGCCGGCGGCGGGCAGCGGCGCCTCCCACAGCAGCTCGCCGCTGCGCTTGTCGAAGGCGCGGAGCTTCGCGTCGAGCGCGGCCGCGATGAACACGAGCCCGCCCGCGGTGACGACCGGGCCGCCATAGTTCTCGGCGCCCGTCCCGCGGAGGCCCTGCGCCGCGAGCTCCGGGATCTCGCCGAGCGGCACCTGCCAGACGAGCTCGCCCGCGGCGAGGTCGAGCGCCGTGAGCGTGCCCCAGGGCGGCTTCACGGCGGGGTAGCCCTCCGGGTCGAGGAGCTTCTGCCAGCCGACGTTCATGTAGCGGAGGAAGAGCCCGAGCTTCCGCTCGCTCTCGTCGTTGCGCGCCGCGGGCGGGGCGGCGTCGGCGGCGTCGGGCCCGTGCAGGTACCAGAGCAGCGGCGGCAGCGAGATCCAGGGCAGCAGGCCGCCCATGCCCGGCATGCGGCCGCGGCCGTCGCGCACGATGCGCCACACGTCGAGCGGTCCGACGCGGTCGTAGAGGCCGACGAGGCTCGGGACGCCCGCGCCGTCGCCCCGGCGGTCGAGGCCGTGGCACATCGCGCACGCCGTCACGTAGGTGGCGCGGCCGATCCCCGAAGCGAAGCTCACCTCGGGCGTCTCGATCATCTGGAGCCAGAAGGGCACGTCGTTCGCGTTCACGTAGAGGAGCCCGGTCTCCGGGTCGAACGCCGCGCCGCCCCACTCGCCGCCCCCGTCCATGCCGGGGAAGACCACGGTGCCCTCGAGGCTCGGCGGCTGCCACAGCACGGCGGGGCGCGCGCGCGAGAGCTTCGCGAGCACCGCGGCGCGCGCCTCGGGCGTGCGGTCGGTGACGTCGTCCGCGCCGAGGCGCTGGCGCGCGAAGGGCGGCGGGCGCACGGGCAGCGGCTGCGTCTTCGCGAGCGCCTCGCCCGGCAGCGCCGGCCCCGGCACGGGCACCTCCTCGAGCGGATGGAGCGGCACGCCCGTCTCGCGCTCGAACAGGAACACGTGGCCGGTCTTCGTGATCTGCGCGACCGCGTCGAGCTTCCGGCCCCCGCGCTCGATCGTCACGAGGTCGGGCGGCGCGGGGAGATCGCGGTCCCAGACGTCGTGGCGCACGAGCTGCTGGTGCCAGAGGCGCTTCCCCGTCGCGGCGTCGAGCGCGAGGAGCGTGTTCGCGAAGAGGTTGTCGCCGGCACGGTCGCCGCCGTAGAAGTCGTACGTCGCCGAGCCGGTCGGCACGAACGCGATGCCGCGCGCCTCGTCCACCGTGATGCCGGCCCACGAGTTCGCGCCGCCGACGCGCTGCCAGGCGTCGGCCGGCCAGGTCTCGTGGCCGAACTCGCCCGGCCGCGGGATCGTGTGGAAGATCCAGCGGAGCGCGCCGGTCCGGACGTCGTACGCGCGCACGTGCCCGGGCGCTGCGTTCGCGATCTCCGACACGCGATGCCCGAGGATCAGGAGATCGCGGTAGACGGCGCCCGGCGTGGTGGCGACGACGAAGTCGTCGGGACGCTCCTCCGCGAGCCCGTCGCGGAGGTCCACGGCGCCGCCGTCGCCGAAGCTCGCGATCGGACGCCCGCTGCGCGCGTCGAGCGCCCAGAGCCGGTGGCCGCGCCCGAACAGGATGCGCTCGTCGCCCGCGCCGTCGCTCCAGTGGACGAGCCCGCGCGCGGGCGCGAGCGTGCCGCTCACGGCGTCGCGCGGCAGGAAGCTCCAGAGCTCCGCGCCGGTGGCCGCGTCGAGCGCGAAGGCCGCGAGCCGCGGCGAGATGCCGTAGAGCACGCCCTCGACCACGAGCGGATTGCACTGGATCTGCGTCGACACGCCGGGGGCGTCGGCGCCCGACGCGTACTCCCAGGTCGGCGCGAGGCGCGCGACGTTTCCGCGATGGATCGCGTCGAGGGGCGACCACTGCCGCCCCGCCCGGTCGCCGTGGTAGACGCGCCACTCGCGCTCCGCGGGCGCCGCCTTCGCGCGGGCCGCGAGGTACGCGGCGCTCGGTCCTTCGGCTCGCGGCTCGCACGCCGTGAGCCCGAGGCACAGGACGAGGACGAGCCCGCGGCGCACGGCCGCAGGGTAGTCCGGCTTCCTGTCCCCATCCCTATCTTGCGTCGTGGAAGATGAGGCCGAGCGTGGTGCGCTCGCCCGAGCGGAGCTCGGAGACGCCGTGCCGCATCTCGGCGCGCGTGTAGCCGCGCGGGCCGGCCACCGGCCGCACCGCGTTCGGGAAGACGATCGCCTCGCCGAGGCCGAGCCGGATCGCAGCGCCGCGCGTCTGCATGCGCGGGCGCTGCTCGGCCAGCAGGAACTCGCCGCCCGTGTACTCGCTTCCTTCGCGCGAGAGCACGACGGCGACCTGGAGCGGGAAGGCGAGCGGCCCGTAGACGTCCTGGTGGAGGCGGTTGTAGTCGCCCGTCTCGTAGTGGAGGAGGAGCGGCGTCGGCCGCGTCTGCCCCGCCGCGTGGCAGCGGGTGAGGAAGCCCGCGAGCGTGGGCTCGTAGCGTTCCGCCCGGCCGAGCCGCTCCCCCCAGCGGTTCGCGAGCGCGGCGAGCGGCGGGTAGAGCGCCTCGCGGAGCGCCTGCACGAGGGGCGGCAGCGGGTAGGCGAAGTAGCGGTAGCGGCCGCGCCCGAAGCGCCGCGGCTCCATCTCGATCGTGGCGCGGAAGCCCGCGTCGTCCGCGAAGCGGCGCCGCAGCGCCTCGCACTCCCGGGCCGACAGCAGCCGGCCCGGGAGCGCGTATCCGCGCGCGTCGAGCTCGCCTTCGCTGCGTTCCCAGTCGAGCCGTGTTCTCAGGGATTGCTCAGTGGTCGAAGACCCAGCCGACGCCACCGCCGATCGACGCCTGGAAGATCACCTCGGGCAGGCGGATCGCCGCGACGTGATGGTGATGGTGGACGTGATGGGAGAGGTGATCGTACGAATCGAAGGAGTGGCTGCACGGGCCGCAGTAGAAGCTCGGGCCGTGACCGTAGTGGTGCACCGGGTAGCCGTACGAGTGGTGCCTCACCACGACCCGGGGCGCGTAATAGCGGCCGTGGCCGCCATGGTGATGCCGGGCGTGGTGCTTCCAGTGGTGCTTGGCGTGCTTGTGATGGTGCTTGTGGTGCTTGCGCCAGCCATCCGCGCCGGCCGGCGCGGCGGCGAGCACGAGCAGAGCGGCGCAGAGCAACGGGAGCGCGAGTCGGGGTCGAAGCGACATACGGGTCACCTCCTGCTCGCCCTTCGACGCCTCCAGAGATTCGCTATTCGCGGCCGCCCCGAAAGTCTTGAAAGGCCCCCGCGGGTGCCCCATCCTGCGCAACCTGCGCGTGGCCGGGCGGAGGGAGAGATGAACTTCGGGTTCACAGACGAGCAAGAGCTGCTGCGAAACGAAGTGCGCAAGTTCCTGGACGAGAGCTGCCCCCTCGAGCGGGTGCGCAAGATCAGCGAGGACCCGAACGGCCCCGGCTTCTCGCGCGACCTCTGGCAGCACATCGCGGATCTCGGCTGGCTCGGTCTCATGGTCCCCGAGCTCCACGGCGGCGCGGGGCTCGGCTGGGTGGACTTCGTGGTCGTGCTGGAGGAGACCGGGCGGAGCCTGTTCCCCTCGCCGCTCGTCTCGAACACGCTGGCCGCGCACGCGATCCGCCGCTTCGGCAGCGCCAAGCAGCAGTCGCGCTGGCTGCCGCGGCTCGTGGACGGCTCCGCGATCGGCACGCTGGCGCTGGCGGAAGAGGACACCGCTCCGGGGCCCGAGGGCGTGCGGCTCGCGGGCCGGAGCGCCGGCAAGCAGCTCACGCTGATCGGCGAGAAGTGGTTCGTGGGGGACGCCGCCGCCGCCGACGTGGTCGTGGTGGCGTTCCGCAAGGGCAAGAGCAAGGAGCTCGGCCTCGCCGTGGTGGAACGCGGCGTGGACGGGCTCGGCGCCCGCGACCTGCCGGGCATCGACCTCACCAAGCGCCTCGGCCGCCTCGCCTTCGACCGCGTCCGGATCGGGCGCGACGCCGTGCTGCCGAAGGGGAACGCGGCTGCGATCTCGCACCTCTTCGACGTCGGCGCGCTCGCCGTCACCGCGGAGGCCGTCGGCGCCGCGGAGGCCGCGCTCCGCCTCACCGCGGGCTACGTGAAGCAGCGCATCCAGTTCGGGCGGCCGATCGGCACGTTCCAGGCGGTGAAGCATCCGCTGGCCGAGACGTACGTGGACGTCCAGTCGTTCCAGTCGCTCGTCTACTACGCCGCCTGGTGCGCCGATCACGGCCGCAAGGAATTCCCGCTCGCCGTCTCCCGCGCCAAGGCGTATGCGAGCGAGGCCTTCCCGCGGATCGGCATCGACACGATCCAGCTCCACGGCGGCATCGGCTACACGTGGGAGTACGATGCGCATCTCTACTTGAAGCGCGCCAAGTGGCTGCGGCCGGCGTTCGGCGACGCCGACTGGCACGACGAACGCGTCGCCGCGCTGGGAGGCCTCTAGTGGACTTCGACTTCACGCCCGAGGACGAGGCCTTCCGCGCCGAGGTGCGCGACTTCATCAAGAAGCACCTGCCGAAGAAGGGCACGCCGGAGGAGCTCGCGCGCTGGCACGAGCAGGCGCGCGCACGGCGCTGGGTGGGCTTCGCGTGGCCGACGGAGTACGGCGGCGGCGGCGGCACGCTCTCGCAGCAGGTGATCCTGAAGGAAGAGATGGCGCGGGCGAAGGCGCCGCCGCTCGGCACCTGCTTCATGGGGCTCGCCTGGGTGGGTCCCTCGATCCTCTCGTACGGCACGGAGGAGCAGAAGAGGAAGTTCATCCCCGACATCCTGGACGGGAAGTACCAGTGGTGCACCGGGTACTCCGAGCCCGGCTCGGGCAGCGACCTCGCGGCGCTGAAGACGCGCGCGGTGCGCGACGGCGACGACTACGTGGTGAACGGCCAGAAGATCTGGACCTCGATCGCGATGTGGTCGAAGTGGATCATCCTGCTCGTCCGCACGGACGCGGGCTCCGGGAAGCACGAGGGCATCACGTGCCTGCTCGTGCCGATGGACACGCCCGGCATCACCGTCCGCCCGATCAAGAACATGGCGGGCGGCGCCATGTTCGCCGAGGTGTTCTTCGACAACGTGCGCGTGCCCGTCGCGAACCGGCTCGGCGAGGAGGGGCAGGGCTGGCAGGTGACGGTCTCGGCGCTCGCCCACGAGCGCTCGAGCATCGCCGAGGTGGCGGGGCTCCAGCGCACGCTCGAGGACCTGAAGGCGCTCGCGAAGAAGTGCAAGAAAAACGGCAGGCCCGCGGCGCAGGACCCCGGCGTGCGGCGGCGCATCGCGCGCGCGGACGCGAGGATCGAGGCCATGCGCCTCAACGGCCTGCGCTTCCTCACACGGCAGCTGCGCGGCGAGCCGGTGGGGCCCGAGACCTCGGTGAACAAGCTCCAGCGCGCCGCGCTCGAGGTCGAGCTCGGCGAGCTCGCGCTCGAGATCGAGGGCCCGGCCGGCGTGCTCGACAAGGACGCCGCCCCGGAGAAGGGCAAGTGGCAGCGCATGGCGCTGTCGTGGCCCGAGGTCGTGATCGGCGGCGGCACGCCGAACATCCAGAGGAACATCATCGCCGAGCGCATCCTCGGCCTGCCGAAGGATCCGTGAGCGCGGCGGCGACGGCGGATCCGCCTCGCGCCGCGGCCTTCCCGCCCGGGCCGCGCGACTGGACGCCGTTCCCCTTCGTGCGCGGGATGCGCGAGGATCCGCTCGGCTTCGTGGGCGGCCTGCTCGCGCGCCACGGCGACGCCGTCGGCATCCGGGCCGGGCCGCTGCGCGGCGTGATCCTGAACCGGCCCGAGTACGCGCGGCACGTGCTGATCCGCAACCACAAGGCGTACTGGAAGGGCTTCCAGCTCGCGAAGCTGCGGCGCATCGCGGGCGACGGCCTGTTCTTCGCCGAGGGCCCGCAGTGGCGCCGCCAGCGCCGCAACGTCGTGCCCGCCTTCCAGCGTGCGAAGACCGACGCGCTGGTGCCGCACCTGGTCGCGGGCGCAGACGCGATGCTCGAGCGCTGGGATCGAGTGCACGCGGGCCGCGGCTTCTTCCCGGTGATGCCGGAGACCTCGAAGCTGGCGCTCGACGTCGTGTGCCGCGCCATGTTCGGCAGCGACGTCCGCGCGCACGCGGAGGACTTCCACCGCCGGGCGGTGTTCGCGGCGAGCTACGCCCAGTACCTGTTCGACCATCTCGTGCCCCTGCCGCTCTGGGTGCCGACCGCGCGGAACCGGCGCATGTGGGAGTCGCGACGCTGGGTGCGCGGCTTCGTGCACGAGATGATCGGAGCGCACCGGCGCATGGATCCGCTGCCCGACGACCTGCTCGGCCTGCTCCTCGCCGTGCGGGACGAAGAGACGGGCGCGCCGCTCTCCGACCGCGAGCTCTTCGACGAGCTGATGACGTTCGTGAACGCGGGGCACGAGACGACGGCGGTCACGCTGGCCTGGGCGCTCTACGAGATCGGGCGCGACCCGGTGCTTCGCGCTCGCCTCGAGGCCGAGGTCGACGCCGTGCTCAGCGACCGCACGCCCGCTCTCGCGGACCTCGCGCACCTCGACCTGCTCGGACGCACGATCCGCGAGACGCTGCGACTGCACCCGCCCGGCTGGCTGCTCGCGCGGCAGGCGCTCGAAGACGATGCGGTCGCCGGGGTCGCGATCCCGAAGGGGTCCATCGCACTCGTCACCGTGTACTTCCTGCACCGGCACGCCGAGTTCTGGGGTGAGCCGGAGCGCTTCGACCCGGATCGCTTCCTGCCCCCGCGCGGCGAGCCGCGCCACGCGATGGCGTACCTCCCCTTCGGACTCGGCGGGCGGCGCTGCGTGGGCGAGGACTTCGCGCTGCTCGAGCTGCGCGCGGTGCTGGCGCGCGTGCTGCAGCGCCACCGCGTGGAGGTCGACCCGAGCCATCCCGTGGTGCCGAGGCCCGAGCTGACGCTCAAGCCTGCCTACGGCGTCCAGCTCCGCGTGGAGGCGCGGCATGGTGGGTGAGATCGAGCAGCGCCTCGTCGAGCGGCTCGGCGCCGCGCACGTCGAGGTCGAGGACGAGAGCCGGCTCCACGCGGGCCACGGGGCCCCGGGCGGTCATTACCGCGCGGTCGTCGTGTCGGAGCGCTTCGCGGGCCTCTCCCGGGTCGCCGCGCAGCGGCTCGTGTACGACGCGCTCGGCGAGTGGATGGAGGGCCCCATCCACGCGTTCGCCGTGCGGACCTTCACGCCGGAGCAGTGGCGAGCTCTCCGGGAGCGAAGCTGAGCGGGCCGAGGCGGAAGCGGAGCCGGCCGGGGGCGCGGCCCGCGATGCGGACGATGCCCGCGTGCACGCCGCGCAGGTGGTGCATCGCGCAGAGCGTGGTGAGGTTGCTCGCGTCGTCGGAGCCGCCGGCCGAGCGGTAGCGGATGTGATGCGCGTGCAGGTTCCGATGGCTCGTGCAGCCCGGCACCGTGCAGCGCCAGCCGTCGCGCGCGAAGACGCGCCACTCCTGGCGGATGCGGCTCGGGTGGCCGGCCCAGCCCCACGCGAGCAGCACGTGGTCGAGCATCGCCTCGAATCCCTCGCCTTCGCTGGGGAGGTGCCCGGTCGCGCGCTCGATGCGGCGGCGCACCGTGCAGAGCGTCGCGCGGAACAGGCGGATCGCGTCGGCTGGGCCCACCCAGAAGACCTGGCAGGTCTCTTTCCTGAGCGGCTTCGTCTCTGCGCCCGCCGTGAGCACCGCACACCACAGTTGCCGGTTCAGCTCGTCCTCGAGCCGGCGCAACGTGGCGCGCTCCGCCAGCGCGAGCCAATGCGCCGCGCGTTCGGGCGCCGCATCGATGGCGGTGAGCAGCGTCTGCGCCTTCGCCCAGGAGACGCGGCCGCTACGCCATGCCTCCGCGAGCTCGGGGAAGCGGCGTGCTGCGCGCGCGAGGCGAAGGATCCCGCGCGCCTTGCGCGGCGAGATGCCGAGGCGCTCGCGCGCGTGCCGGTCCACGTCGCCCA
>Ga0075327_1000334_pt1 | contig 12958 bp, 11 predicted proteins | sample MayberrySE_Catta_2_FD_120056 | JGI IMG/M metagenome (GOLD analysis project Ga0075327, IMG submission 120056) | Natural and restored wetland microbial communities from the San Francisco Bay, California, USA, that impact long-term carbon... | ecosystem: Environmental > Terrestrial > Soil >...
CGCTCGCGCTGGCGGTCCAGTCCTGGTCGTCTTCGGAGAGGGGCACCGTGGCGTGGCGCTTGCGCTTGAAGCGGCTGGCGATCGTGCGACGCGTGACGCCGAAGACCCAGGCGCCGAAGGGCGCGTCGCCGCGGAAGCTGTCGATCGCATTGAAGACGTTGATGAAGACCTCCTGGACGGTCTCCTCGGTGTCGGCGCGATTGCGCAGGCGCTTGTCGACGAACTGATACACGCGCTTCAGGTAGCGTTCGTAGAGCTCCTCGAACGCCCGCGCGTCTCCCCGCTTGACGAGGAGGACGAGCGCTTCGTCGCTTTCCGCTACCGGTGCGGCATGCCCGGTCGCCAAGACAGCACCCCCTTGCCCTCGCGCACCCCGCTTGCGCGGCCTTGCGCGACTTCCCAGGTCCAGCCTCCGACCCCGACGCGGCCGCGTACGGGATCTCCCCTCTTGGGATGTGGCGGTCGGGGTGCTCTGCGTGTCAAAAAAAGTCACCGCAGCCGAAAATCGTCACACCGGAGTCCGGGTGCGGCGGGCGCGACGTGCAGCTGAGCGCGCAAGTGCGCGACGGGACTGGCGTCGCCGGCCCGGAGCCGGCGCGCGGGCTACTCGAAGTCGCGTCGCTCGTCGGGGCCGAGGCCGAGGTCGTGCTGGCTCAGGCCGCTGCGGAAGCGCGAGCCGCCGTCCGGGGGCTCCGGGAAGGGCTCGTGGGCCGTGTGGATCCGCGCTGGGGTGACGCGCTCGACCAGCACCGTCGCCTCGGCGCCGTTCTGGATGCCGCGTAGAGTCGACAGTTCGATGACATCCGAGCCGAGCTCCCGGGCGGCGGCCAGGGTGTCCGGGGAGAAGCGGGGGCACAGCAGCCAGGCGACGACCGGCGCGTCGGGCTGGAAGGGCAGGCTCGGCGCGAGCTGCAGCCAGTCGCCCAGCCGGGGCCGGACCCAGGCCCGCTGGGCCAGGGCTCGCACGACGCACGAGCGATCCTCCCCCTCTTCGCCCACCTGGACCACCACCACCCGCCCCTCCGGGTCGACGCCCACCAGGTCGATGGTCGCGTCGGCGCCCAGGAGATCCTCCGCGAAGACGCGCAGGGCCGGCTCGAGGGTGCCGCTCCGGCGAAGCGCGGCGCGAACCAGCGGCCGCGGCAGGCTTCCGACGTATCGAGGTCCGTCAGGCACGCGCGCGCTTCCCGGCGTCCTCGAGCAGCAGCCCGGCGATGTCGTGCAGGCAGCGGGCTGCCGGCGACTGGGGCTGGAGCATGCCGATCGGCCGCTGGTCCACGATGGCCCGGTACACGTGCAGGTCGTCCACGAGCTGACCGTAGCTCGCCAGGGAGCGGCCCAGCCGGCGGGAGACCACGTCCGCCAGGCGCGAGAAGGCCTGCTCCGCCTCCCCCTGGCGGCGCACGCCGTGGATCGTGACCCCGATCCGCGTGTCGGGCAGGCTGCCGGTCAGGAGCTTGGTGATGCCGTAGGTCTCGAGCAGGTCGCGGCGCTCGGAGGTGCTGAAGAGCAGGACCCAGCGCAGCAGGCTCGCGCCGCCCCGGGGATCCCGCAGCCACAGGGGAGGCACCCGCACCAGCACCACGCCGCCCTCGCGCGCATCCCGGGCCCGGTCCTGCGCCACTCCCTCGGCGGCCCGCCAGAGCTGTCCGATGTTCGTGACCGGCGCCAGGATCACCTCGACCCCGAACGGTCCCGAGGCGTCCTCGGGCCACAGCGCCGAGGCGCCGTCCGCGGCCGGGGCCACGACCGCGGCGCGGGCGCCGGCGCGCCCGATCTCCACCGCCAGGTTCCAGACGAAGGCCGCGCGCACCACGTCCCGGTCGCCGACGGGAACCGCCAGGACGGCGAGCGCGCCGGGGCCGCGGTCCGGTCGCCGGGTGGCGTCGGAAGGACCCTGGCGTTCGGACTCCGGAAGGAAGTGGTGGAGTACGTCCGCCAGGTCGCGAGGCATGCACTACTAGCTAGCGCACAACCAGGACCGAATTCACCCTGCCCGTGGGGCTCGGAGCCGTGTTCTCGTTGACGGGATCCTGCTGCCACTCGCCGTCGACCACGTAGCGATACTGGTAGGTACCGGGCGGCAGGTGCAGGATCTTGGTCCACACCCGGGAGCCGTCCTCGGACTCGATCACCGAGCGCACGCCCTTGTCGGGAACCCAGCCGTTGAAGTCCCCGGCGATGCGGACGTCCCCGGCCCGGCTGTCGCTGAAGCGGACGAGCACCTCGCGCAGCTCCGGCAGCGCGTCCCGGGCCCCGACGTCCAGGGTCGACTCCGGCGGCGAGGCTTCGACCTCGATGGCCACGGACGCGTAGTCCCGGGCGCCGTTGGCGGTGGGCGCGTAGCGGCAGATGGGCAGGCCGTGACGCGCCGCCTCGCGCAGCTTGACGTTCTGCCGGATCACCGTGTCGAAGCACATGTCCTTGAAGAGCTCGCGGATGTCGGCCAGGGTCTGGCGCGCGTAGCGGGTTCGGCCGTCGTACAGGGTCGGCAGGATCCGCACCTCGAGGTCGTGGGCGATGCGGTCCGAGAGCAGCCCGATCGTCTCGAGCAGCCGCTGCACGCCATCGATGGCGAAGAAGCTCGCCTCCAGGGGGATGATCACCTCCTGGGCGGCGCGCAGGGCGTTGAAGGTGAGCAGGCCGACGTTCGGCGGGCAGTCGATCAGCACGTAGTCGTAGGCGGGACCGAGCTTCTCGAGGGCCACCGTCAGCCGCTGGGTGCGGGTGTCCTGGCGCTCCGCCGCCAGCTTCTGCTCGAGGGCCGACATCACGATGCTCGAGGGCGCGAGGTCCATGCGCTCCGAGACGTTGACGAGCACGCTGGCGAGCTGCGACTCCCCGCCCGGCTCCGCGAGCACCTCGTACAGGTTCTCGTCCAGCTCGTCGGGATCGATCCCGAGGGCCAGGGTGGCGTGCGCCTGGGGATCGAGGTCCATCACGAGCACGCGGTGGCCGTCCGCTTCGAGTGCTCCGGCGAGATTGACGGTGGTGGTAGTCTTCCCGCAGCCACCCTTCTGGTTGACGATCGCGATCGTTCTCATGGCAGATCCCCCCGTTTCTGCCGGGCCTTGCCTCGATCCAGCTCCTCTCAGCTCCTGTTCGTGAACCCGTCTCCGTTCAGGCCGTGCGTTCCCGTGCGGTTTCCGTACCCGGTCGCACGGACCGGGCAGATCGATGCGGTGCCGACTCGGTGGCCCGCTGCCACGCCTGCACCTGCTTCTGGAAGGTCGCCACCTCGAACACCCACTCCTGTCCGGTCACGGCGTCGAAGGCGGCGCCGTTCCGGAACACCAGCACGACGTCGCCCGTGGCGACGAGCACCAGCTCGGACAGGGGCCGCTCGACTTCCGGGAGGGTCTTGCGCAGGGCCTGGATGCTCGCGCGGATGCGCTGGACCGAGACACCGGCATCGATCAGGCGCTTGGTGGCCTTGAGGGCGACGAGATCGGCGAAGCTGTAGCGACGGTGACCGCCCGGTGTCGTCGCGGAGGGGGAGACCAGATCGGTCTGGGCCCAGTACTGCAGCTGCCGGCGCGAGATCCCGAGGATGTCGACGACGTCGCGCGTGCGATAGAAGTCCTGGCCCCGCTGGCTCATGCGTCTCTCGCTGACATCCGCTGACACCCGCTGAAATCCGTGGCGTCCGCCGACGTCTCTTGTCGCGCGTTGGCTCGCCGACGCTCCCTGTTCGTGGACCGGTGTCCCGACGTTCGGCGGTACTGCCGGCGGCCACGCACACGAGCGCCCCTGGCCCCCGGCAGGAAACTCCGTAGCTGGCCGAAAGTCAAGCCAAATTCCCGGATTATTGTCGCGGTTGGGCGGGATCCGCGAGAAGACCCGGGCAGTTGAGACGCTGTTGCGCACGCGGATCCGGCCGTGTCAGCGTACTCGAGTGCGTTGCCCGCGGGGAATCCGGCGTCGCCGCGCTCGGCGGGGGTCCGGTGCCTGGGGTAGCCTGACCGCCCTGTGACGACCGAGGGGCAAGATCGGAAAGATCCGAAGGCGACGCCCGCCGAGCCGCGGGTCCTCGTCGAGGACTCCGGCGGCCGCCGCCCCTTCATGCGCGGGATCATGGTCCACTCGCTGATGGCCCGGGGCGTCGACTTCGAGGTGGCCCTCGCCACCGCCGAGGAGGTCGGGAAGCGCATCGCGGGCCGCGACATCGTCGGTCGCGACGAGCTGAACGGGCTGGTGCGCGAGGTGCTGGCGGACGACGTGCTGTCCGACCACCAGCCTCCGCTGCCCCCGCTGTTCGGACGCATCCTCGTCACGAGCGAAAGCAACTCGACGGTGCCCTTCTCGAAGGGAACCCTGTCCCAGTCGCTCCTGGCGGCCTCGATCGATCCCAACGACGCCTTCGAGGTGGCCGCGGAGATCGAGCAGGCCCTGCGGCGCGAGCTGCGCAGCCGGGTTTCGCGGTCGCAGCTCCGGGAGATGGCGTTCGACGCGCTGTTCGAGCGCTTCGGCAAGCAGACCGCCGAGCGCTTCCTGATCTGGCGCCGGCACCAGGAGCCCGAGAAGCCGATCATCATCCTGCTCGGCGGCACCACGGGCTGCGGCAAGACGTCCCTGGCCGTCGAGGTGGCCCAGCGCCTGGGCATCAGCCGCGTGGCCTCGACGGACTCGATCCGCCAGATCCTGCGCATCACGCTGAGCCGCGAGCTGGTGCCGGCGATCCACTCGTCGTCCTTCGACGCCCACACCCACATGCTGGGCTTCGAGGGCGAGGACCCCGTGCTGGCGGGCTTCCACGCCCAGGCGGCGGTGGTCTCGGTCGGGGTCCGGGCGATGATCGACCGGGCCATCGAGGAGAACACGAGCCTGATCCTGGACGGCGTCAGCCTGGTCCCGGGCTTGATCGACCTCGAGGCCTACCGCGGGCGGGCCCACGTGATCTTCCTGGTGGTGGCGCGGCTCGACGAGGTGGCGTTTCGCAGCCACTTCATCTCGCGGGAGATGCGCCAGCACCGGCGCAGCGCCCAGCGCTACGTCGAGCACCTGGACGCCATCCTGAAGATCCAGGACGAGTTCCTCGAGCTGGCGGACCGCTTCGACGTCCCGATCGTCGACAACGTGACGATCGACGGCTCGGTCCTGCTGGTGATCCGGCACGTCGTCGAGAGCCTGCGCCGGGCCGGCGGGTACGATCCCTCCGAGCCGATCTGAGTCTCAGCGGCCGGCGGCCGGACGGTCTACCCTGGGTCGTCCGACACCCTGAACCGGAGGCTCCATGCCCACTGCTCCCCCGGCCGTACGCACGCTCGCCGAGCTGCGCGCGACCGGATACGTGTTCCGCAGCCTGCGCGACGAGCTCCAGCACAACCTGAGGAACCACCTGCGCGAGGAGAAGCCGCTCTTCGAGGGCATCCGCGGCTACGAGGACACGGTCGTCCCGGCGGTGGAGAACGCGCTGCTCTCGGGCCACGACATGATCTTCCTCGGCGAGCGGGGCCAGGCGAAGACGCGCATGATCCGCTCCCTGGTGGGGCTGCTCGAGGAGTGGATCCCGTACGTGGCCGGCAGCGAGATCCACGACGACCCCCTGGCGCCCGTCTCGGCCTTCGCCCGGGAGGAGGTCGCGAGCAAGGGAGACGCCACGCAGATCGCCTGGCTGCATCGGGACGCCCGCTACGTGGAGAAGCTCGCCACCCCCGACGTCTCGATCGGCGACCTGATCGGCGACGTCGACCCGATCAAGGTGGCCGAGGGCCGTCACCTGTCGGACGAGTACACCATCCACTTCGGCCTGCTGCCCCGCAGCAACCGCTGCATCTTCTGCATCAACGAGCTGCCGGACCTGACGGAAAAGGTGCAGGTGGGCCTGTTCAACGTGATGGAGGAGCGCGACATCCAGGTGAAGGGCTACCGGGTGCGGCTGCCCCTCGACGTGCTCGTCGTCGCCAGCGCCAACCCCGAGGACTACACCAGCCGCGGCCGCATCATCACGCCCCTGAAGGACCGCTACGCGGCGCAGATCCGCACCCACTATCCCGCGGACCGCGACACCGAGATCGCCATCGTCCGGCAGGAGGCCACCCTCGCCGGGGCCGAGGGCGTCGAGGTGAGCGTGCCGGAGTACATGGAGCGGATCGTCGGGGAGATCACCTTCCAGGCGCGCAGCAGTCCGGACGTCAGCCAGAGCTCGGGCGTGAGCGTGCGCATGAGCATCGCGAACTACGAGACCCTGGTGGCCAGCGCCGTGCGGCGCGCCCTCAAGCGCGGCGAGAGCGAGGCGGTGCCGCGCATCTCCGACCTCGACGCGCTCCACGCGTCCACCACCGGCAAGATCGAGCTCGAATACGCGGGCGTCGAGCGCTCGGAAGCCGAGCTGCTCGAGGGCATGGCGCGCCGCGCCACCCGCGTGGTGTTCGACGAGCTGGCCCTGCCCGACGAGCTCGACTCCGTGGTGAAGGCCTTCGACGAGGGCTGGCAGGTGGAGGTGTCCGCCGGGATGCCCGCGGCCGACTACCTGGTGGGGCTCGACGAGATCGACGGTCTGCGGGCCGCTGCCGAGCGCCTCGCCGGCGGCGACTCTCCCGGACGCATGGCGTCGGCCATCGAGTTCATCCTCGAGGGCCTCCACCTCGCGAACCGCCTCAACAAGGACGCGACCGGTGAAGGGGTGCGCTACGGAAGGTCGTAGGGGAAGCCATGAAGGCCTACCGCTCCTATCGATACAGCCGCTGGGACGGCACCCAGAACGAATTCAGCATGGACGTCCAGAGCGCTCTCGAGCAGCTCTCGGACCTCATGATGGAGGGGCTCGACGCGCGCGAGGCCCTGGAGTGGATGCGCGAGTACGGCTTCCAGATGGCCGGCATGAACATGCGCGTGATGGGCCGCCAGGAGCTGATCCGCGAGCTGCGCCAGCAGGTCGACTCCCTCTACCAGCAGTACGACATGCAGCACGCGACGGACGAGGTCGCGGAGCGCCTCGAGGACATCCTCGACCGGGAGCAGGAGGCCCTGCGCGCCCGCCACGGCTACGAGTCGGCGCGCATGAACGACTTCCTGGAGCGCCGCCACGGGGACTCGCCGCAGCTCTCCGACCGCATCGAGCGCATGCGCGACCACGACTTCGAGGACGAGCAGGCGGGCGAGGACTTCCGCGAGCTGCTCGAGGAGGCCGACCGCCTGCGCGACCTCGAGGAGTTCCTGAAGCAGCGGGGCGATCGCTTCCACGGCCCCGAGTCCGCCGACTACGAGACCGCCCAGGACGTGCGCGAGCAGATCGAGGCCCTGGAACAGATGGCCCGCGACCTGCAAGAGGGCAACTTCCAGCAGATCACGCCGGAGCAGCTCCAGGAGCTGCTCGGCGACCCCGCCGCCCAGTCCTTCATCCTGCTGCGCGACCTCGAGTCGGAGCTCGAGAACGCGGGCTACCTGCGCGGCGGTCCCGACCCCGAGCTCACGCCCCGGGCCATCCGCGCGATCGGCGCCAACGCCCTGGCCGATGTCTACACGGCGCTCCGCAAGGGGCTCGCGGGCCAGCACGACACCCAGGCCCGGGGGGTCGGCCTGCCGCGCCCCGACGAGACCCGGCCCTGGGAGTTCGGCGACGATCTCGACCTCGACATCGTGCGCACCGTGATGAACGGGGTGGCCCGGCGCACGGCGACGGGGGAGGGGCTCGGCCGCGTCCCGGTGCGTCTCGAGGTGGACGACTTCGAGGTCCGGGAGATGGACTACACCACCCAGACCACGACGGTGCTGCTGCTCGACATGAGCTGGTCGATGTCCTGGGCGGGTCGCTTCCCGGCGGCCAAGCGCGTCGCCCTGGCGATGGACCAGCTGATCCGCTCGAGCTTCCCGCGCGACCACTTCGGTGTGGTCGGCTTCTCGACCCAGGCCCGGGAGATCCCGATCCGCGAGCTGCCCGAGGTGAGCTGGGACGTCTCGGATCCCTTCACGAACCTGCAGGACGGCCTGCGCGTCGCCGAGCGCCTGATCCGCCAGTTCCCCTGCTCGTCGCCCCAGATCATCGTGATCACCGACGGCCAGCCCACCGCCTATTTCGAGCCCACGCCGGCGGGCGAGCAGCTCCGCGTCGAGTGGCCCTCGGGCTTCGGCGGCATCTCGCCCCACGCCGTGGTCCAGACCCTCAAGCAGGTGCGCCGGATCACCAAGCAGGGCATCACCATCAACACCTTCATGCTCGACGACGCCCCGGAGCTCCTGGGCTTCGTCGAGCAGATGACCCAGATCAACCGCGGCCGAGCCTTCTACACGAGCCCCAGCCAGCTCGGCTCCTTCCTGATGGTCGACTACATCTCCCACAAGAAGCTCCGGAGGCGTTAGGCGGTGGACGCCTCGGGCTTCGTCACCCGGCTCGTCGCGAACGGCGTGCGGTCGGTGCGCCTGGCGGCGCGCAGCCTCGAGCGCGCCGCGCGCACCCGGGCTCCGTGGCTCGTGGTGCCTCTCGGCGGCGACCTCGGCGAGCGCGGTCGCACCGCCTTCGGCGCCGGCTCGCGGGACGCCTCCCTGTCCCACCTCGACCTGCTCCGCAGCCTGGACCGCGTGCGCAGCGACCCCCGCATCGCCGGTGTGCTGCTGCGCTTCCAGGGGACGGGTCCGTACCGCTTCGCCCAGGCGGCGTCCCTGCGGCGCGCGGTCGACGGGCTGCGCGAGGCGGGGGTCCCGGTGGCGGCCTGGGCCGAGAGCCTGACGGCCCCGCAGCTCTGGATCGCCACCGGCGCCGACGCCGTCTGGATCCCGGAGATCGGCGCCGTGCAGCTCGTCGGGCTGCGCAGCGACCACTTCTACCTGAAGGACCTTCTCGACAAGCTGGAGGTGGAGCCCGAGGTGGTGCACGTCGGCCGCTACAAGAGCGCGGGCGAGCTGTTGACCCGGCGGAAGATGTCGGTGGAGCAGCGCGAGCAGATGGAGGCCTGGCAGGGCGAGCTGTACGCGCAGCTCGTGGAGGCCATCGCGCGCGGGCGCGGGCTGGACGTCCAGGCCGTGCGGGACCGCATCGACTGCGGGCCCTATGCGGCGGCGGCCGCCGTCGAGGCGGGGCTCGTCGACGGCTTCCTCTACAAGGACGAGCTCGAGGAGAAGCTCAAGCCGATGTCGCGGGGCGACGCCTCGCGCGACGTCACGTTCGTCGACCTCCACGGCTACCTGGGCCGCGTGGTGCTGGACCCCGGCTGGCGGCCGCTGCTGCACACGCTGCCCCACGTCGCGTACCTGGTGGCGACGGGCAACGTCCACCGCGGGCCCACGCGCCGCGGGATCGGCAGCCAGGCCGTGGGCGGTCTGCTGACGAGCCTGCGCGAGGACGACCGCATCGGCGGCGTCGTGATCCGCGTCGACTCGCCCGGCGGCGACGCCGTCGCGTCGGACCTGCTGTACCGGGAGGTGGAGCTCACCCGCAAGGAGAAGCCGGTGGTGGTGTCGATGGGGGAGGTGGCCGCGTCCGGGGGCTACTACCTGGCGGCCGCCGCCGACGCCATCTGGATCGAGGCCGGCAGCGTGACCGGCTCGATCGGCGTGGTGGGCGGCAAGCTCAACCTCGAGGGGCTGTACCGGCGGCTCGGCGTCGGCCGGGACGCCGTCGAGACGGGCGCCCGGGCGGGCGTCTTCTCGGACACCCGCGGCTTCACGCCGGACGAGCGCAAGGCCGTCCACGACGAGATGGCCGCCCTCTACGAGGTGTTCCTGGCGCGGGTGGCGGCGGGCCGCCGGCTCGAGCGCGACGCCCTCGAGCGGGTGGCCCAGGGCCGCATCTGGAGCGGGCGCGAGGCGCTCGGGGTGGGTCTGGTGGACGCCCTCGGCGGTCCCCTCGAGGCCCTCGAGGACGCCCGCCGTCGGGCGGGCATCGGGGACGGGGAGCGCTATCAAGTGACCGTCCTCCCGCGCCGGCCGCGCCTGCCCGATCTGCGCGCGCTGCTGACGGGGACGGAGCTCTAGCCACGCCTCCGGGCTCGCTCTGCCGGGCTCGCGATGGCAGGGCACGGAGTCGAGACCCACCACACGGCCATGAGTCGCGCCCTGAAGTACGACATCCCCGGCGAGGACTGGCGCCGTCCGATCGACGATCTCGTCGAGCGCGGCTGGGAGGCGCTGTTCGCCCCGGACGTCGCCGCCGCTGCGCCGCGGGTGATCGAGATCGGCTTCGGACGCGGCGAGTTCCTGCTCGACATGGCCGGCAAGCGGCCAGAAGCCGGCTTCCTCGGGGTGGAGGTCTCCTTCAAGCGCTGCCTCAAGATGGCGCGGCGCCTGGCGCGCACGCGGCTGCGGAACGTGCGGCTGATCGAGGGACGCGGGCAGGTGGTCGTCGAGCAGGGCTGCGCGCGCGGCAGCCTCGACGCCGTCTGGATCAACTTCTCCGACCCCTGGCCGAAGGACCGGCACGCCTCGCGGCGTCTCTTCCAGGCGCCCTTCGTCGCTTCGGTCGCCGACGCCCTGAAGCCCGGTGGCGTGCTGCACGTCGCCACCGACGACGCCCCGTACGCACGGCAGATCGACGCGCTGCTGCGCGCCCAGGGCGCGCTCGAGAACCGCTTCGCGCCGGCGCCCTGGCGCGGCGAGGTTCCCGGGCGCCTGTGCACCGCCTACGAGGAGAGCTGGCGGCGCGAGGGGCGGCCGCTCTACTTCTTCGAGTACTGCCGGAGATGACCGCCAACCTGAAGGATCTGTCCCTCCCGCGCCTGCGGGAGCGCTTCGTCGCGGACGGCATCCCGCGCTACCGCGCCGACCAGGTGGCGGGCTGGCTCTACCAGCAGGGGGTCGAGGACCCCCGGGCGATGACGAACCTCGACGCGCCCCTGCGCGAGCGACTGGCGTCCGCCTGGCGCACCCGCGCCCTCGACCTCGAGCTGCTGCAGGAGTCCGAGGACGGCACCCGCAAGCTGCTGTTGCGCGCGTCGGACGGCGCGGCCCTGGAGGCGGTGCTGATCCCGGAGGAACGCCGCAACACCCTCTGCATCTCCACCCAGGTGGGATGCCCGCTCACCTGTTCGTTCTGCGCGACCGGCGCCCTCGGCTTCACGCGCAACCTCACGACGGCCGAGATCGTCGACCAGGTGTGCCGCGCCCGGGAGGTGCTCGCGCGTTCTCCGCAGCAGTCCCACGAGGACGAGCGTCTCAGCAACGTCGTGTTCATGGGCATGGGCGAGCCGCTGCTGAACCTGCCCGCGGTGCTCGAGTCGATTCGCATCCTGACGGATCCCAAGGCCTTCGGGATGGCGCCTCGGCGCATCACCGTGTCGACCGCCGGGGTGCTGCCGAAGATCCGGCCCCTGCTCGAGGTGGGTCCCATCCATCTCGCGGTGTCGCTCCACGCACCCCGGGACGAGGTGCGGGACGTGCTGGTCCCCATCAACCGGCGCTTCCCGCTGGCGGACCTGCTCGGCCTCCTGCGCGGCGAGCTGCGCGAGGCGAAGCTGGTGTCCGCGCGGCGTCCGGTCTTCTTCGAGTACACCCTGATGGAAGGCGTGAACGACTCGCCGGCGGACGCCCGCCTGCTGCCCGAGCTGCTGCGGGGCATCCCGTGCAAGCTGAACGTGATCCCGATGAATCCCCACGTCGACGCGCCGTACCGGCCTCCCGCCCGGGAGGTCGTCGATCGCTTCACCGCGATCCTCCACGACGGCGGCCTGCGGGTCACCCTCCGGCGCAACCGTGGCGCCGACATCGACGCCGCCTGCGGTCAGCTTGCCGCCCGGCCGCAGCGGCCGCCCCAGGCCTGACCTCGCCAGTCTTCGGGAACCCGGGGGTCAAGCACCCCGACCCAATGGCCGAAGATCCGATGAGGGGAGGTGAACGGCAGCCGATGCTGTACGCCGTCGGGGACATCCACGGAGAAGCCGAGAAGCTCGACGAGCTGCTGGTGAAGCTTCCTCTCCAGCAGGGCGATCGCCTGGTCTTCCTGGGAGACTACATCGACCGCGGCCCCGACCCCTACGCGGTGGTCGAGCGCCTGATCCGCCTGCAGAAGGAGTGGCCCTGCGTGTTCCTGCTGGGCAACCACGAGTCGATGCTGCTCGACTTCCTGGGCTGGACCGACGACGCCTACTTCGGCGGAGACGCCTTCCTGATGAACGGCGGCGACCGCACCCTCGCGAGCTACGGCTACTTCGACCGCAAGGACCCGGACCGGCGCACCTTCCGCTTCCCGAAGCAGCACGAGGACTTCCTGCTGAGCCTCAAGCTCCACCACGTCGAGGGCGACTACGTGTTCATCCACGCCGGCCTGCCGCGCTCGGAGATGCGCCAGACGGACGTCGCCTATGCGCTGCGCCGCAGCAAGCCCGAGGACCTGCTGTGGAACCGCACGACCTGCGACCTGCCCCACAGCCTGCCGGCCACCGTCGTGTACGGCCACACCCCGGCCGAGGACTTCCAGGTGCGCTGGAACGCTCCTTTCAGCATCGGCATCGACACCGGCGCGGTGTACGGCGGCCCGTTGACGGCGATCCGCCTCCCGGACGAGACCCTCTTCCAGGTGTGAGCGGGGCCCGGCTCGAGGGATGGCTCAGCGCGGGCGCAGCTGCGGGATCGTGAGCGGGGTGCCGGCGTGCAGGTCGGCGAAGTCGACGTCGGGGTTGTGCTGGCGCAGCAGCCACAGCGGGACGTCGTAGCGGCTCTCGGCGATGCGCCAGATGGAGTCGCCCGGGCGCACGACGTGGGTCGTGGTGCCGTCGATCTCGAAGCGCTCGAAGAACTCCCCCTGCAGCACGCGATGGTGCTCAGCACGCCGCTGCTCGAAGACCTGGGGCGTCACGCGGCTCAGGTCGAGGCGGATGCGCTTGCCGATGCCGAGGGGCGTGCCGTAGCTCATGCCGTTCAGGGAGCGGAGCTGGCTGGCGCGGACGTCGAGCCACTCGGCGTAGTGGCCGAGGGTTTCGGCGGCCTGCACCTCGATGCTGCCGTCGGCGGCGACCGAGTAGTCGCCCGGGTCGGCGAGCAGCGCGTCCAGCGGCTCCCCGCCGGCGGCGCGCTCGGCAGCGGCGGC
>Ga0075327_1000335_pt1 | contig 12956 bp, 16 predicted proteins | sample MayberrySE_Catta_2_FD_120056 | JGI IMG/M metagenome (GOLD analysis project Ga0075327, IMG submission 120056) | Natural and restored wetland microbial communities from the San Francisco Bay, California, USA, that impact long-term carbon... | ecosystem: Environmental > Terrestrial > Soil >...
GGTTACTTTTTCGGCGTCGACGAGGCTATCGAGTTCGGCATTATCGACCAGGTTGTCAAGGCCCCGTTTTAGCTGGTCAATCGTCTAAGTGAAGATGCCTGTAAAGGGCAGGTGCGAGAAGCCCTCGCTTGACCGGTCTTTCAAAGAAAGGAGGTATCCATGCCAGCAGGTGGAAGACCGTATCTTCCAAGTCCGCAGCCAAAACGTAAAAAGAAGAAGAAGAAGAAGAAGCGAAAGGTGATGTAACTATGCCCGTACGGGTAGCCAAGAAGGGCGATAAGTTCCGTGTCGTGGAGTCTTCAACAGGGAAGATTGCTAAGAATAGGGCCGGTACGGCCATAGATGGGGGAGGTTTCAAAAGCAAAATACGTGCGACGGCACAAGTTCGAGCAGTGAATCGTAAGAAACGGCCGTGATGGCCAGAACAAGAGGGGTGATCCCACGATGTTTGATTTTGCGTCGAATATGAAGGTTGGTAGTATTGAAGTTGTCCCCGAGGAATTCCGTGCTCTTTATGTCGAGACTGACGGAGACACGGAAGGTGAGAAGATCTGGAAGTTGAACGACGGCGAAGGCTCGACGAAGGCCGCGGTCAGCGCGATTGTCGGACTGAACCAGGCCCTTAAAGCCTCTCGCGCTGAAGCGAAGGCGTCGAAGGGCAAGACGGTTGATCTGAAGCCCCTGAAGGACCTGTCTGGGGCACAGGGCGACGGCGTGGAGGAGATCTCCGCCGCGATCAGGACGAAGATTCAAGAGCTCGAGGGACAGCTCGCCTCGGGCAAGACCGCCGGGGTCAACATCGACAAGATCAAGGCGGATCTTGCCGCGGCCCACAAGACAGAAATTGAGTCTCGGGAGCGGAAGGAAGCCGCGCTGACCGATCAGCTTTATGGGCTGCTCGTGGAACAAGAAGCCGTCAAGGCCATGGGCGACACAGCAGTCAATCCCGCTCTTCTGCTTCCCTTCATCAAGCAGCAGCTCCAGCCGGTGGTTGAGGACGGGAAGTACAAGGTTCTCGTGATCGACTCCGCCGGTGACCGTCGTTTCAGCGGCGTAACGGGCGTCGAGATGAGCGTGAAGGAACTTGTCGATGAGATGAGGGCAAAGGCAGATTACCAGCCTCTCTTTCGTAGTCAGGCCAAGAATGGATCGGGCGCCCCGACTGATAAGGTTTCCGCGGGGATGCGTCGTCCTGAGCCTGTCGAGAGGTCCTCTAACGACAAGATCAAGGCGGGTCTTGCCGCGATGGCTCGACGCTGATAACAAATGAATCGCCCCGCCCGCCGTCGCACGGGGCAAGATGTGGTGGCGGTGGGGGATTTCTTCTTCATCAGTTCTGGAGTAGTCGAGCTTCGGCCTCCTGACGGAAGACTTCCCCTGCTCCAAATCCTCAACGGGGGTGCCTGCCCGTTTTGGGTTCGCCCAACTCATGCTGTTCACGGTGGGGGCGCTTCCGCGGAAATTCAATACGATGTGGCCGTAAACCTGTCGATCCCCGCTCTGCCTCCCCTGACACTCCTGAGCGCCCGCGCGGGCGACCCCTTGTCCGCTCAAGCCTCAACCGTACTTGCAAGCAGAGGCACCCCAGGGGTTCACACGGTACCTCCGGCGCCCCCCGCGGTAACCGTGGTTGTGTCAAAGAACAGTTTGACCGATTTTTGCCCATCGCCTTTTCTTCTGCCGCCCGGGCGCTCCCTTGTGGTTGTCGCAGAAGTCATTCAAGGTACCGGCGCTCAAACCGTCTCCGCCTCGGCCGAAATTTGGTTCTGATCTGCACAAGAACTTGACATCCGCCGATTCCATTGTATAATAGGTGCCAGCGGGAGATCCGCGCCGTTTGGCGGTCTTTTCCCTGGGTGATCCTCGGAAAGCCGGAACAGAAAAGTCCTGGTTTTTACCGAAACACTTTCAGGGGAATAGGATATGGCATCCGTTACTCTTGTTGAGTCCGCCAAGCTGGCTCTCAACGAGCTCATTGCTGGCGTCATCGAGAAGATTGTCGAGGTTGACCCGTTTTTCGAGCTTCTGCCCTTCATGGGCATTAACGGGAACTCCCTCCAGTACACGCGTGAGAACGCGATTGGTGCCGCGGGCGTCGCCGGTGTCGGGGATTCGATTACGAGTGCCGCTACGAATCCGATCGACGCATCCGTCGGCGGAAAGGCCGCGGCGACGTTTACCAGTGTCACGTCTAGTCTGACCTCGATCCTCGGCGATGCCGAGGTCAACGGCCTGATTCAGGCGACTCGTAGCGGCGATGGTAACGACCAGCGTGCGGCTCAGGTCGCCTCCAAGGCGAAGCAGCTTGGCCGAATCTATCGGCACATGCTGATCAACGGGACGGGCGCTTCGAACGAGATCCCGGGCCTGATCACCCTTTGCGCCGCGACCCAGAAGGCGACGACCGGAAATGATGGCAAGAATCTCGATTTTGAGGTTCTTGACGAGATGATCGATCTTGTTCGGGACAAGGATGGTCAGGTCGATTACTTCCTTATGCCCGCTCGGTCGATCCGTAGCTACTTCTCGCTCCTGCGCGCCCTCGGCGGGGCTTCGATCGATGAGGTTGTGACCCTGCCCTCCGGCGCTCGAGTCCCGGGCTACCGTGGAATCCCGATCTTCCGAAACGATTGGATTCCGACCAATCAGACGAAGGGAGGCTCTTCGAATACCACGACCATTTTCGCGGGTACGCTCGACTCTGACGGCTCTGGGACGCAGGGGCTGTCCGGCCTCACCGCGTCCGAGGCGGCTGGAATCATGGTCAAGGAGGTCGGTGAGGCTGAGGACAAGGACGAGACGATCACCCGTCTTGTCTGGTACTGCGGTCTTGCGCTCTTCAGTGAGCTGGGTCTTTCCTGCGCCGACGGCATCAAGAACTGAGAGGTACCCGACATGGCCGTTTTCCTCGTTGAAGTACCGGCCGGAGTCGGGGGCCGTGCGAACGTCAATGACGTCACTCTGCTCCTGATCGAGGCTGACAGCGCCGCAATTGCCAGAACAATGGCGGCGGCGCAGAACGCCGGTGACAGCGGGTGGAGTGACGCCGTTGCGACCGACATCACTACGCTCAGTGCCGACGATTTTGAGGGCTTTCGATACGAAGTCGTGATCGGCGGAGACCCCACGGTTGACGGATCTCCTGACATGATCAGCGCATCTTACACGGGAGTTGACAGCGATACTGTTGACCTCGTGGGCGCTGGTCTTGCGGCTGCGCTTCTCGCCGCGTGGAGGTCTGACCCGAAGGCGGTGATTCAGGATGACGGGGGAGTCTTCACAGACTTCACCGCGGAGGCGTCTGAGGCTACTGAGGATGATGTCGAGCTCTACCCTGCGGTCCCCGCCTCTGGCGACGCTGTCTACTTCGGAGCCAGCGCGGTCTTCAACCGCCTCAGTGTCGACGTCGACACGGCGGGAGAAGGCACATACACCGTCGCGTGGGAGTATTGGGACGGAGATACGTGGGAGACTCTGAGCGTTACTGACGGAACAGATTCCTTCAAGAACGCCGGGGTGACCGACGTCACGTTTACCCCACCGGTTGATTGGGCAGCCAGCACGATCAACAGTCAGGGGCCGTTCTTCTATATTCGCGCCGTGATCGATGCGGGAACCACCACAACGGTTCCTCTTGCGGGTCGTGCGTGGACGGCTCTTGGGACCAGCTCTTATAGCTCCGGGGATAACACCCTGACGGCCGCGGCTCTTGCCGACGGATTCGGTGACCATACGCTGTCCGTTAAGGCGTTTCCTCCGGGGGGCGCGGAGCCTGTTGCGTCTCTGATCAGCACAATTGTCGATGGTGGTGTGGCTGCCGCGGTTCTGACTGTTGTGCTCGCAGGCCCGACTGCAATTCCGAAGGTTCTGGCGCGGAAGTAATGAAGTTTCGTCTCAGAGGCCCACTCAGGGATCATACAGGGGTTCTCGGCAGCCTCCACTACAAACATGGCGTGGCCGAGATCCCCCGACTGAGCGAAGAGCAGCTTAAGAACTTGCTGACCTACCATGAGCGGTGTTGGCAGGCGGAGATGTACGATGATAGCAAGGTTCAGGGAGGTCCCGAACGACTTCGGCCCGTACCGGAAGTTCACAGTGAGCCTGTCGAGGAAGGAAGGGTCGGCCCCGAAGAGGCCACAGAAGACCGGGGCGGAGATGTTGATGAGGAAGCCGGGAAGGCTTGGGTTCTTCCCGAGCGGGAGCGATACCGCTCCAAAGCTAAGAGGAAGGGTGTCTCCTCTTTGAAACTATGATTCGATCCTACAAACTCAAGATCTACCCGAATCGAGGTAAGGACTCTCTTATCGATGAGCTCCTTTATCTCTGGCGAGAAGAGGTTCAGCACCACATCGACAGGTTCTGGGTTCTCTTAACTTCGCCTTCTGATTCTTTCCCCCCGAAAGATCTGATGCCCTACGGTACGTTCAACAGACAGGCGGCTGTCAAGGCTTGGCAGATAGTCAAGGGGGCGAAAAGCACAGGATCAGAATGGCCGGAGTTCAAAGGAAAAGAGATCGACCTAACCCAACTCAACTTCCGAATTCTCGACTTCCAGACTTCTCGTTTCGATTTGTGGTTTCGTTTGTCAACTTCCGTAAAAGGAAAAACCATCACTGTCCCCTGTAAGAAATACACCCGGTTTCTCAAAGCTCTGGAGAATGGAAATCTGCAGAAATCGGCTAAGTTGATCTTCGATGGGAGGTATTCCACCTATCTTATCCTCTTTGTTGAGATTCCGAGAAAGCAGCCCAAGAAGACCAACAGCCGTATTGGAGTGGACCTCGGTCTTACTAATTCGGTGGTCACATCAGATGGTAGATTCTCGGGACAGGAAGTCCAAGACGTCAGGAAAAGAACTAAGCATCGTACCTACAATGGGCCATCGGCCCAAAAACAGGAGTGGAACCGATTCTCAAAAGAATTGGTCTTTGATTACCCTGACACAGATTTCGCAGTAGAGGACTTGCTATTCAGAGGCAAAGGAAAAAGACCAAAATCATTTCGTAGGAAGTACAATACCTGGGCTTACAAGACTCTGGCCAGGAGGCTTGAGGAGCTTGGTGAAACGGAAGGTTTTCGTGTCATCAAAGTGAATCCTGCTTACACCAGTCAGACATGTCCGTCTTGTCAGACCCAAAACAAGGGGAATCGGAGCGGCGAGAAATTTCGGTGTCTCTCCTGCGACTACGCTAACCATGCGGATGTCGTAGGGGCACTGAACATTCTCTCCCGAGCTGACAGAGTACCCCGTGGCTTAAGGACACGAAAGGAGCCGCTTCACTCAGTTTAGTGAAGTGGACACCCCTTCTAAGAGGATGAAACGACGAGAATGAGAACTGTAGCAAAGACTGCCGCCAAGACGCTGCGTGACAGCATGGGGAGCCGCCGGGCGCCCGCGGTGGCTGACTCTCAGCCGAAGCGATCGGGCAAGCAGCTCAGGACCGACCTGGTCAGGCGCTCGATCAAGGGTTCGGATCTCGGTGAGGGTTGATTTCGGAGAGAATCTTCTGATCGCGTACGAGGGGAAGAGGGGAGGCCGCCTCGATTGAGGCGGCCGTTTTCTTATGGCCTTTAGTGTTCAAAACGATAGCGGGAATGTGGTGGATGCGAATTCCTATATACTTGAGGGATTTTTTGTCTCATACCACGCCGATCGAGGAAACACGTACTCCGCTACGTCTACGGAAATCGAACAAGCCCTTGTCAAGGCCACCGACCATTTGGACGTAGCATTTCAATTCGTGGGGGACAGGCTGAATCTCGATCAGTCTACAGCATGGCCGAGGCGAAACGCCGAGGACATCGACGGCTATCTTCGAAATGGGATTCCAGTTGAGGTCAAAGAAGCCGCTGCCGAGTACGCCCTGATCGCCCTGACGACTTCCCTTGATCCGACCCCGGTCCGAGACGAAACAGGAAGAACGGTGATCTCTAAGACGGATGTCGTGGGACCGATCGAGGAGAGTCGAACATTTGCCGCGGGCGGAGCATTTGAGTTGCCGAAGTACCCGATAGCGGATCAGAAGCTGTTTCTGGCGGGTCTTGTGGTCAGGGGCAGAGATCTTCGGAGGGCCTGATGGCCAGATTCGACACTCAGATAGTCACCGCCAAGAGATTGATCGACAAGAATGGTGAGACGTCCACGTTCAGGAGAACGACCCTAACAGCCAGTGGTGACCCATGGGACGTCGACACTCCTACTGTAACTAATACGCCAGTCAGCGCGGTATGGCTTGACTTTGACGAGCAAAGGATTGACGGGGAACTCATCCGTATTGGTGACCAAGAAGTGCTTATACCGGCAAGTGACCTACCTTCAATCAACCCTAATAGCAACACTGACGTCCTGATTCGGGAAAACGGAGAACAGTGGGCTATCGTACGGACCCAGACTCTGGCCCCTAATGAGCAAGTAATCCTACACCAAGTTCAGGTGAGGCGGTAAACCAAATGCCCTTCTCTACGACAATTGACAATCAAATCTTGGACCACTTCATGGGGAAATCCACATGGAGCGCCACGGGCGATGCTAGGTGGATCGGTCTCAGTTCCACGACACCGACCAAGAGCGGCTCCAACGTGACCGAGCCGTCAGGCGGCGGATACGCCCGTATCCAGCTCTTAGCCTCAGAAATGAATGCCGCCTCTGGATCAGCCACGGAGAACAACGCGGATCAGACGTTCCCGCAGGCAACGGCGGATTGGGTCTCAGGCGCCGATCTGACGAACATGGTTATGTACGATGCCTCCACCGCGGGGAACTTCCTTGCCTTCAAGGCCCTTGACGTGGCCAAGCCTGTCCTCGATGGGGACACCGCGAAGTTCGCCACTGGGGACATGGACTTCTCGATCGGAGGCTCGTAATGACGCGGGATTTTCGAAGGACAGTGCTGGAGAGTGAAAGGCCCCTGGTGGAGACGGCGTGGGCGCTGTATCTGGCGGAAACGAAGGCTATCTACGGGAAGCACGCAACCTTAGTTAAGTTTGCGGCTCGACGTCGGTCGGAGGACCTCCGTCGAGCCGCATATTCCTGGATGGACAATGCCGAACTCGCCGCAGCCACCAAGTTCGACAAGGTTTACCTGAGGGCACAGAAAAAGCGTCTGGAGCGAAACGGTAGAGACACGGCTCAAATCAATGAGATCCTGAAGGCTGTCCGACAGCGCCATGATGAAGCTATAAAGGCCGTTCCTGCGGCAGCGGAGAGGCTCCAGAATGCCAGTAGCTGATCTGGATACTGCCTATGACGAGATTTTCGGTCGGTTCACGACTGATTGGAATGCTCTTACCCCAGCTATCACTGGAGGGCCGGCGCCCAAGATATTCTACCAAACAGTCCCTGACGTTGGTGTTCCCCCTTCAAATGCCCCGTGGACGACAATCAACATAACGCACAGCATCGCGGAACAGGCCGCCTTGGCGGGAGACGGGACGCTTCGCCGGTATTCAAGGGCAGGAATCGTTTCGGTTCGGGTTTACGTCCCTATCGCACAAGGAATGGTTCTTCTGAAACAGCTTGTTCCTGTAGCACAAAAGGCTTTTCAGGGGAAAACCACGGCGAGTGCGATCTGGTTTAGAAATGTAGGGGTGACTGAAGTAGGGGCTGATGGCCCCCATCTTCGAATGGATGTGTTGGCGGAGTTCGAGTACGAGTCGTTTGAATGAGGGATAGGACATGGCACTGCTGAACAAGATTGACAGCAACATCACGGGACTTCGCTACGCCGAGGAGGCAAGTATCGGCGTGCTTCCGGCTTCTCCTGTTTGGAAGCCTCTGGAGCCGAACAGCTACAGCGACTTCGGCGGCGAGATCACGACCGTAGCTCGGGAGCCGATTGCGGCAGACCGACAGCTCAAAAAGGGGGTGACGACCGATCTTGACGCCAGCGGTGGCCTCAATAGCGACCTGACTCAGGAGAACCTGCAGGACATTCTTCAGGGTTTCTTCTTCGCCAGTCTCCGCACAAAGCATGAATTCACCGTCGCCAGCGTGGACGGCACGGCGGAGGAATTCATCGTCTCTGGTGTAGGCGCGGCGTCTGCTGTTGTCGCGGTTGGGGGTACCGGGTATGCCGTAAACGACATTGTCACCCTGACAGGCGGAACCTTTACAACGGCCGCGCAATTCCGGGTGACCGCTGTGACGGGAGGCGTGGTCGACACTGTTTCCGTGGAGGTCGCTGGTGACTATACCGCAGTCCCCGCGAACCCCGCCGCTACAACCGGCGCAGGAGACAATGCTCTGACCCTGACCGTAACGTGGAACGGGGTTACGGCCCTTGTTGAGAATGATCTTGTCTTCTCCAAGGGTCTCGACGACGCAGGCAACAACGGTCTTTTTGTCGTGGACGCTGGGGGCGCCACGGACACCAACATTCCTGTCACCGGGGACCTGACCACCGCTGCAGCTCAGAGCGGAACGATTTCCCACGTCGGGTTTGAGTTCGCGAGCGGGGATGTAGACGTAGACGTCTCTGGCACGTGGCCCGCCCTGACGTCTACTGTGAAGAGTTTCCAGGATCTTGGCCTCAGCATCGGTGAGATCATCTTCATCGGAGGCGACGCGGCCGACGAGCAGTTCGTCAACGAAGAGAACAATGGCTTCGCCCGTGTACAGTCAATTGCTGCTAACCGCCTCGAGTTCTCGAAAACTCAGCAGACCATGGTCACCGAGACGGGGACGGGGCTCACGATTCGTCTTTTCTTCGGCCGTGTCCTGAAGAACGAGACCGGAAGCCTGATCACCCGGCGCACGTACCAGCTCGAGCGTACCCTTGGTGCTCCCGACGACGCCCTTCCGGCGGAGGTTCAGGCCGAGTACCTGGAGGGACAGGTTCCGTCGGAGTTCACGTTCAACTTCGCTTCGGCGGACAAGGCTACCGTGGATCTGACTTTCATCGGTCAGGACAACACGCACGTAGATGGCCCCACCCCGCTCAAGAGTGGAGCCCGTCCCGCAATCACGGAGTCGGATCTCTTCAACACGTCCAGCGACATCAGCCGTATTCGTCTGGCACAGGTCGTCGCGGGCGATGCCAATCCGACCGCTCTTGTGGGATTCCTCAAGGAGCTGACCCTCGGAATCAACAACAATCTGACGCCCAATAAGGCCCTCGGTGTCCTTGGTTCGTTCGAAGTGACCGCTGGATCGTTCGAGGTCAGCGGCTCGCTCAGTGGCTACTTCACGACCGTTTCCGCCGTGCAGTCTGTTCGTAACAACGCGGACGTTACGCTCGACGTCCACCTGGTCAAGAGCAATAGCGGGGTCTCAATCGACATGCCTCTTCTCGCACTCGGTGATGGGCGACTGACGGTGGAGAAGGATACCGAAGTCACGCTTCCGTTGACACTGGCCGCGGCGACGGGCGCGAAGGTCGATCCGAATCTTGATCACACTCTTCTCATGGTTTTCTTCGATTTCCTTCCGAATCTGGCGGACGTCTGATCGTAACCCCTCTTCCCTAACCAAAAGGAACCCTTATGAGTCTTTACAAGCAGTTCAAGACCGACGAAAGTTTCGAGACCCGTGGCGTCACCCTGGATTACGGAGACGGTGTTCGAATCCGTATCGCCCGGGCTGGAGGCGCGAACAAGAAGTACCTGCGCGCAACGGAGAAGCTGAGTCGTCAGTACCGGAATCAGATTCGCATGGGTACGTTCAGCGGAGAAACCGCTAACAAGGTCATGCAGGAAGTTTTCGTGGAGACGGTAATTCTCGGATGGGATGGGGTCGCCGATGCGGCGGGCAACCCACTTCCTTTCACCAAGGAGAATTGTCTCAAGCTGTTCCGTGACCTGCCCGCCCTTTGGGAAGATATCCAGGAGCAGGCGACCAGCGTTGCAATCTTCCGCGAGGCGGAACTCGAGGACGCCGCGGGAAACTGATTGAGGTCCTTCTCTACTACCTCGGAATAGGGAAGGACGAAAGAACAATAGCGGAGCAGTGTCGATGGAGCGGACAGCAACTTCCCGATTCGATCATGAACGCTCCGGAGCTATTGTTCGGCCTCGATCTGTATTGGGTCGCCTATCAAGAATTGACGACCTGTCGCCCAGTGGCTTTTGGCGGATCTCTTCCGATCCCTCTGACGTCAGTCGTAGAATACGCCCGTCTCTACGAATTGGACGAGGAACAGACGGAGGATCTCTCGTACGTTGTCCGCCGATTGGACGAGGCATTTCTCGATCACGAGAGAAAGCAGAGTAAGGGAAATGGCGGAAAGCTCGGACATCGAACAAAGAATAAGAAGGGTCGGTAAGAAGTTCGAAAGCCTTATCGAAACTACTATTCGTAATGCTGGCCGCGAAGCCGCCAAGGCGATGATTTTCAACACGCCCATAAAGACTGGAAGGGCTCGTGGAAATTGGGTTTCTTTCAATGGGCCAGACCGAGAGGTAAAAAGCGATCCGATCAAGTTCGACCTTGTGGGCGCCACTACGGCAGCGGAGATCGCCCGATCTACGTCTGGGTGGAAGATAAAGGACGGACAGATCGTTGTGGTAAACGCTACTCGCGATCCGGTGACGGACTTTCCGTACATTCTGTCTTTGAACAAGGGGAGTAGTCGGCAAAATCCTACAGGAATGCTTCCTTTCGGAAAACAGGCGGGTCTAAGGGAGCTTCGAAAGCTAGGCGGCAAGCTGTAATATGGCCACAGAAAATCTTACACTCAGGGTCATACTCAGGGGAGACCGAGCTGCCCGCGAAGGGCTGAATTCGACGGGCAGAGAGGCTGCTCGTGCCGCCCGCGGGGTCGACGTCCTGAATCGTTCTCTTAGTGCCCTCGGGGGCGTCCTGGCCGCGCGTGAGATCTTCCGTATGGCGGACGGTTTCACAAACATGCAGAACCGCCTTCGGGTTCTGACTCCCGATCTGGCTAAGGTGAATCGTCTGACCGACGAGCTGTTCAAGATTTCTCTTGAAACTCGTACGTCGATCGAGGCTACTACCGTGGTGTTCACTCGCCTCGGACTAAGCACCAAAGAGCTTGGCCTGACGATGCAGGAGATGCTTGACATCACAAAAGCTCTGAACCAGGCGGTCATCCTGAGTGGCGCTACGGCGGACGAAGCTCGAGGAGGTCTGATCCAGTTTACCCAGGGTCTCGCGGTCGGCGTCCTCCGCGGCGACGAGTTACGATCCGTGCTCGAGCAGATGATCGTTGTCTCAGAGGTCATTGGGGAAGAGCTAAATGTTGCCCGCGGGGCTCTTCGTCTAATGGGGGAACAGGGGAAAATCACATCCAAGATCATTGTAAGTGCTTTGCTGAAATCCGCGGAGCAGCTAAGTGAAAGATTTGCTAGAACCATCCCAACCATAGAGCAAGCGTTTACAAATCTTAGAACCTCCGTCATAAAGTTCTTGGGCGACCTAAACAATACTAGCGGGGTATTCAGTAGTCTTGCCCGTGCGATCATCTTTGTCTCAAACAACATGGATTTTTTCGGGCGTATTGTCTTAGGGGCCGTGGTTGCTGGAGGAATCCTGGCCGTAAACAAGGCCCTAAATGTTGTTATTCTCAACACGTCAACTTTGAGCGGAACGGTCTTAGGTCTTGGAAGAATTTTTGGGTCTGCCCTCATTCCGGCTACTGGACTATTAGTAGCTTTTGCTGACAAAATCAAAATCGCCGAGAACAGCTCGGCTACCTTTGCTGATTTTGCGGCCGGTGCCTTTGACGCGTTTATTGGTCAATTAAGCCCTCTAAAAGACGGAATCATAGAGGTAGGGGATCAATTAATTGATCTTGTGGACAAGGATGCAAAGAGCTTAAAGGAACTCACCTTTCGCGAAGTAGCAACAAACTTCGCGGAAGCTATGGATTCTGTTTTAGCGATTGGCAGAGCCACACTAGAATCTCTGATTTTCATCTTTCAGAAGCTGCCTGATCTGTTGCTTGTTGCTTTTAGCAAAACTTCAAAGACTCTTGCCGATGAGATAGATAAAGAAGCTGACAGGATGCTCGAGCCTTTCACCGGGGGGCAGATACCTGAAGCCGTTAGGGCCAGCGTTGAGCAAGCACGGAAACAGGCAAGCAGACTCAGGTTAGCCCCCGAAGGAAAACTTGCAGCAGAGTTTCAGGAACTTGGAACAGGTTTGGGGATCATATTTGAAAAAGCGTTCGCGGAAACCAGATTCTTCTCTAGTATTGTCGAGAAAGCATTCCCCGCGGCGGCCAAACGGGCGGAGGAGCGTGCGGCAAAGGAAGCAGCAGCCGCATCAGTGAATACGGCTGTAGCTCTTGGAAAAGAGGCTGAAAGACGTGGAGCTCTTAACGTTCTTATCGATGATGAAAACCGAAAGATCAAAGAGCAGATAGATCTTTCTCGGTTGGATGGCGCCGCCAGAGAAGAGCACGCTGGGATCTTAGCAATTCAGAATGCGTTTCGGCAGAAGTCTATTGACTTACAAGAAGCAGACACGAAGGCTGCCATAGAAAACCTCAAGGCGAGTCAGGCGCAACTCGTTTTCGAAAGGGCACGAGCGGATGTTCGAAAGAGGGCGGGAATCAGTGAGGAGCAATTCAAGTTCCAGGTAGCCGCCGTACGGGCGGAGCTTGCCGCTACAAACATTGACCTGGACGAAGCAAACCTGCAACTGAATGAGCTGGCGATCAACTCAATAAAGGCAGGAGATGGTCTGGGTGCCCTCAAGATCGGGTTCCTAGCGGTGGATACGTCCGCCCGTGCCTTAGGACAAAGCATCAGTGAGGCTCTTGTTGGCGCGATCGATTCGGCCGCGGATGCGTTGGCCGATTTCGCCGCCAGTGGGTTCCGAGATACGGAAAAACTCCGGGAGGCGTTCGCCAACCTGTTCCAGGATCTTGCCAAGCAGATCCTTGCCACGATCATTCGGCTGTTGATCCTGAAGGCCATTCAAGCAAGCCTATCGGGAATTGGGGGAGCTGCAAGCAGCGGTATTGACGCTGGGGGGCTCTCTCCTTCTGGGACTGTAA
>Ga0075327_1000336_pt1 | contig 12953 bp, 9 predicted proteins | sample MayberrySE_Catta_2_FD_120056 | JGI IMG/M metagenome (GOLD analysis project Ga0075327, IMG submission 120056) | Natural and restored wetland microbial communities from the San Francisco Bay, California, USA, that impact long-term carbon... | ecosystem: Environmental > Terrestrial > Soil > Wetlands...
ACCGGCCTGCCCCTCTCGCCGCCGCGCGTGGTCGAGGCGCTGGGCAGCAGGGCCGACGGGGGCTGAGCGTGGCGACCGTCTACTTCTCGAGCGGCATGGCGCGCTTCACCGGGGGCGTCGAGTCGGTGACGGTCGACGCCCCGCGCGTGCGCGAGCTCCTGGAGGAGGTGACCGCGCGCTTCCCCGACCTGTCGGACCCGCTCGAGACGGTGGCGATCGCCGTGGACGGCGCGGTGCACCAGGAGCCCGACTACATCAAGCTTCGCCCGGAGAGCGAGATCCACTTCGTCCCGCAGGTCGCCGGCGGCTGAGAGGGCTCGGCCGCTCCCTCAGTGGTCCTCGTCCACGGCGTGACCGAGGGCCGTGAGGGCTCCGACGATCTCGTCGACGTGCTCGCGCCCTCGTGTCTCGAGCTGGATGACGATCTCGACCTCGCCCAGCGAGATGTCGGCGTATGCTCGGCGGTGGTAAACCTCCAGCACGTTGGCCCCGAGGTCGGCGACCGTGCGCGTGAGCTGCGCGAGCGAGCCCGGGCGGTCGCGCACCTTCACGGCCAGGCGCGCGGCGCGACCGTCGAAGACGAGGCCGCGGTCGATGATCCGCGAGATCATGTTGATGTCGATGTTTCCGCCCGACAGGACCGCGACGACCGTCGATCCGGGATCGACTCTGACGGCTCGCGTGAGCAGCGCAGCGAGGGGAACCGCCCCGGCGCCCTCCGCGACGGTCTTCTCGCGCTCGAGGAGGAGGAGGATCGCCGCGGCGATCTCGTCCTCGCCCACGGAGACGAGGTCGTCGACGTAGCGCTCGATCAGGGGGAAGGTGAGGTCACCGATCCGCTTGGTGGCGATGCCGTCGGCGAGCGTATCCGAGTGCGCGATCTGGACGACCTTCCCGGCCGCTCGGGAAGCCTTGGCGGAGGCGGCCGCATCGGCCTCGATCCCGATGACGCGCACGGCCGGGCGAACCTCCTTGATCGCGATGCAGATCCCGGAGATCATGCCGCCGCCGCCTACGGGGACGAGCACCGTAGCCACGTCGGGGACCTGCTCCAGGATCTCCAGGCCCATCGTCCCCTGACCCGCGATGATGTCGGGGTGGTCGAACGCCGGCACCGTGACGAGCCCTTTCCGCTCCGCGATGCGGGCCGCCTCCTCCGCCGCCTCGTCGAGGATCGTGCCGCTCTGCACGACGGTCGCGCCGTACCCGCGGGTGTTGGTCACCTTGTTGAGCGGAGCCGTCACGGGCATCACAACGGTGGCGGGGATCCCGAGCCGGCCGCAGTGGTAGGCGAGGCCCTGGCCGTGGTTGCCCGCGCTCGCCGTGACGACGCCCCGCGCACGCTCCTCGGCGGTGAGGCGGAGGAGCCGGTTGAGCGAGCCCCGGTCCTTGAACGAACCCGTGCGCTGTAGGTTCTCGAGCTTGAAGTGGAGCGCGCACGGGGCGAGGTCCCCGAACGCGCGCGAGGCGGGGCAGGGCGTCGCCACGATGCCGTCCGCGATGCGCTCGGCGGCCTCGAGGACCGCGCGCCGGTCGAGACCGCTCAAGGCGTGACGAGGAGGCGCCCGCGGGACACGACGGCCTCGATGCGCCGCGTGTTGGAGATGTCGGCCAGGGGGTCGGCGCCGAGCAGGACCAGGTCGGCGCGCCTGCCCGGCTCGATCGTCCCCATCTCGCCCTCGATGCCGAAGAACTCGGCGGGACGGAGCGTCGCGGCGCGGAGCGCCTCGAGCGGCGGGAGGCCTGCCCGCACGAGCATCTCGAGCTCGCTGTGCAGGGCATAGCCCGGCAGCGAGTAGTTGATGGGGGTGTCCGTGCCCGCCCCGATCGGGATTCCGCGCTCGTACATCCGGCCGACGAGGCGGAGGCTCCACGCGGCGAACGTGGTGTCCTGCGCGGGCGGCGCGGCCCGCCACGCCTCGGTGGCGGCACGCCAGCTCAGGGCGATCTCGGGGGGCGCATCCTGGAGCGCATCGAGCCAGTCGTCGCGGGCGAAGGGCGGCCGGAGCGAGAACGAGTTGAGGCGGAGCGTCGGCACCTGGATGGTCGAGCCCATGGTGGCGAGGACCTGCTCGCACTCCGCCGTATCGTAGTCGGCGATGGCGGGCAGCCGTTGGAGGGCGTGCAGCCGGGACCGCAGGTCCGCTCCCGCTTCCGTGGTGTCCTCTGCCAGGACCTCGCGTCGGCGGGCGAGGAGCGCGTCCGGCGCGGAGGCGCAGTCCATCTCGACGTTGCGCACGTGCTCGAGCGAGCCGACGCGAGGCGCCACGTCGCGCGCGCGCATGGAAAGCGGCACATGCGCGGCGATGGGGAGGCCTCGCTCCTCGCCCGCCGCGACCAGGGCGTCGAACACCTCGGGCGAGACGAGCTCGTAGATCTTGATGAAGTCGACGCCCGCGTCGGCCAGGGCCGCCACGTTGGCGCGCGCCGCCTCGACCGTCGCATTGCCCGTGCCGATCTCGGGCCGTCCCACGCCGTCGTAGACCACGCGCTCGCCGTCGAGGAGGGGGCCCGCGAAGAAGACGCGTGGGGCGAGCGCGCCCTCGGCCTGCATCGCCTCCACGAGGGGCAGCAGCTCCGTGAGCAGGCCCCCGGTGTCCCGGATGCTGGTCACCCCCCAGCGGAGGAACAGCCGCGACATCGCGGGCTCGAGCACGCCGTCGTAGGTCAGGTGGACGTGCATGTCCCAGAGGCCCGGGATCAGGTACCTGCCGGTGCCGTCGAGCGTGTCCGCCGCGGGCGGCGTCGAGCCCGCGGCCGCCACCGCGAGGATCTCGTCGCCTCTCAGGACGACCGTCTGCGCGGCACGCGCGCCGCCCGCCGCGTCGATGACGGTGACGTTCTCGATGGCGAGATCGCCCACGGGCTGCTCCGGCCCGCAGCCCGCGCCGAGCGCGCAGAGCACGAGCGCGGCAGCCCACCGGCGTGACTCACTTGGCGCGATCGAGGTACTCCGCCGTGTTCGGGTTCACCCGGATCATCTCGCCCGTCTTGATGAACTCGGGGACGTTCACGCTGACGCCGTTGGAGAGCTTCGCCGGCTTGGACGACGCCGTCTTCGTGGCGGTCTTCATGACCGGCGCCGTCTCCACCACCTCCAGCACGAGCGCGTTCGGGAGCTCCACCCCGATCGGGCTGCCCTCGTAGTACTCCGCCACGACGTGGATACCGTCCGTCATCCACTGCGCGTGGTCGCCGAGCGTCTCCTCGTCCATCTCGAACTGCTCGTACGACTCCGTGTTCATGAAGTGGTAGGAGTGCCCGTCGTGGTAGAGGTACTGGAGCTGGTGCGTCTCGAGCTGCGCCTGCTCGACCGTGTCGCTGGCACGGAAGCGATGCTCCACCGTGGTGCCGGACTTGAGTTTGCGTAGCTTTGCATGAACCATCGCACGAAGGTTGCCCGGCGTGTGGTGGTGGAAGTCGATGACACGGCAGGGCTCGCCCTGGAAGACGACGGACATGCCCCGGCGGAGGCTGGTGGCTGGGATCGGCATGGGACGAATCTAGCTTCAGCGGGCTCCGGATCTCAGCGGGGCTCGTCGTCGACGAAGCCCACGTAGGGCAGGGGACGCCGGCGCGGCCACGTCTCGTCGAGCGTCGCGGCGTCGTAGAGCCGGCCGTTCACCATCACCTGCTCGACCGACGTCGTGTGGGCCAGGTCGTCGAGGGGGTTCTGCGAGAGGACCACCAGGTCGGCGAGCTTCCCGGGCTCGAGCGAGCCGATCTCGTTCTCGAGCCCGATGCCGCTCGCTCCGAAGAGCGTCGCCGCCCGCAGCACGTCGTGGTTGGACATTCCGCCCGAGCCCAGCATGCGCATCTCCCAGTGGTACCCGAGCCCCTGGAGCTGTCCGTGGCCGCCCACCCCGACGCGACCGCCCGCCTCGACGATGTCCCGCGAGAAGCGGCTGTGCTCCTCGAAGACGAACTCGCTGTCGACGGCCCACGCGACCGCTCCCGACGCGCCCGCCCGGCGGCGGGTCCGCGCGTCGAGCGCATCGTGGGGCGTGAAGCGCCGCAGGCGCTCCGTGCCGTGCACGTCCTCTCGCGTGAACCAGTAGATCTCGCCCATGGGTCCGCCGAAGTTCACGATCAGGGTCGGAGTGTTCACGACCCCCGATTCGGCAAAGAGCGTGACGACGTCGTCGTAGAGCGGGTAGACCGGCAGGTTGTGCTCGATCGCCGGGTAGCCGTCCATCGCCTGCGTGAGGTCGAGCGCGAAGTCGATGCCGGCCTCCGTGGTGGGCATGAGGCCGAGCTCGCGAGCTGCCATGATGAGCCACTGCCGCTGCTGCCGGTTTCCCGCCAGGTACATCTTGAAGGTCTTGGTGTCGTAGAACTCGGCGTAGCGTCTGAGGATGTCCCTGGCGTGATCGAGGTCACGGATCGCCTCGCCCTGATAGCTGCCGAAGATCCCCGGACCGGTCGAGAAGATACGGGGCCCGAGCGCTCGGCCCGCTCGCACCATGTCCGCATACGTGAGCACGTCGGAGGCGCCCGTCTGCGGATCCCGCGTCGTCGTCACGCCGTACGCGAGGCTGGCGAGGTAGGGCCAGGGTTGGGGGTCGTGGATCTCCGTGGTCGGCCGCATGTGCGCGTGCGCGTCGACGAACCCTGGCAGGATCGTCATCCCCGTGACGTCGCGCACCTCGGCGCCGTCCGGCAGGGGAATGGAGCCCGACGGACCGAGCGCCGCGATGCGGTGCCCCTCGATCACGATGTCGCCTCGCTCGATCACCTCGTCGTCGCGCATGGTGACGACCCGGGCGCCACGGAGCACCACCACCCCTTCGGGCAGGTCGCGGTCCACCGCGACCTCCACGGGCACCTCCGTGGGGCGGTAGCCCTCGCCGTCGTCCGGGGCGTCGGCCTCTGCGGTGTCGGCGGCCGCGGCGGTCGTGTCGGCGGCAGTCGAGTCGGCAGCGGCCGAGGTGTCCGCCGCCGCGACGCGGCGCGCGTCGGCGAGGCTGTCGGCCACTGCTTCCGCGCGCGCGAGGTCGTAGCGGAAGAGCACGCGCCCGAGGGAAAAGAGGACCTCCTCGCCGTCGGCGCTCCAGGCCGGGAACTCCCCGCCGTAGCGGGTCACCTTCACCACGGGGAACGGGGCGCCGCCGGGGCTGCGGATGGAGATGATGGGGGGCTCCTCGCCGAGCTGCGGGTACGTCACCACGTAGAGGTCGTTCTCGACGCGGGAGAGGGCTCGGCCGCCGCCCGGAGCGACGCGGATCCAAGAAGCGTTCGGTGCGTCTCCGCCCGCGGCACGCGTGAAACCGGTCACCCGGAGGTGCTCCTTCTCGTCGGTGCCGTCCCAGCGGACCGAGAGCAGCCCGCGCGAGCCGTGCGAGAGGTAGATGCGCTCCGCCCCCTCCGGACCGAAGTGGGGACCCGAGCGCCCCTCGGCGAGGGCGATCCGCGTCGGCGCTCCGCCCGCGGCGGCGTACCACACGAGGTCCGTGTCCGCCCGCGTGTCCCCCATGAGCCGCGTTCGCACGGCGGCGTCCACAACGACCACCCGGTCCCCCGCCGGCGACCACACCGGCTGGCGCAGGAACCGCGGCTCGGGCGAGAGGCGCGTGGAGGCGCCGCCTGCGACGGGGATCGACCAGAGGTGTCCGCCCTGGGGCTCCGTCCAGCTCACCGCGGCGAGCCGGCTCCCGTCGGGCGACCAGGCGGGCTGGTACAGCGGAGCCTCGACGTCCGCTCCGACCCGCCGGGCCGGGCCCCCCTCGGACGGCATCACGTAGAGGCGGCCGAGCGCCGTGAAGGCCACGCTCGCGCCGTCGGGCGAGGACGCGGCGTCGCGGATCTGTGAGGCGAGGAACGTCGGCGTGTCCTCGATGGGGAAGTCGAAGTCGAGCCGCGGCCCGATGCGCAGGCGCACGTCGGCGCGGAAGGGGATCCGCTCGGGCGCGGCCCCGTCCAGGGGGACGCGCCAGAAGCCGCCGTCATAGGACGCCAGGACGGCCGTGCCGTCAGGTGTGAACGCGAACCCCGGAAGGATGTCGAGCGTCGCCCGGCTCTCCATGTCGTCTTTCTGGACGGGGTAGGCGAGCCAGCGCTCCGCGCCCGTCTCCAGATTCCGCGCGCGCAGGCCCGTCGCGTCGTCGTGGCGCGTGCCGTAGACGAGCGTGGAGCCGTCGGGCGAGATCCCGGGACGGAAGCCGGATCCGTAGCGGCTCGTCAGCGCCGTGCGCTCGCCCGTCTCGCGGTCGAAGCGCGTGAGCTGGTACTCGGGGAACGCCGCGTCGTAGGTCCAGTCGCCCGTGCCCTCGGCGAGGTAGACGTAGCGCTCGTCGGGACCGAACGCGGCCCCGATGAGCTTGAGATTCTCGGGCTCGTCCACGAGGGCCTGCCCGGTGCCGCCGTCCCGGTGGAAGAGCCACGGCTTGGCCGCGCCGCCTAGGGGGCTGAACGTGCGCGACGCGACGATGTACTGGCCGTCGGGCGCCCACTCGGGGGAGGTGTAGAGGTAGTCGTTCCCGCGGGTGACCTGCGTCGTATCGCCGGCGTCGGCGTCGAGGATCCAGAGGTTCTGGCCGCCGCTCCGGTCCGACACGAACAGGATCTCGCTGCCGTCCGGGCTGTAGCGCGGCTGGCTCTCGAAGGCGGGGCCCGTGAGGAGCGGTGTGGCTGCCCCGCCCGTGACCGGCATCGTATACAGGTCACCGAGCAGATCGAAGACGATCGTCGAGCCGTCGGGGCTCACGTCGAGGGACATCCAGGAGCCGCGCTCCGTGGTGAACGCGATCTCCCGGGTCGCCTCGAGCGGGAGCCCGCCCCCTGCGGAGCGGGCCGTGTCGGGAGCCTCCTGCGGCGAGACGAGCGCCGCCGCGAGGCCCAGCGCCAGCGGCGTCACGCCCCGCTCGCTCCGGCTCCGGGCGCCACTAGCCCTGCCTCACTCGTTGGCGGCCACCAGCTCCGCCCTGTTCGCTTCGAGCAGGTCCCGCACGCTCATCGCGGGCCGTCCCGTCAGGTCCTGGACGGCGCTGCTCACGACGCTGAAGGACGCTGAGCTCACAGGCCCGGGCGCCGCCACGGCCCCGGGCTCGGGCGGCAGGATCTCGATCGGGCGGCCCGTGACCTCGCTGGCCGCGCGGGCGATGTCCTGCGGGAGGACGACCGAGGGGCCGGTGATGTCGTAGGCCCGGCCCTCGTGCCCGTCGGTGGCGAGGACCGCGGCCGCAGCGGCCGCGCAGTCCTCACGGGCGACGTACGCGACGCCGCCCGTCACGGAGCTCACGACGCGCCCGTCCGCGAGCATGCGGGCGGCCCGCGCTACGACGCCGTTCATGTAGAGCGAGTTGCGCAGCATCGTCCACGCGAGGCCGCTGTCGCGGAGCATCTGCTCGGTTCGCACGTGGTCCGCCGCCAGCGGCGAGTCGTTGTTCTCCAGGTCCACGAACGACGTGTAGACCACGTGGCTCACCCCCGCGGCCACGGCCGCGGCGATCGCGTTCCCGTGCAGATCGGCGCGCTCCGCCCCCACGCCGGTGTCGATGCTGATGAGCAGCATCCGGTCGCCGCCGGCGTAGGCGGCCGGTAGCGACTCCGGCTCGGAGAAGTCGCCGAAGCGCGTGCTGGCGCCCATGGCGGCGTAGGGAGCGAGCACCTCGGGCGTGCGGCTCACGAGGATGAGGCGCGAGGGCTCCACGCCGCGCGCGAGCAGATCCTCGACGACCAGCCCACCGAGCTGGCCCGACGCGCCGGAGACGATGATCGTGTCCGCGTCGGAGCCGCCTGCGGCGCAGCCACCGACCGCGAGTAGGGCCCCGAGCAGGGCCGCGACGAGGGCCCACGCCGGGCGCAGGAAGCGGGTCTGAAGCGCGCTTGCGCTGCGGGTGCGGATCGGGCTCATGGGCGGCCTGCTGCGAAGGTGTTGCGAGGGGACATCGTTCGCGAAGGGGCGTGTCAGGTCAAGGGAGCGGCGACGGCGGCCGAGCCCCCTCCTCTTCAGGCACTATCGAAACCGTTCGAACATTGAACGAACGGCGACCGGGCGATGTCCGCTCCAATTCGGCGGCCTGATTGAGGAATTTCGGCGCCCCTGAGCGGACAGCGGCTCCGGTGGGGAGGGAAGGCGAATCGTTCGAATGTCAAACGAATCTGATTCGCCGCCTCCGTCGGCGGCGGCGTATACTTGGCCCGTCCCTGAGGGAGGTCGACACAGCCCAAGGAGTGGTCGAGCCATGAGGATCACGGCGCTCGTCGCGCTCGCGCTCACCGCGACTGACGCAGCCACGACAGCCACAGCCGTCGCCGCCGCCGCTCAGTCCGGCCCCGCGGGTTGGGAGCCCGTCACGGCGGAGCGGCTCCTCGACCCGGAACCCGGCGACTGGATGAGCTATCGCCGCACGTACGACGTGACCGGCTTCAGCCCGCTGGACCAGATCGACCGGACGAACGTCGGCGACCTCCGGCTCGTGTGGGCGTACTCGGTGACCGACAACACCCGCTGGGTCCCCACCCCGGTCGTGGCCAACGGCCTCATGTACGTGGCGGAAGGGAGCGGCCGGGTGATCGCCTTCGACGTCGCGAGCGGTGACGTGCGCTGGGTGCACGAGCGCCGCTACCCGGACGACGTGCGGCTGTCGCAGGCGTTCGGAAAGCACCGCGGCGTGTCCCTCTACGGTGATCTCGTCTACTGGGGCACGGCGGACTCCTTCCTCGTGGCGCTCGACGGGCGGACCGGCGAGCAGGTCTGGGAGGTGCGCACCGGGGACTACCGTACCGACGGGGGACACTCGCACCCTCCCCTCATCGCCGAGGGTAAGGTGCTCCTCGGGCAGACCGGCGGTGACACGGGCGTGCGTGGGCGCTTCGGCGCGTACGATGCGGCGACCGGCCAGCTCCTCTGGCAGCTCTACACGGTTCCTCGCGAGGGCGAGCCCGGCTGGGAGAGCTGGACGCACGGACGGGAGGTGCCGCCGCTCGGGGGGGCTCCGTGGAACACGATCAGCTACGACCCCGAGCTACGGCTCGTCTACTTCGGCACGGGTCAGCCCTACCCCTGGTCGGCGACGCTGCGCGGGCCCGGCGACGCGCTCTACACGAACTCGATTCTGGCGCTCCGGATCGACTCGGGGGAGCTCGCCTGGCACTACCAGCTGATGCCCGAGGATTCCTGGGACCGCGCCGTCTTCGAGAGCATGCTCGTCGACCTGGTCATCGACGGCCGCCCCCGCCGGGTGCTCATCCAGACGAGCAAGATGGGGTGGGGCGTGATCCTCGACCGGGCGACCGGCGAGTTCCTCCAGGCGTTCCGGACGTCCTACGACAATCTGATCACGGGGTGGACCACCGAGGGGCGCCCCGTCCTGGAGGAGTCGCTCGTTCCTCGGCCCGAGGACGTGGACTCGGGCAAGGTCTTCGAGGTCTGCCCGTTCTACTACGGGGGCCGGGACCTGAACTCCCCGAGCTACAGCGCCCTCACGGGTCTCTACTACGTCGGCGTCAACAACGCCTGCGGAGACTTCTCGTTCGTGTCCGAGGACTACACAGGGGGCCTGTACCGGGGGCTGCGCGCGCAGCCGAAGCTCGCGCCCGGCTACGACTTCGTCGGCGAGTTCGTCGCATTCGATCCGGTGCGTGGGGAGCGCGTCTGGACGTACCGGCCGGAAAGCGGCGCCGCCATGACCGCGGCGGCCCTGGCCACGGCGGGCGGCGTCGTGTTCGGCGGGACCGCCGACCGCGAGTTCTTCGCGCTCGACGCCGGGACCGGGGAAGAGCTCTGGCGGACGCGCCTCAACGGCGACGTCTCGGGAGCACCGGTCACGTTCGAGGTGGGCGGGAAGCAGTACATCGCGGTGGGGGCGGGCGGGCGCATCGCCCAGACCCAGTTCTACGCGCGGCTCACCGACGTGGACGTGCCGCCCGGTAGCGGCGTCGTCTGGGTGTTCGCGCTACCGGACTGACCCGAGCGTCGCCTTGACGCTGATCTGAACTCCTCCGAGCGCGCGCGAAACGGGGCAGCCGGCCTTCGCCTTCTGGGCGATGTCCTGGAACGTCGCGTCGTCGATGCCGGGCACGACGCCGTTCGTCTCGAGCTCGACCCGGCTGATCGTCGGCTTGCCGTCGACCGGCTCGAGGTGCACGCGCGCGCGGGTCTGGACGCGCGTAGGCACATGGCCAGCTTCGGCGAGCATGTTGCTGAACGCCATCGAGAAGCACCCGGCATGCGCGGCGCCGATCAGCTCCTCGGGGTTCGTGCCGGGGCCCTCCTCGAAGCGGCTCTTGAAGGTGTAGGGGCCCTCCCAGGCTCCGCTCCCGAGACGCATCGTCCCCTTGCCCTGGCGGAGGTCGCCTTCCCAGCGGGCATGCGCTTCACGCACGCTCATGGTCGTACTCCTCGTCGAGTGGGTTCTCGTGCACCGCGATGGGACCCGGCGTGCGGGTCGCTAGCCCTGAACGGGGGTCGGAACGGACCGGCTCTCCCGCGTTCCGTCCCCGAGCTGTCCCCCCTGGTTGAAGCCCCAACAGTACTCGTCTCCGTTCGTGGCGATCCCGCAGGTGAGCGCTCCGCCTGCATGGAGCGAGCGGAAGCGGAGGTCTCCCGCGACCGGGACCGGCGACGGGCGGTTCGTCCGCGTGCCGTCGCCGAGCTGGCCCTGAAGGTTCTGCCCCCAGCAGTGGGCAGTGCCGTTGGCCTGGAGCGCGCACGAGTGTGCCGCTCCGGCCACGACCTGCGTGACCGAGGAGAGCCCGGCGACCGGGGCTGGCTGCGGGCGCCCGTTCGTGCTGCCGTCGCCGAGCTGACCGAACCGGTTGTCACCCCAGCACAGGACCTGATCCGAGCTGGCTCCGCAGGTGTGCGTGTTTCCGGCCGCGATCGACTGGATCGACCCGCGCACGAGCGTGGGAACGAGGCGGTCCAGGCGGCTGCCGTCGCCGAGCTGGCCATCGCTGTTGAGCCCCCAGCACCACGCGTTCCCGCTCGTCGTGAGCCCGCACGTGTGGTTCCAGCCGGCGACCAGCATCGAGAACGTGAGACCGCCGCCGACCGCCTTCGGGAGGCGCGCATCGGTGCGAGAGTTGTCCCCGACCTGTCCGTTGGCGTTCAGGCCCCAGCAGAAGGGCACGCCGCGTCCGGCCAGGCCACAGGTGTGCGCGGCGCCGGCCGTGAGCGCGGAGAAGCTGATCTCGGCGGGGACCGGCGTCGGCGAGGGCCTGTCGACACGGGTTCCGTCGCCGAGCTGACCGCCCTCGTTTGCTCCCCAACACGAGGCCTCGCCGGTCTGGCTGAGGCCACAGGTGTGGAAGTTGCCCGTCGCGAGGGCGACGAAGCCGCCCTCGCCCGTGCCCCCGCGCTGGCCCCTGTCGTTGGCACCCCGGCACTGCGCGACCCCACCCGCGAGTGTGCAGACGTGGCTTACGCCGATCACGAAGTCCCGACGCACGACCGTGACCGGTCCGAGCTCCGGCGGCAGCGGGTTGCCGTCGGTCGCGACGGGGCGCTCTCGTGCCGTCGCCGTGAACGTGACGCTCCTGTCCGTGCCGTCCAGCGTGGCCGAGAGTTGCTGCCGGCCGGCCTCGAAACCGAGCCGCCAGTTGGCCGACGCCACCCCCGAGGAGTCGGTCGGGGCCCGGGAAGGCCCGACCTGGCCGCCGCCCGAAGCCACCGCGAACGTCACCTGGGCACCCGGGACGGCGAGGCCCGCGGCGTCGTAGACCGTCACGTATGCGCGTATGGGGAGCAACTGGTTGACTTCGCCCTCCTGCCCGTCTCCCTCCCGCGCGACGATGCGCGCGGGTGCGCCGGCCCGGCTCTCGACGACCACCTGGGCCTCGTGCTCCGTGTCGCCCAAACGAGCGACGACCACCGTGTTGCCCAGGTGGTCGGGCAGCGTGAGCGAGACGCGGGCGATGCCGTCCCCGCTCGTCCGGGCCGTGTCGGCCTCGAGCCGGCCGTCGCCCGAGACGACCTGGAAATGCACCAGGGAATTGGCGACCGGAAGGTTCCCCGAGCTCCTCGCCCGCACCTCGACCGAAACGGCGGACCCGGCCGGTCCCTGGAGCGGTCCCCTGGCCAGGGGGAGCAAGGAGAGAACCCGGGCCCCGCCGGGATCCCCCGTCGGCTCCACGAACACCGGACCGGAAGTGGACAGGGGGGGACGCATGCCCTCGGGGATCAGCCCCTCGGGCACGAAACCGTTCTGGTACGCCCAGTAGCCGCCTCCGCCGACCGCGCCGAGCAGGAGGAGCACTGCGGGCAGCCGGCCCCGGCGGCGACGGGGGGGCCGCCGCCTCCGCATCGTCGGCAGCTCCTCGATGCGGGGCGCCGTCGGATCGAAGAGCACGACCCGGTCCGCTTCCTCGGGCGGGTCGGGTGATCGATCGCCCCCTCGCGGGTGGGACATGTGTTCGCCTCTAATTCCGCGGCGCCCGGAACTCGGTCCGGGGCTGGCGCTCATCGTCGGCGGGCCGGGTCATCGCGGGTCAGCTCGTGCAGAGTCGAACGAACAACTCCCCACGGATACCGTCCGACCGGCTCTGGTGATCCCTGCGGGCCTGACGCGGACCCTGTCGCTACGCGAATCCATCACTGCACCAGCAACGGGGCGGGCTTGACGTGCGTGTCGAAGAAGTCCGCGATCTGATCCATCACCTGGGGAATGGACGGCGTGGCGGTACCCCCGACGTCCTCGAGCGAGTGGCCGCCGTTCACCACGGGAACGAGCGTCGAAAAGGCAGACGCCGCGTCGAGGGCGTCGTCCAGTCGAGGCGCCTGGGGGTAGAGCACCGTCACGTCCTCCTCACCGTGGACGATGAGGAAAGGCGGGTCGTCGGCCGACGCCCACCAGATCGGGCTGGCGCGATTCAGCTCCGTGTCGGGACCGGGCCACGACGCGAACGTCGCTTCGCCGCCGATGAACCCGATCTCAGGATGGGTCGGCCCCTGGGTCAGGTCGGAGATGCCGCCGATCGTCACGGCGGCGTCCACACGGCTCGACCAGCCACCG
>Ga0075327_1000337_pt1 | contig 12934 bp, 8 predicted proteins | sample MayberrySE_Catta_2_FD_120056 | JGI IMG/M metagenome (GOLD analysis project Ga0075327, IMG submission 120056) | Natural and restored wetland microbial communities from the San Francisco Bay, California, USA, that impact long-term carbon... | ecosystem: Environmental > Terrestrial > Soil > Wetlands...
CGGCCCTCACGCAGACCGGCCACTCGGTCGGTACGCCCCCCTACATGTCGCCGGAGCAGCTGCTCGGCGCGCGCGTCGACTCCCGGAGCGACCTCTTCTCGCTCGGCGTCGTCCTCTACGAGCTGCTCACCGGGCGGCGCCCCTTCGCGGAGGAGAGCGCGGACGGGGAGGCGCTCGTGCGGCGGATCGAGGCCGGGCGCCATCCGCCAGTGCGGAGCCTCGCGCCCGAGACGCCGCGCGCGCTCGCCGGCATCGTGCAGCGCTGCCTGCGCGCGAAGCCCAAGCAGCGCTTCGCGTCCACGGCCGCGCTGCGGCGCGCGCTCGAGCGCCAGCTCGGAAGCCCCTCGGCGAGCGACTGCCGCGAGGAGATCGCCGCCTGGCTCTGGGAACGCAAGGTCTTCAAGGCGAAGAAGGGCCAGACCGTCCGGGCGCCGCGCGCGCGCCGGACGACGCGCGCGGCGTGGCTGCGGCGCGCGCTCGTCGCGGCCGCCGCCGCGCTCGCGCTCCTCGCGGGGGTCGGCCTCGCCTTCGAGCGCGATGCGCTGCCCGGGCTGCCCGCCTTCGCCGCGAGCCTGCGCCCGCCGCCGTAGGCGGGAGCCCGAAGAGGTCCGAAGCGAAGTAGGCTTCCGAGGGGCGGCAGGCGGCGTCCCGGGTGGCGGCAAACAGTTCGCGCGTGCGTCGGCGCTGGCAGCCGCCCGGCGGGGTCGTTCAGCAGCCTGCCGAAGCCGCCAGATCGAAAGGCTCGTCGGGATCGATCAGGCCGTGCCCTCGCCAGCCCATGCGCAGGAGCCACGTCCTCGGCCGCGCGACCTCGGGATGCGCGCTCGGCTCGGAAACGCTGCCGGCGGCCTGCCGGCGCCAGCCGTCGAACCAGCGGGCGGAGCTCGCCGGGTCGAGGCGCACGCCGCCCGTCGTAGACCCCCGCTTCCGGAGATGCCGTCGCGCATTCAGGAGCACGTACGCGAGCGCACGCCGGACCTCGCGAGGCGTTCGCAGCACGCGGTGGTGATAGCGGCCGTCGAGCACCTGGCCGGTCCGTGCCGTCATACGGTTCACGGCGCGCGCGAGCCGCGCCCGATGCTGTTCATGCCACTGGCGAGCGCCTCCTTGCTCCTCGCCTCCACGATCAAGTGCGCATGATCCCCCTCTCGGCCGATTCCTTCACCGGCCCTGACCCGTCCCTTCAACGCACGCGGTTCGTGCGGCCTCTCTCACGCGGGGCGCACCACGGGTTTGGCCGCGGTCCTCGTCACCCGAGCGCAGAAGCGACGAGCGGCGTCGCCACCACGAAGATCGCGAAGAGGGCGAGGCCGGCGAGCACGAGCCGGGGCGCGAGCCGCGGAGGCGGGCGCGCGAAGATCTGGGCGGCGCTCGGGCTGGCGTCGGCGCGCGCGGCGGCGTGCACGAGGAGGCCGCCGACGAGGAGCCACCAGCACAGCAGCGGCGCGAGCTGCCACGCGCCCGGCAGGCCGGCGAGCTCGCCCAGGTTGAAGGCGGTCGAGTCCTCGGTGAGGAGCCGGCGCTCGACGTCGAAGAGGGCGCCGCGGTTCAGCGAGAAGTGGCCCTCCATCCAATTCGCGGCGAACAGATCGCGCGCGGGATTCGGGAACTCGTAGCCGACGCGAGGCTCGACCGCGGTCGCGAGCAGCATGTAGAAGACCGATACGGCGAGCAGGGGGAAGAAGAGCCACGACAGGCTCCGCACGGTGCGGGCGAGGGGAATCGCGAGGAGGGGCAGCATCGGCACGACGTGGCGTGGGCCGACGCTCGCGCCTCCGCCCCAGTAGACGATCGAGTCGCCGTAGCAGGCGTTGAAGACGAGCATGCAGATCGCTGCTGCTGCCGCGAGCACGCCCTCCGGGCGCGTCTCGCGGCGCGCGACGAGGAGCACGATGCCGGCGAGCGCGATCCAGAGCACCGGGTTCGTGGCATAGACGCGGAAGTCCTCGAAGCCGAGGTAGAGCAGCCCGCGCTGCGGGAAGACCGTGATCGCGCCGAGCTGGCGGACGAAGCTCTCGAGCCCCGGCCAGCTCACCCCGAGCACGCCCTGCGAGTGCGCCTGGAAGAACGTGTCGCCCTGCGTGTACGCCTCGTAGGGCACATAGAGCAGCGTGCCGAAGGCGGCGAGGTTGTATGCCGCGAGCAGTGCTCCCGCGCAGAGCCCGCCGGCGACGAAGCGGGCCACCCCCCCGGCCGGGCGGCGCGGGGGCACGAAGCGGGCGTCGCCGAGCCCGTGCAGCAGGTAGAGCCCGAGCAGCGCGACCAGGATCACGGTGGGGTACTCGATCACGACGGCGAAGCCGGCACAGAAGCCGGCCCCGAGCAGCGCCCAGCCGGGGCGCCGCGCCGCTGCGGCGCGCTCTCCGGTCGCGCCGTACACGAGCGCGAACGCGAAGGCGACGAACGCGGCGGCCTGCGCGTGGCCGAACTGGAGCGTCGAGAATGGGAAGAGGATCGTGCCGAGCCAGACCGCCGCCACGCCGAACAGCGCCAGCCACGCGCTCCCGAGCGCGTGCACGCACACCCCGAACATGACCGCTGCGGCGAGCGCCGAGAGCAGGTTCACCGTCGTGATCGCCGTCGCGTAGACGACCGCGTGCCAGTGGATCCCTTCGGGCAGGTCGAGGGGCCAGAGCAGCTCCGAGGCCAGCTTGAAGGGCAGGGCCGCGAGCATCGAGGAGCCCGGCGCCTTCCCCGAGTAGTAGTGCCGGACGCCGTCGCGTTCGTACACGATCTGGTCGGCCGAGTTCCAGGCGTAGGGATCGACCCAGAAGACGCCGTCCTCGACGAACGCGCGCACCAGATTGAGCCGCGAGGCTTCGTTGTCCGCGCCCGCCTGGTAGAAGTAGGCGTACGTCGGCCAGAGCAGGAGCAGGATCCCGAGCTGGATGCGGCGCTTCATTTGCGGCTCGCTCTCGAAGCCGGTGCATCCTAACGTGTGCGGCAAAATGAGCGAGGACGCCCAGCAGGTGGACGGCAGCCCGGCCTCGACGCCGACCCTGCGCCGCGCGGAGCTGCTGCTCTTCCTCCTGCTCTGGTCGACGTATGCGTTCTTCTACCAGTCGGGCGAGCAGAACGAGCTGGCGCGCATCGATCTCGCGCGGGCCATCGTCGAAGACGGCGTGCTGTACGTGGATCGCTTCGCCTGGAACACGGCGGACACGATCGTCCACGAGAGGAACGGCGAGCTGCACTTCTTCTCCAACAAGGCGCCGGGCGCGTCGCTGCTGATCGCGCTGCCGCTCGCGCTCGCGTCCGCGGCGCTGCGGCCGCTCGCGCTCGCCGAGCACGTCCACTGGCACGTCGCGACCTACGCGACCACGATCGCGACCGTGTCGTGGCTCTCGGCGGCGGCGGGCGTGGCGCTGTTCCGGGTGGGGCGGCGCATCGCGGGGAGCGCGCGCGTCGCGCTGCTCGGCGTCGTCGGCGTGTGGCTCGGCTCGATCGTCTTCCCGTTCTCGACGCTGCTGTTCGGCCACCAGCTCGCGGCCGCCTTCCTCGTCTTCTCGTTCGCGCTCCTCTTCTCGCTCCGCACGCGCGGCGAGGCGGCCTTCCGGCGGCCCGCACTCGCGCTCGCCGGCGCCGGCTTCCTGGCCGGCCTGGCCGTCGTGACCGAGTACCCGGCCGTCCTGCTCGCCGTCCTGCTCTCGGGCTACCTGCTGCTCGCGCTCGCCTACGCGGGGGCGCCGTGGCGCCGCTGCGCCGCGCTCGCGGCCGCCTTCGGGGCGGGCGCCGTCGCCGCGGGGGCGGTCCTGGCCGCCTACCACCAGGCCGCCTTCGGCGACGTCTTCTACATCCCGTACCAGGGCTACGTCGAGGGCGGCGGGCCGCACCAGTTCGAGGGGCACGCGACGGGCTTCCTCGGCATGCACTGGCCCGGGGGCGCGCGCTTCGCGGACGTGCTCGCCGAGATCACCGTCCGCCCGCACCGCGGCCTCGTGTACCTCGGCTTCGAGGAGGGGCGCCTCTACGCGCTCTCCCCCGTGCTGTGGCTCGCGCTGCCCGGGCTCGTGTGGCTGCGGCGCGCCGCGCGCCCCGAGGCGCTGCTCGTGCTCGCGGCGCTCGCCGCCTTCCTGATCTTCAACGCGTGCTACGGGGATTCGTTCGTGTACTGGGGCGGCGCCGCCAGCGTGGGCCCGCGGCACCTGATTCCGATGCTGCCCTTCCTCGCGCTTCCGCTCGCGCTGGCCGCGCGGCGCCTGCCCTGGGCGTTCGTCCCGCTCGCCGCCGTCTCGGTGTTCTACGTGCTGCTCGCCACGGCCGTCGAGCCGCGCGTGCCCTACGACTTCGCGCATCCGACGCGGGATCTCTTCCTCGCCAGCTACTTCGACGGCCGCTTCGCGCTCGGGCGCGGCCACCTGTTCGGCGAGGAGCGGCTGCTCACCGCGGACTCGATGGCCTTCAACCTCGGCAAGCTCGCGGGGCTGACCGGCGCGTGGCAGCTCGCACCGCTGCTCGCGGCGTGGGTGGGGCTCGGCGGCCGGCTCGCGCGCTCGGCCGCGCTCGCCGACGGCGCCCCGCCCGCGGCGGCGCGGGCGGCCGCGACGGTCGTGCTGCTGCTCTTCGCCGCGTTCTTCCTCGCGTGCCCGCTCGCGGCGGCCTAGTCGCGGAGCTGTGAGCAGCGGCCTAGTCGCGGAGCTGCTGCTGCAGGAAGTCGTGCACCCAGCCGGCGATGAGCTCGTTGCCGAGCGGGGTCTGGTGGCACCAGTCGTAGTAGAGGCGCCGCGCGGGATCGCGCCCGGCCGCCACCCACTCCGCGTGCGCCGCGCGGAGGGGAGGCAGCAGGTCGAGCATCGGCACGTCGAGCTCCTCCGCGACGCGCCGCAGCTGCTGCTGCGGGTAGTCGTGGACGAAGTCGGCCTGGATCTGGTCGATGACGGGGAACGCGAGCACGAGCAGCTGGAAGTCGTGGAGCTCCGCCTGGCGCCGCAGCTCGCGGAAGTAGGGGCGCATGTGCGCCCACGCGTCGTCGCTCCACGCCGAGCCCCAGTCGAAGAAGAGCTCCTGGATCAGCTGATTGAAGCCCCCGACCGTGGCGTGGGACGCGCGACCGGCGGGCGGGAAGCGCTCGGCCGTGCGCTCGCGCCACGCCTGCAGCGTCTCGTGCGGGACCGCGGAGCCGGCCGGCACGGAGAAGCGGGTGCGCAGCACGGAGACGCCCCGGAACACGTAGCGGGCGAGCCAGCTCCACTCGAGCGAGGGCGGGACGCGGAGCATGCGGAGCCCCGGCGAGGGCTGCACGTCGTTCAGATACCAGCCGAGCAGCACGGCGTCGGGCTCCGTCCGGAGGCCGGTCTCGAGCAGGATGCCCACCTCGTCCGCGAGGCCGATCGCCCAGACGCCGGCGTTCACCGTCTCGAGCGGGCGAGGCGTCGCCTCGGAGAGCGCCTCGACGCGGCGCACCCAGCTCTGCTCCTCGGGGACGTAGTCGGCGAACGTGATCGAGTCGCCGAGCACCAGCACGCGCGGCCGCGTCTTCGGGGCGAGCTCGCGGTTGCGGTAGCCGAGCGAGTTCGTGCGGATCTCCGTGGTGCACTGGCAGAGATAGTGGTTCTTCACGACGGCGCGCGTGTTCGGGCGCAGCCGCCGGCCGGCGGGCGTCTCGAGGAAGATCCCTGCGGGCTCGTCGACGCGCTCGGAGAGCTCGACCTCGGCGGGCGCGAGCGCCGAGTCCGCGGCCGGAGCCGAGTCCGCCGCGAGCTCCACGACCTGCGGCGGCGGCAGCGCGATGCGCACGCCGAGCTCGAGGGCGGCCACCGAGAACACGAGCGCCGCGAGCGCGAGCAGCACGTTCCTGAGCAGCGACGACATCCGCGAGTCTGGGGCTCCTCCGGCCGCTGCGCCGCCGCGTCGGACGACCCCCCGAGGTCCAGCCGGCTCGTATAATGCAAGACCGTGCGCTCCGAGACCAGCAGGCGGTCCCGCGTGTGGCTGGTGGGAATCGCCGCGCTCGCCGTCGGGGCCGCCCTCCTTCGCTTCGAGACGCTCGGCGCCCGTGCGCTCTGGTACGACGAGACCTTCACGGATGGCGTCTGCCGGGGGGCGCCGACGCTCGCCGCGGTATGGCGGGTGGGCGGGGAGGACGGCTGGCAGCATCCGCCGCTCCACTACGCCCTCGCGTGCCTCTCGTTCCGCATCGAGGAGGCGCGCGGCTTCCTGCGGCTGCCGTCGGCGCTCGCAGGCGTGGCGGCGGTCGTGGCGCTCGCCTGGCTGGGCCGCGCCTGGTTCGGCGCGGGCGTCGGCCTCGCGGCCGGGCTCCTGCTCGGCGCCTCCGTCTATCACGTGGCGTACTCGCTGGACGCGCGGCCCTACGCGCTGCTCGTGGCGCTCGTCACCGCGCAGTTCCTCGCCTTCGAGGCCGCCTTCCGCGGGCGGCGTTTCGCGCTCCTCGCGTTCGTGCTCTGCGGGACGGCCGCCGTCTACACGCACCACGCGGCGCTCGTTGCGCAGGGCGTGCTCGGCCTCCTCGCGCTCGCGCAGCTCGCCGCGGCGGTTCGCACGACCCGTCCCCGCGCGCTTCGTGGGGCCGCGCTCCGCCTCGCGTCGTTCGGCGCGATCGCACTGCTGTACGCGTCCCAGCTCCCGAACCTGATCCGCTTCCTCGGCTCGCACCGCGCCCCGTCCGAGCCGACCTACACGCTCGCGCTCGGGCCGAGCCTCCTCCACGACGTGGTGGCGCGCTGGGGCGCGGGGCCGGGGTGGGTCGCGGCCGCGTACGAGATCGCGTTCGCGGCCGGGGTCGTCGCGATCCTGCGCCGGCGCGACCGCACGCGCATCCTGCTGCTCTGGGTCGCCGCGCCCTTCCTCGTCTACGCGACGATCCCCTTCGCGAAGTTCTTCGATCTCCGCTTCGCGATCGTGGCGCTGCCGGCCTTCCTGCTGATCGTCGCCGCCGGCGTCGCGTTCCTCGGCCGGCTCGCCGCCGCGGGCTTCCGGCAGAGGGCGCGCCTCGTCGCGCCGGCCGTCGGCGCGCTCGCCTTGCGGCCCGTGATCGGAGCGCTCGCGCTCCTCGTCCTCGTGGCGCCTGCGCTCCGCGCGTACGCGACCTTCCGGTCGAGCCGCGTGCTCTGCGGCAACTTCTTCCAGGATGCCGCCATCCTCGAGGCGGACGGCGGCTTCTGCCGGCGGCACCTGATCCTGAACTCGCTCGCCGACACGGATCTGCTCCGTGCGCGGGGCCCCGGCGCGCCGTAGCCCCGGCGCTCAGGGCGCGCTGAGCCGGATGCCGTCGATGCCGAACTGGAAGTGGGGCGGCGCCGTCCGCTCGTTCGCTCCCACCACGGTGAGGCGCAGCAGGTCTCCCCCCTTGTGGAGCTCCACGACGCCGAGGTCGACCGCGCCGGTCGGCGTCACGCCGCGATCCGAGAACAGGTCGATCTCGCCGCCGACGGGCGTCCCGTTCAGCGCCAACGACACGATGCCGTAGTCCGACGCCTTGGTGAGGAAGATCTCGAGGCGCTGCGGGCCGGGCTCGCGCTCGGGCAGCTCGAACTCGATCCAGTCGCCCTGCTCGGTCCCGGCCGCGAGCATCTGGCCGTCCTCCGACCAGCGGCCGCCCGTGAAGCTCGTGGTCGGCTGGAGCCAGAACGTGAACTCGCGGCTCTTGCCGGCGAGGCGCAGCTGCTCGGCCTCGATCAGGCCGCTCGGCGCGACCAGGTGCTCGGGCGGCCGCGTGCCCTGGTACTCGCGGAAGACCGCGATCGCGACCACGCTGCCGAACACGAGGAGGCCGATCCAGAGCACGGCCTCGATCGCGTCGAGCCAGCGGTCGACCCGGGCCGGGGCCGGTGCGGGCTCCGTCTGCGTCGTCCTCGTCATGGCTGCGTCCCCCCGCCGGCGGCGGCCGCCTCGCCCGCCGGCGCGGGGCGTCCCACCGCGAACACCTGGGTGCCGGCGGCCTCGAGCACGAGCGCGTGCCGCTCCGCGAAGGGGGCCGCGCGCGCCGCGAAGTCCTGCCGCTCGGATCGACCGATCACCACGAAATCGACACCGTAGCGCGCGAGCAGCTCCGGGTCCGCGCTCCGCAGCATGGTCGCGACGTCGCGCTCGACGGGGCCGTAGTCGATCCCGTAGCTCGCGAGCCAGCCGCGATAGCCGAGCAGCACGCGACGCCCGGCGACGTGCACCCAGTGGTGGTGATCGTCCGACGCGAGCACGAGCGCATCGGGCGAGGACAGGCGCCGGAAGCTCTCGGCCAGCTCGAGCTCCTCGCGCGACCACATGCGCACGCTCACCGCGTCGCGCCCGAGCAGGCGCCAGAGATCGAGGAAGCCGGCCGCCGTCGCGAAGACGAAGAGCGCGACGGCGAGCTGGCGCGCGAGCGCGCCGGGCTTCGCCCAGAGCCGCGCCAGGTACTGCGCCACGGGGAGGCAGAGCAGCAGGTGCGCCCAGGTGAGGAGCTTCGTGTTGTCCCAGGGGTGCGGCTGGAAGCGGAACAGCATCGCCGCGACGAAGAGGCTGGCGCCGGCGAGCACGAGGGGCTCCCGCCAGAGGCGAAGGCGCAGCAGCGCGACGGCGGCGAGGGGGAGGAACACGCCCCAGTTCAGCCACAGGAAGAGCCAGAACGAGATCGGATGCGGCCCGTAGGCCGGGTTCGTGAGCCAGCCCGGGTACCAGGCGAGGAAGCCGCGCGAGCCGACGTCCTGGTAGGCGAGCGCGACGAGCGCGAGCGCGGGCACCCCGCTCGCCGCGGCGAAGACGAGCCAGGGCTTCCACACCCGCCGGGCGAACAGGTCGAAGGCGAAGAGCCAGGCGCAGAGCCACGCCAGCGCGAGGAACGAGTGCGCGTGCGTCACCACGAGCACGCTCGCGAGGGCCCCGAGCGCGACGAGCCGGCCGCTCGACAGGTCCCGGAAGCCGGACGGCCGGTGCCGCAGCAGCACGAGCAGCACGAAGAGCCCGATCGGGAGCCCGAGCAGGAGCCCGCGCTGCGGCAGCAGCTCGGAGGTCACGATGTTGATCCACTCGACGTGGTGGTCGGGGAGCCACGTGTACTCGCGCGGCGGCACGGCCAGCAGCGCGCCGGTGGGCTTCTCCGCGAGCTCGCTCGCGAAGAGCAGGAAGCCCGCCCCGCCGTTCGTGAAGAAGAGCGTCGTGGCGAGCAGCGCGCGGCCCGGCGTCGGGAGCAGCCGCGCGTAGAAGGCGTAGAGCAGGGCGACGAGCAGCAGCGACGCGAGGAGCGAGGGCACCACGAAGGCGGCGACCCGGTCCACGCCCACGCGCATCAGCAGGCCGGAGACGGCGTCGGCCAGGAAGGGGTAGTCGAAGCGCTGGGTGGCGAAGATCGGATGGCTCTCGAGCCAGCGGCCGAACGAGCGCTCCGCGAAGACGTTCGCGTAGGCGAGGTGGGCGACCCAGTCGGCCCAGATCGTGCGCCAGCCCGCCCAGAGACCGTCCGCGCGCTCGAAGAACATCCGGGGCCAGAGCACGAGGAAGTAGAGGCCCCAGCTGCCGAGCGCGGCGGCGAGCCCGAGGCGCCAGCCCGGCCGGGCCGTGTCCTCGGCCTCCGCCGGCCGGGCCGGCCCCGTGGTGGCATCCATGCCCATCCCTGCGTTACCGAACAGGCCCATGCCCGGGCCGCGGACGAGGCTTGCGCTGGTCCTCCTCGCGCTCGGCGCGGTGCTGCACCTCTATCGCCTCGCGGAGCCCCGGCGCGTCGTGTTCGACGAGGTGCACTTCGGCGGCTTCGTCACGAACTACCTCGGCGACCGCGCGTACTTCTTCGACATCCATCCTCCGCACGCGAAGCTCCTGATCGCCGGGGTGGCGGCGCTCGGAGGATATCGGGGCAGCCAGCCCTTCGAGAGCCTGGACCAGCCCATCGAGCACGTCTCGCCGGCGCTGCTCCGGCTCGTCCCCGCGCTCGTCGGGATCGGGCTCCCGCTCGTGCTCTTCGGCCTGCTGCTCCAGCTCGGCGCCTCGCCGCCCGCGGCGTTCCTCGGCGGGCTGGCCGCGGCGCTCGACAACGCGATCCTGCTCCAGACGCGCGTCATCGCGCTCGACGGGACGCTCCTGATCGCCACGTTCGGGAGCCTCTCGGCCGTGCTCGCCGCGCTCGCGTCGCGGAGCCGCGTGCGAGCGAGCGCCTGGGCGCTGCTCGCGGGCGGCCTGGCCGGGCTCGCCGCCGGCACGAAGTTCACCGGCCTCGCCGCCTTCCCCGTGGTGGGGGCCTGCCTGCTCGGGAGCCTGCTGCCGCGTCCCTCGTGGCCGGCCGTGCGCCGCGTCGCGAGCCTCTCCCTCTGGGCGGCCGTCGGGGCGGTGGCGGTCTACGCGACGGGCTGGGTGATCCACTTCGCGCTGCTCACGGAGCCCGGCCAGGGCTACGTCTGGGCCGTCCCGACGGGCGACTTCCTGTTCGACACCGTGCGGATCCACCGCCTGATGCTGGCCTCGAACTACGGCCTCACCGCGCCCCACCCCTACGCGAGCGCCTGGTGGAGCTGGCCACTCATGCTGCGTCCGGTCTACTACTGGAACCACGCGGAGGCGGCGCTCTACTTCCTCGGCAATCCCGTCGTGTGGTGGGGGACCACGCTGACCTTGCTGCTCCTGCTCGGGAACACCGTGCTGCTGCGCGTCACGGACCTGCGGCTCGCCGCGGGGGCCCGGATCTGGCCCGCGCGCCTCTGGATCCCGCTCGTCGGCTACGCCGTCGCGCTGCTGCCCCTCGTGCGCGTGCCCCGGGCGCTCTTCCTGTACCACTACCTGACGCCGCTCCTCTTCGCGCTCTGCGCCGTCGCGCTCTGGCTCGACCACATCGGCTGGACGCGCCCCGGCGGGCTCTCCAGGCAGCGCGCGAGCTACTTCGGGGTGGTCGCCGCGCTCGTGCTCGGCTTCGCGGCGATCAGCCCCTTCACCTTCGCCTTCCTCACGGCTCCGGCGTATCGGGAGCTCGTGTTCGGGCTGTTCCCGGGCTGGCGTTGATCCACGGCGGCAGCCGCAGCTTCGAGTGGGTGCGTCTCGGCTTCCTGCTCGTGCTCGCCGGGATCGCGTATCACGGCCTCGCGTTCTGGGATCCGCGCTCGCACGGCTTCTCGCCCGTGGTGGGCTGGTTCTTCGAGACCTCGGACTCCTCGCCCCAGGTCGTCTTCGCGATCGTCGCCGTGCTGCTGTTCCTGCGCCGCCACGAGCTGCGGGACGCGGTGGGCGCCCCGGCCGCGCCGGGGCTCGCGGCGCTGTGCGTGACGCCCGCCCTGGGGCTCCACCTCTGGGCGCAGTGGGTCGATGCGCCCGACCTCTCGGTCGTCTCGCTCGGCCTCGCCACGCTCGGCGTCGGGCTCCTGCTCGGCGGGCGGACGCTCGGCCGGCTCCTCGTGGCGCCGCTCGCACTCCTCGTCTTCGCGATCCCGCTGCCGGGCGCGCTCCACAACCTCGTCGTGTACCCGTACCAGCTCACCACGGCGAGCTTCGTCGAGTGGATGCTCGAGGTCGCGGGCCACGACGTGGTCCTCCACGGCGACCTCCTCACGCTGGGCGGGCGCGACTTCGAGGTGATCGAGACGTGCAGCGGGCTGCGCTCGGCGCTCACGCTCGCGCTGCTCGCGTCCGCGTGGGCGGTCTACTTCCGCTGCTCGCTGCGGCACGGCGTCGCTCTCCTCGCGGCCTCGGTCGCGATCGCGTTCGTCACGAACGGCATCCGCGTGCTGGTGCTCGTCCTCGATCCGCGCCCCGAGATCCAGGAGTCGCACGTGACGCAGGGCCTCGTGATGTTCCTGGTCGGCACCGGGCTGCTGAGCCTCGTGGACCGTGGGCTGATCCGCCTCGGCGCGACGCCGAAGCGGGCGGACCCTGCGCCCGTCGGCGTGCGAGCGGAGGCGCGCAGGGGGCTCGGCGGGCTCGCGCTCGCGCTGCTCGTGATGGCGGCCGCGACGCTCGTCCTGCCGCCGCTGCGACCGCCGGCTCCCGCGCTCCCGGCTCCGCCGAAGCTTCCGCGCCAGCTGCCCGGCTGGGGCGTGCGGCCGGCCGCCGGGCCCGGGCAGTTCCTCGGCAACGTGCGGTTCACGCATCGCACGCACCTCGTCTACGAGCGCGACGGCGAAGTGGTGGCCGCCTTCCTCGGCTCGGACGACCGCCGGCTCCGGATCCGGAGCGCCCTCTCGGACAAGAACGCGGTCCCGGGCCCCGGCTGGCAGCTGGAGGAGCGCGGGCCCGTGGTGGAGCTCGACCGCCGTTTCGGACCGATGGAGGGCGTGGTCGCCGGGCGCTTCGCGGAGCGCTCGCTCTCGGTGCACGCCTACCGCGGCACGGGGAGCGTTCTGGAGGAGGTCGCGCGGGCGGCCCTCGGGCTGGACCAGGCGGGATCGCCCTTCGCCCGCTTCGAGCGGGCGCGGGTGCTGCGCCTCACCACGCTCATCCACCCCGGTCCCGGTGGGCGGCGCGAGGCCGAGGAGCGACTCCGGCGCCTGGCCCAGGAGCTCGCGCCGATCCTGATCTGGTGAGCGGGGAGCGTCCGGCCGGGAAGCGGATTTCCCTCGGTGGGAAGGCGGCTTCCCAGCCGGCGCGGCGCGCGGGACGGAAGGCATCCTCCTTCGCACGGTTACCCGCTCGAGCTGCCTCTCCGGAGCTGGCACGGCGTTTGCACAATGCTCGCATTCGATTGAACAATCGGTCGAGCTGCGGACGGCGGTTCACAAGGAGGCTCCGGTGAGGACTCGATTGCTCCTGGCTGCGGGGTTGTGCTTCGGTCTCGTGCTCGCGAGCCCGGCGCTCGCAGGCCCGGTGGCCACGCCCACCGCGACGCCGACCGCCACCGCCACGCCCACGGCGACGGCAACCGCCACGGCGACGCCGACCGCCACCGCGACGGCCACTGCGACGCCGACGGCCACCGCGACCGCGACGGCCACGCCGACGGCGACCGCCACGGCGACCGCGACGCCGACCGCCACCGCGACGGCCACTGCGACGCCGACGGCCACCGCGACCGCGACGGCCA
>Ga0075327_1000338_pt1 | contig 12929 bp, 10 predicted proteins | sample MayberrySE_Catta_2_FD_120056 | JGI IMG/M metagenome (GOLD analysis project Ga0075327, IMG submission 120056) | Natural and restored wetland microbial communities from the San Francisco Bay, California, USA, that impact long-term carbon... | ecosystem: Environmental > Terrestrial > Soil >...
CGAGCCCGGCGAGGATCAGCAGGAACGACACGTCGAGGATCTCCTCGCGCGTGAGACGGTGCCCGTCGATCTCGGTCTCGAGGAGGTAGCTCACCATGTCGTTGCCGGGCTTGCGCTTGCGCTCGTCGATCACGTCGCCGAAGTAGGCGTAGATCTGCCGGCCCGCCTCCTTGCGCATGGCCTGCGCGCCCTCGGGCGTCGGCTTTTCCAGCAGCGTCTGCGGGCGGATGATCATGTCCTTGATGCGGAGGAAGCGCGGCAGCTCCGCCTGGGGCAGCCCCATCAGCGACAGGAAGGCCGTGCACGGCAGCGGCACCGCGAACTCGCGGTCGAACTCGCACTCTCCGCGCGCCTGGAACGCGTCGATCAGCTCGTTCGCATGGCGCCTCACGTCCGGCGCGATCTCGAGCATGCGCTTCTTCGAGAAGCGCGGGTCGAGGATCTTCCGGAACTTCGTCTGCGCGGGCGGATCGATCTGCTGCGGGATCATCGGGCGCTCGGTGCCGAGCGCCATGTGCATCTCCATCTCCGACGAGAAGATCTCCGGGTGCCGGAGCGCCCAGAGCACGTCCTCGTAGCGCGACAGCACGGGGGTGCCGAGCAGCGCCTGCCGCGCGAAGGGGCACTTCGAGACGAGCTCGCGGTAGACGGGCTGCGGCTGGGCCGCGAATTCGCCCGTGATCATGTTCACGACGCGCCTCTCCAGATCGGGATTCGCCATCCGTGCAGACCTCCGGCGGGCGGGCTCAGGATATGCCACGGCAGGCGCATTTGACACTCCGTCAGATCCGCCGGGCGGGGGCCGCCGGGTGCTATCGTCCCGGCTCCCGGGAGGAGGGCGCACGATGGAAATCCAGACCGAACGCGTCGAGATCCCCGTCGGAGAGGCCCGCATGGGCGGCACCCTCGCGCGCCCGCGCGAGGGCGGTGCACGGCCCGGCGTGATCGTGTGGATGGAGATCTTCGGCGTGAACGCGCACATCCGCGACGTGACCGAGCGCGTTGCGCGCGAGGGCTACGTGGCGCTCGCCCCGGACTTCTTCCACCGCTCCTTCCCGGGCCTCGACGTCGGCTACGACGAGACGGGCATGGAGGTCGGCATGAAGGGGCTCGCGGCGCTCGACGCCGACGAGATGATCGCCGACGCGCACGCCGCGGTGCGCTGGCTGCGCGCCCGCCCCGAGTGCACGGGGAAGCTCGGCGTGATGGGCTTCTGCATCGGCGGGCACATGACGTACCTGACCGCATGCGAGACCGACGTGGCCGCGGCCGCCTCGTTCTACGGCGGCGGCATCGCGGCGCCGAAGGGTCCGGGCGGCAAGCCCTCGACCGTCTCGCGCACGCCGAAGCTCCAGGGCAAGCTCCTCTGCCTGTTCGGCGGCAAGGACGCGCTGATCCCGCCCGCGCAGGTCGATGCGATCCGGAAGGCGCTCGCCGATGCGAAGAAGCGCCACGAGGTCGTCGTCTACGACGCGGCCGACCACGGCTTCTTCTGCGACCAGCGCGCCACCTACCACGCGGCCTCTGCGAAGGACGCCTGGGAGCGCGTGAAGCGGCTCTTCGCGGAAGAGCTGCGCACCTAGGTCGCGTTCCGTGCTCGACCCGCGCAGCCTCGCCGAACGCCGCGAGGAGATCGCCGAGAGCTGTCGCAGGCGCGGCGTCGCCGCCGACGTCGACGCCACCATCGCGCTCCACGCCCAGGTGGCGGGCAAGCAGACCGAGCTGAACGAGGCGAACCGCCGGCGGAACGAGCACCAGGAGGCCGGCAAGCGCCTGCCCGCCTCCGAGCGCGCCGCGCACGGACTCGAGGGGCGCGCGCTGAAGGAGGCGGTCTCGCGCATCGAGGCGGAGCTCACGGCGCTGCGCGCGCGCTTCGACGAGGCGCTGGCGAAGCTGCCGAACTTCATCCACCCCGCCGTGCCCGACGGCGGCGAGGACGACGCGCGCGAGCTGCGCCGCTTCGCCGAGCCGCGCCGCTTCGACTTCCCGCCGCTCGATCACGTCGAGCTCGGGGCGAAGCTCGACCTCATCGACTTCGAGGGCGGGGCCCGCGTCGCCGGGCAGAAGTTCTACTACCTGAGGAACGAGGCGGTGCTGCTCGAGCTCGCGCTCCAGCGCTTCGCGATCGACGTGCTGCTCGAGGAGGGCTTCACACCCACCGTGACGCCCGACCTCGCGCGGCCCGCGATCGTCGAGGGCATCGGCTTCAACCCGCGCGGGGCGGAGACGCAGATCTACTCGATCGCGAACGAGGAGCTCTGCCTGGTGGGCACGGCCGAGATCACGCTCGGCGGGCTCTATGCCGGCGCCATCCTCCAGGAGGACGAGCTCCCGATCCAGCTCGCGGGCCTCTCGCACTGCTTCCGCACGGAGGCGGGCGCGGCGGGGCGCGAGAGCAAGGGCCTCTACCGCGTGCACCAGTTCACGAAGGCGGAGATGTTCGCGATCACGCGCCCCGAGGACTCCGAGGCCATGCACGAACGGCTGCTCGCGATCGAGGAGCGCGTGTTCCAGGCGCTCGAGCTGCCCTATCGCGTGGTCGACATCGCAGCCGGGGACCTCGGCGCGCCGGCGTACCGGAAGTTCGACGTCGAGGCGTGGATGCCGGGCCGCGGCGAGGGCGGCGCGTACGGCGAGGTGTCCTCCACCTCGAACTGCACCGACTACCAGGCGCGCCGCCTCCAGACGCGCTTCCGGCGCAAGGGTGCGAAGAAGAACGAGTACGTCCACATGCTGAACGGCACCGCGGTCTCGAACGCGCGCGCCATCCTCGCTCTGCTCGAGAACCACCAGCAGGCGGACGGCAGCATCGCGATCCCGCGCGCGCTCCGCCCGTACGTGGGCCGCGACGTCATCGGGCCGCGGTGACGACGGCGCCGACGCAAGCCGGCCGAAGGCCGGCGCGCAGCGAGGCGAAGCCGAGCGAAGTCGTCGAGCTGGTCCTCGGCACCGCAGGCCACATCGACCACGGCAAGACGGCGCTCGTGCGCGCGCTCACGGGCGTCGACACCGACCGCCTGCCCGAGGAGAAGGCGCGCGGCATCACGATCGAGCTCGGCTTCGCGCCGCTCGTGCTGCCCTCCGGCCGGAGGCTCGGCGTCGTCGACGTGCCGGGGCACGAGGCGCTCGTGCGCACCATGGTGGCCGGCGCGATCGGCATCGACCTCGTGCTGCTCGTCGTCGCTGCCGACGAGGGCGTGATGCCGCAGACGCGCGAGCACCTCGCGATCTGCGGTCTGCTCGACATCCGGCACGGCGTGGTCGCGCTCACCAAGAGCGACGTCGCGGAGCCCGACGTGGCGGAGCTCGCCGAGGCGGAGACGCGCGAGCTGGTGGACGCGGCGGGCCTGGCCGGGGCGCCGCTCGTCCGCGTGTCGTCCGTGACCGGCGCCGGCCTCGAGGCGCTCCGCGCCGCGCTGGACGAGGCGGCCGCGCGCGCCGCGGCGCGCACCGCGCGGAGCGGCCCGCCGCGCCTCTGGGTGGATCGCGTCTTCGAGATGCGCGGCTTCGGCACCGTCGTGACGGGCACGCTGGTCGGCGGCGCGCTGCGCACGGGCCAGACCGCCGAGCTGCTGCCCGGAGGCAAGCGGGCGCGCATTCGCGGCCTCCAGAGCTTCGGCGAGCCGGCGGAGCACGTCGCGCCCGGCGCCCGCTGCGCCGTGAACCTCCAGGGCGTCGGCAAGAGCGAGCTCGCGCGCGGGCTGCTCCTCACCGTTCCGGACGCGCTCGCCGCGACGGACACGCTCGACGCGGAGCTCCACTGGCTGCCCGAGGCGCCGCCGCTCGGGCCGAAGCCGGCCGCGGTCGAGTGCCTCGTCGGCACCACCGCGCGGCGCGCGCGCGTCGCGCCGATCGGCGCCGGCACGCTCGCGCCGGGCGCGCGCGGCTTCGCACGCATCCATCTCGAGGACGCGCCGGCGCCGCTCCTGCCCGGCGACGCCTTCGTGCTGCGCGGCTTCGCGCGCACCGACGCGGGCGGCACCACGCTCGGCGGCGGGCGCGTGCTCGACGCGCATCCGCCGAGACGGCGGCGGAGCGATCCGGCGCTCGCGGCCGAGCTCGCGGAGCTCGCGGGGGGCGATCCCCGGGTCGCGCTCCGCGTGCGCATCGCGCGCTCCGGCTGGGCCGGCACCACGCGCGAGGCGCTCGCGCGCGAGACGGGCCTCCCGGACGCCGCCCTCGATGCGGCGCTCGACGCGCTCGCCGGCGAGGACGCGCTCGTCCGCACCGCCGACGGGGCGCTCCTCGCGCGCGCGGCCTGCGCCGAGCTCGAGCGCCGCCTCGCGGGCGCGCTCGCGAGCTTCCACGAGCGCGAGCCGATGCGTCCCGGCATGCCGCGCGGCGCCCTGCGCGGAGCGCTTCCGGACAACGTGCCGCGCGCCGCGTTCGAGCTCGCGCTGGCGAAGCTCGTGGGGAACGGGACGGTCGATGCAGCGGACGAGCTCGTGCACCGCTCGGACTTCGTGCCGCGCCTCACGCAGCGGCAGGAGGCGATCGCGGCGCAGCTGCGCGCGGACGCGATGATCGCCGGCCTCGAGCCGCCCACGCCGCGCGACTGGGCGGCCTCGCTCGGCGTGGAGCCGGAGGAGCTCCGCGAGGTGCTCGCGCACCTCGAGCGCGACGGCTCGCTCGTGCGCGCGCCCGGCGAGCTCTGGTTCGACCGCGTCGCCGTCGACGAGCTCCGCACGAAGCTGATCGCGCACCTCGAGGCCCACGGCAGCCTCGAGACGCCCGCCTACAAGGACCTGATCGGGACGAGCCGCAAGTACGCCGTGCCGCTGATGGAGCTCTTCGACGCCGAGCACCTCACCGTGCGCCGCGGCGAGACGCGCGTGCTGCACCGCCGGGCCCGATGACTCCGCTCGCCTGCGGCTTCGCTTGCGACCGTCAGCGCAGCCTCAGATACAGCTTCGAGGTCGGGATCTCGAGCACGGCCTGGAAGCGCGTGAGGAAATCCGAGCCGATCACCGCCTGCACGGGCTCGCCGCTCGGCGCGCGCGTGATGAGCTTGTCGAGGTCGGCGGTGAAGATCGTGACCGCGCCCACCACGGTCTCGCCGAACGCGAGGCTCTGGAGCCGCACCGTGCCGAGGCGCTGCTTGCCCGCGGAACCCGAGATCTCGATGCTGGTCGGCTCGATCGGCAGGCCGAGCTTCCGGACCGCGGCCTGATCGAAGATCGTCTTCGTGAACGAGGTGCTGATCTGCGCGCGCACGCGGTGCTCGCCCTCGATCACCACGTCGGCCTCGAGCTGGTTGAAGACGTTCTCGGACAGCTGGATCGCGACCCAGCCGCGCTGGCCCAGGAACTGCGCGAGCGACGGCTCCGCGGGCGCCGGCTGCGCCAGCGCGGCCACGCCCGCCACGAGCCAGGCGGCGAGACCGGAGAGCGCGGCGCGCGTCATCGTCAACGGCGCTTCGTCAGCTGGGTCACGGAGAGGAGCCGCTTCACCTCGTCGTCGGGCGGCGGCGTCGAGACGTTCGTCCAGGACTCGCGCCGCCAGCTGCCGCGCTCCGCCAGGTTCGCGAACGCGGCGCCCACCGAGTCGATCACCCGCACGGGACGCTCCGGGTCGTCGGGCCAGCGCGGGTAGTCCTCGCGGTCATCGCTCCAGCGCCCCACGTACATGCCGACGTTCGTCATCTCGCCCTTCTCGTCGAACGTCGCCACGTAGAGCGGATGCAGCGTCTGCAGGTCCACGTAGAGGATCTGCCGCGCCTCGATCTCGGAGCCGACGCCCTCCTTCTTGCGCAGGTCGAGCACGAGCGCGCGGCGCAGGTCCCAGCGATCGCTCGCGAACGACAGGCCCCACGGCCCGAACTCGCGATCCGGGCTGTCCGGGTAGCCCGGCGTCACGGAGTTGATCGGCGCCAGCACGTCGTGGAGCCCGACCACCTTCACGTCGTAGAGGAGCGGGCGGAACTCGAGCCCCTCGTAGCCGCTGCGCTTGGTCTGGATCGTGCCGCCGGCGTCGGTCGGCACCTGGATGGCCTGGACCTGCCCGCCGCTCCCGGCCGGGAGCACCGAGGTCGGCGCCATGCTCACCGCGAAGGACGGCATGTAGAGGCCCTCGGTGCGCGCGGCGTTCACGCGGCGCACCCGCCGCCACTGCGGCAGGTACGCGTGCAGGTCGTCCGAGCGCCCCGGGTCGACCTCCATCTCGGCGGGACGGAACTGCCGCCACGCGTACTCGCGCGCGTCGAAGGGCCGGCTGAAGAGGCCGCCCGCCACGAAGGTGCGTCCCTTCGCGCCGGGCGCCTGGTAGCCCGGCCGGTCCGCGCGGTGCGCGGTGATGAGCTTGAACATCTCGCCCTCGAAGGGCTCGGCGCGCCCGGTGCGGCCGACGAGGTCCGTCATGCGGAAGCGGCCGCGGAAGCCCGCCGCCTGGTAGCGATGCTGCACGTTCCAGAGCCACGCGAGGCCGGCCTGCGCGGAGTCGGGCGCGATGTCGTCCGGGTGGAAGGGGAGCCCCGTGCCGAAGCCCTCGAGGCCGCCGCCTTGCGTGAGCTTCGCCTTCCCGCGCCCGGCCTCGGTCGCCTGCTGGAAGAAGCCGGGCGGACCGTAGTCGCGAAAGCACGGGCCGATCTCGAGCCGCATGCCCTCGTAGAAGAAGCGCTCGCGGTTCGGCCAGACGAACTCGGGCAGATAGCGCTCGAGGACGGGCAGCTTCTCGATGTCGAGCGTGTCGCCGCTGGCGAAGGGGAGCGTCGTGACGTCTTCCGCCGGGGCCCCCGGCTTCGGGCGCAGGCCACCCGACGGCACGCAGGAGCCTTCCGCCGGCACCGCCCACGGCGAGCCGGTCTGCGCGGCGGCGGGCAGGGCGAGGAGCACGATCCCGAGGGTCCAGGGGACGATGCGCATCGCGGTCCTCCTCGAAGCCAGAGCAGAGCCTATCCGACGGAGCCCCGGAAGCCGGCTCTCCGCGCCGCCCGGACGCGCCGCGGCTCAGCCGAGCCGGAGCCGCTCGTCGGCGCCGATCATGCGCTCCTGGATCGGGATCCCGAGCGGACACGCGCCCGCGCACGGCGCGCTGCACGACACGCAGACCGAGGCGTTCTTCTCGAGGCGCGCATAGAGCCGCATCGCTTCCTTCTCGTCGCCATAGTCCTCGAAGTACATGCGGTGGCGCAGCACGTCGTGGATGGCGAGCTGCTCGGGGCAGGCCGGCAGGCAGGCGCCGCAGTGCGGCGCACAGTAGCTCCCCGCGACGAGCCGGTCGTAGCGCTCCAGGATCGCGACGTCCTCGGGACGCAGCTCGCCTCCCGACGCGCGGAGGTACTCGTCCACGTGCTGGAACTCCACGAAGGAGATCACCGCGGTCGAGACGTCGGGGTTCGCGAGCACCCAGCGCAGCGCCGCCTGGCTGTAGGAGCCCGCGTGCTCGCGGAAGCCCGCGAGGCCGTGGTGCTTCGCGCCCTTCAGGGTCTTCATCGCGACGACGCCCATGTCCTGCTCGCGTCGCGCGCGCGCGATGAGGTCGCCGAGCTGCGGCCAGATGCCGTGGTGATAGGCGAGCATCATCACGTCGAAGCGGCCCGAAGCGATCGCCGTCTCGGTCACCTCCACGAGGTTCGGCGTGTGCGACGAGAAGCCGAGGAAGCGGACCTTGCCGGCCCGCTCGAGGCGGTCGAACGCCTCGTGCACGTTCGGGTCCATGAGCCGGTCGACCTCGTCGCACGCGTGGATGTGGACGAGGTCGACGTGGTCCGTGCCGAGCCGGCGCAGGCTGTCTTCGATCACCTCCACGTACCGAGCGACCGGCGCACCCGCCCCGAGATGGCCCCAGGGCGTGCAGAACTTCGTGGCGAGGAAGACCTCGTCGCGGCGGCCCGCGATGGCGCGGCCGACCGCCTCCTCGCTGCCCGTCGCGGAGTAGTCGGGCGAGGTGTCGATGTAGTTCACGCCGCGCTCGAGCGCGAGGCGGACGACGTCCGTGCCCTTCGCCTCGCGGATGCGTCCCGAGCCGAGCACCACGTCCGACACCTCGAAGCCGGTGCGCCCCAGCCGGCGGTGCGCCCGCACGGTCGCGCCCTGCCAGGCGTCCGGATAGGTCGGGCTCGTCTTCTCGACCTCCGCCTGGATGCCCGCGTTGACGGCGCGCCAGCCCGTGTCGTCCCGCCCCCAGCCGAAGAGCGAGCGCGCGGCCGCGCCCGCCGAGGCGAGCACCGCCGCGCCGAGCGCCGAGAGCGCGCCCGCCGCGACGCCGGTCACGACGCGGCGGCGCTCGGGATCCGTGCCGGCGCGCACCGCACGCCGCGTCGCCACGAACGCGAGCACCATCGCGGCGACGAGGCCGAGGCCGAGCCAGAACACGCCCGAGATCGCGTTCTGCCCCTCGTAGCCGAGGCCGCGGAACACCTTCTCGATCGCGCTGCCGCCCGGATACGCGGTCCAGTCGTAGCCGATCACGAGGCCGTAGAGGAGCGGGCCCAGCACGAAGTAGCCGAAGCCGAGGATCGCGAGCGTCCCGAGGATCGGTCGAATGCGCATGCCACCTCCTGCGACCCGCGCAGTATAGGGACGCGGCTCAGCGGGCGGGCGCGCGCGGCGCTCAGCGGGCGAGCGCGCGCAGGCGCTCCGCGAGCGCGGCGAGGCCGGGCGTCGCGCCGGTGGCGGCGAGCCAGACGTCCGTCTCCGCGCCCCTCGCGCGCGCGAGCCGCGCGCCGAGCGCGGCCACGCCGGCCGCGTTGCTCCCGCTCTCGAGCAGGAACGCCACGCGCGGAGGCGCCTCGCTGCGCCAGGCCGCGAGATACGGCGCCGGATCCGTGTCGGTCTCGAGCACCACGCCGACCCCGAGCGCGGCCGCGCGCGCGAGCGCGTCCCCGCTCCGCGCCCCGAGCCAGAGCGGCGGGCCGCCCGCCTGTACCGGCTTCGGATGCACCTCGACGTCCGTGCAGCGGAAGTGCCGGCCCTCGAAGCCGACCGGCCCCTCGCGCCAGGCGCGCCGCACCACGGCGAGCGCCTCCTCGAAGCGCGCGGCGCGCTCGCGCGCATCGAGCCCGAAGCCGGCGAAGGCCTCCACCTCCGCACCGAGCCCGACGCCGAGCTCGAAGCGCCCGCCGGAGAGCGCGTCGAGCGTGGCCGCATCCTCCGCGACGCGGAGCGGGTGGTGAAGCGGAAGCGCGAGGAGCCCCGTCGCGACGCGGATCCGCTCCGTCGCGGCCGCGGCGGCCGCGCAGGCCGGCAGCGCCGCGGGCGCGCCGCCCTCCGCGGAGAGCCGCTCGGGCACCACGAGCAGATCGAAGCCGAGCGACTCCGCCTGCCGCGCCACGTCGGGAAGCTCCCCGAGCCGCGCCGCCGCCTCGCCCGCGCTCGCCACGATCCGCACGCCGATCCGCACGCCGGGAACGTCGCTGATGCGATCCCGCCCGGCTATGCTGCTCGCTCTTTCCCGCCCGCCCATTCCCGCCTTGGAACGCCGATGGCCCAGCTCGAGATCCCGGAAGTTCGCTCGCTCCATGGCTGGGTCGGCAAGGAGCTCGGCCGCTCGGACTGGCTCGAGATCACGCAGCAGCGCATCGACCTCTTCGCGGAGGCCACCGGCGACCGTCAATGGATCCACGTGGACCCCGAGCGCGCGAAGCGCGAGTCGCCCTTCGGCGGCACGATCGCGCACGGGCACCTCACGCTCTCGCTCGCGCCGTTCTTCTTCGCGCAGATCCTCGCGGTGAAGGGCGTGCGCATGGTCGTGAACCCCGGCATCGAGCACATGCGGCTGCGCGCGCCGGTGCGCGCGGGCGATCGCGTGCGCATGCACGCCACGCTGAAGGACCTGCGCGACCTGCCGGGCGGCGCGCTCCGTGCCACGCTCGCGCTCCGCTTCGAGATCGAGGGCCAGAGCCGGCCCGCGGCGTTCGGCGACGCGGCGCTGGTCTACTACCCGTAGGAGTGCGCGACGGGATGCGCGTCCTTCCGTGAAGCTCGCCCTCGCCCAGCTGAATCCCACGGTCGGCGACCTGGCCGGCAACCGCCGGCTGATCGAGGAGGCCGCGGAGCGCGCGAAGCGCCTCGGTGCCGAGCTCGTCGTGGTGCCCGAGCTCGCGCTCACGGGCTATCCGCCGCTCGACCTGCTCGAGCGCGACGGCTTCGTGCGCGACCAGCTGGCCGAGCTCGACGCGCTCGCCCCCGCCTCGCGCGGCATCGCGATCGCGCTCGGCGCGGCGCTGCCGGTGCCGCGCCGCGGCGGCAAGCAGCTCGCGAACGCGGCCGTGCTGCTCCAGGGCGGCGCGCGCGCCGGCTTCCAGGCGAAGACCCTGCTCCCGACCTACGACGTGTTCGACGAGAACCGCTACTTCGTGCCCGCGGAGGAGCGCGGGCCGCTCGCGCGGGTGGGCGACACGGCGCTCGGCATGACGGTCTGCGAGGACGCCTGGGTCGACGAGCACGCCTACGCGCTCGACCCGGTCGGCGACCTCGCGCGGGCGGGCGCGCAGCTCGTGCTGAACCTCTCGGCCTCGCCCTTCCACGCGGGCAAGGCCGCCGAGCGGCGGCGCCTCTACGCGGAGCTCGCCGCGAAGCACGGGGTGCCGCTCGTGTTCGTGAACCAGGTGGGCGGGAACGACGATCTCGTCTTCGACGGCGCCTCCTTCGTGGTCGACGCGCGGGGCCGGGTGCGCGCGTCGCTCCCGCTCTTCGAGACGGCGCTCGAGGTGGTCGACCTCGCGACGGCGCCGGCGCGCGCGCTCGACGCGATCGTCGACCCCGGGCGCGCCGAGCAGCTCGCCGCCGCGCTCGCCCTCGGCATCCGCGACTACTTCTGGAAGCAGCAGCTCCCACCGGGCGCGGTGATCGGCCTCTCCGGCGGCGTCGACTCGGCGGTGACGGCGTGGCTCGCCGTCCGGGCCCTCGGCCGCGAGCGCGTGCTCGGCGTCGCGATGCCGGGCCCCTTCTCCTCGAAGCACAGCCTCGAGGACGCGCTCGCGCTCGGCAAGAACCTCGGCATCGAGGTGCGGACCGTCGACATCCGTCCGGTCTACGAGAGCTATCTCCGCCTGTTCGCGCAGCTCTTCGGCGAGCGCGAGAGCTACGGCATCGCGCAGCAGAACATCCAGGCGCGGATCCGCGGCGCGATCCTGATGGCGATCTCGAACGCGGAGAGCCGGCTCGTGCTCGCGACCGGCAACAAGAGCGAGCTCTCGATGGGCTACTGCACGCTCTACGGCGACACGGTGGGCGGGCTCGCAGTGCTCGGCGACGTGTTCAAGCGCGACGTCTACGCGCTGGCGCGGCTCGCGAACGCGGAGGTGGAGCGGATCCCGTGGAGCACGCTCGAGAAGCCGCCCTCGGCCGAGCTCGCGCCCGGCCAGCTCGACAGCGACGACCTGCCGCCCTACGACGTGCTCGACCCGGTGCTCGAGCAGGCCGTCGAGCTCGGGCTCGGCGTGGCCGCGCTGAAGCCGCCGCCCGGCGTCACGCGCGAGGCCGCCGCCGCGATCCTGCGCCGCGTGGACAGGAACGAGTACAAGCGCCGTCAGGCGCCGCTCGTGCTGCGTGTCTCGCCGAAGGCGTTCGGCGCGGGCCGGCGGCTGCCGATCGTGCACCGCTACGCGCTCTGAGCCCCGGGGAGAGTCCGCCATGCGCGAACGCTCCCTCCTCTATCCGGGCGTGCTGCTCGCGCTCCTCGCGCTCGAGTTCTTGGTGCTGGCGGTGCACCCCGTCTCGCGCTCGACGTGGCTGCTCGAGAACCTCCTCGCGGTCGCGCTCGTCGCGGGCCTCGTGGCGAGCCGCCAGAGCTTCCGGCTCTCGCGCATCTCGTACACGCTGATCTTCGCCTTCCTCGTGCTGCACGAGATCGGCGCCCACTACACGTACTCGCTGGTCCCGTACGACGCCCTCTTCGAGCGCGTGTTCGGCGCCTCGCTCAACGAGGCGCTCGGCTTCGAGCGCAACCACTTCGACCGCGCCATCCACTTCGCGTACGGCCTGCTCTTCGCCTATCCGATCCGCGAGATCTTCCTGCGCGTGGTGAACGTACGCGGCTTCTGGGGCTACGCGCTGCCGCTCGACGTCACCATGTCGACGTCGATGATCTACGAGCTCGTCGAGTGGGGCGCGGCCGCGCTCTTCGGCGGCGAGCTCGGCCAGTCCTACCTCGGCACGCAGGGCGACGAGTGGGACGCGCACAAGGACATGGCGCTCGCGAGCCTCGGCGCGCTGATCGCGATGACGATCACGCTCGCCATCAACCGCGCGCTCCAGCGCGACTTCGCCGCCGAGTGGGCCGACAGCCTGCGCGTGAAGCACGCCGAGCCGCTCGGGGAGGAGGCGATCGCGCGGATGCTGGAGATCAAAAAGCGGATGGCCCCGCCCCTTCTGTCGCGGTGCGATGCGATCCGCCGCTCGTCCCTGGATGCGCACACGATCACATCAGAAAGGCAGATGTGATCACTCCCAGAATCGCGAGATCAACGATCGCAGCATATGCCCACCCAACTGTCTTCGCGGCCCCGGGCCGGCGCGTGCGAGCGCGATCGCGGAGGCGTACCTCGCCGGGACGGCGCCAGCAAATGCGATCTTGATGAAACGCCCGAGGATGCATACCTCAGCCGCCAAGAACGGAGGTCTCGTTGATATGTGGCTGACACTCGTCCACCAGATCGCGAGGGAGACCAGGAGGATGGAGATCAACAGACCCACCTCGCGCGCACCCAGGTGACGAGATACCAGTTGGAACCATCACGGCACCTCTTACTCGCCTCCGCTGATTGGGAGTAGCCGTCCGTCTTAAATATTGAACAGCGCATAAATAATCCAACACTGGTGGCATATCCATGGGCCCGCGCCCCGCGCAACAGCTGCTGCAAGAGAAGGCGCCGATCCCGAGCGCTTAGCTTGCGCGGCCGTCCCGATGACGAGTGCACGCGCAGCGCCTTCGTTCCTCCCGCGGCCCGCACATCGCGCCAGCGCATCACCGAGCCCGCGCGCGCAATC
>Ga0075327_1000339_pt1 | contig 12917 bp, 10 predicted proteins | sample MayberrySE_Catta_2_FD_120056 | JGI IMG/M metagenome (GOLD analysis project Ga0075327, IMG submission 120056) | Natural and restored wetland microbial communities from the San Francisco Bay, California, USA, that impact long-term carbon... | ecosystem: Environmental > Terrestrial > Soil >...
GGGCGCCGCCGAGGCGCACCAGGTTCACCACGTCGAAGAGCAGGTCCCCGAGCTCCTCGTCGACGCGAGCCTGCGGCGCCGCGCCTCCCGGGGCCGAGCGTGCGCGCAGGGCCTCCGTGACCTCGGCCAGCTCCTCGCTGACCTTCGCACGCGCGCCCTCGTGGTCCTCCCAGTCGAACCCGACGCCGGCCACGCGCTCCTGGATGCGGTAGGCCTTGGTGAGGGGGTCGAGGCCCGCGGCGAGGCCGCTCAGCACGCCCTCGTCCGGCTCGCGCTCCGAGGCCTTCAGAGCCTCCCAGTCGCGGCGCGCTCCGTCCCCGAACAGGTGGGGGTGGCGGGCGACCATCTTCGTCTCGAGGCGAGCGTACACGGACGCCGCGTCGAGCTGGCCCGCCTCCTCGGCGACCACGATCTGGAACGCGAGGTTGAGCAGCAGGTCGCCCAGCTCGCCCTCGAGGGCGTCCACGTCGCCCTCGTGGATCGCGTCGACCACCTCGTGCGTCTCCTCGAGGAGGTGGGGGACGAGGGACTCGGCCGTCTGTTCCCGGTCCCAGGGGCATTCCCTGCGAAGAAATCGCACCAGCTCGAGGGCGCGGTCGAGGTCGCCCGGGCCGCCGAAGCGGGGCGCGGGCCGCGCCTCGGACGCCCGGGCGGGAGAGGTCGACGCGTCGCGATCGGGGGTCGTTTCCAAGCCCTCTTCTTGGCATCTTTGGCCCCACATGTCAACGAATCCACAGGCCCGCGCGTGGCTCCACGTGCGGGCCGACGCGCTTCGGCGGAACTACGCCCGCGTCCGCGCCGCCGTCGGCGGAGCCCGCGTGATCCCGATGGTCAAGGCCGATGCCTACGGCATCGGGATCGCCCACACCGTGCAGGCGCTCGCCCCCGAGGGACCGTGGGGGTGGGGCGTGGCGACCCTCGAGGAGGGCCTGGAGCTCCGGACGCTCGGCGTCACCGCGCCGGTGGTCGTCTTCCCGCCGCTCCACCCGGCCGCGCTCGAGCCGGCCCTCGCGGCGGGGCTACACGTGTGCGTCTCGAGCCTGGGCGCGCTCGAGTCAGTCACGGCGGTGGCACGCCGGCTCGGGGTGGAGCCGCAGGTCCACGTGGATATCGACACAGGGATGGGCCGCACAGGGTTCGATTGGCGCCGCGTGTCCGAATGGGCTCCCCGCGTCGAGGAGGCCGCGCGCCGGGACGTCCGGTGGGTCGGCATCTTCACGCACCTCCACTCCGCCGACGAAGGCGAGGACTCCCTGCGGGAGCAATGGACACGCTTCCAGCAGGCGCTCGCCGGGATCCAGGAACGGCCTGCCGGGCTGCTCGTCCACGTGCTCAACAGTGCGGGGGTGTTTCGCGTCCCCGGGCACGCCGAGGCCGCGGTGCGGCCGGGCATCTTCCTTTACGGAGGGGAGATCGGGCCCGGCCAGCCCCGCCCCGAGGCGGTCGTCTCGCTGCACGCCCGCGTGGTCCACCTCCGTGAGGCGCCCGCGGGGACCACGCTGGGCTACGGCGCCACCTACGCGGCCCGGAGAGCGGAGCGTTGGGCCACCCTCTCGATCGGCTACGCCGATGGGCTCCCCCGGGCCCTCGGGAACCGCGGAAGCGCCCTGCTGGGCGGGAGGCGCGTGCCCATTGTCGGACGGATCTCCATGGACATGACGGTGGTAGACATCTCCGACGCGCCGGGGGTCGAGGTCGGAGACGTCGCGACCCTGCTGGGCGCGGAGGGTCGCGAGGCGATCACGGTGGACGACGTGGCGGAGCTCGCCGGGACGATCAGCTACGAGGTCCTGGTCGGCTTTTCGCGGCGTCTTCCCAGGGTTTGGACGGGCCTCGATGGATCATGACGAATTGATCGCGAAGGCCCGCGACGCCATGGAGCGGGCCTACGCTCCCTACTCGGGCTTTCGGGTCGGGGCCGCGCTGTTGGGCGAGGACGGGTCTATTCACACGGGGTGCAATGTCGAGAACGCGTCGTACGGGCTCACCATCTGTGCCGAGCGCGCCGCCCTGGCGGGGGCGGTCGCCCGTGGCGTGCGGCGCTTTCGAAGCGTGGCAATCGCCACGAGCGGCTCGCGGGCGGTCTCGCCCTGCGGGGCCTGCCGTCAGGTCCTGGCGGAGTTTTCCCCCGGCATGACCGTCGTTTCCGCGAGCGGGGAGGACCGGAAGGCGTGGACGCTCGACCAGCTCCTGCCCGAGCCTTTCGAGCCCGGACGCCACGGGGTAGGCGGCCGGTGACGCGCGCCGTGGCCATGATTCATGCGCTCCGGCACGAGGACCGGCTCGGGGCTTCGGCCCTCGTGCTCGCCGTGGGGCTCGCCGCTTGCGGCGAGGAGTCCCCGACGACGGTCGACGTGGGCCTCCTGCCGGTGGAGCCTGTGACGCTGCAGATCTACCTTCCGTGGGCCGAGTTCGGCTCCGACGTCGCCGTGTACGGCGGCTACGCCACCCCGGAGCAGCTCGACGAGTCCATCCTGGCGCGCTCGTACGCCGCCGAGGGGCTCGACGCCCACACGCTCGTGCGCTTCACGTCGTTTCCTACTGCCGTATCGGTGCGCGACTCCACGAATACGCTGCGCACCGATACGAATATCTCGTTCTACGGCGGCTGGGTGGTCGTGTTCTTCGACACGATCGCGAGCACGAACACCGGGCCCGTCGACCTCGCCGTGGGCGCGATCCAGACCGCTTGGCACCCACCATCCGCGAACTGGGAATTCGCCGCCGACACCGTCGCGGATCAGCAGCCATGGCCGGAGCCGGGCGGGGGGCCCGTCCAGCCTCTGACCACACGCACGTGGGATCCGGCCCAGGGCGACTCGGTGCAGTTCTTCCTCGACTCGGCGCAGGTGGCGCTCTGGGACAACCCCTTCGATCCAGCCTCGGGCGCCCGCATCGAGCTGCTCACCGCCGGGGAGCGTCTGCGCGTGATCGGCGGGGCGCTGCGGCTCCACACCCGCTCGACGATCAACCCGGACACCGTGCTCATCTCGACGGCCGGAGCCCAACAGGTGACCCTGATCTACGACGTCGAAGCCCCGCCCCCCGCCGACGGGATGCGCGTGGGTGGAGCGCCGGCGTGGCGAACCGCTCTGGACGTCGTCGTGCCCTCGGTGCTGAACGGGCCCCCGGAGCTCTGCGCCGCGGTGGGATGTCCGTTCACGTTGAACGCGAGCGACATCAACTATGCGGGGCTCCAGCTGAGGAGTCGGAGGCCGACGCTCGCGTTCCAACCCACGGACTCCATGACGATCGACGTGCGTCCCGTGCTCAGCCGCGCGTCGCTGCCGAAGTCGCCTGTCGGCGCATCGCTGCTACCCAATCAGACGGGGCTGCGCGTGGACGGAGCCGCTTTCGGGGCGCTCGAGGGGTCGCTCGTCGAGATCCCCATCACGGTCTACGCCAGGGCGTTCCTCTCCGGTCCGGACCCCGCCGGGCGGCTGCCGCCGACCACGATCGCGCTGCTCTCCGCTCCCGAGCCGAGCTCCTTCGCCTTTGGCGAGTTCTTCGGCCCGGGCGGGCCCAATGAGCCCGTCCTCAGGTTGGTGGTGACGGTGAGCCCGCCCCTGGAGCTGCAATGACGCCCCGCTCACTCGTGCTGACCGCCTGCTTGCTGGGAGCGGCGGCGCCCGTCGACGGACAGTCGATCTTCAATGCCGCCGGCTTCGGCCTTCCCGTCGAAGCGCTCGACGGCCGCGCGCGGGCGCTCGGGAGCTTCGGCATCGGGCTGCAGGGCGCGGGGATGCTGCCCACGGATCCCGCGGCGGCGGCGCGTGTGCTGCTTCCGACCGGCGTGATCGTGGTGCAGCCGACCTGGGTCGACTTCTCGCAGGAGGGCGTGAGCGATCACGACTATTACCAGGGGATCCGATTCCCCCTCCTCGCGATCGCGTATCCGGTGTATCGCGGGGCCCTCATGCTCAACCTGGCGTCCGTCTTCGACCAGAGCTACGCGGGACAGAGGACCGCCGAAGTCGAGCTGGGCGGGACGACGTACCCCGTGGTCGATCAGTTCGAGCAAGAAGGGTCGGTATCCCAGATCAGCCTCGGGTACGCCAGGATGATCGGGGAGCGCTTCTCCTTGGGCTTTTCCGTCGGCCACTACGCGGGCACGGTGGCGCAGAGCCTCGTGCGCAGCTACGAAGCGGCGGGCGAAGACGCGATCGAGCCCTACCTCTCGACGGGCTCCTGGCGCTACTCGGGCGAGTCGGTCACGGGGGGCGCCTCCGTCGAGCTGTGGGGCATCGTGAGGGTGGCGGGTAGCGCCACCTGGTCCACGGACTTGGACGCGAACGCGACCGGAGAGACGCAGGGTGGGGACCAGACCCTGAAGTTCCCGCTGCAGCTCCGCCTCGGCGCGAGCGCCATCCTGACCCCGGGCCTCAACCTGAGCGCGAGCGCGGTGCGGGCCGACTGGTCCGCCGCCGCCGAGGAGCTGGGTGGGACCGCTGGAACGACCCTGGGGCTCGGGGTCGGCCTCGAGTTGTCGCAGACGAGCCTGTTCGGGCGGGAGGCGCCGCTCCGCTTGGGGTACCGACGTGCCGCCCTGCCCTTCCCGATCGCCGGGGACGACGTGAAGGAGGAGATTTTATCGGGCGGGCTCGCGCTGGTCTTCAGCCAGGCGAACGGGGTCGTGCTCGCGACCACGGACGTGGGCGTGGAGAAGGGACGCCGCACCGGGGGCGGCCTGACCGAGGACTTCTGGCGCGGGACCGTATCCCTCCGGCTCGCCGCGTTCTGAGCCAGCCCGGGACGGCCCGGCCGCGCGGGCATCCGCGTATTGACGCGCCCGGGCAAATGTGTCCGAATTGAGGCATGTCGGGCACAACCGCACCGAGGCGCGCGTACGTGGAGACGTACGGGTGCCAGATGAACGTGAGCGATGGCGAGCTCATGGCGGGCATCCTCGCCGCCGAGGGCTACGAGCTCGTCGGCCGCCCGGAGGACGCCGACGTCGTCCTCGTCAACACGTGCGCGATTCGGGAGCACGCAGAGCAACGCGTGTTGGGGCGCGTGGCGCAGCTCAACGGGCTCAAGACCGGGCGGCCGGGGCTCGTTCTGGGCGTGACCGGCTGCATGGCTCAGCGCATGGGCGAGACCCTGCTGCGCGACGCGCCGTATGTCGACCTGGTCATGGGACCGGACAGCTACCGCTCGCTGCCGGAGTCGCTGGAGCGTCTCGGCGCGCAGGCAGGAGACCGCGGCACGGACGGCGACTCGAGGCGGGCGCGGCGCGCACGCGGTGACCGTAGGGGCCAGCTCACCGTCCTGGACCTCCACCCCGCGGAGAACTACGCGGGCCTCGAGCAGCGCCGCGCCGACGGCCCCACGGCGTGGGTCCCCATCCAGCGCGGCTGCGACCATCGCTGCACGTTCTGCATCGTGCCGTACGTGCGCGGCCCGGAGAAGAACCGAGCCGCGGGCGAGATCCTCTCCGAGGTCGAGGGGCTCGCCGGCCGCGGCGTCAGCGAAGTGACCCTACTCGGTCAGACCGTCAACTCGTACCACTGGGAGGGCGTCAGCTTCGCGTCGCTGCTGCGAAGCGTGGCCCGCGTCCCGGGAATACGGCGCGTACGCTTCACGTCTCCGCACCCGAGCGACGTGACGCCGGAGCTCGTCGAGGCCATGGCCGAAGAGCCGGCCGTCTGCGAGCACCTCCACCTCCCTGCGCAGTCTGGGAACGACCGCACGCTGAGGCGCATGCTGCGGCGCTACACGGTCGACGACTTCATGGGCAAGGTCGAGATGGTGCGCGAGGCGATCCCCGGCGTGGCGCTCTCCACCGACATCATCGTGGCGTTCCCCGGCGAGAGCGACGCGGAGTTCCGCGACACGCTCGAGCTCATGCGCGCGGTCCGGTTCGACGAAGCCTACACCTACAAGTACTCCCGGCGGGATGGAACGCCCGCGGCGCGACTGCCCTCCACGGACTTCGTCCCGGCGGCCGAAGCGCAGGCACGCCTCGAGGAGCTCATCGAAGTCGCCCGCGGCATCCAGGCCGAGATCAACCAGTCCGAGGTGGGGCGCTCGGAGGAGGTCCTCATCGAGCGGCCGGGTCGCCGGGAGGGCCAGGTCGTCGGCAAGACGCGACGCAACAAGGTGGTCGCGTTCGACGGGTGTGCGTCGCGGGTGGGCGAGTACGCCCTCGTCGGGCTCGAGCGCACGACTGGGGCCACGTTCGCAGGAACCGAGACGAGCTCAGCCGCTACCGCGGTGAGGGCGTGAGTCGGCTCGTCGTGGTCGCCGCCGCGATGGGTGCGCTTGCGCTCGCCACGGGCTTCGCATCGCTCAACTCGGGCCAACGGGTCACCGTGAGGTTGGGCTTCGTCACGTTCTATGGCGTTCCGCTCACCGTGGTCGCGTTCGTGAGCCTGCTCGTAGGCATGGTGGTCATGCTCGCGGCCGGAATCCGATCCGATCTCAAGGTGCGGCGCATCCTGCGCGCTCGGCTCGAGGCGGAGGATCTCGAGGAGCGGCGCCGCTTCATCGATCGGGACCAGCAGGATCTTTTCGGGGAGGGCAAGGAGAGGGGCTGATTCGCACGCGGGACCGGAGGGGCGCCGCCTAGGCCGCCGTCGCTTGGGACACGCGCCCCCGGTCGTGAGGCTCGCGCTCGCGTTCGCCGTGGGCGTGGCCTGGGAGCTCGCCGGCGCTCCGTGGTCGCTCGCGCCGCTCGCGGCGCTCCCCCTCCTGATCCGGCCCATTGGAGCATCGCTAGGTCCCGATCTGCGGGCCGTGTGGGTCGCGTGCGGCGTCTGCGGTCTCGCGGCTGCACGGCTCGCCTCGCCCGAGGCCGCCTGCGGCGAAGCTCCGGCGGCGGGCCCTGAGCCGGCAGCGCTCGAGGGACGCTTCCTCGCATCCCCCCTCGGGGGCTCCGCGCCCTTCCGCGCCCGCGGCGCCTGCGCGGACGTCACGGTCGTGCTGCCGGAGCGCGGCGTCGCGCCGGGCGACATCCCGCGTGCGATTCCCGCCGGTGTTCCCGTGCGCCTGGTCGGCGCGTGGCGTCTCGGTCGGGTGCGCCCTTGGTTCCGGGCCACGCAGGTGGAGGTCCTCCCCGCGCCGGAGGGGTCAGCGGGGGACGAGGACTCGTGGGGGTGGCGGGCGGTCCGCTGGCGCGACCACCTGGTGGAGCGCCTGGGTCGCCTCTACGGAGAGCGGGCGCCCCTCGTGGCGGCGCTCACGCTGGCGCGCCGCGAGGGCCTCGACCGCGAGCTGCAGGAGCGCTTCGCGCGCTCGGGACTCGCGCACCTGCTCGCGATCTCGGGCTTCCACGTGGGGGTGATCGCGGGAGGCCTGCTCGCGGCGCTCGCGCTCGTGGGGGTCGCGGCCCGCCGGCGGGAGCTCGGCGCCGCGGCAGGAGCGTGGGCCTACGTGGCGCTCATCGGCTTCCCCGACGCCGCGTGCCGCGCCGCCCTGATGCTGGCGTTCGTGGCGATGTCGCGGGCGCGGGGCCGCCCCGCCGCCAAGTGGGGCCCGATCGCCGCGGCGCTGCTCGTCCTCGTGGCAGCCCAGCCCGGCAAGCTCGCGTCGGTGGGGTTCCAGCTCTCGTTCGCCGGAGCGGCGGGTCTCACGGCCTGGGCGGGGCCCCTCACGGCCGCGATCCGGAGGCTGAGTCGCGGGCGGTGCCCGCGGGGGCTCGCCACGGCAGTGGCTGCCGGGCTCGCCGCCACGCTCGCCACGCTGCCCGTGGTCGCGTGGCACTTCGAGCGAGTGTCGCTCGTCGGCATCCCCGCGACGCTGCTCGCCACTCCGCTGGTCTCGCTCGCGCTCGCCGGCTCGCTCGCCTCGCTCGCGGTCGATTTCGCCTCGCATGCGCTCGCGTCGTTCCTGGCCGGCGGCGTCTCGGTGCTCCTCGACGCGCTCGAGGCGGTGGCGCGCGTCTCGTCCTCCTGGCCCTGGGCAAGCGTCTGGACGACGCGCAGCAGCGTGGTCGCGGGAACGTGCGGGCTGGTCATCGCCACGCACCTCGCACGCCGGCCCCGCATCGGGTCGCGTGCGCGGCGTCTCCTCGTCGCGTCGTACATCGCGAGCGGAGTGCTGGCGTGGCCGCTCCTGCTCGTCTGGCAGGGCCGCCGGACGGCTGAGCTCCTGGTGATCGACGTGGGGCAGGGCGACGCCATCGCGGTACGCAGCCCGGGTGGGCGCTGGATCCTGGTCGATGCGGGTCCGCCCGCGCGCGACGCGGGCGGCGACGCCGGCGCTCACCCGGTCGTTCGGGCCCTCCGCGCTCGGGGCGTCGGGAGGCTCGAGGCGCTCGTGCTCACGCACCCCGACCTCGACCACATCGGCGGGGCGGGGGCGGTCCTCGCCGCGCTCGACGTGCGCGCGGTCTACGACCCGGCGCTCCCGGCGCCCAAACCGGATTTCGTGGCCGTGCTCGACGCGGCCGCGTCTCGCGGGATTCCCTGGAGGGCGGCCCGAGCCGGCGGGCGCATCGAGCTCGACGGGGTGGTCCTCGAGATCCTGCACCCCCCTGATTCCCTGCCGCCCGACGTGGAGAGCAACGCGACCTCCGTGGTGCTCCGCCTCTCGTTCGGCGACTTCGACGCCCTCCTCACCGGCGACGCGTACACCGACGTCGAGCGAGCGCTCGCCTCGGCGCTCGGGCCGCTCGAGGTGCTGAAAGTCGGGCACCACGGCAGCGACACGTCCACCGACTCGCTGCTCCTCGCGCGCGTGCGACCGGAGGTGGCGCTCGTCTCTGTCGGACGCTCGAACCGCTACGGGCATCCCTCCCCGCGCGTGCTCGACAGGCTCGAGCGCGGTGGGGCGGAGGTCCGCCGCACGGACCTGGAGGGCACGCTCTCGGTGGTCGCCCGGCCGGACGGGCGTTATGAGGTGGCCCCCGAGCGGCGGTGACGAGGGCGCTCCCGCGCCGAAGACCGGGGAGGCCGGTCCACCCGCGCGCCGTTGACGGCCCGCGCCCTGGGCGCAGATTCAGGCCCATGCTCCAAAGCCACGTGGTCACGATCTCGCGCTTCCTGGTGGATCAGCAGCGTCTGCATCCGGAGGCGACTGGCGCCTTCACGGGCCTCCTGCACGACATCGCCCTCGCCGCAAAGCTCATCAGCCGCGAGGTGACGAAGGCGGGCCTCGTGGACATCCTCGGCTCCGCAGACGAGGAGAACGTGCACGGCGAGCAGGTCCAGAAGCTCGATCTCTACGCGAACAGCGTGGTGATTCGGGCGCTCGACCACACCGGCCTCGTGGCATGCATGGCCTCCGAGGAGAGTGAGGGGCTGATCCCCATCCCGGAGAAGTTCGACGCCGGGGAGTACGTGGTGATCTTCGATCCCCTCGACGGATCGTCCAACATCGACGTGAACGTGTCGATCGGAACGATCTTCAGCATCCACCGGAAGACCTCCAAGGGCGAGCGCGGCGTGCTGGAGGACTGCCTCCAGCCCGGGCGCAAGCAGGTCGCCGCCGGCTACGTCGTCTACGGCTCCTCGACGATGCTCGTCTACACGAGTGGGGCGGGGGTGCACGGCTTCACGCTCGACCCCTCGATCGGCGAGTTCCTGCTCAGCCACCCGCTCATGCGGATGCCCGAGCCGCCGAAGAAGGTCTACTCGATCAACGAGGCGTACTACCGCCGCTGGTCGCGAGCCCAACAGCGTCTGGTCACGCACCTCAAGACCGAGGCGAACTTCGGGTCGCGCTACATCGGCTCGTTCGTAGCGGACATGCACCGCACGCTGCTCCAGGGAGGCCTCTTCATGTACCCGGCGGACAGCGAGGCGCCCAACGGCAAACTCCGGCTCCTCTACGAGGCTTCGCCCCTGGCGATGATTCTCGAGCAGGCGGGCGGTCGCGCGACCGACGGCCACCGGGACATCACCTCGATCGAGCCGGAGTCGCTCCACCAGCGCACGCCGGTCTACATGGGGTCGCGCGAGTTCGTGGAGATGGCGCATCGGTTCCTGGCGGAGGAGTAAGGGCTCGGCGCTGACAGGAGGCGCTGCGGGGATCATGAGGGGCGTCCGATTCCGATGGCTCAGATGGCCAATCCGAAGCGTCGCTGGCTGGTGGGCTTCGATCCGGAGCACTTCCGCAAGCGCTCCGAATCCTCTGCGCCTCTCGACGCGCTGAGCGCGTTCCGAGAGGCGTTCCAGTCCAACCTGTGGGGTGCGGCCTCGCGCAGCGGACCGGGTTCGACCCCGCATCAGACTGCGGGAATCGCGACCAGCATTCCGCGTCTGTGCGCGCAGCTAGGCGTGCGTCGGCTCCTCGACATCCCGTGCGGAGACTTCTCGTGGATGGCGAAGGTCGACCTGTCTGGCGTGCGCTACGTCGGCGCGGACATCCTGCCGGAGATCGTGGAGCGCAACGAACGGGAATACGGCAGGGAGGGCAGGGCGTTCGTGTGCCTCGACCTCACGAAGTCCGAGCTTCCGGAGGCCGACCTCCTGCTCTGTCGAGACTGCCTCGTGCACCTGAGTCATACCGATGTCGCGGCTGCGCTGCGCAACGTCGCCAGGAGCGAGGCTCGTTGGCTGCTCACTACGACGTTCCCCGAGGAGCCGGAGAACGTCGACATCGTCGTCGGCGATTGGCGCCCGATCGACCTGACCAAACCGCCGTTCGACCTTCCGCCACCCATGGAGGTCTTGAACGAGGGGTGCACCGAGCAGGGTGGCCAGTTTGCCGACAAGTCCCTGGGCCTGTGGTCCGTTGCGTCGCTGAGAGCGCGGCTCGGTCCAGGTTCCGGCTGAGCTTGGCGCCCGCCTGGGGATTACTGCGGCTATCACCGAAGTGGGGCATCCGCCGGCCGTCTCGCCGCCCCCCACCCTGCGGGTTACCCGCGCCGCCTTGCCGCGGACCGGCGCCGCGCCTACCTCTCCTCCTCGCGCGACGGAGGTCGGGCAATGGAACCCATACATGGACATCGACATTATGCCCGTTCTGGACGACGAGCGGTCGGCGACCGTGGCGGAGACGCTGACCGCCGGCGGGTAGGCGCCCGAAGCAAGACGCCGCGCCCAACGATCCGGTTGGGTGCCAGATGATGCCCCACGCACCTCTCGTTCTCGTCGGAGTGCTCCTGAGCCTCGCCTCCCAGGCGACCGCCCAGACCACTCCCGTCGAAGGCGTCGTCACCGTCGTGGGATCGGGAGAGCCCGTCGCCGGGGCGGTGGTGTACCTGCTGGACGTCGATCTGCAGGGCGTAAGGGCCGTCCTGACCGACAGCGTCGGCGGCTTCCGTCTCTCGGCGCCCGAGCCCGGACCGTACAGCCTGCGCATCGAGCGGATCGGATACGAGACCGCACAGTTCCCGACGTTCGTCCTGCCCCCGGGAGGCGTCCGCAGCCTGCGCCCCGTCGTGCAGGTCCGCCCGGTGGAGCTCGAGGGTCTCTCGGTCACGGCCGAGCGCGTCTGCGATCTCAGGGGAGACGGCGGGGACCTCCTGCGCGTGTGGTCGGAAGCTCGCAAGGCCCTGACGGCCACGGTGCTGTCCGAGGCCCGAGGGGAAGACGAGTTCCTCGTCGAGGTGAGCGAGCGCCGGCTCAATCGCCGCCTCCTGGCGCTGGGCGAGCGGGTTGACACGGTACGCACCGCCTGGAACAGCGCCTTCCAGTTCGTGCCGGTCGACGAGCTCGCCGAGGTCGGATGGGGGCGGGTCGAGGACGGAGTTGTCTGGGAGGTCTACGGCCCGTCTCCCCAGGTGCTGCTCTCGCCGTGGTTCGCGGAGCACCACTGCCTCGGTGTCGCGCCCATCGGCACGGACTCGATCGTCGGTCTCGAGTTCTCCTCCCGGGACGACGCGCTCCAGATCGGCATCGAAGGCACCTTCTGGTTCGCGCCGCAGTCGTGGCACCTCCAGCGGATCTCCTTCGGGTTCACCGGGCTCCCGAGGGAGGGTGAGGCGACGCACGAGGGTGGAGAGATCGAGCTGCGCATGGAGGACGGCGGAGGTTGGTACGTCGAGTCGTGGCGGATCCGCGTGCCCACCGAGCGCACGCGCGGAGGCGGCCTGTTCGGCGGCGGAGGCCAGTTCGCGGGCTACGTCGAGACGGCGGGTAGGGTTCTGGAGCACGTGCGCTCTTCGCGGCCCTGACGCACAGGAGGCGCGACGCCGTTGCCCCCCAGCGCCGGACTTGCTGACCAATCCTCCCGACCGGCACAATTCCCCTGCCGGCTCGCATCGATCCGGTTCAGGCGTGGGACCAAGACCCTGTTCAGCCCAGGCTCATTCCTGCCATGTCCAAGGCCGTCGCCGATCTGAATGCGGTCCTCGGTGACCGCTACCGCGTCGAGCGGCTTCTGGGCGAGGGCGGGATGGCGAGCGTGTACCTGGCCGAGGACCAGCGGCACGGGCGGCGGGTGGCGCTCAAGGTGCTGAAGCCGGAGCTCGCGGCGGTCGTCGGCGCCGAGCGCTTCCTAGCCGAGATCAGGACCACGGCGAACCTGCAGCACTCGCATATCCTTCCGGTCTTTGATTCGGGCGAGGCCAACGGCCTGCTCTACTACGTGATGCCGCACGTGGAGGGGGAGAGCCTGCGCGACCGCCTGGAGCGCGAGCGCCAGCTGCCGGTCGACGAGGCGGTGAGGATCGCGACACAGGTTGCGGACGCCCTCGAGCACGCGCATCGACAGGGGGTCGTCCACCGCGACGTGAAGCCCGCCAACATCCTGCTGCGGGGCGACGACGCATTCGTCTCCGACTTCGGCATCGCCTTGGCCGTCGGGGCGGAAGGCGGCAGGCTGACACAGACGGGCGTGAGCATGGGCACGCCGCAGTACATGAGCCCCGAGCAGGCGACGGGGGACACGAGCGTCGGCGCCGCCTCCGACCTCTGGTCGCTCGGATGCGTGCTGTACGAGATGCTCGCAGGAGAGCCGCCCTACAACGGCTCCACGCCGCAGGCGATCCTCGGCAAGATCGTCTCCGGGTCCCCCGACGCGCTCACGAAGCA
>Ga0075327_1000340_pt1 | contig 12908 bp, 10 predicted proteins | sample MayberrySE_Catta_2_FD_120056 | JGI IMG/M metagenome (GOLD analysis project Ga0075327, IMG submission 120056) | Natural and restored wetland microbial communities from the San Francisco Bay, California, USA, that impact long-term carbon... | ecosystem: Environmental > Terrestrial > Soil >...
CCACCGACCCGCGCACCGCCTGATCGAAGAGCCGTCCCATCCCGATAGCGGGAAGGAACACGAGTGCGGTGACGGCGAAGAGCAGCATCTGCGCGCGGATGCCGGCACCGCGGCGGTCCGCGATGAACACCCGCCACGCGGTCGTAAAACCGAACGCCGCGTGGTAGAGGACGATGCCGGCGCCAGCACCCACGAGAAAGAGCGCGGCCTGGCGGGCCGTCACCGCCAGGTGCAGATAGGCGGCGCCCAGCGTGATGACAGACACGGCGGCTGCCACCGGCGCGTACGGCGGGACAGGCTGCCGGGAAACCGCTCCCGGAACGGCGACGGATATGTCGACTGTGGTCACGAGATCACCACCCTGGCCGGGTCCCTCAAGGCCTGGTCCGACCCGCCTCGCGGATCTTTGCGAGCCGTGCGGCCATCTCCTTCATCCGTTCGGGCAACCGCGCGGCAAGGTTTTGCCGTTCGCCGAGATCGCGGCCGAGATCGTAGAGCTGACCGCCGGGGTCGTTGCCAGTCTCGATGTCCGTGTTGGCGGTGACGCGAGGCCCCTTGCTCGGCTCGATGTACTTCCAGGTCCCCTCCCGCAGCGAGAGCACCGTCGCTTGCTGCACCAGGTGGTCGCGGCCTGTGCCTGCCTTGCCGAGGAGCGCAGACATGACGTCGAAGCTGTCGGGCGCGTCGGCGTCCGTCAGCTTCTGACCAGTGAATGCGGTGAACGACGCGAGCAGATCGACCTGCGACACGAGCGCGTTCGAAACGCCTGGCTTGACCTCTCGAGGCCATCGCACGACGAACGGCACCCGCGTCCCGCCTTCGAAGTTGCTGCCCTTGCCGCCGCGCAGCGGTCCGGCCGGCGTGTGCCCGCCGAGCTTCGCCACCGCCTCGTCCTTGTACCCATCGTCGACGACCGGACCGTTGTCCGACGTGAAGATGACCATCGTGTTGCTGGCAATCTTCAGACGGTCGAGCGTCTCGAGAATCACGCCGACGCTCCAGTCGCCCTCGAGCAGCGCGTCGCCCCGCGGCCCCATGCCGGACGATCCGGCGAAGCGCGGATGCGGCACGCGCGGCACGTGCAGATCGTGGGTGGCGAAATAGAGAAAGAACGGCGTGCCCCGGCGCTGCTCGACCTGCTGCTCGATGAAGGCGACGGCCTTGCTCGTGAAGAGGTCGGCCATGTCTTCGTCCTTCCAGAGCGCGGTTTTGCCGCCCGTCATCCAGCCAATCCGGCTGATCCCGTTCACGATGGTCATATCGTGCCCGTGGCTCGGATGCATGGTCAGGAGGTCTGGATTCTCGCGGCCTGTCGGCCAGTCGCCGACCTTCTTCTGATAGCTCACCGTGATCGGATCGCGGGGATCGAGCCCGACGACGCGCCGGTTCTCGATGTAGACCGTCGGCACGCGGTCCCCGGTGGCGGCCATGATGAACGCGGAGTCGAACCCGACGTCGAGGGGACCGGGCACAATCTCGCCGTTCCAGTCCGGCCCGCCCTGCGGCCCGAGGCCGAGATGCCACTTGCCGACGATGCCCGTCACGTACCCGGCCTTCTTCATCACCGACGGCAACGTGGTGCGGCCAGGGTCGACGATGAGCGCGGCATCGCCGGGCAGGATGCCGGTGCCCTTCCTGCGGAACGCGTATTCGCCGGTCATCAACGGATAACGTGACGGCGTGCAGGTGCCCGCCGGCGAGTGCGCGTCGGTGAAGCGGAGCCCCTCGCGCGCGAGCCGATCGATGTTGGGCGTCTTGACCTTCGTGGCACCGTACGAGGACGGGTCGCCGTAGCCCAGGTCGTCCATGTAGATCAGCACGACGTTTGGGCGCGTCTGCGCGAGTGCTGTCGCTGGCAGCACGGTCAGCAACGCGACAAGGATCCATCTGCCCATATGTGACTCACTGCCTCCTGAGGCGAAGCGCGATGTCCGCCTCATACGGCGGCGCTTCGAGCGTGCGGATGCCGCCGCCGGCCACCTGCGCCCTGCGCATCACGACGCCGGACAGGGTGTCGAGCCATTCGGCTTCCCACGCGCCGCCGGTCAGCTCGATTTGCAGGGCCGTAGGGCCGGCCGCATCGATCGGGACTGGCGGCTCCGTCCCCCACGTGAAGTTGACCTGCGGATCGGCTCGACGTGCCCACGGCTTCGACAGGTCCACGCCTCGGAAGTACTCCCCCTGCAAACCCGACGTGCGCGTCGGCCCGGGTTGGCGAAGAACGCTGGTGGGGATCGGCCCCTTCGCCCCGCCCTTCTCGCCGGCGGGCGGTGTCCACCACAGTTTCGTCACGCCTTGACCGCCGTTGTAGAAGTACTCGAGGCGCACCGGATACACTTCGCCCGCGGTCAGCTGAATGCGGCCCACGTCTTCCTTCTCGCCGTGATCGGTCCAGTCATCGATGAGCGGCACGCCGTTGACCCACAGACGGATGCCGTCGTTCGAAAACGTGTGAAACGCGTATTCGCCGGTTGCCGGCGCCTCGAGAACACCGGTCCAGCGCGCGGACCACGGGCCGGTCGGGATCTGCTTGCGCACGTAGATCGCCATGGCCCTTCCGCGCTCCGTGAGCGCCCGCGCGCTCCCTCCGGGCGGGACGCCGCCCCTTACCGCCGAATCGTCCGGTGACATCCGGACGAAATCGAAGCCCTCGATGAAGTCCTTCAGGATCTTCAGCTGGCGGCGCAGCGCCGGGCTGCCGCCGCCGGGCTGCGACGCCGGGTACTCGAACGTGCCGTCTTCCTGGCCCGCGACAAACGAGTAGTCGAGGTTGTTGTACAGCCCTCCACCGGCGATGATGAAGTCCCACGCCTCGGCGCGATACACCGCGTCGCTCGTGCCGCGAAACCCTGTTTCATCGTCGCCGATCACTTTCCCGAGAGCGTAATTGAGGCCGACGGTGTCGGGCGGCGTCGCGTAGTGGAAGTTGAAGATCGACACCGCCGGATGCGGCTCCACCACCTTGGCGGAGCCGTTCGAGATGTTCTGCGCGATGAGGTGCCTGGCCGGCAGGCCGCGCTCCGCCTCGACGATCACGTCCGCGATGTGGTGCTGCCACGCCGTCGTGATGCCGCCGAAATAGGGCTCGTTGCAGATCTCGTAGAACAGGTTGTCGAAGCCGTTCAGCTCGGTGACGAGCTTGCGGGTGAGCGACTCCTGGACGGCCAGAAGCCCCCCGTGCTTGTCGAGCGTGTAGACGTCGGTGCGGGCGACGGTACCGAGGCCGTTGATGTTGTTCGCCGCATTCATCGGGCTGAGCGCCCACTGCATCTCCTCGTACATCGGACAGAACAGCGTCAGCTCGACGACGATGTTCTTACCGGCAGCGTAGGCGATGAAATCCTTCAGCCTCGTGAAGTAGGCGTCGTCCCACCGCGTGAGGTCGAACCGGTTCCCGCCATTCGCGTAGCCTGGCTGAGTGCTGCGGGGCCACGGCGCGATGAACCGGCCCGCGCGCGGGGCCAGTGTGTTGCGGGCGATGTTGAAGGCCCCTTGTGGCTCCACGTAGGCGCCGCTGAAGACGCGCGTGTAGTTCATGCCGCCGGCCGACAACGTATCGAGATAGCGGCGGTAGTCGAAGTCCAGGTTCATCACCGCGCCGTAATGCTCGCCGGACGTGATGAGGATGGTGGGGCGGCCGCGCCACTGGAAGTAGTGCGGGTTGCTGTCGTGAAGCGCAATCGGCCTCGGGGCGCTCCCTCCCTGCGGCGGCGTCGCAGCCGTGTGTGGCGAGAAGCTGCCGATGCCGCCGACCGCGACCAGGACGGCGACGATGACCTGCGACCGCTCGTGTGAAATGCGCCTGCTTTGAGTTAGGATTCGCACTGTGCTCGCTGGCCCCGCCCATTCTACCGTGCCCGTCGCTCGAGGCCTGCCCGTCGCATCGTACGGCCGCAGGCTGGGCGTCCTGGCGCTCGCCGCAGCGCTCGTACTGACTGCTGCCGGACCTGGCCGCAGCCAGGTCAACCCGCCGCTCAACGTCATCATCATCCTGGCCGACGATCTGGGGTACGGCGATCTCTCGAGCTACGGGCACCCGAACATCCGGACTCCACATCTGGACCGGATGGCCGAGGAAGGCCAGCGGTGGACGAGCTTCTACGCTGGCGCGCCAGTGTGCTCGCCGAGCCGCGCCGCGCTGCTGACGGGACGGCTGCCGGTCCGCACAGGCGTGTATCGCCACGAGCCTCCCGATACCGGTCCACAGGGTGGACCCGGCGTCTTCATGAATACCGCCGCGGCGGGCCTGCCGCTCGACGAAGTGACGATCGCCGAGATGCTGAAGGGGCGAGGCTATTCCACGGCGCTCGTCGGCAAGTGGCACCTCGGCCACCTCCCCACGTTCATGCCCGATCGCCAGGGCTTCGACGAGCACTACGGGCTTGCGTACTCGAACGACATGGGCCTTGCCCCAGGCGTGAAGGGTGGACGCGCGATCATGATGGACCCGCGCGTGGAGTACTGGACCGTGCCGCTGCTGCACAACGGGAAGGTGATCGAACAGCCGATCGAGCAGCAGACGCTCACCGCGCGGTACACGGAGCAGTCGATCCGTTTCATTCGTGCGCATCGCAACCGGCCGTTCTTCCTGTACGTCGCCCACGCCATGCCGCACATGCCGCTCTTCCGATCGAAGAAGTTCGAGAACACGAGCGCGGCCGGGATCTACGGCGACGTCATCGAGGAGCTCGATTGGAGCGTTGGAGAAATCCTGAATGAACTCCGGACGTCTGGCCTCGACCGCAATACGCTCGTCGTGTTCACGAGCGACAACGGACCCTGGACGTTGTACGACCAGCACGGCGGATCGGCGGGACCGCTCAGGGACGGCAAGGGAACGACATGGGAAGGCGGCCTGCGTGTTCCGGCCATCTTCTGGTCACCCGGGCGAGTGCAGCCACGCACCGTGCTCGACATCGGCGCGATACTCGATCTGACGCCAACCATCGCGGCACTCACCGGCACGCCGCCGCCCGCCGGCCGTCCGATGGACGGAGTCGATCTGTCGCCGACGCTATTGCAGGGAGCCCCAAGCCCGCGCGACACGTTCGCGTTCTGGCGCGACGCCGAGCTCTACGCCTTCCGCAAAGGACCGTGGAAGGCACATTTCCTCACTCGCGGTGCTTACGGCCGCGGCCCGGCCCGCGTCATCCACGAGGTGCCGGAGCTCTATCATCTCGGGAACGATCCGGGCGAGCGATGGAACGTGGCGGCCGCCAACCCGGACGTTGTGCGAGAGCTGACCGCGGCGGCTGACGCCCATCGCAAGAGCGTGACGTTCGGCGAGCCGCTCATCGAACGGCGCCTCCCGGCAACCGCAAAGTAGAGCCCTGGCCGCAACGAACGGGTTCGTCACGAATTCGATCGGATTCAATCGAACAGGTGCTCGACGTCGATCTCGAGGGCGGCAGCCAGCGCCCGGTCGAGCTCGCGCAGCTTCGAGGGTGACAAGCGACCGACGAACGCGGTCAGCCGGGCCTTGGGGAGGCTCACGAGCTCGTCGCAATGCAGGGCGCTCTCATGCTTCAAGCCCTCGTCCACGCCGATCGGTACTTGACTGTCGAGCCCATGTCGCGCGGAATACACGGGCGCGCAGATGGCGGTCGCGAACCTCGAATCGATCGCCGCCTGGCGGCTGACGACGGCGAACACCCGAAACGCCCTGGGGTCGGCGCCTCCAGGCTTCGGCACGCGGTACAGGTCCCCGCGCCTCACACATCTCCCTGGTAGGTCAGGACATCGAGCGCCTCGCTGTTGAGGGCGTCCGCGTGCCGGTTGATCTGGTCCACTTCGCGGGCGCGCCTGAGCCGCGCAGCTTCTTCGCTGAGCCGCTCCCGCAGCAGCCGATCGACGGTCTCGGACCGGCTCTCGCCCCGGCGCGCCGCGCGTTTGAGGCCGGCCAGCACGTCTTCCGACAGTGTGACTGATGTCTTCCGTTTCATCTTCTATAGAGAATACTACAATCCTCCCTCGGGGACGCGCCGTGTCCGCGCGGCCCGCTCTCGTCGTCCCGGTGAACCTTTTCTTCCTCGTTCCGACTACACATGTGAATGCAGGGCCAGGAGCTGACGCCAACCGTGACCGACACCCAACCCGCCGACGCCCGCGCCCGTGAAGACGAATGGCTGGCCGTCCGCTGCCAGCTCGGCGAGCGTCAGGCGTTCGACGAGTTGATCGAACGATGGGGAGAGCCGATCTGGCGGTACGTGCGGCGGCTCACGGGCTCGAACGATGCGGCGGACGACGTCGCCCAGAACGTGTGGCTCCGGGTGCTGCGCGGGATCCACAAGCTGCGTGACGGCTCGAGACTCCGGGCGTGGCTCTTCGGCATCGCGCGACGCACGCTGATGGACCGCTTGCGCGAGCAGTACGCGGCGCCTGACGTCAGGGCGATCGATGACGTCGACCTTCCGGCCGTCGACACGACCGAGGACATGGAGACGGACCTGACGGCGGTCGAGCGTGAGCTCGCGCGGCTGCCGGTTGTCGAGCGCGAGGTCCTGACGCTGTTCTACCTTCGGGAACTCTCGCTCGACGAGGTGGCCGATGTCCTCGGCGTGCCGGTCGGGACAGTGAAGTCCCGGCTGTTCCGGGCACGGCGAATCCTGCGCCGGGAAGTCGAGCGCCAACAGAACCACACGAACGTGAGTCCACACGGGACTCGATGAGGTCATCATGACTACGACACACAACGCTTCGCGGCCTTCAACCTCCGCGGCATCGCTGCACCGGCTGGTCGATGCCGAGCTCTCGATGCCGTCGCGGCTCGGCTATGTCGGCCTGCTGCTGGCGGCGTTGACGATGACCGGCGTCGTGGGGACCTTGTGGGCCACCGAACCGGCGTTGCCGATGCGCACGCACGTCGCGTTCGGGCTGATGGTCGCCATCGGCTCGTCGTGGATCGTCTTCGCGCTCTGGGTGCTCACGCACCGCCGCATCCTCTTCGCGCGGCACAACATCGTCGCCGGGCGCATGGCGGTGACGTTTACGTCCGTCTTCCTGCTTGGCTCGCTGTTGATGGGGTACGCGACCGGACGGTCCGAAGCCTACAAAGCAGCCGCCGTCGGACTCCTGATGCTCGGCCTGGCCGTCGTCGTGCTCGTGCGCGCCCACCGCGAGTTCGCGAGGCTCGCCGCCCGCCGCGACGCCCTCGAGCGCGAGCTCGGAAGGAGCCGGCGATGAGGCAGCCGGGACGACTCGCCTGTGCGGTACTCGCCGGTGCCGCTGCCGTTTACGCCGGGCCCGCGAACGGCCAGGTTCGCGACGCCCAGGATCGGCCGCTCGTCGCGGCGGACGGCACGGCCTTCGTGGTCACGAGCGGCATCGTGCGCGTGCCCGAAGAGCGAGCGGGTGGGCCATCGGGCGCCACTGACCTGGCGGTCGTCCGCGTGCGGCGGGCCGACGCTCCGAGCCGGACTGCCCACGTCATTCTCGCTGGGGGTCCCGGCGATTCCGGGATCAATCTCGTGCTCGGCATGGCGCGCCAGGGCGGCGCGGCCCTCGCCGATCTCATCGCCGGAGACTACATCGGCATCGATCAGCGAGGCACCGGACAGTCGTCTCCCAATCTCGCGTCGAACGTGCTCTACGACCTGCCGCTCGATAGCGCCGGTTCACCGGCGACGTTGCTGCCGTCGATGGAACGAACGTCGCGGGCAGTCGCCGACGGGTTCACTGCCCGCGGCATCCGCCTGAAGGCGTACAACACGCGCGAGAGCGCCGACGACATCGAGGACGTGCGCCGGGCGTTCGGCTACGACCGCATCGTGCTCTGGGGCCGGAGTTACGGCTCGCATCTCGCGCTCGCGACCCTGCGCCGGCATCCCGCAGCGGTCGAACGGCTGGTGCTGATCGGCCCGGAGGGACCGGACCACACGTGGAAGCTGCCGTCGCAGGTCGATGTGGTGCTGCAGCGCCTGGCGGACAAGGCGCAGGTTCCCCACCTGCCGGCCCAGATGCGGCAGGTCGTGGACCAGCTCGCGCGCACGCCCGCTGTTGTCGAGACCACGCACCCGGTGACCCGACAGCCGGCCACGGTCACCATCAGTGCGTTCGACCTGCAATGGATCACCGCGCAGGCGCTCGGCGATCCGCGCGCCATCGCAACGCTGCCGGCCGCCTATCGGGAGATGACGGCGGGCGACTTCCAGCGGATCGCGCCGCTCGTCCTTCTGCGCAAGGCACGACTCGGCGTCGAATCGGCGATGAAGCACATGATGGACCTCAGCTCGGGCGCCACCGCCGACCGGCTGGCTCGTATCGAGCGAGAGACCAGCACCGCCGTCCTCGGCAACGCGATCAACTTCCCGGGTATGTATCTGCGCGAGGCGTGGGGATCTCCGGACCTCGGCGACGACTTCCGGCAACCCGTCACGAGCGACGTGCCGGTCCTGATTCTCGTCGGCGACCTCGATCCGCGCACGCCGGTCGAAAACGGCCTCGAGCTCCTGAAGACGCTGCCGAACGGCAGACTCGTCGTGATCGAGAACGCGTCGCACCAGTTCGACGTGTTCGGCTCGGCCCCGATTCGGGCCGTGCTCGGTCAGTTCCTGAAGGGCGCGGCGATCGACACCGAACGGATCGCGCTTCCCGCCCTGCCGTTCCAGCGGTGAGACGGGCACGGCCTGGGTCAGGGCTGCGGAAGCGCGATGCCCGCGCCAGGGCCAACCGGCAGCCCGGCGACGATCCAGACGACGAGCAGCGCGGTCCAGCCGAACATGAAGGTCACCGAGTACGGCAACATCGTCGCGACGAGAGACCCCAGTCCCGCCGAGGGCTGGTAGCGCTGCATGAACGCGATGATGAGGGCGTAGTAGGTCATCATCGGGGAGATGACGTTCGTCGTGCTGTCGCCGATTCGATAGGCCGCCTGGGTGAACTCGGGTGTGTAGCCGAGCAGCATCAGCATCGGAACGAATACCGGCGCCATGATGGCCCATTTCGCAGAGGCGCTCCCCATGAACAGATTGATCGTGGCCGACACCAGGACGAAAGCCACGAGCAGAGGAATCGTTCCGAGGTCTGCGGCCTTGAGCGCCTCGGCCCCCTTGATCGCGAAGATGAGTCCGAGCTGCGTCCAGTTGAAGTAGGCGACGAACTGCGCCGCGAAGAACACCAGGACCAGATACACTCCCAGCGTTTCCATCGCCTTGCCCATCGCCTTGACGACGTCTCCGTCGTTCCGGATCGTGCGGGCCCCGAGGCCATAGGCGAGGCCGATCACCAGACCGCCAGCGAAGATCACGGCGACGATCCCGGACATGAACGGCGAGCGCAGCACCTCGCGGGTCCGGGGATCGCGCAGGAACCCGCTCTCGGGAACGAGCCCCCATACGATCAACCCTGTCAACAGCGCGGCCGCGCCGCCCGCCAACCACAATCCGCGCTTTTCTGACGCAGCGAGCGTCGTCGCGGTGGTGTCGGTGTGCTTCTCTCCGCCGTATGCGCCGAGCCTGGGCTCGACGACGCGCTCGGTGATGATGGTGCCGAGCGCGGTAATCAGGAACGTGGAGACGAACATGAAGTAATAGTTGCAGGACGGGTTCACCTCGTATCCGGGCGTGATGATGCGTGCGGCCTCTTCGGAGAGACCGGCGAGAAGCGGGTCCACTGTGCCGAGCAGCAGGTTCGCGCTGTAACCACCCGACACACCGGCAAACGCCGTCGCCAGTCCAGCCACCGGGTGGCGTCCGACGGCATGGAACATCATCGCGGCCAGCGGAATGAGGAGGACGTAGCCCACTTCCCCGCCGGTGTTCGACATGACGCCCGCAAAAACGATGGCCGCCGTGAGCAGCCGCGGCGGCGCCGAGAGGACGACCAGCTTCAGGCCGGCGCCGATGAGGCCACTGCCCTCCGCAACCGCGATACCGAGCATGGCGACCAGAACGGTCCCCAGGGGCGCGAACCCGGTGAAGTTCGACACCATCTCCGTCATCATCCGGTGCAGGCCACTGAGCGACAGCAGGCTCACCGGCTGGACCGGCTTGCCGGTGCCGGGATGGGTGACGGTGAGGTCGAACTGGGCTGCGATCCCCGACACGACGACGACCATCAGGGCCAGAAGCGCAAAGAGCGTGGCCGGGTGCGGAAGGGCGTTGCCGCCGCGCTCGACGATGGAAAGGAAACGCGTCAGCAGCGTGGGCTGTGGCTCTGCCATGCGGAATCTTACTGTGCCGGGCGCTGCGCAGCGGCCGTAATCTCGAACAGCTCGCCGAACTTTCGTCGCTGCTCCAGGCTTCCCAGCATGACGAGCACGGCATCCCTCTCGAGCGGCGTCTCGCCGGTCAGACGCGTGACCAGGGACCCCTGGCGATCGAGCGCGACGACGCTCAACCCCGTCGCCGAGCCGATGCCGGAATCGGCCAGTCGACGGCCGGCGAGCGACGGGGGGACGGCAATTGAGAACAGTTCCACGCCCTCGCCGAGGACGACGAGCTCGTAGCCGCGCAGCAGCGACATCACGGCCTCGACGCCGAGCGTCGCATAGCTGAGCACGAAGTCGGCGCCCGCCCGGTGGATGGCCTCGACGTTGCGTTCGTGCGTGATGCGGCTGACGATCCGCAGCGACGGGTTGAGCCGGCGGCAGTACACCGCCAGATAAACGTTCATGGCGTCGTCGTTCGTGGTGAGGAGGACCGACGAGACCCGGGCGATGCCCGCGCTCTCGAGGAGCCGGCGATCCGCGGCGTCGCCGGGAAAGAGCGCCACGCCGTCGTCGCGCATGGGCTCGAGCGCGAGGCTGTTGCGGTCGATGGCGTGAACCTCGGCGCCTTTCCGCCTCAGCGCGCGCGCCGCCGCATGGCCGACCTTTCCGGCCCCGATGATGAGGACCGGCGGCGGCGGCGGCGTCTGAGCGTCACTCGACATCAACGCGTTCAGCCCGGCCATCTGTGGCTCGGTGCCCGCCAGCACGATGACGCCATCGGGCTTGATCAGGGACTCGGGAAAGGCGGGCCGGAGCTTCCCGCGCTCCCACAGGCCGACGACACTGACGCCGGTCTTCTCGCGGAGCCGGGTATCGCGAACCTTCTGGCCCGCGAGCATCGTGTCGCGGGCCGGCAGCTCGGCAATCTGCAGCCCGCGGTAGGCACCCATGACGTGCGCGACGCTGACGCCCGTGTCGGCGCGATTGGCGAGGTACTCTCCGAGCTGATGCTTGAGGGGCAGCACCGTGGTCGCGCCGCTCAGCTGGAGGACGTCGATCGAGTCCTCCTCCTCGACGATGGCGACAATCGGCAGGTCGGGAGCGATTTCCCTCGCGGTGATCGTGATGTTGCTGTTCGTGGTGTCTTCGCAGTTGGCCAGGAGCATCCGCGCGCCGGCCGCGCTCGTACGCTGGTAGGTCACGCTGCTGTCGTTCTCGCCGGCAATGACCGCGACGCCCTCGCCAATCAGCCGGGCGGCCGTCGTCGGGTCCGGCTCGATGACGTAGTAGGGAATGCGATCGGTCCGCAGCCGTTCGATCAAGCCGATCGCGATGGCGTCGTACTCGGTGAGGATCACGTGACCGCGCATGCCTTGGGGAACTTCGCGCGGCGCCCGCATCCGTACGCGCGCCTCGAGCCAGGGGGCGTAGAACAAGCTGATGAACATGAACGGCAGCATCACGAGCAGCAGGACCACCCCGGACAGCAGGACGAGGATGCTGAACAGGCGGCCGATATCGCTCGTGAACGTGATGTCGCCGAACCCGAGCGTGGTCATCACCACCAGCGTCCAGTAGAACCCCGTAATCCACGAGTGTTGTTCGGCCTCGACCTGTCCTTTGATGACGTGGAAGAGGATCGCGTAGAGCGTCACGAGCGCCACGAGGCTGAGCACGTACTTCAGCAAGGCGCCCAGGTTGGCGCGCGCCTCGCGGTTCCCCATCAGGTACGCCAGCTGACTGCTGGAGAATTTCATCGAGCCTCCCGACAGCCCGCGTCGATGCCAGCCAGCAGGGCTGCCGCGAGCGGGCCACTCAGGAAGACGAGGCGGGCTTTCAGATCCCGAAGCAGCATCCGACCGGCATACTGTACTCCGGCGCGGCGGTCAGCGCCTGAAGGCCGACGGCACAGGACCGCGCCGACCACGGCGCTCACGAAGGACCCGGCGCCTGAACGGCCTTGGCGCTACTGGATGTTCCCGCCCGGCGTCAGCCCGCTCGGCACACGCGCGGGAATCGTCTTGTCGAACCCGTCGTCATTGAGCGCGTTCAGGAAGGCGATGATGTCGACGTTACCCCGCCCCACGTTCACCCGGCCGAGCAGAGGATCGAGCTGGTCGCGCCTGACGTTCGCGTTCTGCGGGCGGCGGCGGCCGCCCCTGTAGAAGCCGAGGACGTCCTGCAGCGTCTGGAATGTGCCGCTGTGCATGTAGGGCGCGGTGTATCGGAGGTTTCGTAGCGACGGCGTGCGGAATGCGTACGCGCCCTCGATGCCGGCGTCGGAGCTCACGAGCTTGGCATTGTCGGGCACGCCGAGGACGTGCGGCTTGAAGTCCGAGAACATCGGACCGGCGTGGCAGTTCACGCACCCCGCCCGATCAAACTGTTCCATCCCCCTGATCTGGTCGGGCGTCATCGCCGCGAGGTCGCCGCGCATGTAGCGATCGAACGGAGAGTTGTTGGCGTTGAGGGTCCGCTGGAACGCCGCGAGGGCCTTTCCCACGTTCTCGGCGGTCACCGCTCGACTGCCGCCGAACGCACGGCTGAAGAGCGTCCGGTACTCCGCGACGCCGGCGAGCCTCGCGGTCACGGCCTCGAGCGCTTCGGCCTCACCGTACGCGTCGCCGCGCATCTCTTCGAACGACTCGATGGGCTCGAGCGCCTGCGCCTCGAGGCTCGCCACACGCAGATCCCAGAACATCGGCGCATTCGCAGGATCGTACCGGCCGGACGAATCGATGCCGTTGAACGCGACGTTCAG
>Ga0075327_1000341_pt1 | contig 12901 bp, 16 predicted proteins | sample MayberrySE_Catta_2_FD_120056 | JGI IMG/M metagenome (GOLD analysis project Ga0075327, IMG submission 120056) | Natural and restored wetland microbial communities from the San Francisco Bay, California, USA, that impact long-term carbon... | ecosystem: Environmental > Terrestrial > Soil >...
TGGCGCAGCCGAGCTTTGCACTTTGCCGTGGTTCCGACAAGGTATTCGGCACGACCGCAAGGGCGACGCCGCTTGGCCGAGGATGGCGGACGCGGTTGACGTGTGTACCCCGCCGACGAACTGGAATTCGCCGGTGGGCAATGATGGAAAAGGATGCTACCTACCTGATCGGCGGCGCGTACATGATGCCGCCGAGGCTCCACAGCTGGTTGAGGCCGCGGGGAATGCCGAGTTCCGAGCCGGTGCCGAGATTGCGTTTGTAGATGTCGCCGTAGTTGCCGACCGTTTTCAAGACATCCGCAGCCCAGCTTTTCGAAAGACCGATTTCCTCGCCGAAGCTTCCCTCGTTGCCGACCAGCCGCTTGACGGCCGGTTTATCCGAGCCGAGCGCCTCATCGATCGTGTCGAGGCCGACCCCAAGCTCTTCGGCATTGATGAGCGAGAAAAGGACCCATTTGACCAGCGTCGCCCAGGCCGGATCGTCCTGGCGCACCACCGGGCCGAGCGGCTCTTTTGATATCGCATCCGGCAGGATCAGGTGGTCGTCCTTGTCCGGAAGGCTCAGGCGTTCAGCGTAAAGCTGCGAAATATCGCTGGTGACGACGTCGCAGCCGCCGTCCTTGTAGGTCTCCAGCGTCTCGGAAGCACTTTCTGTAAGCACTTCCTCATAGGCCATGTTGTTGGCCACGAAATAATCGGCGAGGTTGGGCGCGGTGGTCGTCTCGGCCTGGACACAGACCTTGCTGCCATCGAGTTCGAGCGAGGAGAATACACTTCTCGATCGGTGCAACATGAAACCTTGGCCATCGTAGTATGTAACGCCCACAAAGGTAAGGCCGAGCCCTGCCTCGCGCTGCATGGTCCAGGTCGAGTTGCGCGACAAAAGATCGAATTTGCCAGAGGCTAAGGCGTCGAAGCGGTCCGCAGTCGATACTGGGATATACTCGACCTTCTCGGGATCGCCGAAGATCGCTGCGGCAACCGCTCGGCAGAAGTCGACGTCGAAGCCGGCCCACTTGCCGTCGGCGTCTTGCGCCGAAAATCCGGCAAGGCTCGGATTGACGCCACAGGTCAGCGAGCCTCGTTGTTTGACATCGTCAAGCGTCGCCGCAACGGCCGCCGAAGAACAAGCGATGCCGACCAACGCGGCGGCAACCTTCAGACTAAGGCTACGACAATGATTTGCGTTTCTCATTAGCTCTCGCTCTGGCGGCTTGTGGATCCAAGCTTATAGCTTGGCTTTCTGGAGGACGACGACCTTGGTGCCGACCGGCACACGCTGATAAAGGTCGATCACGTCGCGGTTGACCAGCCGGAAACAGCCCGAAGAAACCGCATATCCGATCGTACGAGGCTGATTGGTGCCGTGGATGCGGTACACGGTATCCCCGAGGTAGAGGGCGCGAGCACCCATCGGATTACCTGGGCCACCCGACATGAAGCGCGGCAGGTAGGGCTGGCGCTTGATCATCTCGGGCGGCGGCCGCCAATCAGGCCATTCCGCCTTCCGGCTGATTTTCAGCAGGCCTTGCCACTGAAATCCCTCGCGGCCCACGCCGATGCCGTAGCGAATCGCCCGCTGCTGGTCCTGGACGAGGTAGAGAAACCGCTCGTTAGTGTGGACAACGATGGTACCCGGCGGTTCGTTTGACCGAAAGTAGACCGGCTGTGGCCTGTACTGAGCCGGGAGCATTTCCTCCTCCGGGGTCGGTACATAGCCAGGCTGATCGAGAATCTGGAGCTCTTGCTGGGCGGCGCCAAGCGGCGCGCCAAAGGGGAGTGCCGTCAAGACCGCCAGTCCGATCACGCTGAAGACATGCCCGAACGGCTTGAGTAACATAGTTATCATGTGGTCCTCATCTGCAAGTCGAATTACCCGGTGTCCATATCTGGGGCGGCTGCGCCTTATGTCGATGACGACGCTAGGCCGGAGCACTGCAGCGCACAAAAACCATCGTCCCGTAACGCTGGCGCGCGCTCGGATCGACCCATTCGCTCACCAGTACACCATTGTCAAATGAGACGATCAAGCGGTCCGGCTTGATCCCGGGCGGGCCTTTCGGACCAAGGTAGGAGCGGCCGTCAGGCGAGACCTTAAGAAACACTTCGGACGGCTGGGTCTGATCGGCGAGGTACATGGTGACACCGCCGTTTGATCCCTGTCCGATATCAAAGGGGTTGCTGCAAGCCGCCTTCGCCTCCGCCACGGTCCGCTCCTTCTCGGTTTCGGCCTGATAAGACGCCAATCCCCACGAACCGGGCAGATCGGTTATCGATATCGCGACCGTCGGGGCGACGGCAACCGGTGGTCCGGATCGACTGCTGTTGCAAGCGGCAAGGACTGCCGCCAAGAGCGGCACAGCAATCAATATCGGCCGGAAGGCACAGCTGTTGCGGCGTTTGCGAGGAATTCTCGTCATTGCGTCATCCAACTTCACCTTTTCCAAGCTGGACTTGTCATTTTTGCGTGTCCAAGTCGAGCAAAATCTTAGAAGCATGTCCGGTCAGAATTTAAGCGCCGATGGCCGCTTCGTCGAAGAAAAGCATGTTTGTGTCATATAGCGGAAGGAGGCCGACTTGACGATGCACGCTCTGGGAAAGACTTTGTACTCCCGGCTTTGACGTGCGGCAGACAATCTCGGGAGGCTCGCCGGCTATAGCGCTCTCGTCATCGACTACCAGGGCGACAGCTTGCCGTTCGACGTCATCCAGCGCGGACCGATTGTCGGCACTGGTCAGGGGTTCACGTGGCAAGGCGTTCCATGCCATGCTTTTCTTGGCGACTGAGGGATGAGTGACATTCGGGAGGGCGCGGAGACTATTTTTTTGGCTCCGCCTCAAAGGCAGCGATGAAAGCGACTCTCGCCCTTGGCGTAGCGATCAATCTGCTCTTTGCAAGTACCTTACTCGCCGCTGGCTACCGCCTTGCGCCGTACAAGGACGAACTGTTCGACTATCCGAAGGTGCTCGAAAGCGCTTATGGCGGCGACTACGTCAAGGTCGAATACATAGAAGCGCGTGACATCAACCAGCGCGACGAAATCCCCGTCAAGAAAGCGCGCCCGGAATATGTTTCGCTCGATACCCGAACCGCCGAGCGCGACATGGAAATCAAAGTCGGCAGGAGAACCGTCGGTTTTATCGCGACGGGTCAGCTTGAGGGCGCCAAGGCGATCGTAATCTACGTCCATGGCCGCGGGGGCAATCGCTTTCAGGGAGCCGATGACGGCATGTTCGGTGGAAACTTCAACCGAATAAAGAATCTGATGGTGCGTAACGGCGGCCTCTACCTGTCTCCGGGGTTCCCTAACCTGAAGGGCAGGGGGGCTGAGGAAGCCAAAGGACTTATGCAATACTTCGCGGCGAAGTCGCCGGGCGCGCCGATCTTCGTCGCCTGTGGCTCGCTTGGTGGCGGCATATGTTGGCGGCTCATTGAAGATCCGCAAGCCGCCGCCATGCTGGCGGGCGTCCTGCTGCTCGGCTCGATCAACGACGATGATTTTTTCCGCAGCCCGCCGGCAACCGGGGCCGTCAAGAAGGTGCCGATCTATATCGGTCACGGCACCAAAGACATCATCATATCCTGGCAGTCACAACAGGCCTTCTTCGAGAAGGTGAGGCGGGAGCTTCCCGGATATCCGATCCGCTTCGCGTTGTTCGATACCGGCGTTCACGGCACGCCGATCCGGATGACGGACTGGCGTCTGGTACTCAACTGGATGCTCGAGACCGGCGGCTGGTAGAGGCGAAGCGCAGCGAAACCGAAAAATGTTGCCTGCCTCCTACGGGAATCTCGCTCCCCTCTACAAAACCTCCGTGACGCTTCCGCCGGGTCCACGTCGTGTCGTCGACGATGGCGAGCGACCCAGGTTCCATGTTGCCACCGTCGGCAGGGCTGGGTTTTCCGGGGTTCCGCCTGGCGGCGCTCTTCGTAGCTGTCGCAAGATTCTGGTCGTCAAGCTCGACTTCATCGGCGACTGGATTCTGACGACGCCGTTCCTGGACAACCTCAGGAGTAACGCACCGCGGGCGGAGATTACCGCCGTCGTGCTTGATCGGGTGTTCGACCTCGCCGCGACCTGTCCTTTCGTGGATCGGACGGTCTCGCTCTCCCGTGCCGACCAGCGACGCGTCGTTTTCGCCGCGGCGAATGTCGAAGCGCTTGCTTCCTTCCGTCGCGATTACCGAGGCCAGCGGTTCGATCTCGCGCTGGTTCCGCGCTGGGACGCCGATTTCAACGGCGCCCTGCAGGTCGCCTTCGGCAGCCGGGCATCGGCGATTGTCGGTTTTTCCGAGCGCTCCGCGACCCGAAGGGGCATCCTTAACCGCGGCGAGGATCGCTTCTATAGCCATGCGATCGTCGACCGTCGCCTCGTCCACGAAGCCGATCGCGATCTCGCGCTGGTCGAGACATTGGGTGGCCGGATCACCGAAGCGCCAGTGCGCGTCGATTTCACTGCCGCTGATGCGAACGAGGCGGACCGGTTCCTCGACCGTGCGATGGTTCGAGCCAAACCGTTCCTTGTGCTCGCACCCTTCGGGTCGAAGGCCAGGAGCACACTGCCGTCGGCGCGGCTGGCGCGAATCATACGGCGTCTCGCCAAGGCGTTCGACCTTGGCCTCGTTGTCGTCGGCGGTCCGCACGAAGAAGACCGGGCCGCCACCTTCGCGCGTAACGTCGGGCACGACGCGGTCTCCGCCGCCGGAAAACTCAGGATGCGGGCAAGCGCAGCGCTGATCGCCCGGGCTTGCGCTTTCATCGGCATGGATTCGGGACCCGCCCACATCGCCGCTGCGGTCGGAACGCCGGTGGCGGTCATCTCGTGCCACCCGATGGGCGGCGCGCCCGATCACGCCAACGCGCCTGAGCGGTTCGCTCCTCGCGGACGTGCCGGCGCGGCCGTCGTGATCCGTCCGGTGCAGGCCACAGCGCCTTGTCAAGGTGGCTGTGCTTCCGATGAGGCCCATTGCATTCTCGCACTCGACGAGACGGTATTGTGGCCGCAACTCGCCGGTTTCATCGAGATGATTTTCGGTGTGTCCCCGGCCAGGACAAAAAGAAGCCGTCCGGTGTCGCCGGCTCGGCACCGTCAGCGGGCGGCGAGGGGCAGGTCCGTACGACTTGATTTTACATGATGCCGGACGGACAACCGGCTCCCCCTGCTGGAGTCGGGACATCTTAGCAAAATCGGAGTTTCAATGATGAAGGGTGCTGACGACCTCGCCAAGACCTTTGCCGCCCGCCGGGGCAAGACCTATCCGGCGCATACGTGGCTGGCCACGCATTTTCCCGACTATGTCGAGGTGATGCTCGAGCTCGACGAAGTCATCAGGCGCAAGCCGCGACGGTACGACGAGCGGATGCACGAGCTCTTCCACATCGTCGCACTTGCGGTGAAAGGTTCGAACTTCCACAACCAGCCGCATCTCAAGGCACACATAAAGAAGGGCTTGCAGCTTGGGCTTCACCCGGAAGAGATCGGCGAGGCGCTGATGGTCTGCGTCAACCCGACCGGCGCGGCGACGCTCACTTACGGCGTCACCTGCATGCTCGAAGCAATCGACGAGCTGAAGGCAGAGGGCTGGCAGGAACCGGAGTAGGGGGATCGCTGTTTACGACTTGAGCTTAGCGAAGGGAGAGAAAGTCATGACAGACCATGTCTATTCCGTCACCGAGATCGTCGGATCGTCGAGCAAGTCCGTCGACGGCGCCATCCGCAACGCCGTGAAAACCGCGTCGGGCTCGCTGCGCCAGCTCGAATGGTTCGAGGTGACACAGATCAGGGGGCATATCGACGACGGCGACGTCGCCCATTTCCAGGTCATGCTGAAGATCGGTTTTCGCTACGAGGGACCGGGCGCGCCGACCTAACGGCGTCAAGACGGGATACCGCGTCGCCGCCGACCCTGTTGGCATGTCGCTCCGATATGATCTATGAGGCGTCCCGAGCCGGTCCGTCCAGAAGGCCGGCGTCTCCAGAGAGTAACCATGACCGACCCCAACGGCGCCCTTTCCGGTATCACCGTTATCGACCTCACCCGCGTCCTCGCCGGTCCCTATTGTACGCAGCTGCTCGGCGACCTCGGCGCCGACGTGCTCAAGATCGAGCGGCCCGGAACCGGCGACGATACGAGAAAATTCGCGCCCCCCTTCGTCGCCGACGACCAGGGCAACGAGACCAGCGAAAGCGCCTACTATATGAGCGCCAACCGCAACAAGCGGTCGGTCGCCGTCGACATTACGACGGATGCCGGGCGGGATATCGTCAGGCGTCTGGCCCTCGATGCCGATGTGCTGGTCGAGAACTTCAAGACCGGCAACCTCGCCAAATACAGCCTCGGCTACGAGGACCTCAAGGACGCCAATCCGAAGCTCATCTATTGCTCGATCACCGGCTTCGGCCAGACCGGTCCCTATGCCAGCCGCCCCGGCTACGATTTTCTCATCCAGGGTATGAGCGGTTTCATGTCGATCACCGGCGAGGTCGAGCGCGAGCCGCAGAAGGCCGGCGTGCCCATCGCCGACATCATGGCCGGCATGTTTGCTGCAGTCGCCATCAACGGTGCCCTGCGCTACGCCGCGGTCACCGGCAAGGGCCAGTATATCGATATCGGCATGCTCGACACCTCGGTTGCCTGGCTGGTCAATCAGGGCATGAACTATTTGCATTCGGGTCGCGCCGAACGGCTCGGCAACGCCCATCCCAACATCGTCCCCTACCAGGTCTTCAAGACCACCGACGGGCATATCGTGCTGGCGATCGGCAACGACAGCCAGTTCCGGACCTTCTGCGAATTCGCCGGCGTGCCAGGGTTCGCTGCCGATCCGCGCTTTGTGACCAACGACGCCCGGGTCAAGAACCGCGCCGAGGCGGTAGCAAAGGTCCAGGAGATTGTGGAGAAACACCCCTCGCAGTACTGGCTCGACGAACTCGAAAAGCTCAAGATCGGCTGCGGGCCGATCAATACATTGGATCAGGTTTTCTCCGACCCGCATGTGCTGGCGCGCAAGATGACCGTCGACGTGCCGCATCCGCTGCTCCCGGGGGGAGCGAAACTGATCTCCAGCCCGTTACGGCTGTCGGAGACGCCGGTCGAATATCGCCACCATCCGCCGCTCCTCGGCGAGCATACCGACGAAGTGCTGGCCGAAAAACTCGGCCTCGACACGGCCGCCGTGGCCGAACTGCGGGCGGCCGGCGCGATCGGTTAGCCCCCGGGGCCCCGCTCAGACCACCGGCCTCCAACCGTAGATCCAGTCATTCCGCGCCAGGGTTACCCGCCGCCCGGCGACGCGGAGCGCCATGTTGCGGGCGGCAGCCATCGACGAGTTGAAGTGGTAGATCTCGCCTGTTGCGAAGGCAGCTTTGTAGACGCTCAGAGCACGGGGTCTGCGCCAGGACTGGTAGGAGCGGAGGGCTTCTGCCGAATCGTCGGGGCTCGCGGCGAAACAGCCGGCGAGCACCGCGGCATCCTCAATCGCCATGGCGGCGCCTTGGGCCAGGTACGGCGGCATTGCATGGGCGGCGTCGCCGAGCAGCGCCACCCGGTCCGATACCCACGGACCCGCCGGATCGACGGCGAGGATGGCCCATTTGCGCCACTCGGCCGGCGCGCCGATGATCCGTTGTGCAAGCGATGCCCATCCGGTGAAGCGTTCCGCCAGCCAGTAGTGATCGCCAGGCTCGCTCCATCCGATTCCCCGCCAGTCCTCGCCGACGATGGCGACGATATTCACAGTGCGGCCGTCGGCGATCGGGTAGTGGACGAGATGGGCATCGGCTCCCAGCCAGAGACCGATTCGCGACGCTGGAACCGTTTGCTCCAGTACGCGGGCGGGTACGGTGGCGCGCCAGGCCGTGCTGCCGACCGGCCATGCGGCCGTCGTTCCCGGCAAGCTGGTTCGTATCTCCGAAAGGACGCCATCGGCGGCGATCAGCGCCATGGCCGGGAGAATGGCGCGCCCGGAACGGGTTTCGGTGCCGAGCAGGAGGTCTCCGCTGCCACCGGCGAAGTTAACGACGGTGGTGCCGAGTCGAAGGTCGATCATCGAATTACTCGTAACCGCGGTGCTTAGGACCGATTGCAGGTTCGCGCGGGCGATTACCCTCCAGGGGCACCCGTATCGTTGGGGCATGGCTGCAAGCGGGATCGAGCAAAGCCTTCGTCCGCTCGGTCCGAAGCGAATGTCGATGGCCTCAGGCTCGCTGGCCGCGGTCGAGAGGGCTTCGCCAAGGCCGAGGGTGTCGAGGATGCGGCCGGCATTGGGAGTCAGTTGAATGCCGGCGCCGACTTCGCTCAGCCGCTCCGCGCGTTCGCAAACGATGGTGCGGAAGCCGCGGGCAGCAAGCGCCAGCGCTGCGGTCAGGCCGCCGATGCCGGCCCCGGCGATGACGATGTCACGCCGTTCGGCCACGGCCCGCTGTCTCCACCGCCGGCCACTGGGTCAGGCCGCCGCGTGCTGGAGCGTATGACCCGGCGGATCGGTTTCGCTCGGCTGCAATCGCGCGTCGTATCGAAACAGGGTCGAGCAATAGGGACACACCTTTTCGTTGGCGTCGCCCATGTCGAGAAATACATGCGGGTGATCGAACGGCGAAGTTGCGCCGACGCACATGAACTCCTTGACGCCGATCGTGATCGTCGTCACGCCGCTGTCGTTCTGGAAATGAGGGACGACGGGGTCGGCCATGTCACTATTCCTGTTGGTGTCCTTTGATTGGACGCGACAATAGCGGTCCTCGTTATCAATGGGTAGAGTTCATGCAAAGGAGAATCCGTGTCGCAGGCCTTAACATTCAAATCGGATGAAATCGAAATCGCCTATTTCGACGAGGGTGAGGGCGACCCGATGCTGCTGATCCATGGGTTCGGCTCGAATGTTGCGGTCAATTGGCGATCGACCGGCTGGATCGACACGTTGAGACGCAGCGGTCGACGGGTCGTCGCTTTCGACAATCGAGGCCATGGCGCAAGCGGCAAGTCCTACGATCCCGAGGATTATCGGCCGGGGCGAATGGCGCGAGACGCCGCCAATCTGATGGATCATCTGGAAATCGGCCGGGCCGACGTGATGGGGTATTCGATGGGCGGGCGAATCGCGGTGGTCCTGGCGCTTGGTCGCCAGGAGCGGGTGCGCTCGTTGGTCGTCGGCGGAATGGGGACTGCGCTGGTCGAAGGCATGGGCGGAGAGGAGCGGATTGCCGCTGCGCTGGAGGCACCCAGCCTTGATGCTGTTGCCGACCAGATCGGCCGTGTCTACCGGAAATTCGCCGAGCAGACGGACGCCGACCTCAGGGCTCTCGCCGCCTGCATCCGCGGCTCGCGTGAACCGGTCCCCGCCGAGCGCTTGGCGGAGCTTCGCCTGCCGGTGCTGGTCGCGGTCGGCACTCGCGACGCGGTCGCCGGCTCCGCCGCGGGGCTTGCGCGGCTGATCCCCGGCGCCGAGGCGCTCGACATCCCGGATCGCGAGCATTTACCGGCAACGGGCGACAGGGTTTTCAAGGCCGGTGTCCTTGAGTTTTTGGCGAAGCGACGCTGACATCGCGGACGGAAACGGACGAAGCGCGCGGAAAGGAGTTGTGATGAGAAATGAGGACCTCGTGGGCGTGTGGCGCGAGCAGGGCCGCGATATCATCAACGCCGACGGCACCACCGTGACGGCGAGACCGCGCAGTTCGCAGATCATGTACAGCCCGGACGGTTTCATGAGCGTGGTCAGCACCCCACGACAGCAGAAGACGGTACCGGAAACCGTGGCGCGTATGGATCTCGACGCCACCACGCCTGCGGCCCGAGCCGACGCTGCGGCCGGCGTTACCGCCTATGCAGGCACGTTCAAGGTGATCGGTGAAGACGTCCACCATACGTTGTTCACTGCCCTCAATCCCAATCGGGTCGGCGAAACCCAGATTCGCCACGTGACGCTTACCGGTGACGATCTCACCTTGACCGCACCGAAGGACCCCGAGGGCAACTCTTTCCGCATCTTTTGGCGACGGGCGCGAAACGCCTGATCGCGCTACGCCTGCGTTTGGCGTGTCGGCAGCTTTGGGACTAGGCTGCGGTACAGGATGGCCGAGATTGGCCCGGCCCGCAATTCCGGAAAGGCAGGCTCGCCGGTGTTCGATTTTGAACGATTTCTTTCGGAGTGCTGCGAGGCGGTCGAGCAGGATCCCAGTCATCGCGCGGTGCGCGAAATCGCGGCGCAAGCCGTCGCCGACCCGTCGGCGGTTCTTGCCGGGCTCGGCGAACCGCAGCGGGCGGGCATCACCCCGATGTTCCAGTCGGACAAGCTCACCATCCTCAATGTCGTCTGGGGTCCGCATATGACCGTCCCGCCCCACGATCACGACATGTGGGCGGTGATTGCGGTCTACGCCGGGCGCGAAGACAACATCTTCTGGCGACGGATCACCGACGATAGTGGCACGACGATCGAGGCCGCCGGAGCAAAGTCGCTTGCCGTCAAGGATGCCGAACCGCTTGGCCGCGATATCGTCCACTCGGTGCTCAACCCGGTCGATCGGCTGACCGCCGGCATTCATCTCTACGGTGGCAACTTTTTCGAGACCGGGCATCACGAATGGGATCCAGAGACCCACCGCGAGCGTGCCTACGACTTCGAGACGGCACGGCGCCGCTTCGAGCGGTCAAATGCCCTGTTGACGGCTCGCTAGACCGGCGTCCACCGTCGGAACAGCAAGTCCCCTGCCGGCTGAACGGCGTATGTTGTCGGCTGCATTGCGGCCCCTAGATGACCCACAAGAGCCGATTGTGCGGGCAGATTCGTTTAGGGACTTCGGCGAGAGTGCCGCGCGTATCGCTGGAAAATATTGGGCCGGCTCAGCGCTTGTGCTATCCTGTCGCGGAGGAGACACCCATGAGCGTAAGAACAACACGACGGGCGGACGACACGGTAGAGACCGTCGACCCGATATGGGCCGAGGTCCGCGCCGAAGCTCAAGAAATCGTCCACACCGAACCGACCATGGCGAGCTTCGTCTTTGCCACGGTCCTCAATCACGACCGGCTCGAGGATGCGATCGTTGATCGCATCGCGCAGCGGCTCGACGACCATGTCGTCAGCGCCGAAGTGATCCGTTGCGGTTTCGAACAGGCATTTGCGGAAGATCAGTCGCTTGGCGATTTCATTCGCTCGGATATTGCCGCCGTATACGATCGCGATCCCGCCTGCGACCGCTATATCGAGCCGATTCTCTACTTCAAAGGATTCCATGCAATCCAGACTCATCGGCTTGCCCACTTCATGTACGGCAGAGGCCGCAAGGACTTCGCCTACTATCTGCAAAGCCGATCGTCGGAAGTCTTTCAGACCGATATCAATCCAGCGGTTCCCATGGGCCGCGGAATTTTTTTGGACCACGCCACCGGCCTCGTGGTTGGCGAAACCGCAGTGATCGAGGACGAGGTCTCGATTCTTCAGGACGTGACGCTTGGCGGGACCGGCAAGGAAGATGGCGACCGCCATCCCAAGGTCCGGCATGGCGTCTTGATCGGGGCAGGCGCCAAGGTGCTCGGCAATATCGAGGTCGGGCGCTGCTCGCGCATCGCGGCTGGCTCGGTGGTCTTGCGGCCGGTGCCCGCCAACACGACCGTGGCCGGCGTTCCGGCTCGAGTTATCGGCAAGGCGGGCTGCGCCGAGCCAGCCGTGACCATGGACCAGCGTCTGTCCGAAGATGCGGACGAGGTCGGATAGTCGAAACCGCCTGTTATCCACCGCTGTCGGCGACAGCGTCGGGGCGGCGAAAGATATCTTCACACTAAAGGGGAAAGACATTGGATCGCACGGAGATCCTCAAACTAGAAAAATACTTCCAGCGTCGCTTCAACATGCCGGCGATAACGATCAGGCAGCGTCCGCAGAAGGACGATTCGGCTGAAGTCTATATCGATGACGAATTCATCGGCGTCGTCTTCCGCGACGATGAGGACGGCGACCTCTCCTATAATTTCACGATGGCGATCCTCGACATCGACCTCGAGTGAGATGTGTTCCACATCTCGATCCCGGTTTGCGATCACAGCGGATTGGCGCACGGATTGCTTCCCGAAGGGTTTCGGCGGCTTCGATCGCGTCGGTCTTTGCGACGCGTTGCGTTGGCCGCCGCTCGTTTCGCGAGGCTGAGGTCCATTGGCGCAAAGGTAAAGGGTAGCTGAACTGGCGGAGTCGGGCGCACTTGTGTCAGCTTGCCGGCTGACGCGACAATTACACAAGAACGGAGAAGATGACGATGACCGTCTATGCGCTCGAAGGCGTTAGCCCAACTCTCCCGGCGAGCGGCCAATACTGGGTTGCGCCGAACGCGGCGGTGATCGGAAAGGTGACTCTGGGGGAGGATGTCAGCATCTGGTTTGGCGCGGTGCTGCGCGGCGATAACGAGCCGATCGTTCTCGGCGACCGCACCAACATCCAGGAACATGTGATGATTCATACCGATCCCAATTTCCCGTGCACGGTCGGACCGGACTGCACCGTCGGGCATCGCGCCATCCTCCATGGCTGCACGCTTGGCGCCAACACGCTGATCGGTATGGGCGCCATCGTGCTCAACGGGGCAAAAGTCGGAGACAACTGCCTGATCGGCGCTGGGGCACTGGTGTCGGAGGGCAAGGAGATCCCCGACAATTCCCTGGTGCTGGGCATGCCCGGCAAGGTCGTCCGCGACGTTACCGAGGATCAGATCGCTATCACAAAGCGCGCTGGCGCCGGCTACGCCGCCAAGTGGAAGCGCTTCAGAAGCGGTCTTACCGTAGTCTAGCCCGAATATCTCATAGAAACAGGTGCATCGGCCCCGCGGATCTGAGAAACTTATTTTGCAACAAATAGTTATCAGATTCAGGAAGCGGGCCCGATGCAAACACAGTGTATCTGCGAACA
>Ga0075327_1000342_pt1 | contig 12891 bp, 11 predicted proteins | sample MayberrySE_Catta_2_FD_120056 | JGI IMG/M metagenome (GOLD analysis project Ga0075327, IMG submission 120056) | Natural and restored wetland microbial communities from the San Francisco Bay, California, USA, that impact long-term carbon... | ecosystem: Environmental > Terrestrial > Soil >...
ATCAAGGTCGGCGCGGCGACCGAGGCGGAGATGAAGGAGAAGAAGGCGCGCGTCGAGGACGCGCTCCACGCCACGCGCGCGGCCGTCGAGGAGGGCGTCGTGCCCGGCGGCGGCGTCGCGCTGCTGCGCGCCCAGCGCTCGCTCGACGGTCTCGAGCAGGCGCTCGAGGAGGACCAGCGCGCGGGCGTCGCCATCATCCGCCGCTCCGTCGAGGAGCCGCTGCGCTGGATCGCGCAGAACGCCGGCGTCGACGGCTCGATCGTGGTGGACAAGGTGAAGGGCGGCAAGGGCGCCTTCGGCTTCAACGCGGCCACCGAGCAGTACGAGGACCTGGTGGAGGCCGGCGTGATCGACCCGACCAAGGTCGTGCGCTCGGCGCTCCAGAACGCGGCGAGCGTCGCCTCGCTCCTGCTCATGACGGAAGCGATGGTGGCGGAGAAGCCCGAGAAGAAGAAGGGCATGCCCGGTGGCATGCCGGGCGGCATGCCCGACATGGGCGGCGACGACTTCTAGCCGCTTCTTCGAGGATCCAGGATCCGGTGGCCCCCGCGCGCGTGGCGGGGGCCACCCACGTTCCCGCGCGAAATCGCTAAGCTCCGCCGCGTTCGCGGTCGGCGGGGGGCCGACCGTCTTGCTCGAGGCCCCGAATGCTCCAGCGGCGGGGTTCGCGCGCTCTGACCGACGCGCGGCTCACGAGGCTCATCGCAAAGCTGCGCGAGCGCGGCTCTCCGGTCCGCTCGCTCGCGGCCGAGTTCGTGTACTTCGTCGACACCGACGGCGCCCTGCCCGCGCGCGAGCTCGCGGTGCTCGAGCAGCTGCTCGAGGACGGCGCGGAGCCGGCTCCGAGCCCGCCCGCGCAGACGCGCCTCTGGGTGGTGCCGCGGCTCGGCACGATCTCGCCCTGGTCGTCGAAGGCGACCGACATCGCGAAGAGCTGCGGGCTCGCGCACGTGCGGCGCATCGAGCACGGCGTCGTCTGGTCGCTCGGCGGCATCGGGCGCGACGCCGCCCTCGCCGCCGCGGAGCTGCTCCACGACCGCATGACCGAGTCGGTGCTCGAGGGCGCGGAGGAGGCAGAGCGCCTGTTCGAGCGCGCCGCGCCCGCACCGCTCGGCTCGGTGGCCGTGCTCGCGCGCGGCGTCGAGGCGCTCCGCGAGGCCGACCGCAGGCTCGGCCTCGCGCTCGCGCCCGACGAGCTCGACTATCTCGCGGCGACCTTCGCCGAGCTCGGGCGCGATCCGAGCGACGCCGAGCTCATGATGTTCGCGCAGGCGAACTCCGAGCACTGCCGCCACAAGATCTTCAACGCCGACTGGTTCGTGGACGGCGAGCGGCAGCCCGTCTCGCTGTTCCAGATGATCCGGAACACGCACGCCCGCTCGCCGGACGGCGTGCTGTCGGCGTACCGCGACAACGGCGCCGTGCTCGTCGGGAGCCGGGGCACCCGCTTCTTCCCCGACCCGCGCACCGCGATCTATGCCGCGCACGAGGAGCCGATCCCGATCGTGATCAAGGTGGAGACGCACAACCACCCCACCGCGATCTCGCCCTTCCCGGGCGCGGCGACGGGCTCGGGCGGCGAGATCCGCGACGAAGGAGCGACCGGGCGCGGCGCCCGGCCGAAGGCGGGCCTCGCCGGCTTCTCGGTCTCGAACCTCCGCATCCCCGGTGCCTCGCTGCCGTGGGAGAAGGACTTCGGCCGGCCGGCGCGCATCGCCTCCGCGCTCGACGTGATGCTGGCCGGGCCCGTGGGCGCGGCGTCGTTCAACAACGAGTTCGGGCGCCCGAATCTCGGCGGCTACTTCCGCACCTTCGAGGAGCGCGTGCCGTCGGCGTCGGGCGAGGAGGTGCGCGGCTACCACAAGCCGATCATGATCGCGGGCGGGCTCGGCAGCATCCGTCCCGGGCACGTCGAGAAGGCGGAGATCCCGCCCGGCGCCGCACTCGTGCTGATCGGCGGCCCCGCGCTCCGGATCGGCCTCGGCGGAGGCGCCGCCTCCTCGATGCAGACCGGCCAGAGCCACGAGGAGCTCGACTTCGCCTCGGTGCAGCGCGGCAACCCCGAGATGCAGCGCCGCTGCCAGGAGGTGATCGACCGCTGCTGGGGGCTCGGCGAGGAGAACCCGATCCTCTCGATCCACGACGTCGGCGCCGGCGGCATCTCGAACGCGCTCCCGGAGCTGGTGCACGGGAGCCGGCGCGGCGCGCGCCTCGAGCTGCGCCGGGTGCCGAGCGGGGACCCCGGCATGTCGCCGCTCGAGCTCTGGTGCAACGAGGCGCAGGAGCGCTACGCGCTCGCGATCGCTCCCGACCGGCTCGAAGCGCTCGAGGCGCTCTGCCGCCGCGAGCGCTGCCCGCTCGCGGTGCTCGGCGTCGCGACCGACGACGGGCGCCTCGTCGTGACGGACGCCGCCTTCGGCAACACGCCGATCGATCTGCCGCTCGACGTCGTGCTCGGGCGCCCGCCGCGCATGGTGCGCGACGCGAAGCGCGAGGCCGTGCGGCGCGCGCCGCTCGATCTCTCGAACGTGCGGCTCGAGGAGGCGGTCTGGCGCGTGCTCCACCTGCCCGCGGTCGCGGACAAGAGCTTCCTCGTCACGATCGCCGACCGCACGGTGGGGGGGCTCTGCGCGCGCGATCCGATGGTCGGACCGTGGCAGGTGCCGGTCGCGGACGCCGCGGTCACCTGCGCGAGCTACGACGGCTACGCCGGCGAGGCCATGGCGATGGGCGAGCGGACGCCGCTCGCGCTCGTCGATCCGGCCGCCTCCGCGCGAATGGCGGTCGGCGAGGCGCTCACGAACCTGCTCTCGGCCGGCGTCGCGCGCCTCTCCGACGCGAAGCTCTCGGCGAACTGGATGGCGGCCGCCGGCCACCCGGGCGAGGACGCCGCGCTCTTCGACGCCGTGCGCACCGTCGGCATGGAGCTCTGCCCGGCGCTCGGCATCGCGGTTCCGGTGGGCAAGGACTCGCTCTCGATGCAGACGGTGTGGGAGGAGGACGGCGTCCGGCGGAGCGTCGTGGCGCCGCTCTCGCTCGTCGTCACCGCCTTCGCGCCGGTGGCCGACGTGCGCCGCGCCTGGACGCCGGAGCTGCGCAGCGACCGCGGCCCGAGCGTGGTGCTCTTCGTCGACCTCGGGCGCGGGCGCGACCGGCTCGGCGGCTCGGCGCTCGCGCAGGTCTACGAGCAGGTCGGAGACGTGGCGCCCGACCTCGATGCGCCGAGCGACCTGCTGGCGCTCGCCGCGGCGCTCGCCGAGCTCCGCGAACACGGCCTCGTGCTCGCCTACCACGACCGTTCGGACGGCGGTCTCTTCGCGACGCTGCTCGAGATGGCGTTCGCCGGGAACACGGGGCTCGAGCTCGCGCTCGACGTGTCGCGCGAGCGGCTCCTCGCCGCGCTCTTCAGCGAGGAGCTCGGCGTCGCGCTCCAGGTCCGCGAGACGGAGCTCGCGCGCGTCCTCGACGTCCTCCAGCGGCACCGGCTGATCGGCGCCACGCAGCGGGTCGCGCGGCCGGGCGGGAGCCGCTTCGTCGTGCGCGACCGCGAAGGCGTCGCGTTCGAGGAGGCGCTCCCGACGCTGCGGAGCTGGTGGAGCGCCACCACGCACGCGCTCCAGCGCCTCCGCGACGACCCGGACTGCGCCGACGAGGAGCAGGCCGCGCGGGCGAGCGGGCTTCCGCTGCTGCGGGTCCACGCGCCCTTCGATCTCGCCGGCCCGCCGGCGGCCCGGGGCAGCGCGCCGCCGCGCATCGCGATCCTCCGCGAGCAGGGCGTGAACGGCGAGGTCGAGATGGCCGCCGCCTTCCACCGCGCCGGCTTCGAGTGCGTCGACGTCCACATGACGGACGTCCTCGACGGCGGGCTCGAGCTCGCCGGCTTCCGCGGGCTCGTCGCGTGCGGGGGCTTCTCGTACGGCGACGTGCTCGGCGCGGGCCAGGGCTGGGCGAAGTCGATCCTGTTCCATGCGCGGGCGCGCGACGTCTTCGCGCGCTTCTTCGCGCGCCCGCAGACGTTCGCGCTCGGCGTCTGCAACGGCTGTCAGATGCTTGCGGCGCTCCGGGAGCTCATCCCGGGCGCCGCGGCGTGGCCGCGCTTCGAGCGCAACCGCTCCGACCAGTTCGAGGGCCGCCTCGCGCTCGTCGAGGTGCTGCCGAGCCCCTCGCTCTTCTTCGCCGGCATGGAGGGCGCGCGCCTGCCGATCCCCGTGGCGCACGGCGAGGGGCGCGCGGCCGGCGTCCGCGACCCCGCGGTCGCGGCGCTCCGCTTCGTCGACGCCGACGGGCGCGCCGCGGAGCGCCATCCCGCGAACCCGAACGGCTCGCCGGGCGGCCTCTGCGGCTTCACCACGCCCGACGGGCGCTTCACGATCCTGATGCCGCATCCCGAGCGCGCCTTCCGGAGCGTCCAGCTCTCCTGGCGCCCCGACGCGTGGGGCGAGGACGGCCCCTGGATGCGCATGTTCCGCAACGCGCGAGCCTGGGCGGAGCAATGACCGAGACGAAGGATCTCTCGCCCCTCACCGCGCTCTCGCCGCTCGACGGGCGCTACGCCGAGAAGACGGCGCCGCTGCGCGCGCTCGCGAGCGAGTGGGCGCTGATCCGCTACCGGCTCCTCGTCGAGATCGCCTGGCTGCGCCGGCTCGCGGCCGAGCCCGCGCTCCCGCAGCCGCCGCCCTTCTCCGCAGACGCGGACGCGGTGCTCGAGCGCATCGCGGCCGAGTTCGGCGAGGCCGACGCGCGCCGCGTGAAGGAGATCGAGCGCACCACGAATCACGACGTGAAGGCGATCGAGTACTTCCTGCGCGAGCGCATCGCGCACCATCCCGAGCTCGCGGGCGCCGCGGAGTTCGTCCACTTCGGCTGCACGTCCGAGGACGTCAACAACCTCGCGTACGCGCTGATGCTCCGCGACGTGCGCGACGAGGTGCTGCTGCCCGAGCTCGACGGCGTGATCACGGGCCTGCGCGCGCTCGCCGAGCGCTTCGCCGACCACGCCATGCTGGCGCGGACGCACGGCCAGCCCGCCTCCCCGACCACGCTCGGCAAGGAGCTCGCCGTCTTCGTGGACCGGCTGGTGCGGCAGCGCCGCCAGATCGCCGCCGTCCAGATCCTCGGCAAGTGGAACGGCGCCGTCGGCAACTACAACGCGTGGCTCGTCGCGTGCCCGGACGTCGACTGGGAGGGCGTGGCGCGCGGCTTCGTCGAGGCGCTCGGCCTCGCCTGGAACCCGTGCACCACGCAGATCGAGCCGCACGACTGGATCGCCGAGCTCGCGGACGCGCTGGCGCGGGCGAACCGCGTGCTGGTCGACTTCGCGCGCGACGTCTGGGGCTACGTCTCGCTGGGCTACTTCCGCCAGCGCGCCGCCCCTGGCGAGGTCGGCTCGTCGACCATGCCCCACAAGGTGAACCCGATCGACTTCGAGAACGCCGAGGGCAACCTCGGCGTCGCGAACGCGCTCCTCCACCACCTCGCCGACAAGCTGCCGGTCTCGCGCTGGCAGCGCGACCTCACGGACTCGACCGTGCTCCGGAACGTCGGCAGCGCGGCCGGGCACTGCCTCGTCGCGTACCAGTCGCTCCGCCGCGGGCTCGGCAAGCTCGAGGTGGACCGCACGCTGCTCGCCGAGGACCTCGACGCGAGCTGGGAGGTGCTCGCCGAGGCGGTGCAGACCGTGCTCCGCCGCCACGGCGTGCCCGACGCCTACGAGCGCCTCAAGGAGCTGACGCGCGGCCAGCGCATCGACCGCGCCGGCCTGCTGCGCTTCATCGCCGGGCTCCCGCTGCCCGACGCGGAGAAGGAGCGGCTCGCGGCGCTCACGCCGAGCGCGTACGTCGGCAACGCCGCGGCCCAGGCGCGGCGCACGCCGTCCCCCTGAGTCCGTTCGCGCCTCCGGCGTCGGTCTCGTAGCATGCGGCCTCTCTCCGCGGAGGCAGACATGGGCATCCTCGAACGCTTCCGGCTCGACGGCCGGGTCGCGATCGTGACCGGTGCAGGCCGGGGGATCGGCGCCGCGATCGCCGAGGCGTACGCCGAGGCCGGCGCCCACGTGGTGTGCGCGGCGCGCTCGCAGGACCAGATCGAGCGCACGGCCGACGCCGCGCGCCGTCACGGCGCGCGTGCGCTCGCCGTCCCCTGCGACGTGCTCGAGCGCGCGCAGCTCGAGCACCTCGTCGACGCCACGCTGAAGGAGTTCGGACGCATCGATCTGCTGGTGAACAACGCGGGCGGCTGGCCGCCGAAGCCCGCCCTCCGGACCAGCGAGAAGGAGTTCGAGGCGGCCTTCCGCTTCAACGTGACGACGGCCTTCGTGCTGACGCGGCTCGCGGTGCCGCGCATCGTCGAGAGCGCCGGCTCGGGGGCCGTCGTGAACGTCTCGTCGGTGGCCGGCCGGCACCACTCGTCCGGCTTCGCGGCCTACGGCACCGCGAAGGCGGCGCTCTCCTTCCTCACGCAGAACCTCGCGCAGGAGTTCGCCCCGAAGGTGCGCGTGAACGCGATCGCGGTGGGCTCGATCCAGACGGAGGCGCTGGCGGGCGTCCTCACGCCGGAGATCGAGCGGCAGATGGTCGAGCTCACCCCCCTCGGCCGGCTCGGCGAGGTCGAGGACATCGCGGCCTGCGCGCTCTACCTCGCCTCGCCCGCCGCGAGCTACGTGACCGGCGAGATCTACGGCGTGAACGGCGGGCTCGTCGCCCTCAACATGAAGATGCCCCGCGCGTTCGATTGAGCGCGGCCCCTATTCCGCCGGGGCCTCCTCGAGCACGTCGAAGCGCTCGCGCACGGCCGGCGGAATGCGCCGCGGCCGGAGCGTCGCGGCGTCCACGAAGGCCCACTCCGTCTGCGACTCCACGAGCAGCCGCCCGGTCGCGTCCTCGAAGCGCGCCTGCCGGCGCGAAAGCGCGGCCCGCATCGACGAGACCCAGGTCGACTCGCGGAGCGCCGCGCCGAGCGGGACGTTGCCGTGATAGAGCACGTCGTGACGGCGCACGATCCAGATGCCGCCCTGCGCCCGCATGGCGTGGAAGTCGAGCCCGAGCGCCTTCGAGTGCGCCTCGGCGAGCTCGACCACGAAGCGGACCCACACGACGTTGTTCACGTGGCCGAGCAGGTCCACGTCCCGGGTCGCCACCCGACGCTCGCGCCGGAACACGGGAATGCGCAGGCGGGCGTCCATGGGCCGCGGACGGTAGCGGCTCCTCTCCTAATGGAGCGTCGGCGACTCCTCGGCCGCGAGCGCGTGCAGGTAGAGCGCCCGGAGCCAGGGGTCCCACGCGCTCTCCGCAGCGTCCAAGGGGACGGGCGGAGCCTCCCGCTCGGTCGTCTCCTCGTCCCGGTCGATGTCGTCGAAGCCGTCGAAACGCATCGCCGGAGGATCGGCACGAGCGCCAGCACTTCAAGGCCCCCCGGGGGCGAAACCGCCTCCATCCGACGCGTGGGAGGCGAAACACGCGCGGGAGCCGAAGAGATTGGAGCACGAGACCGGATTCGAACCGGCGAGTGGGCGCCTATGGCGTGCGGCTCGGCAAGCTGCCCAGCCGGGTACGGATCGACCCGGGCGGTGTGTATTCGTGTGTTGCTGTTGCGCTGTCCGTGTGTACGATACACACCGTGAACAGCCGGGGCGTGCTCCGAAGGCTCAAGGCGGCCGGCTGGGTCGAGGTTCGGCAGAAGGGCTCGCACGTCCAGCTGAAACACCCGGATCGGATGGGGCTCGTGACGGTTCCGCACCCGAAGCGGGACCTTCCGAAGGGCACGGTCCGCAGCATCGAAAGGCAGTCGGGGCTCCGGCTGCTGGGTTGAGAGACGATGGACAAGGAGGTCCAACAGATGGAGGGCAGCTACATCGCGCTGCTCCGCAAGGAGAAAGACTCGGACTACGGAGTCGAGTTCCCCGACTTCCCGGGCTGCGTCTCGGGCGCGCGCACGCTCGACGAGGCGCGCACGGCCGCGCAGGAGGCGCTCGAGCTCCACCTCGAGGGGATGGCGGCCGAGGTCCAGCCCATCCCGGAGCCCAGCTCGCTCGACGCGATCTTCTCGGGCGACTGGGACACGGAGGGCACGATCCCGTTCCTCGTGACGCCGAAGGAGCCGGAGACGCGGGTCATGCGGGTGAACGTGACCTTCAAGCCCCGGGTGCTCCGGGTGCTCGATGGCTTCGCCGAGAGCCACGGACTCACGCGCGCGGCCGCGCTCGAGCGAGCCGTGGATGCGGTCACGAGGCAGCGGAGCAGCGAGGGAAGCCGCGGTCGAAGGGTTTCCAGCGCACGAGCGAAGCGGGGAAAGGGCGCGAGCCGCGTGGTCAAGGCGTTGCGGCGGAAGCGAAAGTAGGAGCAAGCCTGTCGTCGATCGGCGCCGGCCCGCCCACGGAGCGAGCTCGTGAAGCTCCTCGAGAAGCTCCGAGCGCCGCGCACCGAGTCCGAGGCGCTCGGCTACGGGCTCCCGGAGGTGCTGCTCCTCACCGGCCTCCGCTGGGAGGCAACCACGGGCGACGCGGCCCAGGCAACGGGTGGCGGCTGATCGCCCAACCCCGCGAAAAGATTGGAGCACGAGACCGGATTCGAACCGGCGACGTCCACGTTGGCAACGTGGTGCTCTACCAACTGAGCTACTCGTGCTCGGACCGGCCAATCTACGGAACGGCCGGGGGAAAGTCGAGTTCTGATGACTCCGTTCGGCTCCGCCTCACTGCGCACCGGGCTCCGCCCGGCTTGCGCCCAGAGCTTCGGACCCACCCTAGAGCTTTCGGATCTTCTCCCGTCCTTCTTGAACGGCCCGGGTGGCGTTGCGGGTGTCGTAGACGCGCTGCGCCTTCGCCACCACGCGGTCCCAGTCGATGGCCGCGTGGTCGGTGAGGATCACGACCAGGTCGGCGCCCGCGAGCTCCTCGTCCGTCAGCTCGACGCTCTTCCAGGTGCGCCGCTCGAGCGCGAGCTCGGGGATGTGCGGGTCGTGGTAGCGGACCTCGGCGCCCTTCTCGTCGAGGAGCCGCAGGATGTCGAGCGCCGGCGACTCGCGGAGGTCCGACACGTCGGCCTTGTAGGCGACCCCGAGGATCAGCAGGCGCGCCCCGTTCACCGCCAGGCGGTCCTCGTTCAGCAGATCGCCGATGGTGGCGACGACGTGCTCGGGCATGTGCCCGTTCACGTCGGTCGCGAGCTCGATGAAGCGCGCCGTGAAGTTCAGCGCCTTCATCTTCCACGACAGGTAGGTCGGATCGACGGGGATGCAGTGCCCGCCGAGCCCGGGGCCGGGCTGGAACTTCATGAAGCCGTAGGGCTTCGTCGCGGCGGCGTCGATCACCTCCCAGACGTCGAGGCCGAGCCGGTGGCACATCAGCGCGATCTCGTTCACGAGGCCGATGTTGATGGCCCGGAAGGTGTTCTCGAGGAGCTTCACCATCTCGGCGGCCTGCGTCGACGAGACGGGTACGACCGTCTCGAACACGGCCTCGAACACGCGGCGGCCGAGCTCGGCGCAGAGCGGGGTCTCGCCGCCCACCACCTTCGGGATCTGCCGCACCTCGAAGCGCTGGTTCGCGGGGTCGATGCGCTCGGGCCCGAAGCACACCGAGAAGTCGATCCCGCAGCGGAGCCCGGTCTCCTCGAGGAGGGGCACGAACAGGTCGTGCGTGGTGCCGGGGTACGTGGTGGAGCCGAGCACGATCAGCTGGCCGCTGCGCAGCCGCCTCCGGATCTCGTCGACGGCGCGCACGATGTGCGAGACGTCCGGGTCGCGCGTCTTGGTGAGCGGGGTGGGCACGCAGACGTGGATCACGTCCGTCGCGGAGAGCGCGGCGAAGTCGGTGTGGGCCGCGAGCCGCCCGGACGAGATCTGCGCCGCGACCTCGCCGGCCGGCACGTCGCCGATGTACGAGCCGCCTTCGGTCAGGATCCGGACCTTCTCCGGGTCGAGGTCGAAGCCGTCGACCCGGAAGCCGGCCCGCGCGAACTCGAGCGCGAGCGGCAGCCCCACGTAGCCGAGCCCGATCACGCCGATGCGCGCCTCGCGGCTCGCGATGCGGTCCGTGAGCTCGCGCAGCCGCGTCATGGGGCCTCCCGGGAGGGCGAGCGAGCGGCGCGCTCCTCGCCGGCGAAGTAGTCCGCAAAGTACATCCAGCCCGACCAGAGGGTGAGGGCCGTGGCGACGGCGAGGAGACCCAGGCCGAGCCCGTGATTGGCGACCTGGAGCGTCCCCGAGGGGAAGAGCAGGCACCCGATCGCGATGTTCTGGGCGAGGGTCTTGAGCTTGCCTGGCCAGGCGGCGGCCACCACGTGGCCGTTCGCGGACGCGATCCCCCGCAGCCCCGTCACGGCGAGCTCGCGGCCCACCACGACCACGACCAGGACGAGCGCCCAGGCGGGGATGCGCCCCATCGCGAGCAGCACGATCAGCGCCGTCGCGACCGTGAGCTTGTCCGCGAGGGGGTCGAGCAGCTTCCCGATCCGCGTGACCTGCTGGCCCCGGCGCGCCGCCCAGCCATCGAGCAGGTCCCCCAGCGCCGAGAGGATGAAGAGCCACGCCACCACGTGCGAGCCGAGGCGCCCGTCGTAGAGGGGGAAGGCGATCAGCACGGGCAGGACCGCCAGGCGCACGACCGTGATCGTGTTGGGCAGGTTCCAGAAGCGCTCGCGCGTCGGGAGGGTGCGCGCCGCCTCACCGAGGGAAGTCGCCATCGTACCGGCGATAGTAACTGAGTACGCGCCGGACGTACTGCTGGGTCTCGGCGTACGGCGGGATGCCGCCGTGGCGATCCACCGCGGTCGGGCCGGCGTTGTAGGCGGCCAGCGTGTAGGCCCAGCTCCCGTAGCGGTCGTGCAGGCGGCGGAGGTAGCGCGTGCCGCCGCGCACGTTCTCCTCGGCGCGGAAGGGCTTCAGCACGCCGAGCTCGCGCGCGGTGCCCGGCATGAGCTGCATGAGCCCCATCGCCCCCGCCTTGGAGACGGCCTCCGGATCGAAGGCGCTCTCGGCGTGGATCACCGCCTTCACGAGCGCGGGCGGGATGCCGGCGTTGCGCGCGGACTCCCGGATCAGGGCGTCGTAGCGGCGCCGGTCGCTCCTGCTCGCGGCGGACCAGCTGAAGCCGCTCGCCGGCCGGACCCGCTGGTAGCGCCGGTCGTAGGAGACGTTCGTGTAGTGGACGACCCCGCGCTCGTCGATGTAGCGGTAGAGCGAGCCGGCGCTCGCGGCCGCGTCCGGCACGCCGGCGGCAGCCAGCAGCAGCGCGGCCGCGAAGCCGAGCCGGCCGGTGCGCCGCCCGGGTCGGAGATAGAATCGTTCCACGGTCGGATTCCATCGGCGGCTTGGCCTCGCCCCCTTAGCCCCGAGGGGGCTCGAGCGGCGGGGCGCGGGGAGGCGGAACGGGTGACGGACGACGACGTGCGCGAGGTGGATTTCCTCGTGCTCGGAAGCGGGATTGCGGGCCTGTTCTACGCACTCCAGGTGGCCCCACGCGGGCGCGTTGCGATCGTGACGAAGAAGGAGGCCGCCGACTCGGCCACGAACTTCGCCCAGGGCGGCATCGCCGCGGTCGTCTCGGACGACGACTCGTTCGAGGCCCACGTCGCGGACACGCTGCAGGCGGGCGCCGGGCTCTGCCGGGAGGAGGTCGTGCGCTTCGTGGTCGAGCGCGGCCCCGCCACGATCGACTCGCTCGTGAAGGCCGGCGTCGGCTTCGACCGCGCGGCCGACCGCTTCGCGCTCGGCCGCGAGGGCGGCCACACGCGCCGTCGCGTGCTCCATCACCGCGACACCACGGGGCGCGAGATCGAGCGGGCGCTCCTCGCCCGCGTGCGCGCCCACCCGAACATCGAGATCCTCGAGAACCACTGCGCGGTCGACCTGCTCACCTCGGCCCGCTTCGGGCTGCCCGGCCCGAACCGCGTGCTCGGCGCCTACGTGCTCGATCCGCGCCGCGGCGCGGTCGGACGCTTCCGCTCGCGCATCACCTTCCTCGCGACGGGCGGCGCCGGCAAGGTCTACCTCTACACGAGCAACCCCGACATCGCGTCGGGGGACGGCATGGCCATGGCGTATCGCGCCGGCGCCACGCTCGCGAACATGGAGTTCTTCCAGTTCCACCCGACCTGCCTGTTCGAGCCCCGCGCGAAGTCGTTCCTGATCAGCGAGGCCGTGCGCGGCGAAGGCGGCGTGCTGCGCAATCTGGCGGGCGAGGCCTTCATGGCGAAGGTCCACGAGATGGCGGACCTCGCCCCGCGCGACATCGTGGCGCGCGCGATCGACTCCGAGCTGAAGCGCAGCGGCGACGATCACGTGGTGCTCGACATCACGCACCGCGAGCCGGCCTTCGTGCGCGAGCGCTTCCCGAACATCTACGAGCGCTGCCTCGAGTACGGCATCGACATCACGCGCCAGCCGATCCCCGTCGTGCCGGCTGCGCACTACTGCTGCGGCGGCGTGGTGACGGACCTGCGCGGCGAGACGGACGTGGCGAACCTGTTCGCCGCCGGCGAGGTGACGTGCACGGGGCTCCACGGAGCGAACCGGCTGGCCTCGAATTCGCTGCTCGAGGGCGTGGTGTTCGCGGCGGCCGCCGCCGAGGCGTCCCTCGCCCGCATCGACGAGCTGCCGCCGAGCCGCGAACGCGTGGAGCCGTGGCGGGAGGGCGACGCCACGGAGAGCGCCGAGGCGGTGGTCATCACGCAGAACTGGGACGAGATCCGCCGCTTCATGTGGAACTACGTGGGCATCGTGCGCAGCAACAAGCGCCTGGCGCGCGCGCGGCATCGCATCGATCTGCTCCAGGCGGAGATCAACGAGTACTACTGGAACTCGAAGCTCACCGCCGACCTGGTGGAGCTGCGCAACCTGGCGACGGTGGCCCAGCTCGTGATCGAGTGTGCGACCCACCGCAAGGAGAGTCGCGGC
>Ga0075327_1000343_pt1 | contig 12887 bp, 13 predicted proteins | sample MayberrySE_Catta_2_FD_120056 | JGI IMG/M metagenome (GOLD analysis project Ga0075327, IMG submission 120056) | Natural and restored wetland microbial communities from the San Francisco Bay, California, USA, that impact long-term carbon... | ecosystem: Environmental > Terrestrial > Soil >...
CCCTCGGGAATCCGGGTCCCGTGCCACTCGACGTCGCGCGTGACCCAGCGCGCCTGCACCGGCGACGGCGCCTCGTACCGGAGGATCTCCTCGATGGCGTTCGGGACGAGGCTCCGGTCCTAGGCGACGAGTCGCCGCTGGTCCGGGAAGCGATCGAGCAGCCAGGCCGTCCAGCCGATCAGGCGCGTCGTGGTCTCGTTCCCGGCCCCGGCGAGGAGCCCGATGTAGCCGAGCAGCTCGTCGTCGCGCAGTGTCCGCTCGAGCCCCCGGTCGTCGACGAAGCGCGCGTTCAGCAGCTCGGTCATCAGGTCGTCCGACGGATGCTTGCGCAGCCACTCGACGTACTTCGAGAAGCGCGCCGTCTGGTCGACCGGACCTTCCGCGCCCGCCATGGCCGCGGGACTCGCGCGCTCGCCCTCCTCGAGGCTCATCCCGGCGTCGATGGCGTCGCGAAGCTCCTCCTGATCCTCCTCGGGAATGCCGAGGAGCATCCCGATCACGCGCATCGGCATCTGCGACCCGAGGTCCGCGATGAAGTCGATGCGGCCGGTCGAGCGGCGCCTCGTCACGCATCGGCGCGACCGGATGCGCGTCGGCGTCGATCGCGAAGTCGTACGGGTCGCGGCTCGTGATAGTCTGCGCGCAGTCGGGAACACAGTGCGGGAGGCTCCTCGTGACGCTCCGAGTCGTGCAGTGGACGACGGGAAACATCGGCCGCCGGTCGGCGATCGCGATCGCCGCGAATCCGGGCCTCGCGCTGGTGGGCTGCTATGCGTGGTCGCCCGAGAAGGCGGGGCGCGACGTGGGCGAGCTGTGCGGCGTGGCTCCGCTGGGCGTGACCGCCACCCACGACGTCGACGCGCTGCTCGCGCTGCGCCCGGACTGTGTCGTCTACAACCCCATGTGGCCCTCGATCGACGAGCTGGTGCGGATCCTCGAGGCCGGCGTCAACGTCGTCTCCACGGCGGCCTTCATCAACGGGCGGCGGCTGGGCCCGGATCGCAAGCGGCTGGTCGACGCGTGCGAGCGCGGCCGCTCGTCGCTGTTCGGCACGGGAGTCAACCCCGGCTTCGCCGAGCTGCTCGGCATCGTGTGCGCCGGCATCTGCGACCGGATCGACAAGGTCACGGTCAGCGAGTCGGCCCACACGGCCCTCTACGATTCGCCGGACACCGAGCGGCCCGCGGGCTTCGGCCGGCCGATCGACGATCCCGCCCTCCCGGCGCTGACGGCCGAGGGCACGGCGGTCTTCGGCGAGGCGGTCGCGATGGTGGCCGACGCGCTCGGCGTCGAGCTCGACGACGTCGTGTGCGAGGCGGAGTACGCGAAGACTCCCGTCGACCTCGATCTCGGCTCGTGGCAGATCCCGGCGGGCTGCGTGGCCGGCCTCGCGGCCAGCTGGCAGGGCCGCGTGGGCGGGCGGACCGTGGTCGAGCTGAACGTGCGCTGGAAGAAGGCGGCGACCCTCGAGCCGGACTGGCCCATCGAGGACGGCTGGGTCGTCGAGGTGCAGGGCCGTCCGACGGTCAAGACGAAGGTGCAGTTCCTGCCGCCGCCGGACTTCGAGGCGAAGAGCCTCGCCGACTTCATGGTGCTGGGTCAGATCATGACGGCGATGCCCGCCATCAACGCGATCCCGGCGGTGGTGGCCGCGCGCCCGGGCATCGTGAGCTACCCCGATCTGCCGCTGCCCCTGCCGCGCGGGCTCGTTCGCCTCTGAGTCACGCCCGGCGCCGGAAGCGCAGGGGCAGCGCGTCGAGGCCGCGGATGATGAAGGTCTCGGCGTAGGAGAGTGCGCCCGGGTCCACCAGCCGGAAGTCGTCGAGCCGCGCGAGGAGCCGCTCGAAGCTGATGCGCGTCTCGGCGCGCGCGAGGCTCGCGCCCGGGCAGAAGTGCTCGCCGTGGCCGAAGGCGACGTGGCGCCGCGCGTTCGGCCGCTTCGGATCGAAGCGGTCGGGGTCGTCGAACACACGCGGGTCGCGGTTGGCGGCGCCGACGAGCGCCATCACGATCGACCCGGCCGGGACGTCGACGCCGCCCAGCTTCGTCTCGCGCAGCGCCAGGCGGAAGGAGCCCTTGATGGGGCCCTCGAGGCGCAGGCACTCCTCGACGAAGCTCGGGATCGCCCCGGGATCCCGGCGCAGCGCCTCGACGAGGGCGGGCTGCTCGCAGAGGATCCGCATGCCCGCGGCGAGAAGGCGCGCCGTCGTCTCCTGGCCCGCGGCAAAGAGGATGCTCGCGATGCGCACCACGTCGGCCACCTCGGGGAGCTCGCCGTCGGGGAAGCGGACGCTGGCGAGCCGGCTCATGGCGTCGTCCCGCGGCGAGCTGCGGCGCTCCTCGACGTAGCGGGTGAAGTAGGGGCTCAGGTTCGCGAACACGCGGTCGCCGCCGTGCCGGCCCTTCGGGTCTCCGGCGTTTCCGCCCTCGCCCGAGAGCCAGCTGCGGAACGTCTCGTGGTCCTCGCGCGGGACGCCCAGCAGGTCGGCGATCACGAGCAGGGTGAAGGGCCTCGCGTAGGCGCCGGAGAACTCCACCTCGCCGCGCCCAGCGAGCTCGTCGATCAGCCCATCGGCGAGGCTCCACATGAACTCCTCGTTCTCCTTGAGCCGGTTGGGCGTGAAGAGCCTGCCGACCAGCGCGCGATGCCGGGTGTGTCGCGGAGGATCGAGGGCGATGAGCTGATCGCCCATCGGGATCTCGTGGCGGCGGCGCTCGATGAGCTCCGCCCAGCCTTCCCCGGGCGCGGGCTGCGGGAGCGGGACCAGCGGACCGAGCGACGAGACGATCGCCGAGAAGTGCTCCTGCGCCGCGTAGAGCTCGAGGATCTCCTCGAGGCCGGAGACCATGAAGACGCCGTGGTGCGGCTCGCGCCAGACCGGGCCGCGCGCCCGCAGCGCGGCGTAGTACGGGAGCGGGTCCCGCAGAACCTCGGGGTCGGTGAAGAAGCTCCGCTCGAGGACGTTCATGGGTGCCTCCTTATACTGGTGCGCGAGGTTCTCGTACGTGCGTTCCGCCACACGAGCCGAGCCGGCCCTCGGCGAGACGATCCCGGCCGCCGTGGCGGCGAGCATCGCCTCGTTTCCCGAAGCCGACGCCGTGGTGGAGGCGGATCGACGCGTGAGCTACCGCGAGCTCGGGGAGCTCGTGGAGACCGCGACGCGCGCCATGCTGGCGGCGGCGGTCGGGCCGGGCGATCGCGTCGCGATCTGGGCGCCGAACGGGCTCGGCTGGATCGTCGCCGCCCTCGCCGCGCAGTCGGCGGGCGCCGCCATCGTGCCCGTCAATACGCGCTTCAAGGGCGAGGAGGCCGCGCACCTGCTGTCCCATCGAAGGCGGCGCTGCTCGTCACCACGGTCGGCTTCCTCGGCAGCGACCCCCTCGCGATGCTGCGTGCCGCCGGGACGCCGCTCCGTGAGCTGCGTCGGATCGTGCTGCTGGAGGGCTCCGCGAGCCCCGGCGAGGCGCCCAGTCACGTCGAGACGGAGCCCTGGCGCGCATTCGAGGCCAGGGCCGAGAGCGTTCCCGTCGCTGTCGCGTCGGAGCGCCGCGACGGCGTGCGGCCGACGGACACGAGCGACATCCTGTTCACGTCCGGCACCACGGGACGCCCCAAGGGCGTCGTCATGACGCACGGCCAGACGGTGCGGCAGTTCCGCGAGTGGTGCGCGTTCGCGGGGCTCCGGGCCGGCGACCGCTACCTGATCGTGAACCCGTTCTTCCACATGTTCGGCTACAAGGCGGGCTGGCTGGCGAGCCTGCTCCAGGGCGCCACGATCTTCCCGGTTCCCGTGTTCGACGTCCCCACCGTGCTTTCGCTGGTGGAGAAGGAGGGCATCACGGTCCTCCCCGGCGCCCCCACGGTCTACCGCTCGATCCTCGACCACCCCGGGCGCGAGCGCTTCGACCTCCGCACGCTCCGCGTGGCCGTCACCGGGGCGGCCGACATCCCCGTCGCGCTGATCGACGAGATGCGCGCGAAGCTGCCGTTCCGCTCGATCCTCACCGGCTACGGGCTCACCGAGGCCGGCACCTGCACGGGGTCCCGGCCCGACGACGACGCGGAGACGATCGCCACCACGGCAGGGCGCGCGATGGACGGCCTCGAGGTGATCGTCGCCGACGCGAAGGGGCGGGAGGTCGAGCGCGGCGCCACCGGCGAGCTCCTCGTGCGCGGCTACAGCGTGATGCAGGGCTATCTCGACGATCCCGAGGCGACGGCCGTTGCGATCGACGCGCGCGGCTTCCTCCACACCGGCGACCTCGCCACGATGGACGAGCGCGGCAACGTGCGCATCGTCGGGCGCCTCAAGGACATGCTCATCGTCGGCGGCTTCAACGTGTACCCGGCCGAGGTCGAGAACGCGCTGCTCGCCCACGAGGCGATCGGGCAGGTGGCCGTCGTCGGCGTGCCCGACGCGCGCATGGGCGAGGTGCCGATCGCCTACGTCGTCCCCGCGCCGGGGCGCTCGCTGGACGCGGCTGCGATCCTCGGCTGGGCGCGCGAACGCCTCGCCAACTACAAGGTGCCGCGACACGTCGTCGCCCTCGACGCGCTGCCCGTCAACGCCACCGGCAAGGTCGTGAAGGAGGCGCTCCGCGCCCGCGCCAGCGCGGACGTGGGGTGACCGTCGAGCGTCGAGCCGCGATCGCATGGCTCCTCTGCCTCAGAGCGCGGCGCGGATGCCGTCGAAGAACTGCCACCACGCGTCGAGCGAGTGCTGGAGCGCGTCGCGCACGCGCGCCTGCATCGCGGCGTCGGTCGCATGGCGCACGACGATGTTGTCGCCCACGTCGCTGTGCTCCGCATCCGCCAGCTCGTGGACGTCCCAGAACTCGACGGCCTCCTGGTCGAGCCCGTAGTGCTGCTGGAGCCGGCGCGCCATCGGCCCGAAGGCGCCGGGGACCTGCCCCTCGGCCGCGAGGTTGATCGCGGCCGCCGCCTCGATGAAGGAGCGCTGCTTGGTCGAGAGCTCGAACCAGTCGATCAGCGCGCGGGTCGCGGGGAGGGGCCGTCCCTCGACCAGCTCGGCGCGGCGCAGCCCCAGCGCCTCGCCGAAGCGGATGAAGAGCTCGGGATGCGGCTGGTTGCAGCCGGAGATCCGCCCCGTCTCCTCCTCGTAGACGCTCTCGGCGAGCGCCATGCGCTCCTCGGGAAACGGGCAGTTCGCGTGCATCGCGCTCACGGCGCGCGGGAACTCGCGCACCTGGAGGAAGAACTGGACGGCGAAGAGCTGGAGCTGGTCGCGGCTCAGCTTGCCGTCGGCGATCTCCAGCCAGAGGGGATGCCCTCCGAAAGTGCGTCGCGCGGCGATGCGCCCCGTGAGCTCCTGGATGAACGCCTTCGGGGGCAGGGCTTCGCTCATCGCACGCCTCTTCACCTCTTGCTTGCGAGAACCACGTTTCCGGAATCGTAGAGTCCCATTATATTGCAGCGGGCCCCCGCCTGCGCCCCCTCCCGCCCTTGGGTCGCCCGCGCAGCCCGGCGTAGGATCCGAGCGTGTCTTCCCCTCCCGAACCGGTGACCGACCTCGCCCACTACCGCGCGGCGCTCCACGCGTGGCTCGACGCACATCACGAGGAGCTGGCGCTCCGCTCCGAGCCGCCCGGCACGCTCGACGACCGCATCGCGCAGATGCAGCATGCGAAGCGGGTCCTGTTCGAGGCGGGCTGGATGCAGCTCGGATGGCCGGAGCGCGTGGGCGGGCGCGGCGGCTCCCCGATGCTGCGCACCGAGCTCGGCGCGGCCCTCGCGGCGCGCGACCTCGCGGACCCGGGCCTGTTCTCGCTGGTCGAGGTGCTCGCGCCGACGCTCATCGACTTCGCCCCGCCCGCGCTCGCCGCCGAGGTCGTGCCCCGCCTGCTCTCGGGCGCCGAGCTCTGGTGCCAGGGCTTCTCGGAGCCGGACGCGGGCAGCGACCTCGCCTCCCTGCGCTGCCGCGCCGCACCCCGGGGCGCGTCCACGTGGGTGATCAACGGGCAGAAGGTCTGGACCAGCCTGGCGCAGTACTCCGACCGCTGTGTGCTGCTGACCCGAACGGGCCCGCCCGAGTCGCGGCACCGCGGCATCACCGCGTTCTTCGTCGACATGGACACGCCGGGCATCAGCGTCCGTCCGATCGAGATGATCAATGGTGAGCAAGAGTTCTGCGAGGTGTTCTTCGACGACGTCGTGGTCCCCGCCGACCGCATCCTCGGCGAGGTCGACCGCGGCTGGGCCGTCGCGATGAGCATCCTCCCCTACGAGCGCTCCTCGTGCTTCTGGCAGCGCGTGGCCTATCTCTACCGGCGGCTCCAGCGCCTGGTCGACGCGGCCCCGGACGGAGGGCGCACGGCCGAGGTCGTAGGCGAAGCGTACGTGCAGCTCTTCGCCCTCCGCGCCCGCTCGCGCGCCACGCAGCACCGGCTCGCCGACACCGGCACGCTCGGCGCCGAGACCTCCATCGACAAGGTGCTGGTAGCGACCGCGGACCAGACCCTCTACGACGCCGTCCGGCGCGTCCTCCCGGAAGGGATCGCGCTGGACGACGGCGCGGCCGCGGAGGCGTGGCGCCGCGAGTACCTCTACTCGCGCGCCGCGACGATCTACGGCGGTACGCTGGAGGTGCAGCGCAACATCATCGCCCGCCGGCTGCTCGAGCTCGGGAGCGACGAATGATCGACGCCGACGAGCGCGCCCAGATGCAGGAGACGGTGCGGGGCGCGCTCGCCGCCGCCGTCGCGGCCTCGGGGGAGCCGGCCGCCGCAGACGCCGCCCTCGCGAAGCTCGGCTGGCTCGAGCTGCTGCGCGACGAGCCGGACGACGCCATCGCCATCGTGTTCGGCGCGCTCGGCGCCACGAACGCGGCGGCGACGGCGCTCGACGACGTCCTGCTGGCGGCACTCGGGCGCGAGCCGCGCGCCGACCTGGCCGTCGTGCTGCCCCGCTTCGGGACGTGGGAGCTGCCGGGGACCGACCGCGGAGCGGAGGGCCTCGCCACCGCGCGCGCCGCCACGGCGGAGACGCTGCTCGTGGTGGGCGGCACGGCGCCCGAGCCGTGGATCGGGTCCGCACGCCGGAAGGACGCGGAGCTTCGCGCGGTCCATGGAATCGACCCCGCCGCCGGCCTCCACACGGTTCGTCTGGGCGGCGCCCCGGACGTGGAACGTCTCGATGCAGCGATCTGGCGATCCACCGTGGCACGCGGCCGGCGCGCCGTCGCGCACCAGATCCTCGGCGCGAGCCGCACCATGCTTGGCCTGGCGCGCACGCATGCGCTGGAGCGGATCCAGTTCGGCCGTCCCATCGCGCGCTTCCAGGCCGTGCGCCACCGGCTCGCGGACGCGCTCGTCGCGGTCGAGGCCCTCGACGCGGCCCTCGGAGCGGCCCGCGACGAGCCGAGCCCCGACACCGCGGCGCTCGCGAAGGCCGTCGCCGGACGCACCGCGCACACCGTGGCGCGCCACTGCCAGCAGGTGCTCGCCGGCATCGGCTTCACGACGGAGCACGCGTTCCACCCGTTCCTGAGGCGCACGCTCGCGCTCGAGGGGCTCTTCGGCTCGGCCGACGCGATCGTGCTCGACGTCGGCCGGCGGCTGCTCGCCACGCGTCAGGTTCCGACGCTGATCGAGCTGTGAGGGCCCGGTGTTGGTCCTCGTGCGCTCCGCGGGCCTACGCGCAGGGGTCGAGACGCAGCGTGATCGTGTCGGGGCCGGGTCCGTCGCCGAACATGCCGAGCAGGCCTCCGAGCCGCTGCACGGCGTACTTCTGCTGACGCAGGTCGAAGGTGCGCCGGTTCGCCGTGGGATCGTCCACGATCCGCGGGACCACGCAGCGCGTCGTCCCAGCGCGCAGCAGCCTCAGCTCCGAGCCGTCGAGGGCGTGCACCTCCGCCTTGGAGCGCGGCATCGACACCCACTCGGCGCCGTCGTGATCCACGATCCAGAGGCGCAGCTCGGCGTCCGGGGCATGGAGGACGACCACCTCCTCCAGCTCCGCGAAGGCGCCGTAGAGCGCGAGGAACGAGAAGTAGGGAGACGCGACCAGCGCGACGCCGCGCACCCACGCCGGGACGCCGCGCGCGAGCAGCACGGCCGCGATCGCCAAGCACGCGAGCCCGCCGACCAGGCCGCGGCCGGGGATGCCGTAGGGGCCCTCGTGCCGGAGCGGCACGAGGAAGGCGGCCACGCTGGCGCACAGCGCGAGCACGCCGACGATCGTCGCGACGATGGATCCGAGCTTCTTCATCGGTCGATCGCCTCCAGCTCGATCGGCAGCCCGTCCACCGGCTTCGAGATCGGGGCCTGCTGCACGGGCATCTGGTAGCCCACGGGCACGCTCCAGCGGTAGCGGCGCACCATCTGGTGCGCGACGAGGCGCACCTGCGCCTCCGCGAAGCGGCGGCCGATGCACATGTGGGTGCCGCCGCCGAACGGGATCCACGAGTGGGTGTGGCGCTCTTGCTCGGCGCGGCCGGGGGCGAAGCGCTCGGGATCGAAGCGCTCCGGCGCCTCCCACCACTCGGGCATGTGGTGGGTGTGGATCGGCGACACGACGACCATCGTCCCGCGCGGGATCCGGTATCCCTGCCACTCGAAGTCGCCGAGCGTCGTGCGCGGGATCACCGGCAGCGGGGGATAGCGGCGCAGCGTCTCCTGCATGGCGTAGGTCAGGCTCTCGAGGCGGTCGAGCGTGTCGAGGTCGGGGTGCGGATCGCCGAGCGCGAGGCTCTCCGCGCGGATCCGCTCCTGCCACTCGGGGTGGGCCGCCAGCTCGAAGGTGAGCGAGGTGAGCGTGCTCGTGGTGGTGTCGTGCGCCGCCATCATCAGGAACACCATGTGGTCGAGCACCTCGGCGTCCGTGAAGAACGCGCCCGTCTCGGAACGGGCGCGACACAGGCGGCTGAACAGATCGGCGCCGGCGTCGCCGCGCTTCTTCTCGAGCATGCCGCGCAGCAGCGCGAGCAGGTAGCGGCGCCCCACCACGCCGCGGTGGTGGCGGCCGAAGAACGGAAGCTTCAGCCCCGGCATGGCCGCGGCCACCATCGCCTCGAACGCCTCGTTCATGCGCCGCGACTCGCGCCCGAGGTCGACGCCCACGAAGATCGAGGCGGCGATGTCGAGCGTGAGCGCCTTGAACGCGTCGAACGCGCGCAGGCGCGTGCCCCCCTTGGGCGCGAACGCGGCGAGGCCCTTTGCCACGGCCGGGTTCATGCGCTCGACGTACTCGCGCAGCACCGGCCGCTTGAACGCCTCGTGCACGATCTTGCGGTGATGGCGGTGCTCGGCGCCGTCCCGCAGCAGCAGGCCGTTCGGGAAGATCGTGCCCATGATCAGCATCCACGGCTCGCGCGACGAGAGCTCGTCGGCGCGGTCGAGGAGCACGGCGCGGTTCGCGTCCGGGCCGAACAGGAAGACGTTCGTGAAGCGGCCGCGCCCCATCACGACGACCGATCCGAGCTCGCGGTGCACGCGCGCCTGCATCTCGCGCATCTCGTAGCGCCGCGCGCCGCCGGCGAAGATCTGGCCGAGCAGCCGGCGCATGGGGACGCGCGGGATCTCCTCGAAGCTCCGCATCCGTCCGATCCCTCGCTTTCTCTGGATGCATCAGGCCGTCGGCAGGCCCAGGATGCGCGTCGCGATGATGTTCTTCTGGATCTGCGAGGTGCCGCCCATCACGCTCTGGGCGCGGCTGTAGAGGTAGATCTTGAGCGCGACGTCGTCACGGTCCACGACGGCGCGCGACCCCGCCACCGAGAGCGCGGCCGCCCCCACCGTCTGCTCGACCCACGTCATCAGCAGCTTGTCGACGGAGCCGCCGGGGCCGTGGTCGATGCCGTCGAGACGCTCGGAGAGCCGGCGGCGGACGTGGAGGCGCAGCATCTCCGCCTGCACGTGCGCCCAGGCGACGGCCTCGCGCTTGTCGCTCGCCGCTCTGGGATTCGCGCGCAGGGCCTTCTCGAGGTCCCCGACCGTCTTCGAGTAGCGGGCGACGTAGCCCACCTCGCCGGGCTCGCGCTCGTGGCTCACGATCGTCATCGCGATGCGCCAGCCCTCGCCCGGGGCGCCGATCATGTTCTCGGCGGCGACGCGCGCCCCGTCGAACACGACCTGGCCGAACTCCTTGGTGATGCCGTTGATCATGCGCAGCGGGTGCTGCTCGACCCCGGGCTGGCGCATCGGCACCGCGAAGGCGGAGAGGCCCTTGTGCCTCGGGACGGCGGGATCGGTGCGCGCGAGCAGGAAGCACCAGTCTGCGTCGTCCGAGTAGCTGGTCCAGATCTTGTGGCCGTGGATCACCCACGCGCCGCCGTCGCGCACGGCGCTCGTGCGCAGCGCCGCGAGGTCGGAGCCGGCGTCCGGCTCGCTGAAGCCCTGACACCAGCGCTCGCGGCCGCTGATCAGGCCGGGCAGGAAGCGCTGCTGGACCGCCTCGCTGCCGTGCGTCGTGATCCCCTGGACGAGGTAGCCGAGGCTCGGGCGCGGCGGCGCCCCCGCGTGGGCGAGCTCCTCGTCGAGGATCACGTCGAAGACGGGGGGCAGGGCGTGGCCGCCGAAGCGCGCGGGCCAGGAGAGCCCGAAGAAGCCGGCGTCGTAGAGCGCCGTGTGCCACTCCGCCTGCCGGGCCCAGTACGCGTCGTCGGTCGACGAGACCGGCAGGCCGGGGTTGTTCCCGGCGATCCAGGCGCGCAGGCGCGTGCGGAACGCTGCCTCCGCCGGCGAGTCACGAAAGTCCATCGGCCGCTCCGAGTCGCGCTCGCGCGATCTGCCGCAGCAGCTCGGCGTCGTCTCCGAACCAGCGCGTGGAGAGGAGCGCGCGCCGCAGGTAGACGTGCACGCTGCAGTCCCAGGTGTTGCCCATCCCGCCGTGCACCTGGACGGCGGTCTCGCAGACGGTGCGCGCGGCGCGCGCGGCGTACGCCTTGGCCACGCGCCCGGCCGCGCGCGCTTCTTCGGGCGCGAGCGCGTCCACGCCCCACGCGGGATGGAGCGTCGCGCTGAACGCGCCTTCCAGCAGGCAGCGGGCCTCGGCGAGCAGGTGCTGGACGGCCTGGAACGACCCGATCGGAACGCCGTACTGCTTGCGCTGCTGCGCGTAGGCAACCGTCGCGTCGAGCACGCCCCGCATCACGCCGACCAGATCGGCGCTCGTGAGTGCGAGGCCCAGCGCGGCCCAGGCGTCGAGATCATCGCGCGTCAGGAGCCGAGACGGATCGGACACCGGAAGCAGCGCCGCGCCTTCCGGGACCCTTCGGATCGCGCGCGTGAGGTCGGCGCCGTCGCGAGCAAGGTCGCCTTCGACGAGCGCGAGCCGGTAGCCCTCGCCGGCGCGGACCAGGAGGTACGCCCGAACGGGGCCTTCGCTGGCTGCATCGAGGGCGTAGACCGGCGCTTCCGTGACCGACCCCGACGCCACGGCGGCCTCGATCAGGTCGGGCGCGAAGGCGGCGACCGCGCCGTCGACGGCCGGCACGCCGGCGCGGCGGGCGAGGTCGGCGGCCAGGACCGGCCCCGTGAACGGAACGTCGGCGACGCTCTCCGCGAGCACTTCGGCGATGATCGCCGCCTCGACGCCGCTGGCGAGCGGAGCGCCGCTGCCCGCGTCGTCGCGCAGCTCGAGCCAGCCCGCGTCGCGCACGGCCTCGGCGAGGCGGCCGCGGCGCTTGGCGTCGTCGAGGTCGGCGACCGTCCGCGGCCCGAGCTCGCGGGCCAGCTGGCGCGCGGCGCGTCGAAGCTCGGCCTGTTCGGGCGTCTCCCGGGTGTCCATCGGCGAGAATCATACTGTCGATTTCCGAGAGTCACCTTGCAAGAATCCCCGCGAGCGCCCATGCCGAGCGAAGCCCAGACGGAGTCGATCGTGATCCGGCTCGCCGGCCGCAAGCAACGCGTCGGCTACGAACCCGGCGACACGATCCTCGAGGCGGCCCGACGGGCGGGGCTCAAGCCGCCCTTCCAATGCCAGATGGGGAACTGCGGGACCTGCATGGCCTACCTCGACGCGGGAACGGCCACGATGCGCGCGAACAACGTGCTCGGCGCGGACGAGGTCGCCGAGGGCTGGGTGCTGACCTGCCAGGCGGTGCCGACCAGCCGCGAGGTCGTCGTCGACTACGACCGTTGACCCGACGCCCCCGACGGCCGCACCACCTCCACGACGTCGCAAGCCCGCTCGAGCTGCTCTCGATCCCAGGTCACGAGCGGGACCGCCAGCCGTTTCGCCACGGCCACGTAGATGGCGTCCGCGCCGCGCAGCTTGCAGTCTGCGGCGATCCGTCCGGCCTGCTCGGCGAGCTCCGCATCGAGCACCACGAGGCGCAGGTTGGGAAGACGCAGCAGCGCAGCGATCGCGCGACGCGCGAGGGCGGACCGACCCGATCGTCGCGCGATCGCCGCGGCGACCTCTGGAACGAGCAGGGCAGGCGCGACGACGACCTGCTCGGCGGCGTCTCGCTGCCCGAGCCAGTCCCGGCTCGCCGTGTGGTGGACCTCACTCGCGACGAGCGCGCTCACCCAGACGCTCGCGTCCGCCACGTTCAGCGCCGTTGCTCCCGAACCGCATCGCTCGCGGTCGCACCCTTCGGCCAGCGGCGACCGATCTCACGCGCCAGAGCGTCCACCTCGGTCCACGGCGAGCGGCCCCGCCTGCGGCGCGGCGCTGCGACCGGGACCAGGAAGGCGACGACCTCGCCGCGCACCGTCACCGCCATCTCCTCACCCGTCTCGCGAACGCGCCGGATGATCCGACTGGCGTCCTGCTTGAGCGCGCGGATGCCGACCGCCCGGGTCCGGTTGCGAGCCACGCTGCACCTCCCTGTGACCACTTGGGTGACCACATGATCGCAGAGCCGCCGGGCCCGGGCCAGCCCCGCCTCTCTCGTCGTCGTGCTGCCGTCGAGCTCAGAGCTCGG
>Ga0075327_1000344_pt1 | contig 12841 bp, 14 predicted proteins | sample MayberrySE_Catta_2_FD_120056 | JGI IMG/M metagenome (GOLD analysis project Ga0075327, IMG submission 120056) | Natural and restored wetland microbial communities from the San Francisco Bay, California, USA, that impact long-term carbon... | ecosystem: Environmental > Terrestrial > Soil >...
GCCAACAGGGCCCGGCGCGCCTCTGCAGCATGCTTGAGTCGATCGTGGAAGTCTGGGTCAGCCTTATGTCTCATGAATTCCGTCTGTCTCCATGGTTGGGGAATCGGGCACGGGAACGGGGGGCGGGGTCGCTCTTGTCAATGCCGTCCTTCGGCGCCAAACTCCGGTCTGGGCGCCTTGCTTGGTGAGTTCCCGTCAGCTTTGCCGCAAGGCTACGTCGATCGACGAAACCTCGCGGGCGACATGCTTCGAGCCATCACCGGGGGCACAATGCACGAGCTGATAAAATCAATAAGCATTTCCTTGATCGCTGTCTTTGTCGGTCTGGCTTTGGCGCCCGTTGTCAGCGCCGAGGTAATTGAGGTTCCGCCCGGCAACCGCAACGGCGATCGGCCGAATACTCCCGGGCTTTCCAAGCTTTGGACGACATTTATTTCGAGGAAGCCTTACGAAGCAAAATACCGCCGGGTCTATGGCATGCTGCAGCGGGATAAAGCATTGATAGGTAAAATAAAAAAGGTTTCGTCGATCTACGGCATCGATCCTATTCACATGGTCGGCGCGATCGTCGGCGAACACACATTCAACGTCGACGGCTACGACAACCTGCAACGCTACTACGTCAAGGCGGCGAAGTATGTCAATCTTGATATGTCGTTCTCGTATAAGGGAGAAACAGCTGACCAATTCTTCAAGCGCCCGCAGTTCGAGCCCTGTTCCAAGTACAAATCAAGCTATGAGGCATGGGATTGCCGGTCAGTGATTTGGCAGACCAAATTCCAGGGCAAAAGGGTTGGCGGCAAGAGTTTCACTAACCAACGCATACAGCTTGTCTTCTTCAAGCCGGGAATTGCCGGTTTCACTTTCGGCCTTGACCAAATGAGCCCGGTAGCCGTGCTTATGGTCAATGAATACGTTCACCAGAAAAGCGGACTGCCACTTCTCGATATCAATCGGGCCAACGAGGTCTATAACGCGGTGATGGACCCGGACAAGACGATCCACTACATGGCAGCCCATATCCGCATTTCGATTGATCTCTACCGCAATATCGCCGGGTTCGATATCTCGGGCAATCCGGGACTCACCGCGACGCTCTACAATCTCGGCGATGTCGCGACGAGGGCGCGCCAATTGAGGGCCGAAAATGAAAAGCGAAAGCAGAGAGGTCAGCCGATCGCCTATCCGGAAGAGAACTTCTACGGTTGGTTGGTGAACGACAGGGCCGACCAATTGCGCGGGCTGCTCTGACCGGTTCCGGCGTCGAACCATTGCCGCCGCCAACTTTCGACGCGGGCAAGCGAACTGACGTCGACTTCCCCAGTGCCGCCGATTTGAAGTTCCTGCACCGGGTGCAGCAATCTCTTCCCGGAACTTCAAATCGAAAAGCGGCACTAGAATCATAAACTTGCCAGTGCCCCTTTTGCTTCCGAAGTTCGTGTCTGAGAGTGCTGCAATGTATCACGAACTTCGGATGCGGGGCACTGGTGCCGCGCCTTCTTTCTTCGTCGCTCCGCCGAACCTGTATCCAGGAGGCAACCGCAGGGCATTTCGGCCGCCGAAGGTGCGTTCAAAAAATCAGCGGGGATTCCACGCCCCGAACAGACCCGGAAAGGCGCGGCTCCTGGCCCAAATGATGGGTTCGATCCAGCCGCAACCCTTGAGCATGCCGCGCCTTGTCGTTACTTTTCTCGGCGACGCACATCCCGACCGATACCCGCCACCACGGACGGCTTTTCCGCTTTTTTGCCAAATCGGCGTTTCGACCCGGACGGTCAGCCATCCGCCGCTGTTCACCGTCGAGGAGCCGAAAGCGTTACACGGCTATCACCGGGGCCGTCACCGGACGACGAGGGGAAGTTTGAAATGCGCATCGTTGTTCACGGTCAGCAGGCATTCGGCCGTGCGGTCCTGGAGCGGCTACTCGAACGCGGCGACAATGTGGTTGCTGTCTGTACAGTGCCCGACAAGCCGGGGCGGCCGATCGACCCGTTGAAGGAACTGGCCGTCGAAAAGGGGTTGCCGGTATTCCAGCCGGCCTCGTGGAAGACGCCGGAGGCGTTGGAGACCATGCGCTCGTTCGACGCCGACGTGTGCATGATGGCTTATGTGCTACTGTTGGTGCCGAAACCGGTGCTTGATGCTCCAAAGTATGGCTCGTTTCAGTACCATCCCTCGCTCCTACCGATGCACCGCGGTCCGTCGTCGATCAACTGGCCGATCGCAATGGGCGCAAGGAAGACGGGCCTGACCATCTTCTGGCCTGATGACGGCCTCGACGAAGGCCCGATCCTGCTGCAGAAGCACTGCGACATCGGCCCCGACGAGACGCTGGGCGACGTCTATTTCAAGAAGCTGTTTCCGATGGGCATCGACGCGATGGTCGAGGCGCTCGACATGGTCGCGGCCGGCACGGCGCCGAAGATCCCGCAAGATCTTTCGAAAGGCTCCTACGAAACCTGGTTCACGAAGGCCGACGCCAAGATCGACTGGTCGAAGCCGGCCCGGCATAACTACGATACCATCCGTGCCGGCAACCCGCAGCCCGGGGCCTGGACGGTGCACAACGGACAGGTGCCGGAGATTTTCGATTCTCGCCTCGTCGAAGGGTCCGGCAAGCCCGGCGAGGTGCTCTCCGTTTCCGACGAAGGTATCACCGTTGCCGCAGGCGACGGCGCCATCAGGATCATGCGCATGCGCTCCGGCGGACGCAAAATTCCGGCCGCCGAGTATGCAGCCGCGTCCGGCTTGAAGGCCGGTGACCTGCTCGGCGGCTGACCCACCCCGATATCGTCTTCATGGACAATCCTGCTTGCAACGTCTCCGGTGCCCGGCGCCCCGAAGGTTTCTACCGCGGAGGCTGTGCGCCAAGACCCACGCCGGTGGAACCGCCCGACACGTCCCGATCGCAGCGTTCGATCCCGGTTGGCCGCCGGGCCGGAGGACTTTCGCCGATTGCCATTACGCCGTAGATACAGGGGCCATGAGCATCGTAGCCAGCGCAGTCAAGATCGAGGGCAAGGGCGACGTGGACGTGCTCGCGCTCGGCGAGCTTCCGGTTCCGGCACCGGGTCCCTCGGAGCTGTTGGTAGAGGTCGCCGCAGCGGGGCTGAACCGTGCCGACCTGCTGCAGCGCATGGGCTTCTATCCGGCGCCGCCGGGTGTTCCTTCGGATGTTCCCGGTCTCGAATACGCGGGCACCGTGTCGGCCGTCGGCGACAACGTCGACAGCTTCCGTGTTGGCGACCAGGTCATGGGCATTGTCGGCGGCGGTGCCATGGCCACCTACCTGACGGTCCACGCGCGCGAGACCATTCCGGTGCCGGCGGGAATGAGCCTGACCGATGCCGCCGCCATCCCCGAGGTGTTCCTGACGGCCTACGACGGACTCGCACGCCAGGGCGGCCTGGCCATGGGCCAGGTAACCCTCATCCACGCAGCCGGCAGCGGCATCGGCACAGCGGCCATCCAGCTTGCGCGCGAAGCCGGGGCACGCGCCTTCGCCACCGCCCGCTCTGCCGAAAAGCTCGAGCGCTGCCAGGAACTCGGCATGGAGGGTGGCATCCACGTAGAGGAGGGTCAGTTTGCCAAGGCCCTCCTGAAGGCCACGGGGGGGCGTGCCGCGGACATCATCCTGGATACGGTGGGCGCGGCCTACCTGGCCGAAAACGTCGCTGCCGTCGCCTCGGGCGGCGCGATCGTCGTGATCGGCCTCTTGGGCGGCGCCAAGGGGGAGCTTGCACTCGGAGCCCTGCTGGCCAAGCGCGCCCGGATCATCGGCAGTGTGCTGCGAAGCCGGCCGCTCGAGGAAAAGGCAGCACTCAGTCAGGATTTCATCAAGCACGTGCTGCCGGCTTTGCAAGCTCGCCGGCTACGCCCCGTGGTCGACCGCGTCATCCCCATGACCGATGTCCGCGAAGCGCACCGCTACATGGCGAGCAACGAGAGCTTCGGCAAGATCGTCCTCGCCTGGTAGTGCGCGAAGTCTGCCCGCGATTCGCTAGCCACAGCGGCTCCCCGAAAGACAGGTGAATCGCGTTGCCGCAATGGCTGCCACGGTGGCAACGCAGCACCCCTCCGCTGTGTCCGAGATCACTGCGCCGGTCCCGGCCTGGATGTACCTATTCATCAACAACTCTTGCCGGGAAGGCCGATCCGATGACGAAGACGTTCTGGCACCGCGATCGCAAGGCCGCTGCAAAGTGGCAGGGAATAGCCGTGACGATCGCCGGCCCCTATTGCGACATCGACACAGGCTGCCGCATCGTTCCAATGCCCTGACAGCGGCTTCTCCAGCCCGCCGTTTCGGCTCGCACAATACTGGCTGAGCGGCGTATGCGGGAAGTTTCAATGACGAGATCCCGCATCAGGCGCGGTTCGGCTTCAGGAGATGCACTCGCCGCCGTCGACGACGAGCGCATGCCCAGTCATAAAAGACGAGCGGTCGGAGGCAAGGAACAGGATCGCCTCGGCGATCTCGTCGACGGTGGCGAAGCGACCCATCGGAATCTTGTCCTTGACGTAGGCGAGCAGCGCCTCGCGCCCACCCATCTGGCGGATGAAGGCATCGTTGAACGGCGTGTCGACCCAGCCGGGACAAAGCGCGTTCACCCGCACGCCGTATTTGCCGTAGTCGATGGCAATCTGCTTCACCATCGCCACAGCGGCGTGCTTGGAGGTGGCGTAGGCGATCATCTCGTGGTCGTAGAAGACGCCGGAATTCGACGAGGTGACGATGATCGAGCCCTTGCCCTGCTCGCGCATTGTCGGCATCGCCAGCCGCGCCAGCCGGAAATGGGCTCTGACGTTGATCTGCCACGATTTATCCATGCCGTCTGGATCGACCATCTCCAGCGGTCCTTCGACCTGGACACCGGCATGGCTGTGAACGACGTCGATGCGGCCGCAGACCTTGAGCGTCTCGGCGACCAGCCGGTCGACGGCTTCATCGTCGCCGACGTCGGTGGCGATTGCGAAGGCTTCACCGCCGGCTTCCTCGATCGCCCGTCGGGTCGCTTCGCCGGCAGACGTGTCGCGGTCGGCGGCAACAACGATTGCGCCTTCCCGGGCCATGGCCAATGCACCGGCCCGGCCAATGCCTGACCCGGCACCCGTCACGATCGCCACCCGTCGTTCCAGAATCATCGTCTTCTTCCCTGTTTTCCGCCGTTTTCGGCGTCTGCCCAAGATGTCAATTCCCGTGCGGATCATGTCAAGTCGTTGGCCGGCGCTCCTGCGTAAGGTGGGATCATAGCCCTGTCGCAACCGACCGAAGAGCGCGCCATGAGTCAGGCCAAGGACGATTTCATCGAGCGGACGATCCAGTATTGGAACCCGGGCAAGACCCTGGAATGGCAGCGCCAGGGAATCGACCTCGTCATCGACCGGCGCGAGGGCTACTACCTCTACGACATGGACGGCCGCCGGCTGATCAATCTGCACCTGAACGGGGGTGTCTACAGCCTCGGCCACCGCAACCCGGAGATCATCGCCGCCGTCCGCGAGGGCATGGAGCACTTTGACATCGGCAACCATCACTTCCCGGCGCTGATGCGCACCAAGCTGGCCGAAATGCTCGCGAAGCACACGCCTGAGGGTTTGCACTATTCGATGTACGCCTCCGGTGGCGGCGAAGCCATCGACATCGCCCTCAAGAGTGCCCGCCATGCCACCCAGCGGCGGCGCATCATCTGCCTCCAGCGGTGCTACCACGGCCATACCGGGCTGGCGGTGCAGGTCGGCGACGATCGTTTCTCCAAGCTGTTCCTGTCGGAAGCCTCCGACGAGGACGTCACCAAGGTGCCGTTCAACGATCTCGACGCGATGGAAAGGGAGATTGCCAAGGGCGACGCTTGCTGCGTCATCATCGAATCGATCCCGGCAACCTACGGCTTTCCGATGCCGATCCCCGGATATCTGAAGGCGATCAAAGAGATGTGCGCGAATGTCGGCACGCTGTTCATCGCCGACGAGGTCCAGACCGGCCTGATGCGCTCCGGCGAGATGTGGTGCATCGAGACCTACGGCGTGGTTCCCGACATGCTGGTCACCGGCAAGGGACTGTCCGGAGGCATCTATCCGATCGCCGCCGTGGTTGCCAACGAACGCTCGGCCGCCTGGCTCAGCGAGGACGGTTGGGGCCACATGTCGACCTTCGGCGGAGCCGAACTCGGCTGCATTGCCGCCCACAAGGTTCTCGAGATCGTCGCCCGCGCCGAGACCCGCTCGCAATGCCACTATATCTCGCACTATCTCCGCCAGGGCCTCAACACCATCCAGGATCACTTTCCCGACTTCTTCGTCGGCATCCGCCAACGCGGCCTGATCATGGGGCTCGAGTTCGACCATCCCGAGGGCGCCGTCGAAGTCATGCGCACCTGCTACAACAACGGCATCTGGGCAATTTATTCGGCGCTCGATCCGCGTGCGCTGCAATTCAAGCCCGGCATCCTTCTCGACCGCGCGCTGTGCGACGACATCCTCAACCGGCTCGACACCGCGGTCGGGCAGGCGCGGGCAGCGCTCTTCGGCACCAGCGGCCGCAGTTGGTCACGTCGCGCCGACGCCAAGGCGGCCTGAAGGGGCGGCCGATGCCGGATTTCGACGCATTGCCGCATGAGGCACAGCTACGCTGTCTCGCCGAGCTCGCGCATTCCGCCCTGTCCAACTACGGCATCGATCCGGCGTCCGCGCCGGAACTCATCAACCTGTCCGAAAACGCGACCTACCGGATCGATGACGACGCCACCGGCCGCCGCTTCGCGCTCCGCGTTCATCGCGACGGCTACCACTCGAGGAACGCGATCGCTTCCGAACTGGCCTGGCTGCAAGCGCTCCGGCGAGACGATGTCGTCATTACGCCGGTGCCGGTGCCCGGTCGCGACGGTGAGTTGATCCAGGCGATAGGCCACGCGGCGATGCCCCGGCCGCGCAACGTCGTCCTGTTCAAGTGGGAAAGCGGCGAGGAGCCGTCGGAGAGCGACCATCTCACCGAAAAATTCAAAATTCTCGGCGAGACCACCGCGAAAATGCACCACCACGCCGAAGCCTGGCCGCGGCCGGCCGGCTTCGAGCGACTGACCTGGGACTTCTCGACGGGCCTCGGCGATCAACCGCACTGGGGCTCGTGGCGCGATGGCATGGGGCTCGATGCGGCGAAATTCGCGATTTTCGGCAAGACCGCCGCGCTGATCGGCCGGCGGCTGGAGCGCTTCGGGCAGGCCCCCGACCGTTTCGGCCTGATCCATTGCGACATGCGCCTCGCCAACCTGCTGATCGACGGCGACACGGTCAAAGTGCTGGATTTCGACGACTCCGGCTTCTGCTGGCACCTCTACGACGCCGCCACCGCGGTCTCCTTCTTCGAGCACGAGCCGCATGTGCCCGAGCTGATGGCCGCCTGGGCGGAAGGCTACCGGCGGGTTCACGACCTGCCGGCCGAGGACGAGGCCGAGATCCCGACCTTCGTCATGTTCCGCCGGATGATCCTGGTCGCCTGGATCGGCTCCCATTCCGAGACCGAGCTCGCCCAGTCGATGGGCGCCGCCTACAGCGCGTCCACGGTCGGTCTTTGCGAGGACTATCTGAGGCGATTCGGCTGACTATTTGCGCCCTTCGATCGCCATCAGCGTCGAAAGGATATGGTCGCGGGCGCATTCTGCGTCATCCATTCGCCCCGACATGAACACCCGCCCCGAGGCGCCGATCATCTGGCAGTCGACCAGCGTCAGCGCCGGCGCGACCTTCTCGGCTTCGTTGGCGGCAAAGGCGGCAAACAGCGCCGGCGCCATCTCGACCAGGAGCAGGCACTCGTCGGGCAGGATCATCGAGGCGTCGCGGTTGCGGTTGAGAATGACCGCATGCTGGTCGGTGACGTCGGCGACGATATCGGTATAGAGCACCTGCGGCTTGAGCTGGTCGGCCGCCCTGGCCCCGATCCCGGACAGGATGGCCGCCCCGGCCGCCTCGAGATCGCCCATGTTACCGGCGTGCAGCTCGAGAATCCCGAACTGGCGCTCGACGTAGAGCATGCCCGGCTCGACGCTCGGCACCGATTTCAACGCGAAATCGATCACCCGGTGGATGGCAAGCGCCGGCGCGATCTCGACGATCAGCGAATGGGTGCCTTCGAGCGGAACGTAACCGCGGCCGCGCGTCGGCGAGCCCATATAGGCGGCAAACTGCCGTCTGAGCGACTCGATCCTGAGATAGACGCGCAGTTCAGCCACCGGGCCGTTCCCTTGCCGTCGGCAGGTGCTTACGGCGGGCGGTTACTTGGCGAGGCCGAACTGCTTGGTGACGTCGGCATGGGGCCGCGGGATGACGTGGACCGAAATCACCTCGCCGACGTTGCCGGCAGCCTCGGCGCCGGCTTCCGTCGCCGCCTTGACCGCGCCGACGTCGCCCTGGACCAGCACCGACACCAGGCCGGCACCGACCTGCTCGCGGCCGATGATGGTGACGTTGGCCGCCTTGACCATGGCGTCGGCTGCGGCGAATGCCGCCACATAGCCCCTGGTTTCGACAAATCCGATTGCGTTCGACATGACGTTTCTCCTTGCCTATTTCGATCTTGTCCGTGTCTTCGACGGCGCGGCGCGCGGCATGTCGAGGATGCCGATGACCAGTGCGTCGACCACCGCCTTGGGATCCTTGAACCAGCTGCGGGCGACCGAGCCCTGGGTGACCAGGACCCGTTCGCCGTCGCCGGCGCCGAGCGGGTCGAAGGCGATCAGATGCTCGCCGAGCCCGTCGTTTTCCTCCAGCGCCACCTCGAGGAGCGCGCCGCCGGGCAGCTCGTCGAGCCGCTTGGTTGCCCAGACCTTGCCGATCACTGTTCCGGTCTTCATGGCTTCTGCCTCACGAGTTCAACCTTCAACTGCCGCGCCTTCTCCCGCGCCAGCGGGGTGACGACGACTGACTTGCCGATGGTGATCCGGTTTCCCTTGCGCGAAAGCTCGACGAGCTTGGTCTCGCCGAGCACGCCCCTGTCGAAGGACACCGCCGCGCCGGCGGACGCTGACGCGCCGTCGGATGCCGGCTTCGCTGCCGGCACGAAACGGATGTCGCCGGCGGCAATCGCTGCCTTGAGCTCGGCGTCGGCGGCCGAGCCGAGAACGGCGCGCGCAAAAGCGTCAAGCTCGCCGGGACCGGTGACGGCGACCGAAACGGTTGCCGGCTTCGACCGGGCCAGCGCCGCCCTGAACTCCGCGACGAGGTCCGGCGCCGGCGTCCGCATCGGCTCGCCGCCAAGCGTCTCCTTCAGCGCCTGGCGCACGAGATGTCTCAGTTCTTCCCGGTCGATGCCCGTCATTGTCTATTGCCTGACCTCCAGCGCCGCTTCCGCCGCATCCGCCGCAGCGCGGATCGAGCTTTCCTCGCCGGACAGGTAAACCCGGCCCGTCGCTCCCATCATCCGGTAATCGACCACCTTGATTTCGGCCGCCTTCTCCGCCTCGTTGGCGGCGAGAATCGCGTAGGCCGCCGGCTGCATCTCGAGCACGAAGAGCGACTCGCCGGGCAGGATCATCGAGCCGGCCTTGTTCCGGTTGATCAGAAAGGCGTGATAGTTGTCGACGCGCTTGACGATCCGCGCGGCAAGGATTTCCGGCCGCATGGCGTCGGCCTCCGATGCCCCGAGATAGTCGAGCACCGCCTGTCCGGCCGCCTTGACCGACGACGTCTGGTCGGCGTGGAGTTCGAGGTAGCCGTACTGGCGCTCGACGACCAACAGTCCCGGCCGGACATCGACATTCTTGACCGCGACGTCGGTGATGTTTTCGATCTCCAGGCCGGGCGATACCTCGACCACCAGGGCCGCCATATTGGTGCGCGGCAGAAAACCCCGAATGAAAGTGCCGAGATAGCACATCGTCTTCGGCTGCAGCTGATCGATGAAGATGTAGGAGCGAATGGTCGCCATCGGTTCGCCCCTCAGTTCGCTTCGCGCTGCAGGGCGCGCAGCTCTTCGAGGATCAGCGCCCGGATCTCCGCGCGGATATCGTCGCTGTCGACCAGCTCCGAGTCGGCACGGCTGACGTTTCCCGGCCGCGAGGGCCGACCGCCGACCCAGTCGAAGGAATAGTCGATCATGCCCTCGGGCAGACGCGGCCGGGTCGCCGGCTCCGGCAGGGAGAGACCGGAGAAGTCGCCGACCGGGATGTCGGCAGCCTTGTTGTAGGCGATCTTCGTCCACTGGACGAAATGCTGGGGGCCAATGTTTTCGCTCACCGAAGAGCGGCCGAAGAAGCCGGTGCCGACGGTCATCGTCGGCGCCAGCCAGGTGTCGAAGCCGGACGCTCCGGTCGAGCAGCCGACGTTGATCGCCACGCGCAAAACGTCCATCTCTGCGGCAAACTTCAGGATGGTTCCCGGGTCGGCGGCATGGATGGCAGCCGAATGGCCGGCACCGCGGTTGCGGATCATGGCGCGGCAGGCCGCGAGCGCGGCGTCACGGGTCGGCACCTCGTAGTATCCGAGCACCGGGCACAGCTTCTCGCGGCTCAATAGATAGTCGTCGCCGATCCGTTCGAGCGGCGCCAGCAGCACCCGGGTTCCGTGCGGCACGCGGATGTCGACCGAGCGAGCGATCGTCTCCGCCGGCTTGCCGAGCAGCGACAGATTGAACGTGCCGTCCGGAAAGAGATGTGCGGCGATACGATCACGCTCCTCGGCGGAGAGCAGATGGCAGCCCTGGCGCTTCATCTCCGAGGCGAAGCGCGGGGCGACGGCAGCATGGACGATGACCGCCGATTCGTTGGTGCACAGGATCGAGTTGTCGAAGGCCTTGGAGTCGGCGACCGCCCTGGCGGCCTTGGCCGCGTCGGCGCTCTCGTCGACATAGACGGGATTGTTGCCGGGTCCGCCGCCGATCGCCGGATTGCCCGACGAATAGGCCGCCCGCACCATCGGCGAGCCGCCGGTGGCGACGATCAGGTCGACCCGCTCCGACTTCATGATGGCATCGATGAGCGGCATGGTCGGATCGTCGATGACCTGGATGATCCCGTCCGGCGCTCCCGCCGCCTCGGCGGCACGCGCGATCAGCCGCGCCGCGTCGGCGCAGCAGGCCCTGGCGGCCGGGTGCGGACTGATGACGATGGCGTTGCGGGTCATCAGGGCGAGGATTGCCTTGAAGAAGACCGAGCAGACCGGATTGGTCGACGGCGTCAGGGCGAAGACGACGCCGGCCGGCTTGGGAATGGCGACGGTCTTTCTGTCGGCGTCGATTTCGTAGTCGGTGAAATTCTGCCCGCGATAGTGCTCGAACAAGCCGATCGAGCACAGCCGGTTCTTGAGCTCCTTGTGGCCGGCATCGCCGAAGCCGGTCTCCTCGACCGCCCAGTCGGCATAGCGGCGCGCTTCGCCGGCCGCCGCCCTGGCGACGGCCTCGGCGATCGCCAGCACCGCGGCGCGCGGGTAGCTGGCGAAACTCGCCGCCGCCCAGCCTGCCTTTTGCAGCATCTGGTCGGCGCCGTAGGGCGACAGCCTCCCTTCCATCTCTGCGAGTACGCCGGACATGAGCCATCATTCTCGCGACACCGGCCGCCGCGCATACCGCGCCGGTCGCGCCTATCGGGCAGATTTGTGAGGAGACACTAGGAGTTCACGCCCTGTCCGGCTTGACAGTGGCTCTTGCTTTCTTGACATGCCGCGGTGGGTTCGCGGGCGGGCGTCGAGAAGCATCGCGTCGAAGGAACCCAGCACGTCGTATGTCGAAAAGCACAACAGTCGATCCGCCAGACACATGCGCCGGTTCACGCGCTTGACCGCCGGTCACTCCAAATTCCAGAACCACATTCACATGGTTGTGCTCTACACTGTCTGGAACAACTATGCCCGCATCAACTCGGACTTAGATTAGGTCGTGTACTCATAAATCGTCGTGGCGTTAGGGCTAGCTCCGCACGGCCGCTTTTCGGGTATTCCGGACCTCACTGGTTCGTACCAGCACGGCAGAAAAGCGCCAACAGCTGCCTCGTGCGCTGCAAAACGTTGCGTCGGGCCACTGACGCCACCCAGCCGCCGCCATTCCCGATAAAACTGGACCACCGCAGCCGGCGCTTCGCGCTGTCGTTGCTCCATCGCCTCTCGCGAGAGTCGCCAGACGAACCATCTCGTTTTCGGTGATGACTGCCGCGGACCGCCCGTCGCCGAGATATAACGAGATCTCGCCGAGGAGGACCGCCCATTCAGAAACCCACGGCGCGAAAACAGCTGTGAGAGCCGATCAAGACCGGCCCTGGTTGTCGCGCCACTCGAGCATCCAGTTGAGCACCATCCGCCAGTCCGACATCCGGATCGGCGTGCCGTGGACACCGCCCATAAAGAGGTCGTACCTGATCGGATAATCCGGCGCTGCTTTCTTGATCGCCCTGAACTGGAGTTCCACGGTCACCCAGTCGTTGGTCTTGTCGTCGCTGCCGTGGCCGAGGTAGATCGGCACCCACTTGTCGCGGTCCTTGAAGGTCGGGGACTCCAGGAAAGGTTCGTATCGGCCGGATCCGAACATCACCGCGCCCGACATCAGCGCCGCCGATTCGGGATTCTCGAGCAGCAGATAGGTCGTCTTACAACTGCTCGAAGCGCAACCGACAAAGATCGGCGCGCCGGGTGAATTGGCGGCAAAATGCTTCATCAGCGCGGTTATCTGCCGTGCGGCGCGGTTGAAGAAGCCCTTGAAATCGGGTGACACGTAGACGCCGCCGTTGAGCACCATCAGGTTTTTGAGGCGGTTGAAATTGCCGCCGAAACGCAGGTCCTCCATTGCCAGAGTGCGGTCGCCGTGCCAGCCATGCAGGAAGATGACAACGATCTTGGCACCGCCGTCAGCCTTGCCGAC
>Ga0075327_1000345_pt1 | contig 12826 bp, 12 predicted proteins | sample MayberrySE_Catta_2_FD_120056 | JGI IMG/M metagenome (GOLD analysis project Ga0075327, IMG submission 120056) | Natural and restored wetland microbial communities from the San Francisco Bay, California, USA, that impact long-term carbon... | ecosystem: Environmental > Terrestrial > Soil >...
CACCTGCTTCGCGTCGGCGGCCAAGCTCGCGGAGGACATCACGAAGGGCGCCGAGATCGAGCGCGGCCGTGCCCGCAAGCGCTACCTCGACCTGCTCGGCGCCGGCGGCAGCGACCACCCGATGACGCTGCTGAAGAACGCCGGCGTGGATCTCAGTCAGCCGGACACCGTTAACGCGGTGATCGCGCAGTTGGATAGCCTCGTGGATCGGCTGGAAGCGGAAGTCTGAGAATCCGGTGGAGGCCGGGTCTTCAGACCCGGCGCAGGCTTGGCGCAGGCGGTCAGCCCCGGCGCAGTTTCTCCGGGCGTCTCTGCGTTTCGACCGATGAACGCAGCGCTCCGCGGCTTCTCCGCGTGAGATCCGCCAGCGACAGCGGCGCGGCGGCCGACACCGGTCTGAAGGGCTGTCGTATGGCGGTATGGTAGTATTGCCATACCGATGCCAAAGTTGACGTTCTCGCTCGACGACGAGACGGTGGCGGCGCTGCGGGCGGCCGCGGCACGCAGCCGCAAGCCGCAGAGTCTCATCGTCCGCGAGGCGATCGCCGAGTACACCGCACGCGAGGAGCGCCTGGACGACGCGGAACGTGAGCGCCTGCTCGGCGTCCTCCGCCGTATGAAGAGACGCCCGGTCACGCGATCGCAGACGGACGTCGATCGCGAGCTGCGCGAGATTCGGCAGGCGCGCCGCACCGGCTGGAGCCGCGGCTCCCGGTGATCGTCCATCTCGATACCTCGGTGCTGGTCGACGCGCTCACCGGCCCGCGACGCTCCGCCGGCGCGCTCGAGAAGGCGATTGCCCGCGGGCACGTCATCGCGACGTCCACCCTGGTGCTCTACGAATGGCTCCGCGGTCCCCGCACGCCCGAAGAGCTCGAAGATCAGGAATCCCTGCTGCCGGCGGGCGCGACTCGCGAGTTCGGACCCGCCGAGGCGAACCGCGCGGCCGACGTGTATCGCGCACTCCGGCGCGCGCGCGGGCGCGACATGGACATCGCCATCGCCGCCTGCGCCATGACGCACGGCGCGCGGCTCTGGACGCTGAATCCGGATGACTTCCGCGACCTGCCGGGGCTGGAGCTGTACGAACCGGTCTAGAATCGCTCGAATGCCCATGCTCCCGCCGACCTCATCGGAGCTCCTCGACGACAGCCATCGTCCGTACTTCCTGTGGTGGACGACGGCCACGACGGCGGACCTGCGAAAGCGTCTCGCGGATCCCGATCCGGACGTGCGCGCCTACTGGATGGGCGCGCTGCTCCGAGAGGCCAATACGCGTGACGTGTGGCTGTTCGTCACGCCGGCTATGATCCGTGCCTCATGGGACCGCCTCCAGCGTCATCTCGGACGCTCGCGGGCGATGTGGGCCTACCTGCTGGATCTGCCCGACCTGCAGTGGCCACCTCGCACACCAAAGTAGCCAATGACGACGTTCGATCGACGCATCGTCGGGCCCGAGGCGCTGGGCTTCCTGCAAGCGTGTCAGCGCGTAGCGCCATGTCACCTCGGCGGCGGTGCTGCCCTGGCTGGCCTGCACCTGCGCCACCGGCTGTCAGCGGACGCTGACCTGTTCGTGCACGAACCCACGGCGCACCGCGATCTGGTGAGGGCTCTGCCAGACCTGGGCGCGGCCACTGGCACGCCGGTGAAGATCCTCCGGGATGCGGGCGGCTTCGTGCACGCGAGGCTGGACTTGCCCACCGGGCCCCTCGAACTCGACGTCATCCACGAACCCGTTCAGGATCTGGAGCCTCCCCCGCCGGCGGTGGAGGGCGTGGTGGTCGAATCGCTCGTCGACCTTCGCGTCAACAAGCTGACCTGCATCGTGTCCCGCTCTGAACCGCGCGACCTCGTCGACCTCCTGTTCCTGGATCGCGCGGGCTACGCTCCGGAGCGCGATCTCACGCTCGCCCTTCGCAAGGAGGCCGGTATCGATCCGGCGATCATCGCCTGGCTGCTCGGTCAGTTTCCCGTCGAGCCAATGCCGATCATGCTGAAGCCTCTTGACAGCGGGGCACTGCGCACCTTCCGCGACGAGCTCCGCGAGCGGTTTCGACGGCTGGCTGTGCCGGAGAAGGGCGATACAGGGCGGTAGTAGGCCCGCCGAGGCGCAGTGGCCTCCGTCGCAATCGACGGCGGACTCGTAGCGAGTTTTCGTCTTGAGGCGAACCCCGCGCGGCGGCTGGGCTATCCGGGCAGAACATCGAAGCCCTGCTCGCGGAAATGCGGGTCGAAAGCGAACGAGGTCCGCACCACGCGCGTTCTCATGACGTGGAAGCTGCCGCAGTCGACGAGGCTGAGCTTCCGGCGATCGGCCGCGAGCAGCGCGTATCCTCTTCGGTCATCCAATGCAGCTCGAGGGCAGGAAGGACCTCCCCGCACAGCACGCGGACAGCCTTCATGCCCCAGTCGATGCTGGACGAGCGCGGTCGTCTCCACGACGACGTAGTTGGTCACGAGCAGCGGTTCGTCGGTCTGCAGCAGGCCTCCCTCCCCGTGGCCTTCGCCGCGGCATGATTCTCGTCGTCGCGGTCAAGGACGGCGAAAAGCGCCGACGTATCGATCAGGATCATCGTTCGCGAAAGGCTTCCGCCAGCGCTTCGTCGTGACGCCGCGAGGTGTCCCGCACGCCGGAGGCAAATCTCCCCGCGGCGCTGGCGGCCCGATCGCGAAGCTCCCGGTCGGAGGGCGGCTCTCCGCGGGTGAACGCATCGATGGCCCGACGAACGAGTTCGGCGACCGAGACGTTCTCCCTCCTCGACCGACGCCGCAGTGCCTCGGCCTGCTCGTCGGTGAGCTGAACCTGCGTCCGGATCATGCCATCATGATTACAGCCGGCACGGCGGGGCTCAAGCCCCGCCCTACATCCAGTCGGACGCTCACTTCCGGACGACGTACCACTTGTTCTGGATGTCGTGCGCCAGCTTTGTCGTCTCGATCCAGGCGAAGCCCGCGCGCCGGAGATAGTCCCTCGTCATCTCCTCGCCCCACATGGCGCCGGCACCTTCGCCGCCCTGCGCGAGCGAGACCGTCATGCAGTGCATGCACGAGACCGTGTTGATCGGCGTCCCGATTGTCCGGAAGCCCCGCTTCAGGGCAGGCGTCCCGGGCGCCGCAGGGCGGCCTCGAACGGTTCCAGCAGCTCCGGTTTCTCCAGAATCTCCGCAAAGCGGCCGCCCCAGAGACGGATCCGTTCGACGTCGAGCTTCGCACCCTGGCGCGTGACGATCGACTGCACGTCGTGCAGGTCGATCAACCGCGCCGCGACGAGCTTGTAGAGGATCAGATCTTCGGCCGAGCAGGTGCGGATCGCGACAGCAGAAGTCACCTGCCAATCGGATGCTCGCTCCAGGACTTCACGCTCGAACGGAAATCCGGCGAAGCTGATGTCGAGGTCGACCTCATTGCTGGCGGTCACCAGAGCGAGGCGTCCGACTTCGGCCCGTCGCTCGGCATCGACATCGCGCGAGCGAAACCGCGACAGGATCTCGGCGAGCACCGCGCGCTCCTGGTTGAAGTCGACCAACACGGTTGCGTCGACATCCTTCGTCACCCGCGGCTCGCCCCAACGGGACACGACCATGCCCCCGATCAGACACGCCGGTCGGCGCTGGTCCTTGAAGAACCGGAGAAGTTCGTCGGCCGCCTCGACGAGCCGGGGCGGCGTCATCGGTTGCCGTGCAGGCGCTCGAGAACGTCACGAAGGAGGCGCAGCCCTGCCCCGGCGTCACCGGGCCCGGCGGGCGCCATCGGCCAGACGAGATCGACGGCAATCCGGGCCGCGGACTCGTCGGTCAGGGCCCGCAGATCGGCGACCCGTCGTCGCTCGAGTTCGGGACCCTCCCTGGCCCAGAGAGCAAGCCACTCGGACGTCAGCCGTCTGGCGTCCGCGTCGAACGGCGAAACCGTGCCCACGCCCTCATTCTAGCGCCCTGGCGCCGCGAGGCGCGCCGGGCGTTGTCCGCGCTGGCAGGCCTTGGTCACAACCTCCGCTTCCTTCACTTCCTGACGACGTACCAGTTGTTCTGGATGTCGTGCGCGAGCTTCTTCGTCTCGATCGACGTGAAGCCCGCGCGCCGGAGATAGTCCCTCGTCATCTCCTCGCCCCACATCGCGCCGACGCCTTCGCCGCCCTGCGCGAGCGAGACCGTCATGCAGTGCATGCACGACACCGTGTAGAGGAATGTCCCGAGCGGGTGCTCGGCGTCTTTGTTCACGTGGCTCGTTCCGCTGATGTCCTGCATCAGGTAGACGCCGCCCGGCTTCAGCGTCCGATGAATGCCCTTCAGCACGTTCAGCGGCTGGGCCTGATCGTGAATCGCGTCGAACGTCGTCACGAAATCGAACGCATCCGGATCGGCGGTCCGGTCGAAGTCGGTGAGGTCGCGGACGACGAACTCGAGGTTCGAGAGGCCGGACGCCTGATCGCGCGCCCAGGCGATCGCGTCAGACGACAGGTCCATGCCGACGAACCGGCTCTTCGGGTAGAGCGTCGCCAGCGTGTGGATGATGCGACCGCGGCCGCAGCCGACGTCGAGCATACTGATACCCGAAGAGAGCCGCTCCGTGAGGCCCGGCACGAGCGGCAGGATGTGCTCCTCGAGCGACGACATCACCGACTGGCCGCTGTCCTCGGCCATGACCTCGTGAAACCGGGGAAAGCGTTCGTAGGGGACGCCGCCGCCGTGGCGGAAGCAGTGAACGATCTCGTCCTCGACGTTGCCGAGCGTGCTGATGTACTGCGCGAAGACCGCCATGTTGTCGGCGACCGCGGCGCGCGTGAGGGACGCCGCATGCTCGGGCGGCAGCGTGTAGCGGCGGGTCTCCGGATCGATGGTCACGACGCCACCGGTCACCATGGCGCCGAGCCACTCGCGGACGTAACGCTCGTTGAGCCCGGCGGCTTCGGCGATCTCGGCGCTGGTCGACGGCGGCAGCTCTCGCATCGCGTCGAACAGCCCGGTCCGATGGCCGACGGAGACCATCAGGCAGAGCGCGCCGTCGTTCAGCGCGCGAAGGAACCGCTCGCCGAAGGCCGAGGCCTTCGCAGGATCGAACTCGTGTCCGGCTTCTGGAGACATGGCGTGAACTCCACGTAGAATGTCGGGCGTCCACGGTATCAGCAGATGCGCTGCCGAGTCACAATGTTACTGGCATTCGTCCTCGCGTTCCTGCCGGCAACGGCCAGGACGAGCGTCCAGAACGTTCCAGCGCCACCTCGAACCGTGAGCGGCACAGTGACAGCCCCTGGAGGCAGCCCACTCGCCGGCATCACCGTGGTGCTCCTGTCAGACACGGCCGGCAGCGGCGATGTGACTGCCGACCCTCGGCGCACCACCACATCGGCGTCGGGCAGCTTCCGGTTCGATGTGGTGGCGTCCGGCCGCTACCGCGTTGCAACGGCCGACGCCGCGGAGCTGACGGAGTGGCCGGATGCCGACGTGATCGGGCGCCTGCGGGCGGGGTCCCTGCCGGTCGATCTCACGGAAGCCGGCACCATCCGAATCGATCTCGTCGTCGCACCGGAACCGGGGATCAGGCGCATCGTCGATGCCGCGATGAGCCGACAGCGCATCGAACAGGTAGGAGGACCGCGGCGCGGGCCGCCGGGTGGACGCTCGCTGAGCAGTGCGCCGCCTCGCCCGTCCGGCACCGCTTCGATTTCCGGGATGGTCACAGCGGAAGGGGCTCCGGTGGTCGGCGCGACAGTCGCGCTCATGCTGGAGAGAACGGTGAGTGGCCGCCGCGCGCTTGCGCCAACGGCTTCACGCGCGACCACCGGTTCTGATGGCGGCTATACGCTGCCGAACCTCCTGGCCGGGCGCTACGTGGCCGTCGTCCTCGCGTCCGGGACCGGCCCGATGAGCGCGTCCGGAATCCCGGACGAGATCGCGTCGCCCCAGCCGCGCACCGAACGGCAGCCTCACGAAGCGCTGGCCACGACATTCCATCCCGGGTCGGTCCACCCGGAAGGCGCGGCGGGCGTCACGGTCGCGGCAGACGAGCAGCGACGGAACGTCGACATCGACATGCTGTGGGTGACGGCCGCACCGGTGTCGGGCACGGTCAGCGCCCAGTCGGGAACCGTCCGACCAGGTGCGCGAGCGGTGCTCGTGCCCGCTGTCCAGGCGGCGCAACTGGGTGGACACACCGCGCGCTGGGCCACGCTGACGCCGGCCGGCCGGTTCGAGTTCGGCCACGTGCCATCAGGTCCGTACCAGCTCACCGTCAACGCCGGATCAAGTGGCTGGGTGCGCCGGGACGTCATGGTTGGACTCGACGCCATCCAGCTCGAGCTGGAGCTGCAGCGGCCGTTCATCGTCTCCGGACGCATCGAGTTCCGGATGACGGGCCGTGCCGAGTCGCCGGGCAATCCGGCTGAGGTGACGGTGCGGCTGATGCCCGAACGCCTGCAGGCTGGAAGCGTCGTGGCCACGGCGACGGCTGGCGCCGACGGCAGCTTCACGTTGCGCGGCGTGCCGGGTGGGCGGTATCGGCTGCAGGCGACGTCGAGTGGGGGCTGGGTACAGTCGGCCGGCTTCCTCGACGACACCGACACGCTCGATGTCGCCTCGGCCGTCACGGGCGACCGAGACGAGGGCCGCGTGGTGATGGTGGATCAGGAGACCGCAGTGCTGGCGGTCGTGACCGACGCCGAAGGACGTCCGGTCACCGAGGGACGAGTGGCGATCTTCTCTGCCGACCGGCGGCGATGGGTCTCTGGATCGAGGTCCGTTCGCGTGATTCGGCTCTCGCCGACCGGGACCGTGTCTGCGACCGGTCTGCCAGCCGGTCCTTATCTGATCGCCGTAGTCCCCTCAGACGATCAGGCGCCGGTCAACAACCGGCGGCTCGAGTCCTTCGAGGAACGAGCCACGCCGTTCCTCCTGGCCGAAGGCGAGCAGAAGCGCATCCCGCTGCGGATCCAGTAAAGGTCCGTTTCGGCGACGTGTTGTTTCGCCGTTCTTTCGCAACTCCCTGCCCATTACTTTGGATTACAGGATTCGGACGTCCGGATCCGGCTGCCCGCCGGCAACTGCCCCAACGGGGTGCATATTCAATAAGTTCCATAGAATCAATCGTTTGCGTCATGCGTGTCAAAAGAGTCCGGTACGGCACGACCTTTCCTTAAGGCGAGGCAGGCAATCACTATGGGTATCCTCGACAAGCTCAAGCCTCAGCCCCGTTGGAAGCACGCCGATCCGGCCATCCGCATCGAGTCCCTCAGGGAACTCGACGACGCAGTGGAGCTGGCGGTCCTGGCGGAAACCGATCCGGACGCCAGGGTCAGGCGCGCCGCGGCTGGCCGCAGCGACGACCCGGTCGTCCTGAGCCGGATAGCGGCCGGGGACACCGACACCGGGGCGCAGGACGGCGCGACCGAGCGGCTGTCGACGCTGGCGATGACGACCGGGAACGGCACGGCACTGGCGGCCGTCGAGGCCATCAGGGATCCGAAGCGGCTGTCGGCGATTGCCAAGAGCGCGGCGCCGGAAGCCGTGGCGCTCTCGGCGCTCGGACGCACCTCCGACGAACGCGCGCTCAGCAGCATCGCCCGGCAGGCGGCGCACGAAGCGGTCGCCACCGGCGCGCTGGATCGGCTCAGCGGCCGCGACGATCTCCAGGACGTCGCGCTCAATGCGGAACACAAGGACGTCGCCCTGCGCGCGTTCGATCGGCTGTTTCCGGCCGGCGCGGACGCTGGTATCGACGAGCTCCGCGCGATCGAAGCGCGCACGCAGCAGAAGGCCGTCGCCAGGCGCGCGCGCGCGCGCATCCAGGACATCGAAGCCGCCGAAGCCGCGCGTCTCGCCGCCGAGCAGGAGCAGCGCCGCCAGCAGGCCTCGCTCTGCGAAGCGGTGGAGCGCCTGACGGACGTCACCGATCCGGCGACCGCGCGTGCCGAGCTGGCACAGTTGACGTCGAGCTGGCACGGCCTGTCGGAGATTGCAGATGAGGCGCGCGATCGGTTCGCGCGTGCGTCGGCCGCGGTCGAAGAGGCGGCGGCGCGGCGCGAGCGCGAGGCCGAGGAAGCGGCGCAACTCGCCCGCCAGCGCGCCGAAGCGCTGGCCACCCGCGAGGCGCTCTGCACCCGGGTCGAGACATTGGACGGGGACGACGTGCTCGAGCAGCTCGTCCCCATCGAAGAAGAGTGGCGATCGCTTCTGCCATTCGTCGGCAACGGCCCGGAGGCTGACCGACTGGCAGAGCGTTTCGCCGTGGCGGTCGCTGCGTGCCGGAAGCGGCACGAACTGGGCGCCAGGCTGGCGGAGACGCGCGCGTCGCTCGACACGCTCGTCAGGGAGGCCGAGAGTCTGCTGTCGCACGATGACGCAGCCGCGGCCGCCGCCCGCTGGCCGGTGCTCAGCCGCGAGGCACGCAGCCTGACCGCCCTTCTCTCCGAGGCGTCCCGCCCGGCCCCTGCAGATCTCCTCGATCGCCTCAGGGCCGTCGAGCAGGTCTTCACCGAGCGGGACGCCGAACGTCGTGAGGCCGACCGGAAGGCGCAAGCCGACCTGCTGGCCCAGTTCCAGCGGCTGATCGAGCGCGCGAGCCGCGCCGCCGAAGCGGACAGCATCACGCTGCGCGAAGGCGACCGCCTGATGCGCGACATCAAGACAACGCTCGAGGCGCAGGTGTCGGTCGGCGCCTCGCATGAGATCGACGAGGCTGCCACGAAGGTCCGCAAGCTGCAGGAACAGGTCGCGCCGCGCGTGCGCGAGCTGCGCGAGATGGACGAGTGGCGCCGCTTCGCCAACGCCCAGCAGCAGGAGAAGCTCATCGCCATGGCCGAGGCCATCGTGACCTCGCTCAAGGCCGACGAAGAAGCGGGCCAGGAGTCGGACCTGGCCGCCACAGCGCGCGCCCTCCGCGAGCTGCACGCCAAGTGGCACGAAGTCGCCGAGGCGCCGCGCAACATGGCGCAGCGGCTGTGGGATCGCTTCCGTACCGCCACCGACTACATCCGGGCGCGCTGCGAGGTGCACTTCGCCGGCCTGCGCAAGGAACGCGAGGACAACCTCACCGCCAAGGCCGCCATCGTCGAGGAAGCCGAGTCGCTGGCCGAATCGCAGGACTGGGCGAAGGGAGCCGCGCGCTTCCGCGAGCTGCAGGAGGCCTGGAAGAACACCGGTCCGGTGCCGCGCGATGCGGCCCGCGATCTGTTCCATCGCTTCCGCACCGCGTGCAACGCGTTCTTTGCCCGCCGCCGCGAAGACCTCTCGGACCGCAAGAAGATCTGGGCGGAGAACCTCGCGCGCAAGGAGGCGCTCTGCGAGCGCGCCGAGGCGCTGGCCGAGTCGACCGAGTGGGAAGCCGCCGCCGCCGAACTGAAGCAGATGCAGGCCGAATGGAAGACGATCGGTCCGGTGCGCCGCAACAAGTCCGACGCGGTGTGGGCGCGCTTCCGCGCCGCCGCCGACGCGTTCTTCGAGCGGTACCACAACCGGCACCAGATTGCGCTCTCCGGCAAGCTGGCCGAGCGCGAGGCGATGGTCGTCGAAATCGAAACGCTGTCGCTCGCCGAGAACGGCCACGTCCCGGCCGACCTCGCGGCCAAGGTGCAGGATCTGCGCACCACCTGGAACCGCGCCGTGCCGATCCCGGTGCCCGAGATGAAGACGCTGACCGGACGCTGGCAGGTGGCCATGGGCCGGCTCGTCGAGAAGCGTCCCGACCTGTTTGCCGGCACCGACCTCGATCCGACGGCGATCGTCAAGCGCATGGAGAAGCTGGTCGGCCGTGTCGAAGCGCTGCTCGCGGACGCCGGCGACGAGGCGCCAGCGACGAACGGGCAGTCGCAGGCCGAGCTCCTGGCCGCGAAACTGCGCTCGGCGCTCGCCAGCAATGCGATGGGCGGACGCCAGCAGGAGAACTCGAAGTGGCGCACCGCCGCCGAGGCCGTCCGCGAAGTGCAGAACGCGTGGCAGCGCCTGGCGCCCGTGAACACGCCCGACGCGCGTGCCTTCGAGAAGCGATTCCACGAGGCGTGCAGCAAGATCAGCGATCTCGCCCGCCAGCACGGCGTCGAGACGCGCCGCCCCTCCAAGACCGGCCGCAAGCCCAATGGGCGGCCGCCGCAGACTCACGGTCAGGGCGAGCGTCGGCCGCGCCACGAGGGCCCGCGCCAGGCTGCCGAACGGGACGCATCACAGACCGTCGCGGTGTAGCACGGAACGTCAGTGGAGGCCGTTATTGCGCGCGAAGCAGCGCGACCGGATCGACCCGCATCGCGCGCCGGGCCGGGCGCCACGCGGCGACGGCGGCCGTCGCCAGCAGCAGGACACACACCGTTGCGATTGCCACCGGATCCCACGGCTCGACTTCGTACAGGAGGCTCTGCATCACGTGCACCAGTGCGGCGGCACCGGCCAGCCCGACGACGAGTCCCAGCGCGGCCATGCTGAATCCGCTGCCGAAGACCAGCCGGCCCACCTGACGCGGACGGGCGCCGAGCGCGAGGCGGATGCCGATCTCGCGCATGCGCTGCGCCACCAGCCACGACAGCGCGCCGTAGAGCCCCGCGGCGGCAAGAACCAGACCGCACGCGGCGAACATCGTCATCATCAGGACCACGAGCCTGGGCCGCGCGATCGCGTCGGCGAAGATCTGCTCGACTACGTCGATTCGGCGGATCACGACCGCCGGATCGACCGCGTGCACGGCCAGCCTGAGCCTGTCGGCGATCGCCCGGCCGTCTTCGACTCGCACGACTACCGTCCGGTCCTCCGCAATGATTGAACGTGGCCCCACCGCGACTGCCGCGCCGGATTCCTCGCCCAGCCGGTAGTAGAGCTGCGGTTGACTCTCGGCCGACTCCGCCTGCACTCGCCTGACGTTGCCGACGACGCCGATCACCGTGCGCCAGGGCCGGCTTCCGAACCGGAACCGGCGCCCGATGGCCGACGAGCCCGGCCAGTATCGTTCGGCGAAGCGCTCGTTGACGATGACCGCGCCTTCGGGATCGTTGTCGCCGAAGGTGCGGCCGTCGATGATCCGGATCCGCAGCGTCGCGAAGAAGTCCGGCCGCACTTCATAGACCGGCACGATCGCGTCGGGCGCTTCGTCTTCGGCGGCCGCGCCGGGATCCGTTTCGATTCGGCCGAAATTGACCTTGCCGAACTCCGGTGGGATGCCGCCGGCCGACACGGCAGTCACGCCCGGCAGGGTTCGCAGCTGGCTGACGAGCTCCTCAGTGAACCGATCGCGACTGGCCGCTTCCGCGTAGCCGGCGGCCGGCAGCCCGATCCGGAGGGCGAGGAGGCCGTCCGTGTCGATGCCGCGATCGACCGCATACAGCTCCAGGAGACTGCGGGTCGTGAGCGCGGCGCCGACGAGCAGGACGATCGACACGGCGACTTCCGCCACCACGAGACCGGATCGGATCCGCCTCGAGGCCTTCGACGCGCTCATCGTCCGACCATCGGCGCGCAGGACATCGGTGACCGTGACACGAGACGCGGCGAAGGCGGGCGCCAGGCCGAAGAGCAGCGTCGTGATCACGGCGGTCGCCATCGTGAAGGCGACCACGCGCGTGTCGAGGTCGATCGCGTTCAGCGTCCGAACGGTGATCGCCTCGGGCAGCACGGCCAGGGTCAGTTCCAGTACCCCGGCAGCCACCAGCACGCCCAGGGTCGCTCCGGTGATGCCGACCACCGCGTTCTCGACGAAGGTCTCCCGCATCAGCGCCGCGCGTGACGCGCCAAGTGCGGACCGGACTGCAAAGTCACGGGCGCGCGACAGCGATCGTGACAGGGCGAGGTTCGCCAGGTTCGCGCAGACGATGAGCAGGAGGAAGGCGACGGCGCCGCCGAGCAGCAGGAGCGAGCGCTCGGTGCCCTCGTCGACGCCGCGCTCGAGTCTCCAGAGTCGCGCCGACATGTCCGGTGAGCCGCCGGCAGCCTCGCTGAGATCGCCGCCGCGCGCCTGCGTCATCTCGTCGGCCTGCTCGAACGCCACGCCTGGACGCAGTCGGGCGATTGGCGCGAAGACGTGCAACGTGCGATCCCCGGCGCCGACCGACGACCCCACCGCACGATCATCGTCGGCCGGCGGTGTTTCCAGGTTGTATGGCAGCCAGACGATCTCGGCCTCGGTGGGATAGCGGAACGTGGCCGGCATGACGCCGACGACGGTGTGGGGCACGTCGTTGAGCGTGACGCGGCGGCCGACGATGTCGGCATCGCGCCGGAACTCGGCCGCCCAGAAGCGTTCGCTGATCAGGACGTAGCGATCCGTGCCGGCCCGGCCGTCCTCGTTCGTGAACATCCGGCCGGCAAGCGGCCTCGGGCCGAGCATCGCCATCAGCCCTGGTGTCACGGCGGCGCCCCGGATCATCTCGGCGCCGGTGCCGGCCTGGTAGACGAGCGAAGCGCTTTCGTAGCCCTCGACGCGATCGAACAGGTCGGACTGGGCCCGCCACTGAAGGGCGAGCTCGCGCGACATGCCGCGATACGACATGCCGCGGTTCTGCTGAAAGTTCGAGATCTCGACCAGACGATCGGCATCGCGGAACGGCACGGCGTGCCACAGCACCGAGTCGAGCACGCTGAAGACGGCGCTGTGGACGCCGATGCCGAGGGCCAGCGTGAGGATGGCGATGGCCGTGTTGAGGCGGCTGGCCGCCAGCGCACGGACGGCATGACGAAGGTCGTGCAGCAGTCGTCGCATGGGTTCTCCCGGCCGCAAGGTCCCGGTCCACCGGGCCCGCGCGTGTACGAGTCGGCGTTCGGCGAGGCCGTGCCAGGCCGTGTTGGCGAGGGCTGCCGCCGCGGTGCCCGTGGCGGCAAGGCGGCTCCGGGTCCGATGCGCCAGCTCGACCCTCCGC
>Ga0075327_1000346_pt1 | contig 12820 bp, 6 predicted proteins | sample MayberrySE_Catta_2_FD_120056 | JGI IMG/M metagenome (GOLD analysis project Ga0075327, IMG submission 120056) | Natural and restored wetland microbial communities from the San Francisco Bay, California, USA, that impact long-term carbon... | ecosystem: Environmental > Terrestrial > Soil > Wetlands...
GATTTTCCCGATCCGCAAAGACACCGCCTTCTACGCCGCCGGCCTCTACGAATCTGGTGACGTTTCTTACCTGGCAATCCATATCCGCAGCGACGACCACTACGGCGAAGTCGTCACCCCGGCCGACCCCGATCCCTCGGCCGGAGCCATGATCGTCAGGTGGCGTAACTTCAGTGGCGCCGACGTCGGCTATCAGGGCCTCGCCTATCGCCTCGACACGCCGGGGCAGACCCTGCGCATCGCGTGGGGCGACATGGAGATGTCGCAGGCGGCGGTGATGCTTCCGGCGGTCCCCGCCAACACCGACCCTTGCGACGGCTCGACGTTGACCTGCCACAACCATGATCGGCCGGGGGGATAGCATTCGGGCGTCCGAACATGTCCCAACTTCAGCCGCTTCTCATAGGCTGCCGACCGGCGGGGATGACCCGTTTCTGACTCTCGCACCGCAGCAGCGTTCAGTCATCAATCTATCGGCTATTGTTGCAGTCGGCGGCGACGCCTCCGCTGTCGCCCCCATAACAGACGTCCCCGCGGCCCAGATCTATGTCACCGGCGTCAAGCTTCCTTAGTAGCCGTTCACTCAGCATCTTCCTCATCGACTGCTCTCGACCTAGCGGTCTCAGACAGGCATGCTTCTGGGTGTTTGCCGGGAGTCAACTGCAAAGTGAGCACGCTTAGGCCGGATCGAAAAGGAGAGGTGTGGGGCGCCAACCCGTCTCCGCGTCCTCGTAGCCTTGGCTTGGTCTCACGTCGTGATTTCATGTATCTGAGTGCCGGGCTTGTGGTGCTCGCGGGCGCTGGCGGATGCAGCCGCCCCGTCGGCCCACCCGACGAACGTGGCGAATTCCGCGTCCTGCGGCCTGACGACCTGTTGTCGCTTCACTTCGAACTTAGGAACCTGCGCATCGAGACCGACGGCAGGGGACCGCCCCGGCTGGTACGTATCGATGATGCGGCCGATGCCTTTCTGGTCGTGCGATTTCCCGGCCAGCACATTGCCGAGGAAGCATTCGGCGCCGCCGGCGCGTCGGGGCAGTTCGCCCCCATCGCGCGACCAGTCCGATCGAGGATCGCGCAACCGACGCAGCTGGTATTCCGCATGCCGTCTGGTGTCGACTTCGTCGAACTCACGCTCCAGTCGCTGCTTGAATGGAATCTTCTCGAGCAAACTACACCTGAGATCGACGCCGACGAAAAAAGTCCAAAGCGGATCGCCGCCTGGTCGCGGGTCGAGCTGCCGGTCGGTCTGGCGCTCGCACCAGATTCGATGGCGCACTGGACCCATGCCATCAAGCCAGTCGTGCATAACGGCCGCACCGAGCTGTGGCACACGCGACTTGCCTCGGCGAACTCCGGCGGCCCGTCGACAGTCAGCATCCTCGGTTCGGGATATGCGCCGGAGGTCGATTTCGAGACGGCGTTATCCGACGACGATCGCTTACTGCTGGTCGGAAAGAGCGCCTTCGCCACAACGCTGATCTTGTCGCCGATGGGCGGCTGGCTCGACGTGCGCGGGCGTTGGGAACCTGAAACCGCAGCCGATATCTCCCGTTGGGAACACGCGGCAACGGCGGGACAGGACCAACGCGTCGTCGTCGAGCGCCAGGAGGGTTTCCTTTATCCTTTCGGTCACCGCGCCACGGTACTCAGCGTCACCGAACGCGGTGTAGAGGAAGTGCCGGCTCTTGGCGCGACCGGAACCGTGCACGTTGCGATGCTCAGAAAACGCGACTTCGTCGTCATCAAGGAGCCGCAGGTCACCTATCGCCCCGGCGACATGGCGCTGCAGGCGCTGACGGCTCGGTCACTGGTGACACCTGCGCTGATCATTGCCGACAAGTCGGCCGGCGCGTTCTGGATCGAGACCTCGGCGGGAATGCCCTATCCGTTTCGATTTGCGGCGAAGGACTGGGCGGATGGCGAGCTCGATGTGGAGGCGCCGGCAGTCTTCGTGAGGGCCGATGCCGACAAGACGGCAATCGATGCGGTCTACGATCACGAGGACTACAGTGCGCACCGTACCACTGGCATGCGGGGCCAGTCGGCGGCGGTCGCGAAATTCCAGCCCGGCGCCGACGCGGCCGCAGATGGACCCGACGATCCGGCGGGCCGACCCCGCAGCCCCGGTGATACGACGCTGCAGCTCCTGGCGCTCGCATTCACCAGCGTCGCGGTCGACGCGGACGTTGACGGTCGCCGTTTCCGCTGCATGACAGAGAGGATGCTGGTCCGCATCCCCTCGCTTGAGCCGTTTCTCGACGAATCGCAGAACCGCGGATGGTTCGAACTCGTCGATCCCGACGGCGAAGATAATCGCGGCGAAGTGTTCGCCAAAGCACTGCCGCCCGAAGCGGACCGCATCCCGATGTACTTCGATCAGCAGGCCGACCGCTCCGGCGGTGTTGCGGCGCCAAGCTTCGACGTGGACGGCCTTTCGCGCATCCATGGCCCGGTCGGCAACGCCGAACTCGTCAAGTCGGGCGAGGCGCTGAGCGATGGCAGCTACTTCAACGCCGAGCGCGCCACCCTTCTCGGCGGGCTACCCCTCGCCAGCCTTCTGGACACCGGGGACGGCAGCCCCTCCTCTGCCATCCCCCGCATCGAATTCACCATCGCACGGAAGCAGCCCGAGGAGCCCGAGGACAAGGATGAGCCCGAGGACGACCTGGAAGCCAACGATGAACCCGAGCCGGAGCCGGCGAAGCCGGCCTACTGGGAGGTCGGGCTGGGGCTCACCTGGAGCGTCGCTCTTGGCCCGTTCGGTGCGGGCTTCGTCTCCTTCGAGCCGGGTCGCGACGACGAGGACAAGTCGATTTCGAAACTCGAGATCGCGGTCAAGGCGACCCGACGGTTGGGCAAGGGCGATGAACCTGACCAGGAGAACGACGACGCGTCGCCAAAGGCACCGTCACAAGCCGTGAGCATGACCGCCGAGGGCAAGATTTCGAATTTCGCTCTCGTCCTGAATGTCAGCGAGACCGACAGGTTCAGCGTCGGGTTCGAGTATATCAGCGTGAAGCTGGGCCCACCGAAGAAAGCGGAAGACGAAGCGACCGAGACACCGGACGAGGCGGACGACGAGCCGGCCGATGGCGACAAGGATAAGGAACGCTCGGTATCTGCCGAGGTCGATTTCCGCCTTTCGGGACTCGAAGCCACCGGCGGCCTGAGCTTCTTGAATCGGGTCATCGAGGCCGCCGCCATGCTGCCGCCGCTGCCGGACCTGCCGGATGGCCAGGCGCCGTCGGCCTACCCGGCGAAGTTGCCGGGTATTGGCGACGCGGACATCAATGTGAACTTGGGGCCGTTCGAGGCACCGAAGTTCAAGCTGATGCAGTTCGATGTTTCCAACGTCAACGTGACGCTCGGCATCGGCCTCAACTTTCTGCCACGGACGACCGACCCGTCGACGCCGCGCAAGGTCCCCCCTACCACGTTCGCGATCAACATCGCGAGCGCCGACAAGCCACTTACCCTGCTCGCGGCGCCATGGGGCGGCATTGCGCATCTCGGCCTGAACTTCACGCCCGAACGCGTAACCGGCTTCCAGTTCAGCCTTGGCGTCGTCAACAAGACGGAATTCGACCTCCGCGCCGGTAAAGCCAAGTGCGAAGGCTCGCTTGCCGCCGCCTTTACCTACTGGCGGGGGGAAGACGACGCCGACCACTATCAACTCGACCTCATCCTCAAACTCAGCGGACAAGCCAAGCTGTGGTTCATAGACATTCATCTAACGCTGGTCGCGGTTGGCTCGTGGAAGGATCGCCTGTGGTCGTTCTCCACTGAGCTCGTCGTACGAATCCAGATCGCTTTCTTCGCCCCCCAGGCACGCTTTGCCTTCTACCACGAGATTGCCGACGAAAGCGGCGGTGAGGATCGGCTGATCGCGGGGGGGCCGTATGAAGACGCCGAGCTGACGGAAGCCGAGTGGCTCGCCTATCGTGTAGCCTTCGCGAAGGTGGCCTGAGCATGGGCGCGATGACCCTGATCTGGACGGCGTTGCCGGCGGGCATACGCCGCGGCGGCGAGGACGAGTGGCTGGCGCGGATCTCGGTGTTTCTCTCGCCACGCCTTCAAGTGGACGGCGACGAGGCGCCACTCTCCGCGTTTCCCGAATTCGTCGACTGGCCGAAGACGCTCGGTGATCTGGAGACAGAGGGCATCGAATTTCTGGTGCATGTGCACAACGGGGAAGGTGTGGCGGCATCGGTGCCGGCAAGGCCGGCAGCCGTATTCGAGGACAACGTCACGCCCGACAGCCGGGCATGGCGCGGCATCTTTGACGAGACCGTTCGCGTAGCGCCGTTCGATGCCCCCGACGATACCGGGCTAAGGAGCTTTGCCGTCCAGTCCTACGACGCACGCGGCGTCGTCGAGGAGATTCGCGACGTTTATGCAAGTGCGCTGGCGTTCGGCCTGGGCGCCGCCGACGCAGGGCCGAATCTCGGCGCATTCGACATACCCGCGACCCGACTTGAGGCGCCGACGACCGGCGATCGTAGTCCGATCGAAGAATTCGTCCGATTCCACCAGCTTCCCAAAGACAGCGAGCCTCTCATGAGGGAGGATCTGTCCGATACCTGTCCGGATTTCCACGAAATCGTTGCGGCAACCGGCACGCACCCCCACCTGATGAGGCGCCTCGGGCTCGTGCTCGACCTCGATGTGCCGGCGCATGCTCTTGGGCTTGATGTCCCGGAGCAATCGCTTCGTGTCCGCGTCGAGCCGCGCAATGCCGCCTTCGACGACACGATGCACAGGACGCCGTGGACGATGGTCGAGTACGACACGGCGGTCAGCGACCGCTATCGCGTGTTCCGGGCCGCCGGCGACCGGCGCCTCGCCAGCAGCGGATTGTATGCACTCGGCGACCGGCAGACGACCGTGGTCCAGGAGCAGCTGGAGCACGCGGCGTTCGCGTTGGTCCAGCGGGCCAGAACCGGCACGCGGAGCGAAGCCGGCGGTGACGCGTCGTTGCCGGCTTTACTGCAGGGCGGGATGCGACTCACCCATGCACTGAAGCCGTCGGTGATCCAGAATGCCATGGCCGATCAGAACCGCCTCGAGCAGGCGTTGCGGATCGCCATCGGCCGATTTCAAAGCGGCCTGCAGGGGGCAGAGGACGAGGACGAAGACGAGATCCTCTACGCCGAGCAGATGACGCGGGGCTACCGCGTTGACGTCAAGGACGTCGACTCCGGCGAGTGGCGCTCGTTGTGTCGCCGTGTCGTCAGCTACCGGGCCGGCGACTGGTCCTGGCCGGCGCCGGCGACAACACTTGACGACGAAGGCGTCATTGAACCCACGGGGTTCATCGACAGGCGCGTCCTCTCCCCAGAGCTGCGGGTGAACGAGGATCTGTTCGAATGGGACGGCTGGAGCCTGGTGGTCCCGCGACCGGATCGCACCGATGACGACCCTCTGCAAACCGGCTGCGGCACAACGCTGGCGATTCGCTTGGGGGTGCCGGAGGGCAGTCTCGAACCGCAGCGCTTTGGGCGCTGCTACCGGTTTCGCCTGCGCAACGTCGATCTCGCCGGCAACAGCTTCTCGGTGGCGGAGGCCGACGCGCTGGCCTCCGGCGTTTCGGGGGATGCGCTGATCACGGAACCAGTGTGCTGTCTGCGGGTGGAAAGCGCCAAGCCGCCGATGGTCTTTCGTGCCCAGCCTCGCGGTCCCGGAGAAGCCGGCGACGTTATCGTTCTGCGCGACGCCGAGTCCCGCGAGCACCGCACGGATGAATTCAGGCTGCACGTGGCGCCGCCGGAAGTGCCTTTGCGGATCGCCGAGAAGCACGGCGTGTTTGACGGCCTGAGCGCGAGCGAGTCCTGGCGGATGATCAGCACGCACCGCGGAGCCTTGAACGAGGAGAACGGCGCGACAGGCGAGGCGATCACTCAGAGGGAATTCTACACGCCGTATCTGCCCGATCCCATCGTTCGGCAGGCGACGCTTTCCCTGCCCGACGGCGGCGGGCAGATCGACATGCCGCGCTTCGACGATTTGCCGCGGTCCGCAAGGGGGCGTGAACTCGCACGCTCGTGCCAGCTGGTCGCAAGGCCGGGCCTGGACCGGGTGAAGGCGCGTGTAGCCGGCCGCGAAGTCGTGGTCGAGGTCCCCAAAGGCCGCGTCCAGAATGTGCGTCTTACGGCAAAGCTCGAGGCGGATGATGTTTCGATCCTTGCACTGGCGCACCCTGACTGGCACGGTCGCGACTCTGCGGCCTTCGCGGGGACCCGGGAAATGCTGACCGATGCGGCCGCCCGCGGCGATGCTCCCCTGCTTGCGCCCTCGCGGACGGTGACGATCGTATATGCGACCCAGCGGCCGCTGACGGCGCCTGCCTTCGGCCGCCCGTTGATCCTGCCGCGGCAGCCGGACTCGACCAGCGCCGCACTCGCCGACGACGCGCTTGGCTTCGACCGGCCGAGCACGGGGCGCATCGACGTCTATGCCACCTGGCAGGATCCGATCGACGATCCGGCAGACGACGGTTGGCGCACCTCCGGCGGCGAGCTTCACGCCGGCGGCGTTCGCATCGGGGAAGAGGACGGGAGACCGCTGGATCCCCTCGATCTGGCAGAGTCTCCGCGGTCGCCGTTGGCGCACGACTTCGGCGATACTAAGCACCACGAGGTCAGCTACCGCGCCCAGGCGACATCGCGGTTTGTCGAGTTCTACCCCGCATCCCTCACCGAGAACGCGGACAACGTCGCGCTATGGTCGACGCCGGTCACCCTGCATGTTCCGAGCACGGCACCGCCGGCGGCGCCGGACATCGCCTATGTCATCCCCACATTTGGTACCAGCCAGGCGGCGAGGGCCGCGCCCGATCTCGATCGTGAACACAGGGTCGAGAGATCGGGCGATGGCCTGCGCGTCTACATGAACCGGGGCTGGTTCTCCTCGGGCGCCGGCGAAAGGGTCGCCCTGGTCGTGGCGACGACGTCAGACGTGCCGGAAACGCTGCAAGGGGTCGTCTCGGAATGGGGCGTCAATCCGCTCCGCGACTCGGCTCCTCTACCCGGACCGCTCCAGATGAGGCACGTCTGGGGTGGCGCGGAACGCATTTCCTGGCAGATCGATGGCGGAACCGTCGGCCTGGCTATTTACGAGGTGCGCTTCAGCGAAGAGCACAGGCTGCCCTTCGTCGATATCGAGTTTCTCGCTCAGCGGTCGTTCATGCCGCTGGTGCGCCTGGCCGTCGCCCGCTACCAGGAGCACGCCATCCCGAACTGCCAGCTCTCCCCTATTGTCCACGCCGATTTTGTTCCGTTGGCGCCCGGCCGCGCGGTGACGATCCGAAAGGTCGCCGATGCGACGTGGAATCTGGCAATGCGCGGCTACAGCTACACGGACCCGGAGTCCGTTTCATCCAACGGAACCAGCATCGTGCTTGCCCACATTGAGTACATGCCTCAGAACCTACCGGAGGATCCGGCCGGCTGGCAGCCCTTGGGTAATGCGGTTCGCCTCCAGGCCGAATCCCTTGAGCCTTGGCGCTACCACTGGATGGGCCAACTCCGGATCGATGATCCTCGGTTCCTTTCACGGCGCTATCGCCGGCGCATTGTTGTGCGGGAGTTCGAGCCTTTCCAATCCGCCGGCATGCCGGCCGTCCCCCTGGAGGATCGCTCGCGGCTGGTGTCAGCCCACACCTTGGCAATCTAGAATTAGGCAGACGCAGATCCAGCCTTTAAAGGCAAGTCTGTCTCAGTGGTGCCGGTTTGCAAAAAGCGTTGTCCGTATTGCGGCGACTAAGCTACGCGGTAGCATAGTGGTCCATAATGCGCCCATTGGCACTCGCGACGGCAGCTTTTGGCGCATTACTGCTGGTCGTGCGGGGCACCATAAAGCGATCGGAGTCCACTCAACAGCGGCCGCTTTGTGCGGCGCGGGAAACCGGGAAGTCTTGACCCTCTCCGGACTCTCGTGCGGCCGGGTCGCTGCAGTGCAGCAGCGGCGGTTGGTGGCCAGGACACGATCGGTAAGCCGTGGACCAGAGAGCAGTGTTCCTTGCTGGAAAGTCGGTGGGCGGCTCTCGCATTCCAGTGAGTGCTTAACGGAATGTTTCTCTTATGCGGCGCATGTTCGTTCGCGTCGGCATTGGCCTGTCTCAAGGCACATTGCCGATCGAGAGCCGCCCCTGAGATTGACCCCAAGAAAGGGCGGCTCTCTCACCTTTGCCGCGTCATCAAGATTTGCGAAAAGGCAGGGCGGAGACATGCTGCAGCTTGTCTGGTTTCTTCTTTTCCCAGTCATGATTGCCCTTCTATGGCCGCCATCCCGCAGCCAACAGGGGCGGGTTGCGGAGATGCACGCCGGCCGAAGCCGGGAGAAAGGGTGTTTTGTCTCGCGTCGTCGTCTGCGGATAAAGGCATTGAGGTGGCCAATTGAGTACCGCCCGACCTTCGACGCAGAACCTCACGCACCGGCCTTGCATAAAGAAGCGCTGGCCGAAGCCGAGGAAATGTTGCCAGAACTGCCCGCTCTTCAGATCACGCCGACGACGATGGCGCCCAATAGGGGAAAGGCGAACGCTGTGGCGAAGATTCCTGTCATGCTAGGTGCTCCTCATAGAAGCCCCGCAGAAGCGGCACTAGATGGACACTGACAAGCTAGCCTGGGCCGGTTCGGAGCCCAACGATCCAAGTATCTTTGAGGCCCTTATGGTAAATAAATTGTAAAGAAGCCCCGGCCGAAGCCGGGCAAAGGCAGCGCTTTGGCATCCTGAAAATTAGCAGTGGATAATGTGCTGGTCGGAAGCCACTCCGACAGAGAGCCGCCCTTGGCGGGGCTGGCTCTCGCCTTTCTAACGGCCTGCCATTTATCAGTCTGGACAGCCTGTGTGGTCTCCGGGCCCAGTGTTCGGCTGGCTCAGTTCGCCGGCTTCGCAGTACGCCTCGTCTCGGATGTGCAACTCGATCGTCACCGGCCCCGCGCGGGTCCCGGTTTCGAGAGCGCATGATATCGTGTCGCCGGACCGCAGACGTGACCCTACTTCGTTCGCACGATCGGGAAGACGAACGAATAGTAGCGGGTCGGCAAGTACGCTTTCTACTACGCCGCGCGCCGCTTCCGCCTCTATGTCCGGGGCCTCGATCGCAACCGACACGACCTGTTGAAAGTCAGGCGGAGCCGAGATCAAATGTGCGAGGAAGACGTCATCTCCACGACCGAACAAAAGATAGTTCTGTTCAGCAAGCTTGTGCTCTCCCAACAGGAATTCGTGAAAGTAGACGACCTGCGCCACGTTGACATTCCCGCCGCCAGGCATCGATACCGGTTCGCCGCCATGTTCAAAATGACCGCGGAACACCGGGGTGTCACGGAGCACCCTCAGTGGTTCTTGTCCGTCATCGCTCGTGACAAGGGCCCCCTGATCAAATTCCGGAAACGCCGTGTAAAGGGCGTCGGGGGCCTCAAGTCGGTCGTCGCGATAAATCCGCTCGTCCACCGGGTCAACGAATGCCACTTCAAGAATGACCTGGAAGTTATGCGGGTGGAATCGCGGGTCGTCCATGAATACGGCTAGGTGGGTAAAATACAGGGCGTCTCCACCAAACATGAACTGGCCGTGGCCAGCGGTATGAGCTTCGGCCGCGACATCGTCCGGCGAAGGATGCAAGCGGTTCCCATCGGGCGGTCCGACAAGGGGCGGGGGTCGAAAGCCGATCACACAAGTTTCTTGCGCCTGCGCGGAAGCCTGGAACTCGCCGAGCGACGACAGGACTGCCCATAGAATGGGTACCAAAGCTACAAGTAATAACGGGGCTCTGACGGTTTGGCGTGGGAAAGACATCGCGGGCTCCCTTCGCTTGGCCTGTACTCCCCCAGTTTGCTAACTCTACTACAATTGCGTCGCTCGACCATGTCTTATTGTCCGGAACACTTTCCGCGCCGGGCGTTCCGATTCTTAACGGGATTGCCATCTGGACCGACCGGATATGATCGCGCATAGTCGATTGCGTCACGTCGAAGCCCTTGCGGTCGGCAAGGTCGTATAGCTTCAGTAGCTCCTCATGTTTTGCCACTGGCAGCATCTGGTGCGGTCGAGGCGCCAATGATAGCATCCAACAATTGACAAGGGAGTCGGGGCCATGAAAAAGACCTATCGGAAGCCTGAGCTCGTGAAGGTTGGGGTACTTTCCAAAACGACCGCCCAAAACGGTGCCAAGGGTAGTTTTCCGGAGACCACCACTTCCGACTGCCGCTTGAAAACGAACGTCAGCCGCGTTGGCACGACCGTATTCGGCCTGCCGCTCTATCGCTTCTCCTATCTCGGTGGCGGCGAGATGTTTACCGGCGTGATGGCCCAGGACGTCCTCGGCGTGATGCCGCAAGCCGTCAGCCGTGACGCTACAGGGTTCTACAGCGTCAACTACGGCATGCTTGGCATCGAAATGAACAGGGCTGCATAGATGCAGGACAGAAAGCGCACGACGTATGAGAAGCCGGTTCTAACGAAGGCTGGGAGCCAACCGAAGTCCACGGCGCGGGACGCAAATGGCGGTGGTATCAGCGGCGATCCAAAGGGGCTGTCATGAAAAAAACCTATGAGAAGCCGGCGCTGGTGAAGGCTGGGATACTTTCCAAGGCGACGGCCACGATCGGTAACGCACACAACTTCAGCCTCGAATCCAACTAGCCTGCCTATTCATGAGCGTCGTCGGTGATCCTCGGTTACTCACGGTACCGAGAGGATACACGATCACAGACGGTAACAGAATTCGACCAAGCTTAATATTTAACTCAAGAGGGGGATGGAAAAGCATGTGTCAGCAATGCATCGAGAAGGAAATGACCCGCCGCAGCATGATGGGTGTGGGCGCGCTCGCGCTGGGCGCAATGGCGACACTGCCGCTCGCGGGCCAGGCCGTCGCCCAGTCAGATGAGGCGGCGCCGGAAACACCGAAGGCGGCCCTCGACCGTTTGAAGGCCGGCAACGAGCGCTACAGGGCCGGCAAGCCGATCAACATCGACTTCACGGTCGGACGGGTTGAGCGGGCGGCGGGGCAGCAGCCCTTTGCGGCAGTCGTCAGTTGCGCCGATTCCCGCTTGGCGCCCGAGGTGATCTTCGACCAGGGCCCGGGGGACCTGTTCGTGCTCCGCGTCGCTGGCAACTTCATCAACGAAGACGGACTGGCGAGCCTGGAGTTCGGCACGGCCGTCCTCGGCGTCAAGACGATCGTCGTACTCGGCCACTCCGGCTGTGGTGCCGTCGATGCCGCGATTTCCGCCGTCCGGGAAGGCACCGAATTTCCCGGCCACCTGCCGAGCCTGATCCAGGCACTGCGACCGGCGGCGGAGGCCGCGATCGCGGCCAAGGCCCCCGATCTCTTGGCCGCCGCGACGATAGAGAACGCCAAGCGCTACGCTGAATTCGCGAAGACCGCCAAACCTATCCTTTCCGACCGAAACGAATCGGGCAAGCTGGAGACGGTCGCCGGCGTCTACGACATCGCCACCGGCAAGGTGAACTTCGTCTGACAAAGTATGCGGCAGGCGGGACACACCGCCCGTCCGCCCAGCGCGAGGCGACCGCCTCCCGAAATTTGCTGAGGAGTTCGTCGGCAATCACGTCGCATTCGAAGGCGAGCTTTTCCCCGTCCTCTAGGGTCATTTTCCTTCCGCAATCCCACGGCAGCTTGACACCCTTCGAGCAAAACCGCCGCTATTCGCCTGCCAACGGTTCCAGGCGCACGCGCAATTGATTCGTAATGCGCAAGGCGCGGGCAAGCGATGGCGCCATTTTTTACTTGGCGTTCGATTCCGGTGGCAACGCTCTTCCATCGCGCAATACCGAACTTTCAATAAAAGTTGGTCGAGCTTTTGAAAGTCGTACTCAGGGCTCAGCGCATAGACCGAAGGCTGATTTCTAGTTCGCCGCGCGCGGAAAGGTTTCGAAGCCGGCGGCCGTGAGGTTGCCCAAAGTTATCGAGCGCGCCATCTGATCCGCACCGACCTCAAAACTGGCAGCAGACGGAACATCTGGCGTTTCCGCGTCCGGCCAGTACGAAAAGGTCACGGTCAAAATGAGTTAGAGGGTACGATATTTGTCCGTTGGGACCGGATGAACATCCATAAGAATGCCCGGCTGACGCCGCGCGGTCGAGAGCGGATTGTGAACGAGGTGCTGAGCGGGCAGACGCCGGAGGCCGCCGCACGAGCCGCAGGCGTCTGCCCGCGGACCGTGCGCAAATGGGTCGCGCGCTTCAAAGCCGAAGGCGTCGAAGGCCTCAAGGACCGTTCCTCAAGGCCACATCGGCTGCACCGGCCGACGCCGATCGCCATCGTCGAGCGGGTCGAAGCCTTGCGCCGCCGGCGCTGGACCGGCAAGCAGATCGCGGTCGCGGTCGGGGTATCGCCGGCGACGGTGAGCCGTATCCTCAAACGCCTTGGCCTCAATCGCCTGGCCGCCCTCGAGCCGGCCGAGCCGGTCCGCCGCTATGAGCGCGAGCTTCCTGGCGAGCTCATCCACCTCGACATCAAGAAGCTCGGCCGCTTCGAGCGCGTCGGCCATCGCATCACTGGCGATCGCAGGGGGCAGAGCAATTCCCGCGGCGTCGGCTGGGAGTTCGTTCACGTCTGCATCGACGACGCCTCGCGCGTCGCCTTCTCGCTGATCATGCCCGACGAGAAGAAAGAGAGCGCCGTGGCCTTCCTCAAGGCGACCGTCGCCTACTACAACAGTCTCGGTGTCACCGTCCCCCGGGTCATGACCGACACCGGCCCCTGCTACCGATCAAAGGCCTTCCGCGACGCCTGCCGCGATCTCGGCATCAGGCACATCCGCACCAAGCCATACACGCCCAAA
>Ga0075327_1000348_pt1 | contig 12775 bp, 13 predicted proteins | sample MayberrySE_Catta_2_FD_120056 | JGI IMG/M metagenome (GOLD analysis project Ga0075327, IMG submission 120056) | Natural and restored wetland microbial communities from the San Francisco Bay, California, USA, that impact long-term carbon... | ecosystem: Environmental > Terrestrial > Soil >...
ACATTGTGCGGCAAACTCTGAACGAACTTCAGATTCAACAAGGACACTAGCAAATTTTTGATTCTAGTGTGGTTTTCGGATTTGAAGTTCCTACACGAGCCTGCTGCGATAATGTCAGGAGCTTCAAATCCACCACACTAGCCGCCGGTGTGCTCGAGGATGTCGAGCCCGCGCAGCCGGTCGATGAGGTAGATCAGACCGCGACGGTCGAGGTCAACGTCGTTGCTCGACGGCGCCGGCTCGCCGCCGACCGGCTCGGGAATGTAATGAGCGATCTCGACCGGCAGGTGGGGATCGGCGACGTCGACGATGCGCAGCCCGCCGGCGAACCAGGTCGCATAGACCAGAGTCGAATCGAGCTTTTCGCGATACTGGTGGGCGCCGAAACGCACACCGGGCATGCGCGACCAGGGCGAGTCGAGCTCGCTGACGGTGAAAGCCGACACGGGGCGGATGTCGCCGAGGTCGGTGACGTCGAGCACGGTCATGAAACCGTGCAGGCGGCCGGGAATATGATCGTGCTCCTCGTCGATGGCGACCGCATAGCGCCGGCCGCCGATCGGCTGCTCGAACGGCATCACCGTATGGGTCGGCTCCGGAACCGGCGGATGGTAGTTGTAGGCGCCGATCGTCTGCGGATTCGCGATGTCGCTCACGTCGATGACGCGAACTCCAGCCTGCCACACAGCGGCCCACATCTCGTCGCCGACGCGCATGGCGTGATGCAATCTTGCGGCATTGCCTAGCGGCAGAGGTTCTTCGCCGCCGGCTACGTGCTGGCCTTGCATGTGCCAGCGCGACACCTCGGTCGGATTCGCCGGGTCGGCGATATCGTAGATGACGAGAATGTTGCCGATGTAGCCGTCCATCTCGGTCGAGATGTAGGCGTAGCGCTCGTCGGCGTCGAAGCGGTGCACGCCGACACCGGCGGTGCGCCGGCTGGCGATCTCGCGCGGGCGCGTGCGATCGGAAATGTCGTAGATCGTGAAGCCGCCGTGGCGATAGCCGCGTTCGCGGGCGGCGTCGAGGCGCGCAATGTCGTCGGGGGCGACGGCGAGCTCCGCGGCGAGTTCGTCGTCGTGCGGCGGCCGTCCGAGCGTTGCCGAGAGCTGCTCGCGAAGCTGGGGCAATCGGTTGCCCTTGCGCAGGAAATGGCGGTTGTTCTGCTCGACGTTGGTGAGCATCAGGTCGCCGCGGACGACGCGCACCTTGTGGGTGTGCGAGCTGTCGTCGGGAAGATCGATCTTGGCGGAGATCCGCGGGTTCCTTGGATCGGACACGTCGATGATGGTCGTCCCGTGCGGCGGCTTCATGTGGCCGACGAAGGCATGGTCGCCATCGACCACGACCTGGCCGCCGCCGGGGATGTCGATATGGCCCAACCGCCTGATGTTGCGGGCAAGCGGGATGTCGTAGTCGGTTTTCAAGGAGGAACCTCGCGTAAACGCTTGCGACTTTCGCCGCACGGCAGATTGCACCTCACCGCGTTGCCGAAAAAATCATTCGGCCGCCTCGCTGATCTCCAGCAGGTTTCTGGCAACGTCGATGAGATGGGTGCGCATGGCAAACTCAGCTGTTCTGAGATCGCGGTCTTCGATCGCGCCGACCAGCGCATCATGCTGGGCGAAACTGTGATGATTCGGCTCGGGCCGGTCGCCCGCCGGCCTGAGGCGCCCCCAGACCACTGCGCGGCGGACCGTATTGAGTGTGTCGAACATGGCCAGCATCAGCACATTGTGTGTCGCCTGGGCGATGGTGCGGTGGAGGCGGTTGTCCCAATTCTCATAAAAGCGCCAGGTGCGCGCCTCGCGGGCACCCCTCAGGCACTTCCGCATTTCGGCGATGTCTTCGGCGGTAGCATTGAGCGCCGCCTCGCGGGCGATCACCGGCTCGATAAGGAGGCGGGTGCGCATGACTTCGGCCGGGTTGGTCTTTCCCGAAATGGCGGCCACGGTCGACAGCTCGTCGATCGGTCTGGCACCGACGAAGGTGCCCTTGCCGACGTGGCGCCAGAGCTCGCCCTCGCTTTCGAGGACGGCAAGGGCTTTGCGCAAGTCGCCGCGCGAGACACCGAGTATCTCGACGAGTTCGCGCTCGGGCGGCAGCTTGGCGTTGCCTGGCAGATCGCTTTGCGCCAGGTAGGCCCTGAGCTGGGTCAGCGCCCCGCGCCCGTCTCCGGCTTCCTGATCCATTCGCTTCAGCCTCCGACCACTCTCGCCCGCAACGGCACCGGCCAGCGGAGCGGTGGTCTTGAGCGGGGGCGACGGCGATGTCGGGTTGATTGATCTAACTATTTGATCTAATCAATCTAATATTGGTTTGAGCATTGGTCAAACCGTCTCGGCAGTATCCTGTCTCCGATGGGCCGTGCGTCATTATCGGACAGCGCCGTGAGCAAGGGAGGAGCATCCGCGAGCGATCGGGGGTGTGGTGTGGCCATGGGTTCATGGCCGCATGATCGCGGGTGTTGCACACGACCGGTTCGTCTGCGGGCCGATGCCTCGACCCTGCAGACGAACCGGGTAACCGCGATCAACCGGGAGGAACCCTATGTCATTCGAATCGCGACTTTCCCGCCGCCGCTTCCTGCAGACGACGGCGGTACTCGCCGGTGCGGCCGGCTTCTCCGTTGGGCCGATGAGCGCCGCCTTCGGCCAGAAGTTTCCGGACCGCAACTTCAACATCTACGTTCCGACCCGCGAAGGCGGCGGCGCCGACCGCAATCTCAGGGCGTTCACCGGTGTGTGGAACACGATCACCGGCGTCGACATTGAAGGCGCTTATTATCCCGGTGCCGCCGGTCGGGTCGGATACGAGAAGTACATGGGGCTCGCCAAGGATGACTGCTACGACCTCCTGTTCGGCAACATGGGGCCGGAGGTCCTCAACTGGGTGGTCGAGCCGCCGACGAGCTTCAGTGTCGACGACTACTTCTATTTCAACCAGGTCGACACCGACCCGGGTATCCTGTTCGTCGCCGCTGACAGCAAGCTGCAGACGATCGACGACATCGTTGCCGAGGGCAAGAAACGGACGCTGAACGTCGGCGTCAGCCGCCTCGCCCACCCGGCTTCGCTCGGGGCGCTGGCCGTCGCCCGCAAAACCGGAGCACAATTCAATCTGGTGCCGCTGTCGGGCGGCCGCAACACCATCGCCGGCGTCGCCACCGGCGAGATGGATTTCGGCGCCCTTCCGACGGGCACGGTGGTTGCGGCCGGCGACGCCTTCAAGATCGTGCTGGTTTTCCAGGAAGAGAACCCGCTGCTCGATGTTATGGACAACGCCCCGACGGCCAACGCCCATCTCGGCATGTCGCTGCCCGACCTGGTCGCCGGCGCCCGTGCCTTCGCCATCAAGAAGGCGGCGGTCGACGCCCATCCCGATCGCTACGAGTATCTGGTCACGACCATGAAGCAGGTTTTCGACAAGCCCGAGTACAAGGACGCGGTGGTCAAGTCCGGCGCGCCGGTCGAGTTCATCAAATACGGATCGGCCGAGGACTGCGCCAAATACGTCAAGGGCATCACCGAGGTCGGCGAGGAATACAAGGATCTCCTGACCGGCTCGAGCTGATCCGCGAACAGACCCGCGGCCGGACCGCCGGTGACGGTCCGGCCGACTTGATTTCAGACGACATTGAAAAACCAGCGCCGGCGCTTCCCCTGCCGGCGTCCTCCAACGACCGGATATGCACATGAGCGAGCAACAGGGCGGCGGGTCGCCGACAGGCGACAGGCGGCATGTCGGCGGCGAACTGATCGTCCCGGTCGCCGGCCTCCTCTTCACCATCTACTATTTTTCGACGATCATCGAATCGCCGTGGACGGCCCAGGTCAGCGCCTTCTTCGTCGGCGCCATCCTGACGGCGCTGATCGTCGCCTTCCTGATCAAGACCGGAATCGAATGGACACGTGGCGCGGTCGATCTCAAGGCCGGGCCGATCGCCGATCCGATCGCGCTTGTGCCCAAGCGGATCGCCCTGCTCGCCCTGACGATCGGATACATCGTCGTCATTCCCTATCTCGGCTTCACGCTCACGACCTTCGTCTTCATGGTGTCGGCGATGGCGCTCCTGTCGAACGGCAAACGTCTCGGCTTCATCGTCGGCCTCGGCGCCGCGGTCGCGGTCGGCGGCTGGGCCTTGTTCATCCTTGCCTTTCACACCCGCTTTCCGGCCGGTCCGTTCGAGCGGCTGATGCAGTCGATCCTTTAATATGGAATTCGATCCGGCCATCTTCGTCGATCTGATCGCCCGGGCCTTTTCGTTCTGGTGGCTGATCCTGCCGGCAATCGTGCTCGGCCTCGTCGTCGGTGCCGTTCCCGGCTTTTCGGCCGCGAACACCATCATCATCCTGTTGCCGCTGACGCTATCGATGGACCCCGAGGCGGGCCTGGTATTCATGGTGGCGCTTTATGCCTCCTCGCGCATGGGCGCCGGTATTCCGGCCATCCTGGTCAACATCCCCGGAACCGCCGGCGCCGCGGCGACTCCCTTCGATGGCTATCCGATGGCCCAGCAGGGCCGCGCTCACCAGGCTCTCTCGATCTCGTTCGTCTCCTCGGTTGCCGGCGGCCTGTTGACCACGATCATCGCCCTGTTGGCCATGCCATGGTTGTCGCAGGTGGCGAAGTATCTCCACAGCGTCGAGATGATCGTGATCATGCTGTTCGGTATCTCGCTGATTGCTGCCATAGCAGCCCGCGACACCCTCAAGGGCCTGATCGCCGGTTTCTTCGGGCTGATGATTGGCCTGATCGGCGCCGACGTTATCTATGCGACGCCGCGCGGCACCTTCGGCTTTCTCGAGCTTTACGATCGCGTGCCGCTGATCCCGGCGCTGGTCGGGCTGTTCGCCATCTCCGAGGCCTTCGCCGTGATCGAGCGCCGCGCGATCGTGCGCGACGAGGATCGTGCGCGCTTCGACGAGGCCGGCTGGGCCGAGGCCTGGGAGGGCGTCAAGATCGCGCTGACGAAATGGTGGCACATCATCTGGACCAGCCTTATCGGTCTGATCATCGGCGTCGTGCCGGGTGCCGGCGCCTCGATCGCCTCCTTCGTCGCCTATCAGCAGTCGCGCACCTATTCGAAGACCCCGGAGAAGTACGGCACCGGCCATGTCGAAGGACTGGTGGCGCCGGAGTCGGCCAACAACGGCGTCACGTCGGGCACGCTGGTGCCGCTTCTGGTGATCGGCATTCCCGGCGGCGCCACCGCGGCGATCATGCTGGTAGTGCTCCAGTATCACGGCGTCACTATCGGCCCGGCGCTGTTCATGACCCATCCCGAACTCGCCTATGGGCCGTTTGCGGCGATGGCGGTCACCTATGTGCTGATGATCTTCTTCATCCTGCCGCTCGCCCGTTACATGTCGAAGGTCACGGTGGTCTCGACCAATTACATGGCGCCGCTGGTGATCGCCTTCACCCTGGTTGGTGCCTTCGTATCGCGCGACTATATCTTCGACATGTACCTGGCCCTGGTCTTCGGCGTGATCGGCTATGTCGCCCGCAAGACCGGCTACCATGTCGCCGCGATCCTGATCGGCGTCATCCTCGGGCCGCTGCTCGAGACCTATTTTTTACGCGCCATGCGCATGTCGCAGGGGGACCTGTCGATCCTCTTCTCCTCGACCCTCGGCAACATCCTCTGGGTCTGCCTGATCGCGTCGGTCGGCGCCTCCACCTACATGGACTGGCGCCGTGGCCGCCGCGAGCGGGCCGCGCAGGAGGCGCCGGCGGAGTAGCGAGCGGTCGGAGGCGCCGCCGCCTTATTCCACCCCGGTCTCGGCGAAGATGGCGCGGCCGCGCTGTGAGCCGATGAAGCCGACAAGGCTTGCCGCAGCATCGACGTCCGAGGCGTCTGTCGCCAGGCCGGCGGCATAGGCGGTGACCTTGCCGATTTCCGCCGGCAGCGGCCCGACAAGATGGACGCCTAGGCTCTCGTGCAATCGGATCTCGGTGACCTGGCCGAATCCGATGGTGCGCGCGTGACCGTCGGCGGCAAGATGCTCCATCACCGCTGCGCCGTTGGCGACGCGTATGGTCCTGCCGGCGACTTTCTCGGCGATGCCGAGCTTGTCGATCATCGTCTCGATATATTGGCCGCTTGATGCTTCGTTGTAGACGATGCGATCGGCGGCGAGGAGCGCGTCGCGCAAGGTGTCGGCGCTCGACAGGTCAGGCTCCTCGGCGCCGTTTCGAACCACGACGCCGGCGGCGATCTCGCCGATCGGGACGACCGAGCCGTCGACGATCTTACCGGCGGCGATGAAGCCCTCCATCGCCGGCACCGGGGCAACGACGATGTCGGCGTCGATATCGCCCTCGGCGATGCGTTCGCGAATCCGCGGCGCGGTGGCAAATTCGATCTCGAAGCTCGTGCCCGACTCGCCTGACCATGCCTCGGCACACAGCCTGACGCCGGTCTTCGGGGCGCCGGCACTGAGAATGCTGATCGAAGGCGCATCGTTCATGCGAAAGGCTCCTATCGGCCCGATGCAGTGATTTCACGTATATCCAGCCGCGCCGTCCAGGTCGACGGGCCTGGCGTACGAATGCCGCTTTAAGTTGTGGTGCCGGGTCCAGGCCGCGGGTCGCCGGAATGGCTTGGCGAAGACCTGCAGAAAATGTAGCCTTCAGGATCATAGAGATGCGTCTGGGCAGTCCTATATGCGACCGAGGGGCCGGAAAACCCGATCGGCCAAGAGATCGTTTGGGGTCTGGTCGGCGAAGCAGCGGGAAGGAAACGATGCGGCGCAATGCAACGGGCAGGATCGGAACTGTTTTGGCCGCTGTGCTGGCGGTCGGGCTGTCGGCTGAATTGGCGGAGGCCGCACGCTGCGGCAACAACGCCGGGGGCTTCGAGGGGTGGAAACGAGACTTCTCCAAGGAAGCCTCGGCCAACGGTGTCGGCAAACGAGGGCTTTCGGCGCTCGCGGGGACACGCTATTCGACCGCGACCATCAGGGCCGACCGTGGCCAGAAAAGCTTCAAGCTCTCGCTCAACCAGTTCATGGCCAAGCGTGGCGGCGCCACGATTGCCCAACAGGGCAAGGGCCTGAAACGAAAAAATGCCAGTCTTTTCAATAGTATCGAGCGCCGCTACGGGGTGCCGCCCGGTCCGCTGATCGCAATCTGGGGAATGGAAAGCGGCTTCGGCAGATTTATGGGCAATTCGAACATCGTATCGTCGGTCGCCACGCTCGCTTACGACTGCCGGCGAAGCGCATTCTTCACCGGTCACCTCTACGCCGCCTTGCAGCTGGTCGATCGCGGCTGGCTCAGTGCGGGTGCTGTCGGTGCTGCCCATGGCGAGATCGGTCAGACCCAGTTCCTCCCGGGAAATGTGATCAAATTCGGCACCGATGGCGACGGCAACGGCCGCGTCGACCTGATCGGGTCGAGAGCCGACGCCCTTGCCTCGACCGCCAATTTCCTGCGTGCCAACGGATGGCGACCGGGCGCCGGCTACGGACCCGGACAGCCGAATTTTCGGGCGCTGCAAGCGTGGAACGCCGCCGGCGTCTACCAGCAGGCGATCGCCATTATCGGCCGGCAGATCGACGGAGGCTAGGCGGCGCGCGCTCGACAGCGCGCTGCTCGGCGGTCCTGTGTGATGAGATCGATCGGGCACTTTTCCGTAGTTCTGATCGGCCTCACAGTGTCCGCTCAAGCCATCAGCCTGCCGGTCGATGGAACCTATGGCGGCGGTGGCGGGTGCGAGATCGCGGCCGTCCACGGTGTTGAGGCGGTGGTCGAGGCGGGCGGCACCGAGAGCTTCCCCGAAAGTCGCACGAAAGGCGGCGAAAGTATCATTGTCATGCCGTCCTATGCCGCCGGATCCGACTGGGTGTGCAAGCCCGGCACTGTCGACGGCGAATACGTCGCTCTCGAGTGCATGAGCTGGGGCGCGACCTGGTTACCGATGCCGGTGGCCCACTTCCAACTCTCGGGGGAGACGCTGCGGTTTACCATGCCGGACGAAGCAACGCTCACTCTCGATCGGTGCCCGCCGTGAATCCGGCCCATTTAGGAACTGATGGCTGGGCGTTGCGACCGCCGCATTAAACCGACATAGTTAGAACTGGCAAATAGGGAGGAATAGCCATGTATCTGAAATCAACGCTTCTATCAGCCGTAGCATTCGGTCTCAGTCTGTCGCTGACAGTGCCGGCGATGGCCCAAGAAACGATCGAGTGGCGCATGCAGTCGCTCCATCCGGCCGGCACACCCGGCTACGAGATCTTCAGGGACTACTTTGTTCCCAAGGTCGAGGAGATGAGCGGGGGCCGGCTGACCATCAAGCCGTTCGCCAACGACTCCATCGTCGAGAGCGACGAAACGCTCGACGCGGTCGCCAACGGCACGTTCGAGGCGGCCCAGCAGTCGCCGGCCTACTGGACCGGCAAGGATGCGGCCTTTGTGTTCATCCGCAACGCCACGGCCGGCTTCGACCAAGCCTGGCAGTACGACGCCTGGCTCACAGTGGGCGGCGGGCTGGAGCTCGCGCAGGAGGTCTACGCCAAGCAGGGCGTGCATCTCGTCAATCTTACCCTGCGCCCCGGCGAGTCCCTGCACTTCAAGGAACCGATCCGTTCGCTCGCCGAGTTCCGCGCGGCGGGGCCCAAGGTCCGCACGATCGAGGGCATTCCGGCGGACGTGTTCGCCGCGATGGGCGGCTCGCCGGTGTTCATCTCCGGCTCTGAGATCTATTCGGCCCTGGACAAGGGCACCATCGACGTCGGCGAATGGACCGGTCTTGCCGACAACTTTGCGGTCGGGTTCCACGAGGTCAGCGATGCGTTTCTCTACCCGTCGTTCCACAGCCCGGTCGGCGTCGACGACGTGTTCGTCAATCAGGCGGCCTGGGACGCGCTTCCCGACGACCTCAAGGCGATCTTCGCGTCCGCTGTCGCCAATTGGTCGCAATACCAGTTGGAGAGCATGGCCGTCGCCGATGCCGGCGCATTGGAACAATACAAGGAAACGGGCGACGAGCACGTGATCTGGAGCGAGAATGACATGATCGAGATCCGCAACCTGGCCAAGGACTCCTGGGCTGAGTGGGGCGGCAAGTCGGAGCTGGCCAAGAAGGTCTACGAATCCCAGACCGCCTTCATGGAGAAGCTCGGCATCATCTAGCAAAGCGGCCGCGGGCAGGGTGCGGCCCCGGCGCGGAGCCGCACCCGTTCATCGGTAAGACTGATGCCACTCCTCGACCGGCTGCTCGCCGCAGTCGATACGATCAGCCTGCGATCCGGGCAGGCGGTAGCCTACCTGCTGTTACCGATCTGCGGCGCGATGGTGTTCGAGGTCATAGCCCGCTACATGTTCAACGCGCCGACGATCTGGTCGACCGAGGTCGTCGTCATGCTCGCGGGCACCCTCTACATAATCGGTGGCGCCTATACCCAGTATCTGCGCGGCCACATCAGCGTCGACACGCTCTACGAGTATTTGTCGCCCCGGTGGCGAACCGCCACCCGGGTATTCCTGCATTTTCCACTGTTCTTCCTCTATGTCGGGGTCCTGCTGTGGGCTGGCGCGGGGTTCGCCTGGGAGTCGATGGTCGAGAGCGAGCGTAGCGGCTCGCTGTGGAACCCGGTCATCTGGCCGTACAAATTCGTCGTCCCCCTGGGCGCGCTGCTCATCTTCCTGCAGGGCCTGGCGCAGTTCATCCGTGACGTCAGGGCGCTGATCACGGGAGAGGACCTCAGCGTCGCCTCCTCAGATGAGATCGAGCCCGAAATATGAGCATCGAACTGATCACAGTCATCATGTTCGGCGGGCTCCTGCTGTTCCTGCTCGCCGGCGCGCCGATCGCTTTCGTCTGCGGTGCGATGGCGGTCATCATGACGATCATGGTCCTGGGGCCGAATGCCTTCTACCTCGTGGTCTCCCGTGTCTGGAGCGAGATGACCGAGTTCAGCCTGGCGGCGATTCCGTTGTTCATCTTCATGGCCAACGTGCTGGAGCGCTCCGGCATCGGCGAGCGACTATTCGGCGCCATACATGTGTGGACCGGGCCGATTCCCGGATCGCTCGCCGTCAGCACGATCCTGGCGACCATGGTGCTGGCGGCGATGGTCGGCATCGTCGGCGCCGGCGAGGTCCTGATGGGCCTGATCGCGCTGCCGGCGATGCTCAACCGCGGCTATAACAAAAGCCTGGCGCTCGGCTGCATCCTGGCCGGCGGCGGCCTCGGCCAGCTGATTCCCCCGTCGGTGATGCTGATCGTCTATGGCCTCGTCGCCAACGTCTCGATCGGCAAGCTGTTCGCCGGCGGGCTTGGCGCCGGTCTCCTGCTTTCGGCGCTCTATATCGGCTACATCATGATCCGCAGCGTGATGCAGCCCGAGATGGCACCAAAGGCGCCGCCCGAGGAGCGCAATATTCCGCTCCGCGACAAGCTGGTAGCGCTCAGGGGAATCATCATTCCGTCCGCTCTCGTGCTGCTCGTTCTCGGCTCGATCTTCACCGGCGCGGCGACGCCGACCGAAGCGGCCGGCGTCGGCGCTGCCGGGGCGCTGGTCAGCGCCGCCATCCATCGCAAGCTGAACTGGCAAAACGTCAAGGACGCGCTCTTCCGCTCTACGCGCTCAACCTGCATGATCCTGTGGATCTTCTTCGCAGTGTCGACGTTCAGCAGCGTCTTCACGCTCGCAGGCGGCAGCGAACTGGTCGAGAACACGATCCTCGATTTGCCGCTCGGTCCCTGGGGCATCCTGATCGCGATCCAGATATTCTATATCATCATGGGCGTGCCGATGGACTGGCTCGGCATCCTGTTGATTACCGGGCCGGTGGTGATCCCGATTGTCAAGGATCTCGGCTTCGATCTCATCTGGTTCGGCATCCTGTTTGACGTGAACATGCAGATCGCCTACCTGTCGCCGCCGGTCGGCGCGGCCATCTTCTATCTCAAGTCGGTGGCGCCGAAGGATATAACCATGGGCGACATATTCCGTGCCGCCATTCCCTTCTGCGGACTGCAGCTCCTGGGACTGATCCTGATCATGATCTTCCCCGACATCGTGCTCTATCCTGCCAGGGTGATGGTCCAGTAGCGACGCGGCAAGGTGAGCGGGAGGTCGGGCCGATGGAGCTCGCGGCAATACTGAGGCGCGAAATCAAGGCGCTCGTATTCGACCAGTATGGAACCGTGGTCGACATGCAGAAGGGCCTCACCGAAATGGCGGCGCCGTTCCTCGCCGCCAAAGGATGGGACGGCGAACCGCACCGCTTCGTCACCTGGTGGCGCCGCACGCATTTCGAGAATTCGATGATCGACGCGCTCTGCGAGCGCGGCCATACGCCGTACCGGCAGATCGGTCATCGCGCGGTTTCGTATGTCATGGACCGATGCGGCATTGCCTATACGCAGGACGACGTGGAGTGGCTGGTTAGCCGGATCGAGATACTCAAGCCGTTTGCCGATGTCGTCGCGGCACTGGATAATCTGAGAGCCGCCGGCTACAAGCTCGCCATCCTTTCCAACGGCGACCGCGACATGCTCGAAGCGGCCAAGCCGCATATCGGGTTCGCCTTCGACCTGACCATCTCCGTTCAGGAGGCCGGTTCCTTCAAGCCGCATTGGAAGACCTATGCCAAGGCGGAGGAGCTGATCGGCGAGGACCGGTCGAGTTGCCTGTTCGTCGCCAACCATGCGTTCGACTGCATCGGGGCGAAATCCTACGGCATGCGCGCCGCATTTATCGACCGCCGCAAACGGCCGTTCGGGGAAACGCCGCACCAGCCGGACCTGATCGTCGGGGGCTTTGCCGAACTCGCGGCGATGCTGGCATGATGGCTTGAGTAGAGATCGCGAGATGGCGGAAGACCTCGTTTACGACGTCCGGGGGACAACCGGCTGGCTGACGCTGAACCGGCCGCAGGCGCGCAATGCGCTGACCTTCGAAATGTATGAACAGATCGCCGAGATCTGCGGGCGCCAGACCCTGGGTGGGCCGATCAAGGTTATGGTCATGACCGGTGCCGGCGACCGCGCCTTTGCCGCCGGAACCGACATGACCCAGTTTCGCACGTTTGCCAGCGCCGACGATGCGATCGCCTATGAGGCGCGCATGGATCGGGTTTTCGCCGCTGTCGAACGCTGCCCTCTACCGACCGTCGCCGCGATTGCCGGTGCCTGCACCGGCGGCGGTGCAGGTCTCGCCGCCGCCTGCGACATCAGGATCGCCACCGCCGATCTGCGGTTCGGCTTTCCGATTGCCCGCACTCTCGGCAACTGCTTGTCGGTCGCCAACCTTGCCCGCTTGTCGGCAATTGTCGGCGCCGGCCGGGTGACCGATCTTCTGTTCACCGCGCGCCTGCTCGGTGCCGACGAAGCGCTGGCCGCCGGCCTGATCAGCGAGGTCGTCGCTAACCACGACGCCCTGATCACGCGTGCGACCGCGCTTGCCGACGTCCTTGCCGGGCACGCGCCGTTGACGCTGGCCGCCACCAAGGAGGGCCTGAGGCGATTGCGCCTCGAGGGCGCGGCGGCGGATGATCGCGACATCGTCGCGCGAACCTACATGAGCGCCGATTTCAAGGAGGGGCTCGAGGCTTTCCTCGCCAAGCGCAAGCCGAACTGGACCGGATCATGACAGAGACGCCCGGTGGATGACTGGCCGCGATGCGGGTGGCCGGAGGGATTGACGCTTTGCTGGCAAGCGACGCGGCTATTGTTGCGGCTGACGGTCACGCCGCATGGCCACGAGTGCCGCCGAGGTCCTTGTCAAGGCCCTGCCGTGGCAGCTAAGCAGAGATTCGC
>Ga0075327_1000349_pt1 | contig 12755 bp, 10 predicted proteins | sample MayberrySE_Catta_2_FD_120056 | JGI IMG/M metagenome (GOLD analysis project Ga0075327, IMG submission 120056) | Natural and restored wetland microbial communities from the San Francisco Bay, California, USA, that impact long-term carbon... | ecosystem: Environmental > Terrestrial > Soil >...
CGTCCTTGTGTGAGACGTCGCACCGGTTCTCGATGGCCCGTTTACCGTAACTCCGCACCGCGGTCGCGGTCTCATGCGTGTCGATCAGATCGGACAGGCAGAGATCCGCGCCTTCGCGCGCAAGGGCCAAGGCGATGCCTCTGCCGATTCCCCGCGCGGAACCCGTCACGATGGCCGCTTGACCCTTGAGATCGATCTTTCCGCTGTTCGGAGGCGCCATCCCTCGATCCTTTCCCAAATGGATTCCAGTTCCGACCGGACGGGCGAAAAGCGTTAAATGACCTTCCTCCGTTTCAGGAATTCCATGAAGATTTCCGCAAGGGCTTCAGGCTGCTCGAACATCGGATAATGCCCCATCTTCTTCCCCACGACCTTTTCCCCGAGTCCCTTCGGTATCCCCTTGACGGTGGCGTCCAGCAACTCCTCGGGCACGTAGTAATCCGCTTCGCCTTTGAATGCCATGTAGGGGCACGTAACATCCTTCAGCTTGTTACGGACATCGTGATTGACCCAGCACTGCAGGTCGCCGACGGCGATTTCCTGGCAGGCGTATCGGTGCATCCAGCGATTTTCGATCCGCTTCCCCTCGGGAATCGGACGGTACAGCGACGCATCCGCGGCCCTCTCCATGATGTTGCGCCATCCCGGGCAGGCGTGCGGATCCTCGTAGATGTTCACGTTCGGGAACGTGGGAGTATACGCGGCGCCCTCGAGACTCAGCACGGCCAGGATATCCTTCGAATAATGGCAGGCCATGTCGGTGACCATGTCGCCGCCGATGGAAGACCCCGTGACAACCATCTTCTCGTTCGGACAAATGGCCTTTATGACCTTCCACGTAAATGCGGCATACTCGCGCATGACCCTGAAGGGCTGCCAATCCTTGGGATACGATTTCCCGTGGCCGGGCAGGTCGATCGCGATCGCCCGGAATCCGTTCCGGGCCATGACGGGAAGGAACAGGTAGAACTCGAGGGAGCACGCGCCGGCCGTGTGGATGCAGACCAACGGCGTCCCCTTTCCGCATTCTTCGTAATAGATTCTTGTCCCTTCGACCATCACGTAATGTCCGGTGATCTCCGTATGCGATAACGACATGGTTTCGCCCCCTTTATTGGTCTCGGCCTTATTGAATCTCGGGGATGATGTCCCCGATCAGGCAGATCGCTTCGTGCATCCGGTTGCACTCGATCAGGTTCCCGTCGATCACGATTTGCCCGAAATCCAACGGCTCCCAAAAGACCTTTTTCCGCGCATGAACGGTCTTCCATACGTCCAGGGCTCCGCTGACGAGGATGTCGTATCCCAACGCGTTTTTCATGGGCAGGTATTCCATCAGGTCGATGATCTTCCCGCGATACAATTTCAGCCAATACCGCTTCTCTCCAAACGCGATTACGATCTTGACGTCCGACCACATGGTGGCCGTGTTGAAGTCCGGATTCGCATTGCACCTCTTCCGCAACGTCTCCATCCACGCCAAACTCGCGAATTCCATATTCATCTCCTTTTCATGGCATAGGCATGTCGTACGGACCCGAGGTCGGCATCCCCGTCCCTTGGCAAGATCGGATATTCGGCCAATCCGGTATCCGTATGGATACCTTCTCCGCTCCGGGCGGGCCCTCTGGGAAGAGCCCGCCCGGGGTCGGAAATGTACCGTTCATCCGACAACGGGACTATTTCGCCGATTCCTCCAGCAATCCGAGCGACAACGATTTCTCATTGGCATACGGAGGATTCGCCTTGAAGCCCTGCTCGGCATAGAAGGTCGCATGATTGCGCTTGAAGTTGATCCACCACCCGTTAAAGTTGCCGGAATGCATCTTGTAGCCGTCCTCCGCCGTAAGCTCGGTCATGGGGAAGAAGACGAACTTGTAGAATTCCCCCTTCTTGTCGTAGTTCTCCGTGTAATAGAAGTGGGGAGCCCGGGTGTCGGAGTACATGATTCGCTTGGAATTGTAGGGATTCTCCTGCGGTGAAATCAATTCAACGACGTGTACCTCGGTCGGCTCCCAATCCACAATCGGATTCCAATAGGGAGGATTATTCAGGTCGACCATCGGGAACTCCTCGGTTGTCGTCTTTCCCTTGGCGGCCTTGTTCCACTTCTTGTTCTGGTGCCCGGGCGCCAGGAGCCAGCGCTTCCCAAGATACTTGCAGTCAGGATAGCGGGACGGACGAGCGCTAAAGCCGTAGATCTCGTCGTACATCTGATCCATGCCGCCGACCGGATCCATCCAGGCGCCGCCCGAAAGCTGCCGGATACGCCGGACCGACTTGATGTACGCCCAGGTTTCGTCCGGTTTCTTCGAGTCGTAGGCGATCGTGAACGTGCCCGTCCCCTTGAGATCCCGCGGGGCCACGGCAATATAGAAGTATTTGTAGGCGATCGAGGGATCGCTTCCAACCGGGGGAACCCCGTTCATCAGGCGCCCTTTGTTGAAGATCTTGTAGTATTTCCATGAGGTCCGACGCTCAACGCCCTTCTTGCCGTCCACGAGGATAAAGTCCCAGATTCCGTCCAGCGCGTCTCCTTCGGGGGAGGCGTAATAGAAATTCCAAACGACCTTGAACCCGGCTCCCGGGTCCTTGGGGTCGATCTCGGGGAACGGGATCCCGGCCTTGTAACCGCTGACTTCATGATTCTTGGGATCGTACTTGACGTCTTTCGCGTATTTTTTCGTGGCCTCGACCAGCTTGGGATCCAGTATGACCGGCTTGGAATGGACGATGCGGACTGTCAGGTTGTAGTTCTTGATCTGCCACTGAATCTTTTCGGTCAGCATGCTGCCGATGGTTTTTCCTTCGAAGGTCTCGTTCTTGAACTTGTCGAGATTGGCTTTGGTGATGACGGTTCCCTCCGGAAGCTCGGCAGCCACCGCGACCGCACCGAACCACGCGAAAAGAAACCCGAAAATGACGACTGCCGCGACTTTATTGCACTTCATTTTGTTCCTCCTACCGTCAGAATTGGCGCGTCAGGCGAACGGAAAGCTGGTTTTTATGGGCAAAGTAGCCGATCAGGTGGGTGTCGCTTGAATCACCGCCCGGTGTGTCGTTATGGTTTTTCGGGAAGAAGAGGTCGGCTTCCGCGTTCAAGCGCCACTTGTCTCCGAATGCCAACGCAACGCTCGGGATCAGGAAGCTGCCGCCATAAGTGAAGTCGTACCCGGCGGCGATCTGGGGATTGAGTCTGGATGACATGTAATTCAGGGCGAGGACGACCGTTCCGACGACGTTATGTTCCTTTCTCTGCGCCGAGAATCCCGCAAAGTCCACGACATTGTCCGATTGCTTGAATTTCGGTATCCATTTATCGAAGACCTGGACGGTAAAGAAAGAAGGCGCGTTTGTACCCAAGATCCCGGTGAGGTTTAAATTCTTGTCCATTCTGACCATGGCGCTTACGGTATCCTTCGTAATGACTCCGTCAAGACCCGGGATGGGACTGGCCGCCGTGCCGAAGTTGTAACCCTGGTCCTTGATGTAGACGATTTCCGTGCTGAACACGGCATCCGCGATCGAGGAATAACCGGTCGCCGTCAGCCCGAACCGGTCGTTCTTCAGATAGATCGTTTCCCCGACGGCCCCGGGAGTCGTGGGAATACCGTTGAACGGTCCGTAGGACGGATTGAATACCGGATCCGGCCCGAGCGTCCTCAAATACGCCAGAGAGTAGGTAATGTCCCCGGCTTTCCCCAGCCATCGCGCTCCCCAAGTTGGATCATCGGCGTCCCCATCGGGGTGATGGAGGTTGTATGGGAATACCGCGGGGTTCAAGAAGTTCACACCCCCGTACGGGGTAACGATCCATCTTCCCCCGAAGATGTCGAAGGTGCTGCCGATGTCCTTGTCACGGTCAAACCCCGGCCTGAGAAGCAGTTGCAACGACCCATTCAGTTCAGGCACCTGGATGATCGCGTTACCGAGAATCAGAGGTTTGCGGTAATCTTCGTTCTCCCCTTCCAGGAAGGAGCGCCACGTGTAGTCGAATCCGTGCACGGCGTCCATCGCCTGGAAAAAATCCGTTTCCCCCCACACCACCTGTTGCTTCCCAATCCGTAGCAACACTCTTTCATGGGGCTTGAAATCGATAAAAAGTTCCCGTAAATCCGAGATGTTGTACTGGGACATCAAATCCCCGCCACCGGCCCCTATATTCTCCAAACGTTTCAGGTAATCCGTCTTTATTTCTCCGACGATGCGCCCCACGGCATGAACTCGAATGTCCCCCTTGGACGCATCCCCTTCCACCTGCACCGCGCTCCTTAACATCTGCAGGGTAAATTGATCGTTCTGACTCGTTTCCGGGTGATCCTGCAGATTCATCGACATATGCTCTCTCAGGTATCCCCCGAAGTTCAGCTTCCATTCCTGATCCTCCGCAGCCGCTGCCGGTCCCGGCACGGATGCCGTCCCGCAAAACATCGCCAGGAACCACATGGACATCACACTCTTGAACAGCAGTCTTCTCATTTCCCCCCCCCCCGCGTTATTCGGAGTTTTCCAGAGTAAGAATCCGTCGCCCTAGCCTCTTCCGATCGTCATCGCCATATCGTCATCGCCATCCGGTCTCCCCCCTTCGCTCAGTTTGTCTTCTGAAATTCCGGCGCACCACCGATCAAGCTCTCCGCTGCCGCTTTTTCGTTTACAGCCTGCACTCTCCCGTTACCGACGATAAAGTCCGGGCGGAACACGTAAACCATCGACGGCACGATGAACAACGCGCTCCACGCGGATGCCCAGAGCCACAGTCCCATCATGATTCCCATTTCGGCCTGGAACCGGAGCGAGGAAAAGAACCAGAGGAATACGCTTAAAATCAAGGCGCCGCCGGTGATCAATACGCCCCTCCCCGCACTGTGCAGCGACTTGTTGATCGCCGCGGACAAGTCATTGTTATGCTGCAGCTCTTCCTTGATCCCATCGACGATATAAAAGGCGTAATCGACCCCGAGGCCGATCCCCAACGCGGCCACCGGCACGGTGTTGATGTTCATTCCGATTCCCTTGAACGCCATGTACGAAAACGTGATCGTGTTGGAAAGGATGACCGGAACCATGAAGAACATACCGGCCACCGTGGACCGGTACGTGACGGTGCAACAGATCACCAGTACCAGCAGTCCGAGAGCGATGCTTTCGATCTGCCCGGACAGGATAATTTCGTTGATCGATGCCAGGACGCCGATGAATCCTCCGGCCAGGCGGATCGGTGCCTCCGTGAGAGAGTTTTTCCCGGCGAACTCCTTGATCCGGCTTATGGCCGTGCGGATGGTTTCGCCCTGATGATCGCGGAAGAAGAGGGTTACGGCCGCGTTCTTGGCCTGCGGATCGACGAATCGATCGATGTCCCCGGGATCCGTTCCGCTTATGAGCAGGAACAGCAACTCTCCGTTCTCGTTGAAGTCGTTCCCGAGTTCCGCGTACCTGGGATTGTCTTCCCGGATCATCTTCTTCACCGAGGGGAGGACATCGGCGATCGATACCGTTCCGCCTATTTCCGGTTGGGCTTCCATGAATCTCTGGAACTGGCCCATGTTTTCAAGGATAGAAGGCTCCTTGATCGCATTTTGCTTGTCGCCTTCGTACACGACGAACATGCGATCGGATCCCGGAAACTTGGCGTTGATCTCCGCGCAATCCTTGTTGTAACGGGAGTCGGGCCACAGAATCGGAGAACCCGGATTTGCATCGCCGACCTTGAGCTGGAACGCGTAAAGACCGGATACGACGAACACGACCACGGCGGCTGCCAGAACGGTATAGCGGAGGCGGCTGGTCACGACGTAAACGCAAAGATCCAAAAATTTCTGCATTGCGCCGGTGATGTTGAGGGGGTGGGCGTATTTTTTCGGATTGCGGCACCAAGACAGCAACACCGGGGTCATGACGACGGCGCCAATCGCGATCGTCAGAACCCAGACCGTGCCCACGATGGCCATTTTCTGCAGCAGCGGGATCGGGGTCATGGCGACGACGATCATGCAGCCCGCGTCCGCCACCACGCCCAACATTCCCGGCTTGAACAGACTCGCCATGCTGATTCTCGCAGCGGCGCGCATGTCGTCATTTCCACTGGCGATCTCATCGTCGAAGCGGGTCACCAACTGCGTCGAGTGGGAGATCGAACGGGCCGTGATGAGGAACGCGATTACGATGACCAGCGGATCGAAGTGGAAGCCGATCACTTTGGCTATTCCAAGCGCCCAGGTAGAGCTGATGAAACCCGCGAGCAAAGGAAGCAGGGTTCCACGCCAGGTGCGCGCCACCAGGAATAACAACGCGGTGAGGCCGGCAACCGTGATCAGGAAGATGTGCAATGTCTCCGGGAGGAAATACCGAACCCACCCGTAGAGTATCGGCTCGCCTGCGACTCTTACGTGGATGCCATCCGCCTTGACGTGGTTGACGATATCCGTAATTTCCTTGAAAGCCACTTCGTAGTCGACAAGCTGATCGTAGAAATCGACGGTGATCAGCGTCGATTTCAGGTCGGTCGAGACATATACCCCCATGATGAGGGGATTCTGGAGCACCTTCTCCCGCAACGCGGCCAGTTCCTCGGCATTTTTCGGCAAGTCGGGCCACATCAAGGGGCGGGAGTCGATCCCCGTCGAGGAGACGGTGACTTCCTTGAGTTTCTTCGAAGCCAGGGAGACGACTTGATAGGGGTTGACCCCTCTCACCTTCTGCAGTTCGTCGGTGACCTGCTTCACTCTCTGCAGGATGTCCGGATTGAATACGTCTCCCTTGTCGACATCCAGCATGATACTGACCATGTTGGAGCCACCGAAGGTCTCCTTGTGCTGGTTGTGCGTCTTCAAGTAGGGATGGCGCTGCGGCATGAGGTCGCTGAACACCGTCTTCACTTCGACGTGGAGCGCGCAGTAGGAAAGAACTACGGTCGCCAGCGCAACGGCGATGACGACGGCGACGCGCCTGCGAATGCAGAACTCGGCAAATTTTTCGATCAATTTTTCACCCCCCTAGCTTGCTTTGAAGATGTCCCATTTCCCCTTGTTTATTGCGCCGGACGTCCCGCCGCACACGTACGTCGTCCCGAACCGGTGGATGACCACCGTATGCCATGACAGGTCGGAATCCGACAGTCGCGCCGCGGTCCAAAGCGACGCCGTCTTGTCCGCCGTCAGCGACACTCCCTTCCCCCCGACGGCCCGCCAGGATTCCCCGGTCCAGGTCACGTCGAACAGATGGACACCGGTCACCCTCTTCGCCTCAATCCAGGATCTCCCCCCGTCTGCGGTCGTCAGCACGACCCCCTCCATTCCCACCGCAACCCCGTTCGCCCCATCGCGGAACGCAATGCCCATGAGGCTGCCCTTGGTGGGGCTCTTGAGAGATTGCCAGGTCGCACCCCCATCCTTCGTCCGGAGCATCCGCCCGAATTCCCCGACGACCCAACCGTTCCTGGCATCGATGAAGGTGATGTCGTTCCAGCCGACGTCTTCTTCTTTCGAACTTCGGGCCCAGGTCGCTCCAAAGTCCCGGGACACGAACACGGCGCCCATCTCCCCCACGGACCATGCGCTCCCGTCGGGAAGCGCCGTCACGCGGATCAATTTGTTCGCCACGGAGGATTTTGGCGCCTGGACCTCCTTCCAGCTTCTCCCTCCGTCCCCCGTGATCAGGACGACCCCCTGGTTGCCGACCGCGACGGCGCGCTGCCCATCCCAGGCGGCGATGTCCTGAAGGTGCAAGGTGACCGGAGTGCTTTGCGCCATCCATTTTTTCCCGCCGTCGTCGCTGCGTACGATCTTGCCGCCGCTACCGACCATCCAGACCACGTCTTGCTGGGGAACGACGATTCCGTAGAACCGATCCCTCCTCTCGAGGATGGGCGGCTGGATGGTTTTTCCGACGGCCTTCGGCTTTATAAACAACGCCGCGCCCAGGAGCCCCACAATGATCAGGAAAGGCATCGCCGCGACAACCAGCTTCACCACGCGCCCCATGACTGCTCTCATCGATCCTCCTTCTCGACCGCTGGATTCCGTTCATCTCTCCGGAGTGGAAACGAGTCTCCCGGAAAAATAAAATGAGGGTTTGAACGCCCCTTCCGGCCACCCTTGCTGCTTGTCTGCCCCCATCAACCGTCACAAGTCTTTAGTTATTTTCTTTGTTTATAACGGGAGACACGGACTGGAACAATCCTGCGGAAGGGTAAGTTTCATGACTCGAAAGGGGGGGGCACGAAGACCCGATCGGGCAGCGCCTGCAAGATGCACTTTATGCGAAGTAAATCATGTTCTATTCCTGAGGATTGGGAGGGTTTAAAACCCTGAGGCTTCCTGTCGGGGATCCGGCCTCCGGAGTTCGCGGCAGGATTTCCACCGCCAACCGGCCGTGGGATATCCGCGAGCGATAACGGACCGTCTTTTTCGATTGTTTTATTTTCGCAAATAAAAATGGCCATACCCAAACCAACTCAACTATCGTGCCAACCCTGACCATCTCACCGGTATGGCACTGATAAGTAAATGGTTTTCCTAATCGGAGGCCGTAACGGACGCGGCGTGGCGCCACGTCCCGTCCCTTTTATGTGCCATTTATCGGACAATCCATCGATGGTAGCCCCCCGTGGGGAGAGGCGGGCCATGGCGAAATTAACAGAAATAATTATTACAATACGATTAGTTATGTGGTCAGCCCGGTATAAAGGCGATATGTCCGAAAAATACATTCGTCCCAACACCGCGTGTATCGATTCCGGGACAATTGAACCGTGGAGGCGGGATATCGTGTCGAAATCAGGGACGACGGCGGCTTTTACGGTATTTACGCAAAATATTTTCGATCGAAGTGCACTTCGAGTCGGAGTGAATCAGATCGCTCGGCGTCACGTTGATCGCCCACACCACCCATTGCTTCCCGACATCGATTATGTTGAGACAGGCGGGATTTTGCTGGAGATTTCCAAGGAAAATACGCTTTCCCGTCAGCATATAGGAGAGGATCGCCCGATTTACCGCTCCGTGCAGGACCAGCAGAGCGCATTCCCAATCCGTTTCCCTCTTCAATTCCTCCAAGGCAGGGACCACGCGATCGAAAAGAGAGCCGAGTTCCTCGCCGTCGAGAAACCGGGTCGACTCCTGCGGAGTCCCTTGGAAAGGCCCGAGAAACGACGCATCCAGCTTCTCGTCGGCGATCTCCTCGTAGCATCCGCTTCGGAGTTCCGAGAATTGGCGCCACGATTCGATGGGCGGAGCCTTTTCCCGCCCGCGAAGCACGAGCTCCGCGGTCTCCATCGTGCGTTTGAGACCGCTCGCCACCACGCGATCGAATTCCACCGGGGCCAAGGCCGCCGACGCCAGCATCGCGCGCTCTCTCCCCCGGGGAGTCAACGGCACATCCTCCCGGATCAGGAAGCCTCCGCTCCTGTCGAAATAGGAGACATCCCCATGTCGCATGAGATAGATTCGGCGTCTCATGAGTCGTCGCCCGGCCGACCTCACTCGATTCCGGCCGGCGATCATCGGCCTTCCAGCTCGAACGTGAGGGAAACCCCTTCTCCCCCCGAATAGGGATCCGCCGCGGTCCGCTCACTTCCCACGATTACCCTGCGCCCGATCAGGCCCATCGTCGCCGCTTCCGGTTGTAACCCCTTGACGGCTCCCATGATCCAGGGCCCCTGGTCCAGCTCCACCATGGCGACAATGAAGGGCGGCTGAAAGCCCGCGGCCGCCACGCGAACCACGGTAAAGGTCGTAATCCTTCCCCGCGGGGAAAAGTCCATGACCTCCAGGTCGGAACTTCCGCACGCCGGGCACGCGGCGGTCGGCGGCAGGATATGCTCCCGGCAGGGGTTGCACCGCAGACCCCGAAGAACCCCGTTCGCCAGGCCGTCCTTATATGCCGAATAGGTCAACGCGTGTGTCATGGCTCACCTGCTGAAGACGAGATTGCAGACGGTTCCGAATTCCCCACCCAGGGTATCGACAAGACCCACCGCCGCCCCTTCGACCTGCCTGTTCCCGCATTCCCCCCGAAGCTGCTTGACGATCTCGAAGGCCTGGGCGGCCCCGGTCGCCCCGATCGGGTGCCCCTTCGCTTTCAAGCCGCCGGACGGATTGACCGGAATGCGCCCTTTCAGCGAAGTCTCCCCGTGTTCGACCGCTTCTCCCCCCTTGCCGAACTCGAAGAATCCCAATCCTTCCGTCGCAAGGATTTCCGCGATCGTGAAACAATCGTGGAGCTCGCACACGTCCACGTCATCCGGTCCGATCCCGGCCATCCGATAAGCCTGCCTGACGGAGGCCTCCCGGGCCCTGGAACGAGTGACGTCTTTCTGGAGACACATGCTCCCGGCCGAGGCCTGCCCGACTCCGCTGATGACGACGGGCTTCCTTCCCCGGGGCCGGAACCGGGCACCCGCCGCAAGAACCAATGCCGCCGCGCCATCGGAGAAGGGACAGCAGTCGTAGAGCTGCAGCGGATCCGCAACCATGAAGCTTCCCAGCACGGTCTCCACCGTGATCTCCTTCCGGAAATGCGCCAGTGGATTCTTCGACCCGTTGCCATGGTTCTTCACGGCAACAAGGGCCATCTGCCTCTTCAGGGTATCGAGGGGGATCGAGTATCTGCTCGAGTAAAGATGCGCGGCCATCCCGAATATCCCCGGGAAGGTGATGCCGGTCGGCTCCTCGTACCGGCAATGGCTTCCCATGGCGAATGTGCGCGTCGCCAGCGGCGTGCCCATCACCGTCGTACGCTCCGTTCCCCCCACCAGGACGACGTCATAGACCCCCGAAGCGACCAGCAATGCCGCGTTCCGGATTGCCACCGTGGAGGAGGCACAGGCATTCTCGATGCGCACCGCGGGCACCTCCGACGACAGACCCATCTCCGCCGCCAGGAAGGCGGCCATGTTGATCTGCCCCTCCTCGAAGTCCCCGAGGACATTCCCCACGAAAAGGGCCTGTATATCCTTCGGAGCAAGACCCGAATCCTCGCACGCGGCCAATGAAGCCTCCGCGAACATCTCCATGCTCGTCTTTTCGGATACGCCGAACGGCGTCATCCCCGCACCCAGGACATACACTTTTCTCATGCGGTCCATCCGTTTTTCATGGAGATCCGCACGCGCGACAGGCTCGTGCGATCTATCGCCGGACGGCGTTTGCGTCGCATTCCATTCCCCTCTTGAGGATCGTGGCCAGTTCAAGAGCCCGTTCCATCGCCATGCGGCCCGACTCCAAACCGCTCTTGTCGAACTTCGTTCCCAGCCTCACCGCCGAATCGAATCGCCCCATTCCGTGTTCGCTCGAAAGCGCCGATCCTCCCAGGGGACTGATCGAATCATGCGAAGTGGCCGCGATCATCTCCAGGATCCCGAAGGCCAGAAGGTGGTTCAGATGGGTGGTCTCCATCCCGGCATGACGCATCCATCCGACGACCAGGCTGACTCCAACCTTGTTCCTCAGCTTCTTCTTCGTGATGTTCCCGAAGATGAACAGGCGCAGCCTGTCGATGAAAGACGCCATGCGCGCGCTGGATCTCATGAAATAGACGGGGGTCGCCAGAACCAGAATATCCGCGGACTCGGCCTTCTCGAACAGGATCTGGCCATCGTCGTCGAGAGCGCAGTACCTTTCCTTCGTCTGCTTCCGCCAGCAGTAATTGCAATGGCGGCAGTCTTCGATCGTGTACCTTGAAAGCGAGGCCGTCTCGATCGTCACGCCGGGCCTTTCGATGGAATTGAGCGACATCGAAAGAAACGTCTCGACGTTGCCGTCGTCGACGGGACTTCCGGAAACTCCAAACACCCTGACTTCCATGACGCCCCCTAGCTGCAGAACTTTTCCCGCCAATCCGGAATTTCCTTGTCCCGATCCCACCCGAAGTCGGTCCTGGTCTTCTCCCTCTCCTTCAACTCCATCTTCTGGATCCGTTCCGTGGCCGTCTTGGGAAACGATTCCACCATCTCGACATAACGGGGCACCTTGAAATAGGCCAACCGCCCCGCACAGTGACGAATCAGCCCGGCCGGGTCGACCGCCTTGCCTTCCACCGGCCTGATGAAGACCTTGATCTCCTCCTCCCGAAGCGGATCCGGAACGGGCACAACCGACGACTCCGAAACGTTGAGGAAAGCGTTGACGGCGGCCTCGACCTCGAACGCCGAGATGTTCTCGCCTCCTTTCCGGATCATGAATTTCATCCGGTCCACGAAGAAATGGTATCCTTCGGAGTCCCTCGTGACGACGTCCCCGCTGTGGAGCCAACCATCTTCAAGGGCTTCCTGGGTCTTTTCCTCTTCCCCCCAATATCCCTTCATGTTGAATCCGATCTGGGTCAACTCGCCCGTCACGTTGCGTCTTTCCGGACTATCCTCTCCGGTCGCGGGGCAAATCTTCGTCTTCCTTCCGAGGTCCGGGAAGACCGGGATTCCGAAGGAGCCGATTTTCCGCAGCGCGGGATCAGGGTTGGCGTTGAGAAACAGCACCGGGGATTCGCTTTGGCTGTAGCCTTCGAAGATGACGACGTTGAATTTCTTCTCGAAGCGTTCCCAGAGAGCCCTGGGGGTCCCGCCGACGAAGACGTACCGGGCCGAATGCTCCGGGACCGGTTTCCCCTCGAAAGCCGCGTCCAGGATCTGCATCATTCCGCCGATGGAGTTGAAATACGTGGCCCCGTGTTTCCTGATTTCCTGGAAAAACTTGCCCGGGCTGAACCGGTCGCTCAGCACCCAGGAGGCCCCAAGGCATCGCATGGCCATCATCGAATAGAGC
>Ga0075327_1000350_pt1 | contig 12740 bp, 10 predicted proteins | sample MayberrySE_Catta_2_FD_120056 | JGI IMG/M metagenome (GOLD analysis project Ga0075327, IMG submission 120056) | Natural and restored wetland microbial communities from the San Francisco Bay, California, USA, that impact long-term carbon... | ecosystem: Environmental > Terrestrial > Soil >...
GACTGGCGCAGCGGCGCCGACCCGGCGGCCATCGGTCAGACCCTGTCGCTCGACGACATCCCGTTCACGATCATCGGCGTCACCGCCTCGTCGTTCGCGGGCACGTTCGGGCTCTTTCAGCCTGACTTCTACGTGCCCCTGACCATGTACGACTCGCTCAATCCCGGCACCGCGTGGGTCGACGGGCGGCGATGGCGCTGGCTCAACGTGATTGCCCGGCTGGCGCCCGGCGTCTCGATCGAGGAAGCGGGAGCGGCGACCCGCGGCATCGGCGACCGGCTGGCACAAGCCTACCCGGAGTTCAACGAAGGACGGTCGCTGGCCGTCCTGCCGTTGACCGCTTCGGTCGTCAACGCCGACCAGCACGACACGCTCGCGCAGGCCTGGTGGATTCTGGCCGGGGTCGTCGGGGCGCTGCTCCTGATTGCGTGCACCAACCTGGCGAATCTGCTCATGGCCCGGAACGCGGCGCGAGCGCGCGAGATCGCGGTGCGGCTGTCGCTCGGCGCGAGCCGTGCGCGTGTGGCGCGCCAGTTGCTGACCGAAAGCCTGGTGCTGGCCATCGCCGGCGGCATCCTGTCGCTGTTCCTGGTCTACTGGCTCTACGAGTGGCTCTGGTCCGTGCGTCCCCCGGCGCTGACTCAGGCCGCGATCCGGCCGGCGCTCGATCTGACCGCGGTGTCCTTCACGTTCGCCGTCGCCGCGATCACCGCGCTGGTCTTTGGAGTCGTGCCGGCGCTGCAGGTCATCCGCACGGATCTGAACCGGACGCTCAGCGACAACGGCCGCACACCCGGCGCCGCCGTCCGGCCCCGGCTGAGGGCGGCGCTCGTCGCGAGCCAGGTGGCGCTCGCCACGATCGCGCTCGTCGTCGCAGGGTTGTTCCTCGGCAGCCTGGGTCGAGCCAGGCAGATCGATCCCGGTTTCGACCCGGATGGCCTCTATGCGACCAACTACGCCGTCGCCGGCACGAACTCGGTCGAACAGGCGCACCAGCGGCATCGCGATCTGCTGGAGCGGGCGGCCCGGCTGCCCGGCGTGCGCGCCGTGGCTGCCGCGGACCGGCTGCCGGTCAGCCTCGGCAACTCGAACACCATCGACCGCGTCTTCGGTTCGCCTGTCGCCGACCAGGTGGCCGGCACCCTCGTGGGTGTGGCCGAGGTCAGCCCGGGGTACTTCGACACGATGGGCATCCCGATCACGGCAGGACGGGCTTTCGATCCGCGTGACCGCATGGGATCGACCCGGGTGGTCGTCGTGAATCGCACGATGGCCGAGCGATTCTGGCCTGGGGAATCCCCGCTCGGCAAGCGGTTCGTCACCCGCGTGTCGGCCGATCCGCTCGAGGTGATCGGGATCGCCGCCGACGGCAAATACCTGACGCTGGGCGAGGCGCCGCAGCCGTTCTTCTACGTGCCGTTGTTGCAGAGCACGTCGAGCGCCGTCGGCGGACGCCAATTGCTGATGTCCACCAGAGCGGGAAGCCCGACGCTTGCGGCCGACGTCCGGGCGCTGCTGCGCGAGTTCGATCCGGAGATGCCGATCGGCGACGTGACGCCCGTGTCCGGGCAGCTGGGGCAGGCTCTGTGGGCGCCGCGCATGCTGGCGACGACCGTGACTGCGTTCGGGGTGCTGGCGCTGCTGCTGGCAACGGCCGGCATCTACGGCCTGCTGGCCGTCATGGTGGGACAGCGGCAGCACGAATTCGGCCTGCGGATGACGCTCGGTGCGAGTGGGATGGACGTGTTGAGGCTGGTCGTCGGCCGGGGCATGACCTGGGTGGCGCTGGGCATCGTCGTCGGTCTCGCGGCTGCGATGCCGGTAATCGATCTCACACGGAGCCTGCTGTTCTCGCCGGAGACGCTGGGCCTGGGCGCCGCCCTCGGCGCCGTGGCCGTGCTCGCGACGGTGGCGCTCGTCGCGTGTCTCGTGCCGGCGCGGCGGGCGGCTCGGGTCGACCCGGCCGTCGCCCTGCGCGGCGGGTCCTGACGTCAACCCGCCTGGAGAGCGGGCGCGACCTGGGCGATCAGGGCATCGATCGACGCCCGGCTCTCGTCGAGGGGCGTGAACTCGAAGCCGGAGTGGTAGCGCGGTGCGGCGTCGACTCCGCTGATGCGGCGGCAGTACGCAACGCGGGCGGACACGATGATGGGTGCGCCGGCCGGCGGTGTGAACTCGAAGTCGTGCCGCCGGCCCTGGAAGAACGGCATCGCGGTTTCGGCCGAGAATCCGCCCAGGCTCACGTCCTGCACATCCATGGCCGCGGCCATCGTGACCACCTGGCCACGTAACAGGCCGCGGACCTGCACCCGGCGATAGCGACGCCGATCAGCGGGCGAGGTGGGCGTGTTCGAAGACTCCGGTCGAGGCATGAAATCCGTGATGACCTTCGGGTTGCAGCGCCAGAATCAGCAAGGTCCGTACCTGCCGGTCTCGCCGTCGTGGCGGGCCCGGAACCTGGATCGTGCCGGACCGTCGACGTTTTCAGCCGATCGACCGACAGGATCGTGTCCGGAGGGGCTCGTCGGGGGCCGACGCGTTCATAATCGGGTGACCGACGACCGTGGCTGAAATTGCGTCCGATTCCGTGCACAAGCAAGCGCACTTGCAGAGTGACTCGTTGTCACAAGAGCCCGACGTGAAGGCCTGAAGGCAATTGGAGGCGGCTGGCGTCTGGCTGTCCCGGCGTCCACAAGAGCCCGACGTGAAGGCCGTCAAGGCATCAAGTAAATGCAGGCGGTACGCGGGCCACAGACGGACGCGGCGGGCGTCGCCGGCCAGAGGCCGGCGGCCGCCCCGGCCGCGGGATCGAGAGCAGCAGCCCGGAAATGAGAGGCCGACTGAACGACCCCGGCCTTTCATTTCCGGACTGCTGCTCTCGATCCCGCGACGCCCGCCGCCATGCGGTGTCCTTCAGGCACTTCACGTGCTTCACGGGCTTCACGTCGGGCCCTTTCGACAGCCGTCAGCCGCCGGCCTCCACGGCCTTCCGGTCTTCACGTGCTTCACGTCAGGCTCTTTCACAGCGACACCGACACTCGGCACAATACACGTATGCGCACCGCCGTCCCTGAACATGCGCCGTTCGCGGCTGTCTGCCTGATGCTCGCGATGGCGGCTGCCTGTCAGCCGTCAGGACGCGGCGACGGGTCTGTCGCCGGGAGTCCCGCAGCGGCCGAAGCGCCGCCCGATCACGCCGCTACGGTGCAGGCCTGGCGGGACAAGCACGAAGCCGACTACCTGCGCGAGTGGGTGAGCATCGCCGCGCTGCACTTCCTCGAACCCGGCACGCACCGCGTCGGCAGCGCCGGCGACGCCGACATCCGGGTTCCGAACGTGCCGGCGTCGATTGGCGACCTGCTGGTCGACGAAGGAGCGGTGCGGTTCCGGCCCCGGGCGGGCGTGGCCGTGATGCAGGCCGGGGCCCCGGTGTCCGAAGAGGTGGTGCTGAAGGCGCCGGCGGCGCCTGCGGCCGACGAGATCGCGGTCGGCGACGTGCGCCTCGTGATTCACGAGAGCGGCGACCGGCTCTCGCTGCGAGTCCGCGATCCGAATGGCGAGCCGGCCCGTTCGTTCGCGGGCTTCGCGTGGTTCGCCATCGATCCGGGCTACCGGGTCGTCGGCCGCTTCATCCCGGATGGCGAGCCGCGTGACATGCAGGTGCTCAACACGTTCGGCGACATCGACACCTACGCGACCCAGGGCGTCGTCGAGTTCACCCTGCAGGGCCGGACGCTGCGGCTCCGGCCGTTCACGACCCGGCCGAACCGCTTCTACTTCGTCTTCCGCGATGCGTCGAGCGGGCACGAGACGTACGAAACCGCGCGGTTTCTCTACTCCGATCTGCTCGACGACGGGACGACGGTGCTCGACTTCAACGTGGCCTACAACCCGCCGTGCGCCTTCAACCCGTACACCACCTGTCCGATCCCGCTGCGCGAGAACGTGCTGCCGGTCGAGATCCTGGCTGGGGAGAGGTCGTACGCGGGCGGGAAATAGATCGCGTCAAGCCAGTGTTTCGCCGCATGCCGGATGCCCGCACTCGCACCGGAGCTCGGTCAGCTCGGCGGCGTCCCTGCAGTGAGCGCTGCAGTAATCGCCGAACGCGTCGTCACGCACCACACACTTGCACGCCGGGTGGGCGCACTTCATGGGCTTGTCCATGTTGCCTCCTCGGGCACCGTGTGCAAGACGAGGGCCAGCCTGCGTGTCGGAGGGACCGCGAGCTGACCGCGGCGGCAGGCCGCCACAGCCGGATGGGCCTGGAGGAACTACAGGGGCAGACAGCGACGCGTCATGGACGGGCGTCGCGGCCCTGACGCCGCGCCAGGTCGGCTTCCGCCGCGATGTGACCGAATGACGCCCAGTCGGGCTGCGCGACCAGCTTCTTCCAGACGGTGACGGCGTCCTCTTCGCGTCCTTCGAGGAGGAACCAGGCGCTGACGCCGTAGCTGACCGCCGAGCCGCTGGCGCTCGCGGCGGCGCTGTCGAGCAGGGCCTGCGGGTCGCGCTCGCCCTTGTACATCAACAGCAGCGAGTGGTAGCTCGTGTTCTCGATCACATCGAGATCGGCGCTGATGCGATCCAGCACGGCGCCGGCATCGTCGCGGCCCGCTCGCCGCATGGCGAGATAGAGCCAGTGACTGGCGGCGACCAGGTTGTCGGGATTGTCGACGGCGTCGCGGGCGCGCGTCCACATTTCGGCGGCGCGCGCGTAGCTACCGCTCAGATAGTGCGCGAGCGCGAGGTGATAGTAGATGTTCGAGTGCAGCGTGCTCGTCGGGACGCCGCGCGCGTTCGGCTGGCCGTCGGGTTCGACCTCGTCGGGCCGATCGGCGATGAAGGCCGCGGCCTGCTCCAGGTCCGAGATCGCCTTGTCGAATTCCCGCACCGAGATGTACCGGTGGCCCCGATGACGGTAGAGGCGCGCGTCACGAGGGTGGCGGTGGATGCCGTCGGTGTAGATCTCGATGGCCTCGCGGTGTCGGCCGAGATAGGCGGTCCGCCGGCCGAGCCAGATGATGGCGTCCGAGTCGTCGGGGTTGTCCTCCCAGGCGGCTCGCGCCTCGGCCAGCTCGGCTTCCATCCGGTTGCGAGTGTCCACCGCGATCGGCGCAGGAAACAGCGGCTGACCGAGCAGGGAGGTGGCTTCCGGCGTGGGACCGGCCGCCGGCGCAGGATCGGCCGGCGCCGAACACCCGGCGCCGAGCGCCAGGATCACCGGCAGCAGGAGCCCGAAAAGCAGGAGGCGCATCGCGACCATGCGCAGATTCTACGCCGGAGCCGGCTGCAACCTTTTGCTCTTGTCGGTCGTCTACAAGAAGACACCCCATTTTCCGGAGGAACCATGCCTGGGAAGACCGCCGCTGCCCTGCTGAGCTTGATGCTCGTGACCGTCCCCGTCCTGGCCCAGACCGGGCCGGCAGACCCGTCCGGGATGGTCGTCACCACCGCATGGCTCGCTGAGCGCCTCGACGGCCCCGCCGTCGTCGTGATTGCCGTCGACGACCAGCCGGTCTACGAGGCCGGCCACATTCCGGGCGCCCGCCGCCTGTCGCACACGGACACGGCGGGCGCGAACCATCGGCTGCTGCCGCCGCACCAACTGGCGGCCGCTCTGGCGCGCGCAGGGGCCTCGGATGGCGTCCGCGTCGTGCTCTATGGCGACAATCCGATGGAGACCGGCTGGATCTACATGGCCTTTGCATCGATCGGATTCGGGGACCGGACGTCGATGCTGAGCGGCAATCTCGCCGCCTGGCGCGCGGACGGACATCCGATATCGCAGGATCGCGTGCCCGCCGGCGAGGGCCGCCTCACGCCGCAACCGGCCCCGAACGTCATCGTCGACGCGCCGTGGGTGCGCGATCGGCTCGATGACACGTCGATCGAGTTGCTCGACGTCCGGACGACGCGCGAATGGAATGGCGGACGTCTGCCAGGCGCGACGTTGATCCTCTGGCAGGATCTTTTCCAGAATCGCGACCAGATGCGATTCAAGTCGCGCGACGAGATCCGGGCGCTGCTCGAGCAGGCGGGCGTCGTGCCGGGCCGGCAGGTGGTCACCTACTGTGCAGTCGGGATGCGCGCGAGCCTGATGTACTTCGCCGCACGCTACGCCGGTCACGACGCGCGCGTCTATGTCGGATCCTGGCAGGACTGGAGCGCGCGAGCCGGATATCCAATCGTGCGCGAGCCCGAGCTGTGACGCCGGGGCGGACGCCCCGGCCTGCACGGCGCCCGCCGTACGTAGGCCGGACCTTCAGGTCCGGCGCGCGATGTTGCCGGGGCTGAAGCCTCGGCCTACATTCCGGCCAGGGTGCAGTACGTAGGCCGGACCTTCAGGTCCGGCGCGCGATGTTGCCGGGGCTGAAGCCCCGGCCTACATGCCGGCCAAGGTCGAGTACGTAGGCCGGACCTTCAGGTCCGGCGCGTGGTATTGCCGGGGCTGAAGCCCCGGCCTACATTCCGTCCAAGGTCCAGAAGTGGGCCAGGTAGCTCCAGACCGTGTAGGCGATGCGTCGGCCGTCCGGCGACCAGGCCGGCTGAGACTTGTGTGACGGGTCGAACGTGACCTGCACCGGCAGGGAGCCGCCCGCCACCGGCATCCGGTAGATCTGATAGAAGCCGTCAGGCGCGCGCTGCACGAACGCGAGTTCCCGGCCGTCGGGTGAGGCAGCCAGACCGGGGAAGTCGTGATCGCTCGCGAAGCGATGGACGATCCGCGGCGTCCCGCCCGTGACCGGGACCGTGAGGACGACGTGCCGTCCCGGCGCTTCGCGTCCGATCGCCACGATCTGGCCGCTGCCGCCCAGCCATTCGCCGTGCTGCAGGTCGCCGTCGATCCCGTCGATCGTGATCTCTCGCAGCGGCGTCGTCACCTCGCCGGTGTTCTGATCGACGCCGATCACGAACATCACCGAACGTCCGTCGCCCGGACTGGCGCCGTCCAGGAGAACGGTGCGACCGTCAGGCGACCAGCGAGGCCAGCCGACTTCGGCGCCGCGTCCGAGGAACGTGATGCGCCTGTCCGGCGCCGATCCGTCGGCGGGCCGCAGCCAGATGTCGTCCGACATCTCCCGATGGGAGTGCAGCGCGATCCATCGGCCGTTCGGCGACCACGTCATCGCCTGGTCTTCGGAGATCGAGTCCGCGATGACAGCCAGCGGCGCCGTCGCCGGCCCGGCGGCCGGCTGGCTCGCCACCGTGCCGATTTCCTGTGCGATGTCCGGGTAGTTCGCGTCGTCGATCGCGCGCCGCCAGGTTCCGTACGTGACGGCCACGACCCTGCCGGTCGGATCGTACGACGGGGTCTCGGACTGGAAGGTCGCGAGCTGGTGCTGACGGCCGGATGCGAGCTCGATCTCGGCGACGAACGTGCGGTAGCTCTGCGTCTTGAACAGCACCGTCCCGTCGGCGGCTGCGACCGGCGCATACGTGTCGCGATCGAAGGCAGTCAGCCGGCGGGCGCGACCGGTCCGGCGCTCGGCTGTCCAGAGATCGACCATTCCACGTTCGTTTGGCGAGGCAAAGAACAGGCTCTCGGCGTCATTGGAGAAGGCAATCGGGCCCACGGCCTCCAGCTCCGGCGTCGTCTCGAAGGTCCGCTCGCCGCACGGCACCGAGATGCGCGACCGCCCGTCGCTGGTGACCACGCACGCGATGTCGCCGGCGGGTGTCCAGGCCGGAGCCGACACGCGACCGGCGACGCGGATGACCTCGCCGCGCGAGCCGTCCGCAGAGATCCTCCAGACCTGCGGACCTTCGGCGCCCGCAGCCGTTGCCGCCAGCCACTCGCCGTCGGGCGATGGTGTGATGAAGCGCAGCGCATTCGCCGCGACCGAGGGCGTGCCGGTTGCGCCTTGAATCTCCGTGCGATCGCCGAAGAGGGGTCTCCGCGTGCCGCGAACCAGATCGATCAGCCACCAGCGCGACGCCGCGCGGGTGTCTTCAGCAATCAGCGCGCCGCCATGCCCAGCACCCCAGGCCAGATGCCGAACCTGTCCTTCGGCGGCCGGCAGCACCGGTGACGAGCCGCCGCCGATCGGCACGACCCGCACGTACGGGCCCTCGCTGTACGCGATGTGCCGGCCGTCCGGCGAGACCACGCCCACCGGGTCGCGGTATCCGACCACACCGAGCTGGTGCGCGGTCGCGACCCATGTGAGTCGTGGCAGCTCGGCGGCCGTGTTCGATTGCTGTACGAGCAGAAGGGCGCTGGCGCCGATGAGCACGATCGCGGCGAGCACGGTCCATCGAAGACGGCGGTTCATGCGCGCATTGTAGAGGCGTTTGGTCCCGGACTTGCACCCATCGCCTCGTGAGCCAATCCATCTACGAGCATCCGAGCGACTACGACCTCGAGCACGAGGGCGACCACGACGACGTGCGGTTCTTCCGGGGTCTGATAGCCGAGTACCAGCCGAAGCGAACCGTCGAGCTGGCCTGCGGCAGCGGGCGCGTGACGATTCCGATCGTGCGTGCCGCCGCGCGTCTGGACGGAGAGGTCGTCGGCGTCGATCAGTCCGAGGCGATGCTCGGCGCCTGCCGGGCCCGGCAGCGCGCTCTGCCCGACACCGTCCGGCGACGACTCAAGCTGATTCGCGCGGACATCCTGGAGTGGGCGGTTGCGCCGGCCGTCGATCTCGTCGTCGTGCCGGGCTCGACCATCCGTCATCTGCTGTCCCTCGACGACCAGCTCCGGTTCTGGCGACGGGCCCATGCCCAACTGGTACCCGGGGGCCGCTTCGTGGTGGACGTGTCGATGCCCAACCTGCCCGCCTACGCGGAGTCGCTCCGTGTCCCGCCGCGGCAGGTCGTCGAGCTCGACGTCGATGCTTCGGACCCGGTGACTGGCGAGCGGCTGATCCGCTACTGCACGACCGAGTATTCGCCGCACGAACAGCGCGCCCGAATCCGCTTCGTCTACGACAAGTTCGCGCCCGGCGCGGATCCCGATCGATACCTCAGCGACTTCGACTCGCACGTCTACTATCCCCGCGAACTGCGTCTGCTCTTCCTGCACACCGGGTTCGAGATCGAAGCGGTGTATGGCGATTACCGCCGCGGAGCGCTTCAGCCGGTGTCGCGGCAGATGATCGTCGTGGGGAGGCGCCGCGCGTGACCGTCCGCACGGAGCGCGATCGGAGAGGCGTTCACGACTTCTGTTCGATCGCGCCTTCGAGTCCGTGGACGAGCTCCTGGAGCTCCTCCCGCAGACACGCCGTGGCTTCGGGAATCCGCATCCAGCGCCGCCGGCGCCAGTCGCCCTCGAGCCAGTCATCGAGGACGTTCGTCACGCGCATCAGGTAGACATCGACGCGGCACGGGCCCTGGCCGTTCACGTGACGATAGCGGCCGAGCGGTTTCCGCGTGACGACGCCCCGCACGCCGGCCTCCTCCTCTGCCTCGCGGATGGCCGCGTCGCGAGGCCGTTCGCCGCGGGCCACCGACCCCTTCGGGACGATCCAGCGCTTGCCTCGCGACGAGGTCACGAGCGCGACCTCGATGCGCCGCTTCCGGATCCGATAGGGAATCACCGCCGCCTGCCGGCGCGCTCGTGCCATCGACCCCTCCCGCGGTGGCCGGATGGCGGGAACCGTACCAGAGTCGGCGGGCAAGTACAAGGATCGCGGCGCCCCAGCGTCTCATCAGCGCCTCGCCCGAGATCGGGAACGGCTGGCTTCCATCGCGTGACGGGCGTCATAATCACCCGGTTATGCGACTGCCCGCGAGAGTCGTCCTGTCAACGGGCGTGGCTCTCGGATCGTTTTGCTTCATCCTCACCTCTCCGTCCTGTCGCGCCGCGATCGACACGACGCCGCACGAGGTGACCTTCGCGGGAGCCGAAGGCGGAATGCTGTTCGCCGATACCTATCCCGGTTCGCGCGGATCCTCTGCCCCAATCGTCCTGCTGTTTCACCAGGGCGGCGGCGACGCCCGCGGGGAATACGGACCAATCATCCCGCGCCTCGTCGAGCGCGGCTTCAACGTGGTGGCGTTCGATCTCCCTGGCGGGGGCAGTCGCTTTGGGATCGAGAACCGCACGGTGGCGTCACGGCCGCGCTCCGAGCCCGCCTACTGTGAGGAGTACGGCGACGTCGAAGCCGCGCTCGCCTGGGTCGCCTCCTCGTCGTTCAGCGGTCCGCGAGTTCTCTGGGGCAGCAGCTACAGCGCGTCACTGGCGATTCGTCTAGCGGCCGAACGCCCCGAGCGCGTCGCCGCGGTCCTGGCGTTCTCGCCCGCGGGCAGCGGGCCGATGGAAGGCTGCCGGCCGGATCCCCACCTGACCCGGATCGCCGCGCCCCTTCTGGTCCTGCGCCCGACGGGCGAGCTCGGCCTGCCGGCCGTGCAGGCGCAGAGTGATCTCGTACGTCAGGCGGGTCACGAGGTCTACGAGGCCGTCGGCGGCACGCACGGATCCTCGATGCTCGTCGCGGAACGGGCGGCAGGCGACGTCGACGTCACATGGACACGCGTCCTCGGCTTCATCGACGTGGCGCTGGCGCAGGCGGATCGTGACTGAGCGCGTCATGCCCACCCGCCGCCGCTTTCTCGCCGATCTGGGCCTCGCCTGCGCTTCAGCCGCCGTCTGGCCGGCCGCGCTCGCGGCGCAAGCGCCATCCCGCCAGACGGGGCCCCGCGGCCACGAGTTCGTCTTCGCGCGACTGCGTTACGACTCCGGCGACTGGGACTACAACCCGAAGGTCGCCGCGAACGTCCTCGATGCCGTCATTCAGTACACGAACATCCCGGTCTATCCCCGCGAGGTCGTCATCACGGCCGAGGCGAAGGAGCTCACGGCGTTTCCGTTCCTCTTCATGACCGGCCACACGCTGGTGCGTTTCAACCGCGCCGAACGCGAGGGGCTGGCGGCGTTCGTCGACGCGGGCGGCCTGCTGTTCTCCGACGACTGCAACCACGACATCGCCGGCCTCTACGCGAAGTCGTTCGAGCAGGAGATGCGGCAGACGTTTCCGGGTGCGGAGACGCTGGCGAAGCTGCCGAACTCCCATCCGCTTTATCGATCGTTCTTCCGCTTTCCCGATGGCCCGCCGCAGACGAGCAAGGAACTGAAAGGGTGGTGCGACGACATGGTGCACGACTACCTGCGCGGCGTCGAGCGCGGCGGCCGGCTGGGCGTCCTCTACTCGAACAAGGACTACGGCTGCGAGTGGGACTACGAGTGGCGGAACAAGCGCTTCCGGTCCGAGGACAACACCCGTTTCGCCGTCAACGTCGTCGTCTATGCGATGACGTGACGGCTGCCGCCGCGCCCGCGGTCAGCGGTACGCAGCGCCGACCATGATCCGGCGGATCAGCATCCAGGGCGAGCCATGCGAGATCGTGTTGATCTGCGTGGGCTGGCCCTTGGCGTCGCCGCTGGTGCCGTGCATCCGCCATTCCTCCGGCCCGCCGACTGCATCCAGGTTGGCGAAGAAGTCGGTCGTGATCGCGTTGTAGGTGACGTCGGTCACCTGACGCGTGATCTTCCCGTTCTTGATCTCCCAGAAGATGTGGCCGCCGAACTGGCCGTTGTAGCGCTGCTGGTCGATCGAGTAGCTGCCGCGCCCGTCGATCATCACGCCGTCCTTGACGTCGGCGATCATCTCGTCGCGCGTCGGCGATCCGGCGGGCCCGGCGTCGACGTGGACGTTCGGCATCCGGAGGAAGGGGTAGTCGCGCCATGATCCGGCGTAGGTGCACCCGCGGCTCGTCTCCTCGCCCAGGAAGTGCGCCGTCTCGCGGTTCGTCTGCAGCCCGACGAGAATGCCGTCGCGGACGATGGGGAAGTCGCTCGTCTTCACGCCGTCGTCGTCGTAGCCCATGCTCGCCAGCCCCCGGTCAGTGCGCGTGGCGGTGACGTTGAAGTGGGGCGAGCCGTACTTGAGCTTGCCGACGTCGCCGAGCCTGATGAAGCTCGTCCCGGCATAGTTGGCCTCGTAGCCGACCACGCGATCGAGCTCGGTGGGGTGTCCGACGATCTCGTGAATCGTGAGCATCGCGTGCGCCGGGGACAGCACGAGGTCGCGGTAGCCGGCATCGCCCAGCGGCCGCGCCGTGCACATCTCGACGGCATCGGTGGCGACCTGCTCGGCGGCGTCGAGGAAGTCCGATTCCTCGGCGATCTCCCAGCCGCCGTTGCCCGGCGTCCCGGGATAGGTGCGCGTCCGCGTCTCGTCGTCGACCGTCGCGGTGACGCTGAACGACGGCGACGTCGTGTAGACCTCCTGCTCGATGTACGAGCCCAGGCTCGAGGCGAAGTAGCGCCACTCGTAGGTCACCGACGCCGAGACGGACACGTTCGTCACGCCCTTGACGGCGCTGGCCTTGTCGACGATCGCCTGCGCCCAGGCGTTGCGATCGGTCTCCGACACCGTCGTCGGATCCTTCTTCATCGGGGTCACGTAGTTCTCGACGTAGACCGGCACGGGGGCGAGCCGCACGTCGGTGCGCTTCGCGATGGCGCTGGCGCGCGCGATTTCGGCCGCGAGACGCGTCACGCGCCGCAGCTCGTCGGCCGAGACGATCGGACTCGACGCGAAGCCCCAGACGCCGCTGTGGATCACGCGAACGCCGAAGCCGCCCGACTGGCGCTCGGCGTCGGTGGGAATCTCGCCGAAGCGCCCGCCACCGCCCCGGCCACGACCGCCGCGTCCGCCACCCCGGCCTCCACCGCCACCACGTCCGCCGCTCCCGCGTCCGCCGGTGTTGAAATTCGCGCTGGCGCCGGGCATGCC